>MLJW01000515.1_pt1 | contig 15819 bp, 12 predicted proteins | sample 888231 | NCBI WGS metagenome assembly MLJW01 (sample SAMN05788063, study PRJNA343431) | mine drainage metagenome | isolation source: sample collected from the inflow into an acid mine drainage treatment plant... | place: Germany: Lusatia, lignite mining district
GCGGGCCGCGCCGACGCGCGCGCACCGACGAGAGCCGGTACCAGACCTCGCTCGCCTCGCTAGCGGCAGGCGCCGCGGCCGCAGCCGCCTGCTCCAGACCTGCGAGCCGGTCTCGAGCCGCGGCGAGCCCGTGCTCGACCTCGGCCCGCCGGGCGAGGACCGCGGTCTCGTCGGCGATCTCCTGCTCGAGGGTCGCGGTGAGCTGGGCGAGGTCGTCGGCGAGGAGCCGTGCGCGCGCGTCGCGCAGGTCGGTCTGGACCTGCTGGGCCTTCCGTGCCACTTCGGCCTGCCGGCCGAGAGGGCCGAGCTGACGCCGGATCTCGCCCGTGAGGTCGCCGAGCCGGGTCAGGTTGGCCTGCATCGCCTCGAGCTTGCGGAGGGCCTTCTCCTTGCGCTTGCGGTGCTTGAGGACCCCGGCGGCCTCCTCGATGAACCCGCGCCGCTCCTCGGGTGTCGCCCGGAGCACCGCGTCGAGCTGCCCCTGCCCGACGATCACGTGCATCTCGCGGCCGAGGCCCGAGTCGGAGAGGAGGTCCTGGATGTCGAGCAGCCGGCAGGACGCCCCGTTGATCGCGTACTCGGAGCCGCCGCTGCGGAAGAGCGTCCGCGAGATCGTGACCTCGGTGTACTCGATCGGCAGTGCGCCGTCGGTGTTGTCGATCGTGAGCGAGACCTCGGCGCGGCCGAGCGGGGGGCGGCCTGCCGTCCCGGCGAAGATGACGTCCTCCATCTTGCCGCCGCGCAGGGACTTGACCCCCTGCTCCCCCATCACCCAGGCGAGCGCGTCGACGACGTTGGACTTGCCCGACCCGTTCGGGCCGACGACGCAGGTCACGCCCGGCTCGAAGTGCAACGTCGTCGCCGAGGCGAACGACTTGAACCCGCGCAGGGTGAGCGTCTTGAGGTGCACGAGGGGAAGCCTAGGAGGTCCGCACCGTGATCACGCGCACGTCGGGTACTGGTTCGTGCGCGACCTCGGCGTCCGGTCGCTCAGAGCGACGGGAACCAGAGCGCGATCTCGCGGCGCGCTGACTCCGGGGAGTCTGAGCCGTGCACCAGGTTCTGCTGCACCGCGAGCCCCCAGTCCCGACCGAGATCCCCCCGGATCGTGCCGGGGCTGGCCGACGTCGGGTCGGTCGTGCCCGCGAGGGCCCGGAAGCCCTCGATCACCCGCTCGCCCTCAGCGACCACCGCCAGGATCGGGCCCGACTCCATGAACTCGACGAGCGGCGCGTAGAACGGCTTGCCCCGGTGCTCGGCGTAGTGGGCGGCGAGAAGCGCCTCGTCGGCCGTCCGCAGCTCGACAGCGACGAGGGTGTAGCCCTTCGCCTCGAGGCGTCGCAGGATCTCGCCCGACAACCCGCGACGGACACCGTCGGGCTTGACGAGGACGAGGGTTCGTTCGGTCTGAGGCGCGCCGGTGACGTCGGTCATGGCGGAAACCCTAGCGGTCGAGGTCGTGCCCGTTCACGTGCCGCTCACGCGCTGACCTGACCCGGGTGGGCGGCGTCCCACTCGGCCCGCTCCCTGTCGATCCGACCACCGAGGCGGAGCGCGACGACCCACAGCGCGGCGAACACCCCTCCGATGACGATCATCGCCGTGACCACGAGACCGCTCGCGAGTACGACGACCTGAACCACGCTCCCGACGACGTAGCCGCCAGGTCTGCCCATCAGACCGGACAGGATCAGGAGCGTCACCGTCAGGACACCGCCCGTCGTCCAGATCGTCGACGACGGGGCGACCCGGAGCCCGAAGGCGACCAGGGTGGCGAAGAGCACCACGAACGCCTCCAGGACGAGGATCGTCTGGGTGAACTGCACGGTGGCGGCACGCTTGCGGACCACCCGGACCTCGGGGAGGGCGGCCCCGGCCTGGCTGTCAGCCGGATCGTCGGCAGGAGGCGTCGTCATGGCGCCAGGGTAGTCGCCGACGACCGGCCCACCGGTGCGGGACCGGCGAGGTCAGGCTTCGCCGAACCCCCCCTCGACCGCGCGTGAGACGGCATCCAGAGCCGCCGACGAGTCCGGCCCGTCGGCGTGCACGACGAGCCGCTGGCCACCGGTCGCGCCGAGCTTCATGAGCTCCAGCACGCTCGCCGCGTCGACCCCGTTGATCGTCACGGTGGCGTCGAAACCGCCGACCATCCGCGCGAGCTCGGCGGCCGGTCGCGCATGCAGGCCGAGCGGGTTCCGGAGCGTGAGCTCGCGCTGGGCGCCACCCGCCGCCGCGTCCTCGACCGGGCCGGTATCGGTGGAGGCCACCCGCGGAGCCGACGCCGCACCGGCGAACACCGCCCCGGCGCCCTCCGCTGCCGCGCGGACCGCCTCGAGGTCCGCTCCGCCGTACGCCGCGACCGCCGCCGCGACCGCACCCTCGACGAACGGGGCGTCCGCCAGACGGACCCGCGCCACGACATCCTCGTCCGCGAACTCGAGCACGGCCTCCGTCGTCAGCACCGCCGACCCGAGGTCGGTCAGCACCACCGCAGCCCTGCCGCCGTCGGTCGCCTCGACGAGCGACTCGGAGATCAGGTCGAAGCTCGTCCCGAGCCCCGCGGGCGTGCCGCCGGCGGGCAGGATCACGACGCCGGGCGCCATCTGCGCCGCAAGCTCGGCGGCCCCCTGCGCGAGCTCCCGCGAGTGCGAGACGAGGACCAGGGCGACCGACGCCGGTGCGCTCACCCGGCCACCCGTGCGGCCGTCTCCGCCGCGGCACGGATCACCAGGGCGCTCGACGTCGCGCCCGGGTCGATGTGACCGATGCTGCGCTCACCGAGGTAGCTCGCCCTCCCCTTGGTCGCGAGCAGGTCCTTCGTGTCCTTCGCGCCCTGCTCGGCCGCGACGGCTGCCGCGGTCAGGACCTCGGCCGGCGTCGACCCGTCGCGGGCTGCCGCGACGGCCGCGGCGACGGCCGGCGTCCAGGCGTCGACCATCGTCTTCTCCCCCGGGTTCGCCTTGCCGCGCACCACGATCCCCTCGAGCCCGGCCTCGAGCATCGCGACCATCCCCGCGCCGTCGAGGTCGGCGACCATGGTCACCTTCGCCGCGCGGAGGTACGCCGTCCCGTACAGGGGGCCCGCCGCGCCGCCGACCGTGGACATGAGCGTCGTGGCGACGAGCTTGAGCACGTCGCCCACCGTGGTCGGCGGCTCTGCCAGGGCGTCGAGCTTGGCGACCACGGCCGAGAACCCGCGGAACATGTTCTCGCCGTGGTCGCCGTCGCCGATCTGTCTGTCGAGCTCGATGAGCTCGGCCCGATGCTCCGTCATCGCCTGGGCGGTCAGGCGGGTCCAGTCAAGAGCCCACTCGGGTCCCAGCGTCATGCGAACTCTCCTTGATCGAGGCTCAGGGAACTGACGGTCACCACCGTAGAGCGGCAGTGTGCACCGGCGCGTCCCACAGCGTGGTGAGTTCGTCGTCGAGTCGCAGCACCGTGACCGAGGCACCCTGCATCTCGAGGGACGTCACGTAGTTGCCGACGAGTGACCTGCTGACCTCGACACCGCGTGCCTCGAGGAGCCTGCGCGCCTGCCGGTACACGATGTACAGCTCGGACAGCGGTGTGCCGCCCATGCCGTTGACCAGGAGCAAGACCTTCTCGCCGCTCGCGAGGGCGAGGTCCTCGGCCACCGGGGTCAGGAGCATCTCGGTGATCGCATCTGCCGGTGCGGCCGCGATCCGGTGCCGTCCGGGCTCACCGTGGATGCCGATGCCGATCTCGATCTCGTCGTCGGTGAGGTCGAAGCTGGGGCGCCCGGCGTGCGGGACGGTGCACGCGCTCAGCGCGACGCCCATCGTCCGCACGTTGGCGATCACCTTCTCGGCCACCGCGACGACGGCGTCGAGGTCGGCACCGCGTGCCGCAGCGGCACCGGCGATCTTCTCGACCGCGACCGTGCCGGCGACACCGCGCCTACCCGCCGTGTACAGCGAGTCCTCGACCGCCACGTCGTCGTTGACGATGACCGAGCGCACCTGCGTGCCTTCGGCGTCGGCGAGCTCGGCGGCGGTCTCGAAGTTGAGGACGTCGCCGGTGTAGTTCTTCACGATCGCGACGACGCCAGCGCCACCATCGGCGGCGATGAGCGCCGGGGCGATCTGGTCCGGCGTGGGCGACGTGAACACGGCACCGGGCACGGCGGCGTCGAGCATGCCGTGACCGACGAAGCCGGCGTGCAGGGGCTCGTGACCGCTGCCACCGCCGGAGACCAGCCCGACCTTCCCGGTGACCGCTCCGCCGGCCCGGAGGACGAAGAGCGGGTCGGTGCGGATCTCGACGACGTCTGCGTGGGCGAGGCCGAAACCCTCGACCGACTCGGCGACGACGGACTGGGGGTCGTTGATGAGCTTCTTCACGGAGATTCCCTTCTGCACGACGGTGTGATCAGGGCTGCACTGCGGTGCCGCAGCTCCTCATCCACACTGACCTGGGGCTTCGCAGGCGTCAAGGGGAGAGAGTGCAGCCGCCGTGCACATTTGTGCACGGCGGCCGGTTCAGCCTCGACCGAGGAGGATCCGGACATCCGCGACCATCGTGATCGAACCCGTGACGATCACGCCGGCGCCGTACTGCTCCTCGCTCTCGGCGCGCCCGACCGCGACGTCGATCGCCGCATCGAGACGGTCGGCGATGTGCACCCGGTCCTCGCCGAAGACGTCGTACGCGACCTCGGCGAGGTCCTCGACCGACATCGCCCGCTCCGAGCTCGAGGTCGTCACGACGATCTCGGCCACGAGCGGCTCGAGACCGGCGAGGATCCCGACGGCGTCCTTGTCCGCCAGCACGCCGACCACAGCCACCAGCCTCGTGAAGTCGAACGCCTCCTCGACCGCCGCGACCAGGGCGGCGATGCCGGCCGGGTTGTGTGCGGCGTCGACGAGGATCGTCGGGCTCGTACGCACCACCTCGAGGCGACCGGGCGACGTCACGTCCGCGAACGCCGCACCGACCACGTCGCCGTCGAGAGCGGCACCCTGGTTCAGGAGCACCTCGCACGCCACGAGCGCCAGCAACGCGTTGTGGGCCTGGTGCTCGCCGTACAACGGGAGGAACACCTCGGTGTACAGACCGCCGAGACCCTGGAGCGAGAGCAGCTGCCCCCCGACGGCGACGTGCCGCGACGACACCGCGATGTCGACCCCCTCACGCACGACGCGCGCGCCATGCGTCGCGGCTGCGGCCAGGATCACGCCCTCGACGTCGCGGGTCTGATCCGCGAGGACGACGGTGGCACCGTCCTTGATGATCCCTGCCTTGGTCCCCGCTATCTCCGTGAGCTCGTGGCCGAGCCAGCGCTCGTGGTCGTACGCGATCTGGGAGATCACGGCGACGTCGCCGTCCGCCACGTTCGTCGCGTCCCAGTCACCGCCCATCCCGACCTCGAGGATCGCGACGTCGACCGGCGCGTCCGCGAACGCGGCGAACGCCATCACGGTGAGCACCTCGAAGAAGCTCATCCGTGGTCCGCCCTCGGCGAGAGACCGGGTGTCGACCAGGTGCACGTACGGCGCGACCTCCTGCCAGACCTCGACGAACCTCTCGTCGCTGATCGGCTCACCGTCGATCGCGATCCGTTCGGTCGGGCTCGTGAGGTGCGGGCTCGTGAACCGACCCGTGCGCAGCCCGTGCTCGCGGATCAAGCGCTCGACCATCCGGGACGTCGACGTCTTGCCGTTGGTGCCCGTCAGGTGCACCACACGGAACGCGCGCTGCGGGTCGCCCATCAGCTCGCACACCGCGCGCACCCGATCGAGGGTCGGGGCGAAGTCGTGCTCCGGGGCCCGGTCGAGGATGCCGGCGTAGACCTCGCGCGCCGCGGACCGGGCGCCCTCGTCGCCGGGCGTCGAACCCATGCCACGGTGCCGCTCGACGCCGCTCATGACAGCACCCGCTCGACCTGGGCTACCGGCGCGTCGACGTCCGAGCCGATCACCGCGACGTCGTCGGCGAGCGTCTCGCGCGCGATCAGACCGCGATGCTCCTCCATCGCGGTGACCCAGTCGCCCGGGACCACGAGCCGCAGCCGGATCCGGTCGCTCACGTGCAGGTCCGCGGCCTTGCGGGCGTCCTGGACGACGCGCACGGCGTCCCGCGCCAGCCCCTCGGCGCGGAGAGCCTCGTCGAGGACGAGGTCGAGCACCACGAAGCCCGAGTCGCCGAGCACCGCGGCAGCCACGTCGCGACCCGCCTCGGTGCCGGCACCGTCGATGACCGTCGTGAGCTCGAACTCGCTCTCGTGGAGCGTCACCTCACCGTCCGCGGTCCGCACGACGACGGCACCCTGCGGGGTTGCCGACCACTCCCCTGCCTTCGCTGCCCGAATGACATCCTGCACCCGCTTGCCGAGCCTCGGACCGACGGCGCGGGCATTGACCGCGAGCCGGGACGTCACACCGAAGCGTTCGGCCGCGCCGTCAGCGAGCGCCACGAGCTCGACCGACTTCACGTTGAGCTCGGCCGCGATGAGTGCGCGGTACGGCTCGACCACGGCCGGGTCGTCGGTCGCGACCGAGAGCGCGCGCAACGGCTGACGCACCCGCAAGCCGTTCGCCTTGCGGAGACCGAGCGCGACCGAGACGATCTCGCGGACACGATCCATCGCGGCGACGAGCTCGTGGTCGCCCGCGAGCACGGCGTCGGGCCCACCGGTTCCGATCGCCGGCCAGTCGGTCAGGTGCACGCTGCGCGCGCCGGTCAACCCTCGCCAGATCTCCTCGGTCACCAGTGGAGCGAGCGGCGCCATCACGCGGGTCAGCGCCTCGAGAGCGGTCCACAGCGTGTCGAACGCGTCGTGGTCCTCCGCCCAGAAGCGGTCGCGCTGGGTGCGCACGTACCAGTTCGTGAGGACGTCCAGGTGCGCACGCACCGCGTCGCACGCGCCGGGAACGTCGTACGCGTCGAGCTGCTCGGTCACCGTGCGGACCAGGTCACCCGTCCGCGCGAGGAGGTACCGGTCCATCGGGGCGAGGTCGTCCACGCGGTCACGGGTCATCGGCCGCGCGGTGTACCCGGCGCCACCGTCGGCCGCACCGGCGTAGAGGGTGAAGAAGTACCAGGTGCTCCAGAGCGGCAGGAGGACCTGGCGCACCTCGGCACGGATCCCCTCCTCCGTGACGACGAGGTTCCCACCGCGCAGGATCGGCGACGCCATCAGGAACCACCGCATCGCATCCGACCCGTCCCGGTCGAACACCTCGGTCACCGCGGGGTAGTTGCGCAGCGACTTGCTCATCTTGCGACCGTCGGAGCCCAGCACGATCCCGTGCGACACCGAGGTCCGGAACGCGGGTCGGTCGAACAGCGCGGTGGCGAGCACGTGCAGCAGGTAGAACCAGCCGCGCGTCTGCCCGATGTACTCGGTGATGAAGTCGCCGGGGTAGTGGTGCTCGAACCAGTCCGCGTTCTCGAACGGGTAGTGCACCTGCGCGAACGGCATCGACCCGGAGTCGAACCAGACGTCCAGGACGTCCGGGATCCGCCGCATGGTGGACCGACCGGTCGGGTCGTCCGGGTTCGGCCGCGTCAGGTCGTCGATGAACGGGCGGTGCAGGTCGGTCACCTCGACGCCGAAGTCGGCCTCGAGCTCGGCGAGCGAGCCGTAGACGTCGATGCGCGGGTAGGTGGGGTCGTCGCTGCGCCACACCGGGATGGGAGTCCCCCAGTAGCGGTTCCGGGAGATCGACCAGTCACGCGCACCGGCCAGCCATTTGCCGAACTGCCCGTCCTTGATGTGCTCGGGCACCCAGGTGATCTCCTGGTTGAGCTCGACCATCCGGTCGCGGAACTCCGTGACCCGCACGAACCAGCTCGACACGGCCTTGTAGATCAGCGGGTTCCGGCACCGCCAGCAGTGCGGGTACGAGTGCTGGTACGTCTCGTGGCGGACGAGGACCGCCCGGTGCGCGACGTCGACGCTCGCCAGGTCGCCGGTGCCCGCCTTGAGGTCGGCGATCACCCGTGGGTTGGCGTCGAAGACCTGCAGGCCCGCGTAGTCGGGGACCTCGGCGGTGAACCGCCCCTTCGAGTCGACAGGGACCACGGGCGTGATCCCGGCCGCGTCGCACGCGACCATGTCGTCCTCGCCGAACGCGGGGGCGAGGTGCACCAGACCGGTGCCGTCCTCGGTGGTGACGTAGTCGGCGGCGAGCACCTGGTGCACGTGCGGGCGTCCGGCGAAGTATCCGAAGATCGGCGTGTACGTCCGGCCGACCAGCTCGGCACCGGGCAGCCGCGCGACGACCTCCGGCGACTCGCCGAGCTCGCGCGCGTAGGCGGCGAGACGGGACGACGCGATCAGGACGCGGTCGCCCGCGAGAGCGCCCTCCGCCGGAGTCACGACGACGTACTCGATCTCGGGGCCTACCGCGAGGGCGAGGTTGGACGGCAGGGTCCACGGCGTCGTCGTCCAGAGGAGCGCGAGCTCACCGGTCGTGAGCCGGACGCCGACGGTCACCGCCGGGTCCTGACGGGACTGGTAGACGTCGGCGTCCATGCCGAGCTCGTGGTTCGACAACGGCGTCTCGTCGCGCCAGCAGTACGGCAGCACGCGGTAGCCCTCGTAGGCCAGCCCCTTGTCGTGGAGCTGCTTGAACGCCCAGATCACGGACTCCATGTACGTGAGGTCGAGCGTCTTGTAGTCGTGCTCGAAGTCCACCCAGCGCGCCTGGCGCGTCACGTAGTCCTGCCACTCGACGGTGTATTTCAGGACCGACGACCGGCAGGCCTCGTTGAACGCGGCGATGCCCATCTCGTCGATCTGCGACTTGTCGGTGATCCCGAGGATCCGCTCGGCCTCGAGCTCGGCGGGCAGACCGTGCGTGTCCCAGCCGAAGCGTCGCTCGACGCGCCGGCCCCGCTGGGTCTGGTACCGGCCGACGATGTCCTTCGCGTAACCCGTCAGCAGGTGGCCGTAGTGCGGCAGACCGTTCGCGAAGGGTGGGCCGTCGTAGAAGACGAACTCGTTGTCGCCGTCATGACCGGCCGGTCGCTGGTCCACCGAGGCCTGGAAGGTCGCATCCTGCGCCCAGTACGCGAGGACCTCGCGCTCGAGGGCAGGCAGGTCCGGCGAGGCGGTCACGCCGTCGTCGTCGCGGTGCAAGGGATAGGCCACGTCGGGCTCCTGGGGTCGTTCGTACCGTCGCATCTACCGGGCTGCGAGGACGACGATCACCGGACGGCCACCTGACCGCCCCGGTCACCACCGCGGTACCACCCCGCTTGCCGACCCACCCGCGCCCCGATCGGGAACGTGCAGTCAGCCTCTCGTCGACGGCTGTGACGGGCCTGCCCCGTCCGGTTCTACTGGGGGCGAGCCGTTCGAGACCCGACCTGTTCTTCCGGAGGCTCGCCGATGATGGTCGGGTCGTCGCCTGTCCCACCATCGTAGGGGATCACCCTGACGGCGCGAAGCCGCGGTCGGGTCGGCGATGACGTCAGAGCGTGACGGGCGGCAGGGCCGACCACGGGAACGTGATCCACCGACCGGTTCGGCGCCACACCAGATCGGGGTCGACGATCGAGCGGGGCTTCGCGTAGAGCACCGCAGATCGCGCCTCTGCGCAGTGCGCGGCGACCAGTCGCAGCACGAGAGCGAGCGTCTCCCCGGTGTCCGCGACGTCATCCACGACCAGCGCCCGCTTCCCGACGAGGGCGTCGGTGTCGAGCAGCGGCGGCAGCACCACCGGGTCCGTCAGACGCGTGTCGATGCCCGTGTAGAACTCCACGTTGAGCGCGCCCATGACCTTGACGTCGAGCGCGTAGGCGATCGCTCCCGCCGGGAGGAGTCCGCCGCGGGCGACCGCGACGACGACGTCGGGCACGAAGCCCGAGGCCAGAACGGCGTGCGCCATCTCGCGGGTCGCGTCACCGAACTCCTGCCAGCCGAGGATCTCCCGCTCGGTCGGGAGCGTCTGACCCGGCGCGGCCTCACTCGTCGTCATGAGGTCAGCGTAGGGGCTGGCGACGGCTCTCGGGACGAGCGCGGAACGCGCACAGCGGCGCCGCTTGACCTTGCCGCCGCGTCAACCTCTAGCGTCGATCCCGTCGCTGCGAGACCGTGGCGCACCGCCGCCCGGAGCGCGATCACCGCTCGGCACGGCACCAGGGATCGGCACGGCACCAGCGAACGGAGGGACCTGAGGATGGAACGCACGATCCAGGACGTCGCGCGCCTGTGCGGCACCACCAGCCGCACCCTCCGCCACTACGACGCGATCGGGCTGCTCCGGCCGAGCCGGGTCGCCGGTACCGGCTACCGGTACTACGACGACGACGCGCTCGTCCGGCTGCAGCGGATCCTCCTGCTGCGCGACCTGGGCCTTTCCCTCCCGGAGGTGCGGCGCGTGCTCGACAGCGAGCAGGACCCGGCGACGGCTCTCCGCGCCCACCTCGACCGGCTGCACGACGAGCAGCGCCGACTCTCCCGACAGGTGGCGTCCGTCACCTGGACCATCACGACACTCGAGAACGGAGACCCCCTCATGGCCGAGACCATGTTCGACGGGTTCGGCCATGCCCGCTACCAGGACGAGGTCGAGGAGCGCTGGGGCACAGCGGCCTACGCCGCCGGGGACACCTGGTGGAGGGCGATGTCGACGGCCGACCGCGACGCCTGGAAGCGGCGCGCCGCCGAGCTCGGAGCGGCCTGGGTCGCCGCTGCGGAGCAGGACGTCGCCCCGGGGTCCGAGGAGGCCCAGGCCCTCGCGCGCCGGCACTGCGCGTGGCTCACGAGCATCCCGGGCACGCCCGGCCACGACACCGGCAGTCCCGCCAAGAAGTATGTCCTCGGCCTCGGCGAGATGTACGTCGCCGACCCCCGCTTCGCCGCGAGCTACGGCGGAGAGCAGAACGCCACGCTCGTCCGCGATGCCTTGCGGGTGTACGCGGAACGGAACCTGTGAGCCTCGACAGGTGACGACGGCGCGATGACCTCGCAGCAGGGTCGGCCCTGCTGCGAGGTCATCGCTCTGCCGGGACGGTCAGCCGTTCTGCGGGAACCCGAGGTTGATGCCACCATGGCTCGGGTCGAGCCAGCGCGACGTGACGACCTTGCCCCGGGTGAAGAACTGCACGCCCTCGACCCCGTGCGCGTGCGAGTCACCGAAGAGCGAGGACTTCCAGCCTCCGAACGAGTAGTACGCCATCGGCACGGGGATCGGGACGTTGACCCCGACCATGCCGACCTGCACCTCGTTCTGGAACCGGCGCGCGGCGCCGCCGTCGTTCGTGAAGACCGCCGTCCCGTTGCCGTACCGGTTCGCATTGATGAGGGCGAGCCCCTCGTCGTACGACGAGACCCGCACGACGGACAGCACCGGGCCGAAGATCTCATCGGTGTAGATCGACATCGAGGGGGTGACGTGGTCGAACAGGGTCGGGCCGAGCCAGAACCCGTCGGCCTCGCCGTCGGCCTCGATCCCGCGTCCGTCGACGACCAGGTCAGCCCCCTCGGCGACGCCTGCTCTCACGTAGCCCGCGACCTTGTCGCGATGGGCGGCCGTCACGAGCGGTCCCATGTCCGCCCCGACGCCGTCGCGGAGCACCGCGCCGTCCCCCGTCCGGAGTCGTGACATCCGGTCCACGATCTTGCCGACGAGCTCGTCCGCGACGGGCTCGACCGCCACGAGCACCGAGATCGCCATGCACCGCTCCCCCGCCGAGCCGAAGCCGGCGTTCACGGCCGCGTCGGCGGCCAGGTCGAGGTCCGCGTCGGGAAGGACGAGCATGTGGTTCTTCGCGCCACCGAGGGCCTGCACGCGCTTGCCGTGCGCCGTACCGGTCTCGTACACGTAGCGCGCGATCGGCGTCGAGCCGACGAACGAGACCGACGCGACGTCAGGGTGCACCAGGAGCGCGTCGACCGACTCCTTGGCCCCGTGCACCACGTTGAACACGCCGTCCGGCAAACCGGCCTCGCGCCACAGCTCGGCCAGCCAGATCGCGGTCGACGGGTCCTTCTCGCTCGGCTTGAGCACCACGGTGTTCCCGGCCGCGATCGCCACGGGGAAGAACCACATCGGGACCATCGCGGGAAAGTTGAACGGGCTGATGATCCCGACGACGCCGAGCGGCTGACGGATCGAGTACACGTCCACCCGGGTCGACGCGTTCTCGGTGAACCCACCCTTGAGGAGGTGCGGGATCCCGCACGCGAACTCGACGACCTCGAGGCCGCGACTGACCTCGCCGAGCGCGTCCGAGATCACCTTGCCGTGCTCGGCGGTCACGATCGCGGCGAGCTCGTCCTTGCGCGCGTTGAGCAGCTCGCGGAATGCGAACAGGATCGCGGTCCGCCGGCTCAGCGCCAGGTCGCGCCACCCAGGGAACGCGGCCCGCGCCGCGGCGACCGCGGCGTCGACCTCGTCCGCACCGCCGAGAGGGACCTCGCCGGTGACGCGGCCGGTCGCCGGGTTCGTCACCGGTGCGGTCGGCGCCCCGTCGGGCGCCGCGACCGCACGTCCCCCGATCCAGTGCGGCACGAGGGTCGGCGTGCCGTCCGTGACAGCCGTCGAGGTCGTGGAGGTGGTGGTGGTGGTCGGCACACTCATGATGGTCGCCTTCGTCCAGGAGGAATGCGTCAGAGCTGACTCAGTGCTGACGGTGCGGGCCTATTCCCGCGCCGTCTTCGTGTTGCTGGCCTGCGCTCGCGGTCGGACCACGATCAGGTCGATGTTGACGTGCGGCGGCCGGCTCAGGGCCCACGCGATCGTGTCGGCGACGTCGTCAGCCACGAGCGGCTGGTAGCCCTCGTACACCTTGGCCGCCCGCTCGGCGTCGCCACCGAACCGGACGAGCGAGAACTCCTCCGTCGCGACCGCGCCGGGAGCGATCTGGATCACCCGGATCGGCTCGCCCACGATCTCCCACCGCAACGTCGTGGCGAGCATCCGCTCGGCGTGCTTCACGCCGGTGTACCCGGCACCGCCCTCGTAAGCGCCGTCCGCCGCGGTCGACGTGACCACCAGCACGTCCCCGCCGCCGTCGGCGCGCAACGCCGGCAGGAGGGCCTGGGTCACGCGGAGCGTGCCGAGCACGTTGACCTCGTACATCCGTCGCCAGTCGTCGACGTCGGACGTCGCGACGGGGTCGAGGCCGAACGCCCCGCCGGCGTTGTTGACCAGGGCGGCCAGGCCGCCGGTGGCCTCGACGTGAGCGGCGAGCCGGGCGACGTCGTCCGCGACGGTCAGGTCGGCGGTGAACGCCTCGGCGCCGGTCGCCGCGGCGAGCTCCGCGAGGCGGTCGGCCCGCCGGGCCACCGCCACGACGTCCCAGCCCTCCGCACGCAGCCGACGGACGGTCGCGGCGCCGATCCCGCTCGATGCTCCGGTGACGACGGCGCGCCGCGTGCTGCTGGTCATGAAGGACTCCCGTTCGGTTCGCATGTTGATCGGTTCACGGTCCACCCGCCCCACCCCGTCGACCGGGGACCGGGGACCGGGAGGTCAGGTGGCAGTCTCGACCGCGGTCAGGGCCTCGTCGTAGATCGCCAGGGCGCGGGCGACCTCGTCGTCGGTCACGATGCAGGGCGGGACCACATGGATGCGGTTGTCGGCGAGGAACGGCAGCAGCCGTCGGGCCATGAGCTCGCGCTTCACAGCGCCCATCGTCGTGGCACTCACGGGCGTCCGCGCCGCGCGGTCGCTCACGAGCTCGAGAGCCCAGAAGACGCCGACGCCGCGTACGTCGCCGATCATCGGGTGCCGGGCAGCGAGCTCCGTGAGCCCGGGCGCGATCACGTCGGCGCCGACTCGGGCGGCGTTCTCGACGATCCCCTCGTCCTCCATCGCGGCGATCGTCGCGACGATCGACGCCATCGCGAGCGGGTGACCCGAGTAGGTCAGTCCGCCCGGGAACACCCTGTCGTCGAACGCGGACGCGATCCGGTCGGAGATGACGACCCCGCCCGCGGGGACGTAGCCCGAGTTCACCCCCTTGGCGAAGGTGATCAGGTCGGGGACGACGTCGTAGCCGTCGAACGCGAACCATCGACCGGTACGACCGAAACCCGCCATCACCTCGTCGAGGATCAGCACCAGGTCGTACCGGTCGGCCAGCGCGCGCACCCCTGCGAGGTAGCCGGGCGGCGGTAGGAGGATCCCGCCGGTGCCGACGATGGTCTCGATGAGGATGGCCGCGATCGACGCCGGCCCCTCGGACTGGATCACCCGCTCGAGGTGGCGCAGCGCACGTTCGGACTCCTGCTCGGGGGTGCTCGCCCAGAACTCGCTGCGGTACAGGTACGGACCGAAGAAGTGCACGTGACCCCGCGCGAACTCGTTGGGGATCCGCCGCCAGTCGCCCGTCGCTACCACGGCCGCACCGGTGTTGCCGTGGTACGACCGGTAGAACGACAGCACCTTGTCGCGTCCGGTCACCTGACGAGCCATCCGGATCGCGTTCTCGTTGGCGTCCGCGCCGGCGTTCGTGAAGAAGACCTTCGAGAAGGTCGTGGGCGCGTGCGACAGGATCGCCTGTGCCGCGAGGCCACGCGGCAGCACGGCGTGCGACGGCGCGACCGTGGTCAAGACCTGCGCCTGCTCGACGATCGCGGCGACGACTCGCGGGTGCTGGTGACCGATGTTCGTGTTGACGAGCTGGCTCGAGAAGTCGAGGTACCGCGAGCCATCGGCAGTCTCCACCTCGCAGCCGCGCGCCGTCGTGACCACGAGCGGGTCCAACGTCGCCTGCGCCGACCACGAGTGGAAGACGTGCTCGCGGTCCAGCGTGTACGCGAGTCGTCCGTCCGGTTGTGCCGTCATGTCCTGCGCCTCTCCGGGGATGTGTGGCGTGCCGCCGGCCTCGATCGTCCCCGGTCTTGCGCGTGATGTCGACACTCGGGGTCCGCGGGTCGTCGCTCGCTGCCGTCGGCTGACCCACCTTTCCGGGACGAGGCAGACTGGAGCCCCATCACCGAGAACCTGGGAGGACCCGCGTGAAGGTCACCGTCATCTCCGGCGGCGTGGGCGGCGCTCGGTTCATCCGGGGCCTGCAGGCACTGCTCGCGGAGCGTCTCCCCGACGGGAGCGGCGGCACGACCGCCACCGTCACGGTCGTGGCGAACACCGGAGACGACCTGTGGCTGCACGGCGTCCGGGTCTGCCCCGACCTCGACACGCTGATGTACACCCTCGGCGGTGCGGTGCACGAGGACCAGGGCTGGGGACGGCGTGACGAGACCGGCCGCGTCTCGACGGACCTCGCCGCCTACCACGTCGGGTGGGAGTGGTTCACACTCGGCGACCTCGACCTCGCGACCCACCTCGCCCGCACCCAGCTGCTTCGCGAGGGACTGCCGCTGTCCGCCGTCACGGCCCACCTGTGCCGTCGGTGGGAGCCCGGCGTGACCCTCCTGCCGATGACGGACCAGGAGGTCGAGACCCACGTGGTCGTGGACGACGGGCCGACCGGGGAGCGTCTCCTGCACTTCGAGGAGTGGTGGGTACGGCACCGGGCGAGCCTGCCGGCACGACGCTTCGTGCAGGTCGGCCTCGAGGACGCCGTTCCGGCACCCGGAGTCGTCGAGGCCCTGCGGGACGCCGATGTCGTCATCCTTCCGCCGTCGAACCCGGTGGTCTCGGTCGGCACCGTCCTGGCGGTCCCCGGGGTCCGCGACGCGGTCGTCACGACGCGCGCGCCCGTCGTCGGGGTGTCGCCCGTGATCGGCGGCGCCGCAGTCCGTGGCATGGCAGACGCGTGCCTCCAGACGATCGGCGTGGAGACCTCGGCCGAGGCCGTCGCACGGCACCTCGGGCGGCGGGAGCACGGCGGGGTCCTCGACGCGTGGCCCGTCGACACGGTCGATGCCTCGGCCGCGAC
>MLJW01000516.1_pt1 | contig 15807 bp, 15 predicted proteins | sample 888231 | NCBI WGS metagenome assembly MLJW01 (sample SAMN05788063, study PRJNA343431) | mine drainage metagenome | isolation source: sample collected from the inflow into an acid mine drainage treatment plant... | place: Germany: Lusatia, lignite mining district
GTACTAGGACATCCCAGCCGCCATCCGCCAATGACCAGGCGCTTTTTAGCACGCGAGAGTCCTCGGTGACCGAGTTGCGGACGATCATCAAGGCACGCGGCTTCGTCGAAGGCATGGGCATAATCTAGCCAGGCTCAGGCGCTAGGTAAGAATTGTTTGGGACAAGTCGCAAGAACCCGTCCCAGCGCATCGCGCTCAGCCTTGGTGACCCACACGCCGTACTTGGCTTTGACAGCAATCTGTCGAGACACGAACAGACAGCGGAATGTCTTGTTCGGTGGCAGCCAACTCGCAGCGTCGCTGTCGCTCTTCTTGGTGTTCAGTGGTCCATCGACGGCCAGCAATTCAAGCGGATCGTTCGCGAAGAGCGTGCGTTTGGCGATTGTCCAAGCGAATGCGCCTGTCTGCCACGCATCAGAAAGCGAGACCACATGGTCGATCTGAACCGCCGGACTCGTAGCCGCGCCCCTGAGAAAATGGATGATCTTGCCTCCATAAGGGTCGCGCAACACGCCCGATAGGACCACGCAGGTCCCAGAACGAAACACAATTGAAGTCAGGTCCCGACGAAGGATGTCGTTTCGAGTGTCGCAACCGTTGTGATCGGTATCTGCCCATGCGGCCCCAAATTGAGCACGCGAATAGCCAGTCTTCGGAGCCCGGCCTTTCACGAGGAGGGTCTTCATCACAACAACGGCGAACTTTGCGCTCCCGCTGCTGGTAGTCACACTTGCTGGGGCTGAAGCAAGCGCGGACACGCCGATGGTTCCGACGACACACATGCCAATGACAAGGGCGGTGATTCCACGCCTTCGCATATGTCCACAGTAACCACCCCCAGTAGAATTTAGGCATGACCTATCAATTGCGCGATTTATCGAACCACGTCGTCGTTATCACCGGAGCGACGACTGGGATCGGCGAAGCCACCGCCCGCCAACTCGTCGAACTAGGTGCCAAGGTGGCCTTGAACGCGCGAAACGCCGAGAAGCTCGAGGCTCTCGTCGGCGAACTAGGCTCGGAAAACTCCATCTTCGTCGCTGGCGACACCGCGAACCCGGTCGTCATGCGCGAATTGGTGGCTGCAGCCATCGCCAAGTGGGGCCGGATTGATGCCGTGGTTCCAAACGCAGGAATCGGCAAGTACGGTTCGGTCCTGGATTGGTCCGACGACGAAGTCAACGAAATGATGCGCACCAATTACGAAGGCACCGTCCACGCCGTGCGCGCCGCCGTCCCGCATTTCATCGCCCAGAAGAGCGGTGACGTGGTCATCGTGAGCAGCGTGGCGGGCTTCCGAGGCGGCGCCGACGAGTCGATCTACGCAGGTACCAAACACGCTCAGGTTGGCTTTGCCGGAGGGTTGGATCGGGAACTCCAGCCGCATGGGATCCGAACGACGTTGATCTGCCCGGCTGGGACCGCCACCGAGTTCGCGATTGGGGCCGGACGCACCCAAGGCTCCCCCGTCCTTGATACTTTCCTCCGCCCCGATGACGTGGCTTTTCAGGTGGTGATGGTCCTAAGACAGCCCCGCTCGGTCCGTACCGGGGTCTGGACCCTCTGGTCTGCACAACAGCCCTCATAGGGTGCGATAAGGTTCTATCTCGCGCGGTGAAATTTGCCGATGCGATGCGCCGTTAGCTCAATAGGCAGAGCAGCTGACTCTTAATCAGCGGGTTCGGGGTTCGAGTCCCTGACGGCGCACTTTTTTTCACGTCGAGCGGCGGCTTCGCTCACGCGAGCGGCGGCTTTGCTCACCTAATGTTCGACTGATGCTTTACACCTGTTGCGGCTGATCCCTTACATAACAGTTTCGGGAGATGAGGTCGGAGCAACAGAGCAAGATCCGGGTCGCTTGCGCGGGATCCAACCTCCATATTGGGCAAGACCCCTATTGGAACAGACCCTCGCTTAAGGACTTAGTACAAATGCATATCCGCACCGAACCCTCGATCCTCTACTTCGGAACACCCGTCGTCCTAATTGGCAGCCTTAATGACGACGGGACGCACAATCTTGCTCCGATATCTTCGGTTTTCTGGCTTGGTTGGCGTTGCATGCTTGGCATCGCTTCCAGCTCAAGGACCGCACAGAACCTGCTGCGCTCACGTGGGTGCGTGCTCAATCTGCCATCCATAACCGAGGTTGCCGCTGTTAATAAACTCGCGCGCACGACCGGCGCGTATCCCGTTCCCGTTCATAAAGTGCGCAAGGGGTACGACTACGTGGCCGACAAATTCGAGGTCGCCGGCCTTACAGCCGTGGCCTCGGAAACTGTGGCCGCACCCCGAGTAGAGGAGTGTCCGATTCAACTCGAGGCGATAGTCGAAACCGCACATGGCATCGCCGCAGACGACCCGAAGCAACGCGGCCAAATTCTCTGTTTAGAAGTTCGAATTACACGAGTGCATGTGGAAGAGTCGCTGCTGATGAGCGATCAAGCCAATCGCATTGATCCAAATAAGTGGCGCCCGCTCATCATGAGCTTCCAGGAGTTCTACGGACTCGGTCCTCAACTTCACGCTTCGACACTCGGACAAATTCCCGAGTATATGTACCGAAGCTCGGACGTAGATCGAGCGCGCGCAGAGAGGAGATAGCCGATGGAACAGAAGTCGCGAGCGATTTTGAATTCAGACTACGACCGCATAGCCGAAGCGATCTCTTTCATCACCAAGCACGTCAACGATCAACCTACATTGCAAGAGACCGCTGAACATCTACACCTGAGTCCATTCCACTTTCAACGCCTGTTCTCTCGCTGGGTCGGGGTGACTCCAAAAAAGTACCTGCAGGTTTTAACGCTGGAGCGCGCCAAGCAATTACTCAACGATTCCAGAACAGTGCTTGAAGTCTCGGACTCGCTCGGACTAAGCAGTGGGTCGCGTCTATATGACCATTTTGTTCATTTGGACGCGGTTACGCCCGGTGAATACAGAATGAGGGGTGCCGGTTTAACTATCGATTACGCAACACATGACACTCCCTTTGGAAGAGCATTTATCGCGACCACGTCCAGAGGAATTTGCAGTTTCACGTTTGTCGATCAAACGGGAATCGATGAGCCCTCGACCGAACTTCGCAGGAAGTGGCCCCAAGCAGCACTTAAGGAAGATCCGCAGTCCACTCTTCAAGTAGTAGAAACGATGTTCGGCAAGAAAACAGGAATTGGCAGCCCCTTATCGTTACACGTTTCCGGCACCAACTTTCAGATAAGCGTTTGGAAAGCACTGTTACGAATTCCTCCGGCCGCAGTAGTTAGTTACTCACAAGTGGCCGCAGCAATCGGACATCCGAACTCAGCGAGAGCGGTCGGCCGAGCCGTCGGTTCGAATCCCGTTGCATTTCTCATACCGTGCCATCGGGTAATTCAACAAAGTGGCGAACTAGGCGGATACCACTGGGGTAACACCCGAAAACATGCGATCCATGCATGGGAATCAGCAAGGGCACAGATATCGCTCACTTAGTTACTCGTGCAAACCCGCGTTCTAAATCTGCAGTGAGATCAGCAAGCGATTCAAGACCGACCGAGATGCGGAGCAATCCCTCCCCGGGTTTTGCTTCAGCCGCTACCAGTCGATGAGTCAGTGCCGCAGGATGCTGAATTAGGCTGTCTACTCCGCCGAGCGACACGGCATGCGTGATTAGTTGTAGTCCTTTGCAGAAAGCTTCCGCAGCCGCAAATCCGTTTTCCAATTCAAACGACACCATTGCGCCAGGGCCATACATCTGGCTTGCCACAAGCCCTTCTGGATCACACTCTTTGAAGCCCGGGTAGAACGTGCGTTTCACACCATCTTGTCCCTTTAGCCAATTTGCGAGCGATTGGGCCGTCTCCTCTTGTTTCCGAACGCGCATGGGAAGTGTCGGCAATCCCCTGTGCAACAGGTAGGCGGTCTGCGGATCTAGCAATGCACCGGTGATGGCTCGCACCTGTCTGAGAAGAATCGCATTCTCTGCAGACGTCGTCACTGTGCCACCCATGGCATCGCCGTGTCCGCCCAGATATTTCGTCGCACTATGCACGGAAAAAGTCGCGCCTAGATCAAGTGGCTGTTGCAGAACTGGGGTTGCGAAAGTGTTGTCGACCATTACAGGTACTGCTCCTGCGGCAGAGGCGATCTTTCGAATGTCCACCAGATCCAGTGTCGGATTTGCCGGCGATTCGACGATTACCAGTCCGGTGTTTGCTCGAATTGCAGCTGCGACATCGCCGATCGCAACGAAGTCCACTTCCGTACCCAAAAGCCCTGACGCTAAAAGGTGATCTGTACCGCCATATAGGGGGCGGACTGCCACCACATGATTGAGACCAAGGCTGACTCGGCTAAGTAGCAGCGCCGATATCGCAGCCATTCCCGTCGCGAACGCAACGGTTTGAACCCCGCTTGCTCCGTCACCACTGCGCGAACGGAGCGCCCATGTTTCCAACTCGGTTACCGCGTCCTCAAAGCGGGCGACGGTCGGATTCCAAAGCCTTCGATAGACCGTAGATGCGCCCTCAGGTAAAGCATGTCCTGAGGCGAGCACTTCGTAGTCCCGACCGCCTTCGATGATGTCGACGAGAGGAGCAGTTGTTGATAAGTCGATGGGGAGGGCATGGACGCCCATCTGGGTCAGGCCTGCCCGCCCAGCGTGGACCGCGATGGTTTCAAAGGTTTCCATGGGAGAAGTTTCGCTAATTATTCTAAATTCAGTTCACGTAGTCGAATAAATTAGCGGTAGATTGACGGAATTAGAGTTTATATTCGAACGAATTCCGCTGCGGCGGTACCAAACCGAAGAAAGTAGCGAAATGGACCAAATCGACCGGACGATTCTCAGGGAGTTGACCCAAGACGGACGCCTAGCCAACAACGCGCTGGCTGCAAGAGTGGGTGTTGCCCCTTCAACGGCCCTGGCCCGCGTCAAATCGCTAGTCGACCAGAACGTGATCACCGACTTCACCATCGATGTCGATCCGGTTTCCATGGGGTACCCGGTTCAAGCGATCATCGCCCTGCAACTTCGCACCCACCACAAATCAGAGGTACTCGGATTCGCCGAGCGAATCGCCCAACTTCCGGCCGTTATTCAAACGTTCCATGTATCCGGCGGTGAAGACTTTCTGGTCCACGTCGCGGTAGCCGATGCCCAATCGCTTCGGGCTTTCATCCTTGATTCGCTCACTTCAGATCCATCCGTCAGCCACGCACGAACACACCTTGTCTTCGAACATCAACGGAATCGGAAGACCTCGCTGCTCTAAGCCGCCGCTCACGTGAGGCAAGCCGCCGCTCACGTGAGGCAAGCCGCCGCTCAACAGAAGGGCTATTTCGTCGGTTTCGGCACGAATCTTTGGGCCCTGCTCAGCGCGAAACTCTGTGGCGGTCGTGGCGGTGGGCGACGAGGTGGCCTCGGTGCCCGGAAGAAGACCCGCTTGCCGATTTCCACTAACCCCAGATAGATCAGCACGAGACCGAAAATCGCGGCAAGAACTCCACCACTCAGCGCCTTGAAACCGAGCACTTCGGCAATGGGCGTATAGGGCAAGGCAACCCCGATTGCGACTATGGATAGACAAGCCAGAAGCAACGCGATGCTGGGTCGACTCTTATAGAAGGGAGATCGACGGGTCCTGATCACAAAAATCACCAGCGTCTGAGTGGCAAGAGACTCTACGAACCAGCCGGTGCGAAATAGTTCTGGTGTCGCGTGAAAGACCCAGAGCAGGATCGCAAAGGTTCCAAAGTCGAATATCGAGCTGATCGGCCCAAAGACCAACATGTACCTGCGAATCATCCCAATGTTCCAATGAGCCGGGCTTGCCAATTGCTCCTCATCGACGACGTCGGATGAGATCGCCAACTGACTGGAGTCATAAAGCAGGTTATTGAGCAGAATCTGCGACGGGAGCATCGGAAGGAACGAGAGAAAAGCTGATGCCCCTGCGGCGGAGAACATGTTTCCAAAATTGCTTGACGCACCCATCAACACATACTTGATCGTGTTGGCAAAGATTCTTCGCCCTTCGAGAACCCCATCGGCGAGAACATCCAGATTCTTCTCCAAGAAGATGATGTCCGCGGCGTCTTTCGCGACATCTGCAGCCGTGTCAACTGAGATTCCGACATCTGCTTCATGCAGTGCGAGAGCGTCGTTGACTCCGTCGCCCAGGAATGCGACATCGCTCCCCGCCCTGCGCTGACACTTGATGATCCTGGCCTTCTGCTCGGGAACGACTCTGGCAAAGATGGTTGTCTCAGGTATGACTTTGCACAGTTCTTCATCGCTCAACGCACTGATCTCTGGACCAGAAAGCACTTTTTGAATATCAATCCCAATTTGCTGGCAGACGTTTACTGCGACCAGGGCGTTATCGCCAGTAATGATCTTGACATCAATTTTAAGTCGCTCAAGCCGATCAATTGCTTTCCGAGCATCGAGTTTGGGCGGGTCGACGAAAACGACGAATCCGACCAACGTCAATTCGATTTCATCGCCTCTCGAGACGGTCTCTCGTTGATCCCATTCCTTGGTGGCAACAGCTATCACTCGACCGCCGGCAGAGAACTCACGTTCTAGCACCATTTGAATATCAGGATCCAAGTCGCGACATCTGGCAAGAATCGATTCAGGAGCTCCTCGACAGATGAGCAGGCGTTTGCCTTCGTGTTCGACAACCACCGAGATCATCCTGCGTTCATGGTCAAAGGGCACGAGAGCAAGGCGACGGAAGGCATCTATCTCCGCTTTACGAGGTTGCGTCAAAGGCGATTCCCAAAGGGCCCGATCCATCGGGTTGTCGCCGGCTGACACATCATCTGATTTCAACTCCGCCGCGCATGAAAGCATGGACAGAATGAGCGACCTGTCGTCCAACTCCCCATGCGCACCCATCGAACGCATCAACCGCAAGCTGCCCTCAGTGAGGGTGCCGGTCTTGTCGGTAAAAAGAACTCGGACATTGCCAAGATCTTCAATGCAAATCATGCGCTTTACCAAAATTTTGCGTTTGGCCAATGCCCGCGAGCCTGAGGCAAGGCTGGTGGATACGACAGCTGGGAGCATTTGCGGCGTTATCCCAACCGCGATTGCCAAAGAGAAGAGCACTGCGTCTATGAGCGGGCGATGTAGCAAGACATTGGCCAGAAAAACAAATGAAGTCAGGCCGCCAGCCATGAGCACTAGAAGGCTGGAAAACTTCCTCAATCCTATTTGGAACGCGGTCTCGCCGTGTTCGGTTCCCAGTTTTATCGCGACTCGTCCAAACGCACTCCGCGCGCCCGTTGAGATCACGATGCCTCGGCCGCTTCCCGAATGCACGACGGTACCCATCAGAACTGAGTTTGTTAGGTCCGATAAACCAGCGCCAGGGCTAATGACTCCGACTGTTTTTGCCACAGGAAGCGATTCGCCAGTTAGGACACTTTCGTCGCTTTCAAATTCGGAGGCTTCTATCAGCCGAATATCGGCAGGCACGACTTCACCAAGTTGCAGATCGACAATGTCACCCGGCACCAGATCGACGATGTCGATTCTCTCCGAATTTCCACTGCGGATGACCGTAACACTGTGTCTGATTCGAGAATGCAAGTCGCTTGCGGCAAGTTCGGCCCGATATTCATTCACGAACCCAAGCCCGACTGACAGAAGCAGAATGATTCCGATGATGATTGAGTCCGTGTGTTCGCCTACAAAGTAGGAGACGAATGAAGTGACGGCCAAGAGCCCGAGAAGGGGGGAATTCATCTGTCTAGCTATTACTCGATACCAGCGAACCTTCTGATCCTGAATGACGTTTGCGCCAAGTTCTCGCCTTCGCAAAATCACATCGGCTTCGCTAAGACCTTCAAGGTCGGTCTTCAAAGACTCCAATAGTTGAGCGACCGACAACGCAGAGGCTTCCTCGATGCCAAACGTCTGGCTTGGAATCGCCATGCGGGATTTCCTACGACGGGTAGGACAAGAGGATCTCGCGCAGACGAGCAACGAAATGGAGCGATTCCTCGTGCTCACGCTGCCAGACATTTCGGCCGAAGATGAACCCAGTCGCCCCAGCCTCCATCGCCTCGCGGGCCCGACCGAACATCACTTCATCGCTCGATTTTGTCCCACCTGAAATCAGTACGAAGGTCTTGTTGGCAGATCGAACGACTGAATTAATCGCTTCCTGTGTGGAGAACTCCTTTACATATTCGGACTTCACGTTCGTCTGCTTCTCTGGATGCGGGAAATTGACCTTTACAACGTCTGCTCCGAGTTCGCTTGCCACGCGCGCTGCGTAATCGACTGCGTAGAAAGAATTGGTCCCGCCCTTGGCGTCGACAGCCTCGCCGCGTGGATAGGACCAGACGATCAACGGCATGCCAAGGCGAATTGCATCCTCACGAACTTGGCGGAACTGGGCAAAGTCAGACTCCTGCGCGGGAGTTCCGACGTACAGCGTGTAACCAACAGCATCCGCTCCAAGTCGCACAGCGTCTTCAACACTTGCGTGAAGCGGTGATAGCGCGTAGGCGTCAGGCGGTAGATCTGTCTTCCCATTGAGTTTGAGGATCAATGGGATTTCACCTGCGTACTCCCAGTAGAACTTCTCTGCTAAACCGATCTGGATGGCAATACCGTTGAATCCGCCCTCAAGAGCCAACTTGATTATGTATCGAGGATCGCTTGAATTCGGATTGGCAAAGAAGTCACGAGGACCATGCTCTAACCCCTGGTCATACGGCAAGAACAAAGCGGTGCCATTACGAAGGCCGTGCTCGAAGAGAATTCTGTGTAGGCGGGCCTTCTTGCCGGCACCCACACCAACGTCAGAAAGTGACGGCCGCTGCACTGGCATACCAATGAGAGTACCCCTACGGGGCTCAACCAGTTAGCGATATTTGCGGAGAAACTTCCTGATCCTGGTGCGGGACTTGCTAGTGATATTCGACTTCTGGTCAGCTAGCAATGCCTCCTTAGCAGCGCCTGACTCTCGGCTGCCGGCAATATCGGACAACGCAGGCGAAGTCTGATCCAGCGAGTCTGCGATTCGATCAATATTTGTTACCAGCGAGATGCTTCGAACCAACTGTTCCTGATCTGCCTGGGCGGCATCCACCATAAGCGTCTCAGCGAGCGCCGCTCCTGCCTGACGCACCTCGTTGGTTGCAGTTGCGTCGACTGCCCCATCGCTCTCGTCGACCATCTCATCCAGTTTTGCAGTAATCGCATAACTTGCTGCGGACAGAGCCTCAGCGATGTGGCGATTGGTGGATTTTGGAATTCCACCTTCAACTGCGGAGTCAAAGAGCGTGCGCGCAATTGTGCGGATTTGAACGATCGTGTGTTCGAGCGCAACACCTCGGCCATAGAGCTCTTCGGCTTCGTCCTTCTCTGCGGTTGGAAACCACCTTGCGTAGCTGCGTGCCTCTAGTGCCTGCGCGCGAACGTTTGGGATTCCTTCCACCAGATGACGGGCCTTCGCAAGCCAAGTTCCTGCATCATCTTGAGTAAAGCCTCTAGCCACCCCTTCGGACATCTCACCAAGCAATGCGGCCGCCCGGACTCCGAGCGCGGCAATTTGAACCATAGTTCTTTCTGCAGGAGTGCTCGGGTGGGAAAAATAAGAGAAGATGATGGCGATACCAGCGCCGATGAGAGTCGAGATCAGACGGTGGAATGCGGTGCTCTCGCTCAGGCCAGGCCCGATAACGATCAGCGCCGTCACGGGCACGTTGATTGACGCAACCTCACCAAGATGAAGCGCCCTGGCAAAGACCGAGCAGAGAACCACCGTTATGGCCACCGTGATGACGCCAAAATCGAAAAAAGTGACGCTGAGGAGGGCAATTCCAGCCCCGATTGCCGTGCCTATGCTCTGGCCGAAACCCTCGCTTACCGATTTGTGGAGCGAAACTCGGACCGTGAGAGTGGCCGAGATGGCCGCAACCAGACCCCCGTTTTTGAAAGCAAGGTCGCCGGCTTTCCAGGCCAAGGCAGCGGCAGCGGCGGTCACCAAGGTCTGGCGCACCCAGGCGCGCCGATCCGTAAACAACCGCACCAACCTCATCGCCTGGCGTTTCATTCACTTCCCCTTGCTATCTCGATCACCAAATATTAGTCCCGAACCGTATTGGAACCCGGCCGCCGGCCCGCGAGAAAAAAACGAAAGGGCTGCTGCCAATGTTGGCAACAACCCTTTCGCAGATCCTAGAGAAGGTGAAACTATCCCTTTACGAATAATTCACTATCGCGAAGACCTCATGAAATTCATTCGTTCTCCATGCCCTCGATTTGTGTGGCCGAAGGTTCCCATGAGAGCTGACCCACTAGCTGCGGCACCCCTCATGTTTGCGTGACGGGTGGCATTAACCTCTCTGGTCTCTTCAGCTACCAGGTTCGCCTTCTTGGCGGCGGCCTGCGTCGCGGTCATTCTCCCCGCGGCGACTGCAGCGTCAATCTGTTGTGATTCGAGATTGACCAACGCTGTGATCAGAACACCAGTCTTGTCGCCAGCCAGGCTCGCGAGCGATATGCCGGTCCGCAGTTTCGACTGCACGGTCGCGGCATCCATTCCAAGCGTGCTAGCGATCAAATTCAACCGAGCGTTTCGTTCGGTGCTCATCGTGTTCACCCGCGTTGTCCTAGCTGAGGCCAATGCGTTAGTGATGGCATCTGACTGAGCCTGGGTGATAGTTCCAGCAGTTACGAGACTGCTCAATACGGCCGTGAGTTGTAGGGAGCCAACGCGGGGCCCATCAATCGTTGCCTGGCCCTGGTTAGCGGTTGCGGACGAGACGGTGCCAACGGAGAGTGCGATCGCAAGTGCTGCGACGCTGAGTTTCTTCTTATTCATCGCTCTTCCTCAATTCTGATCGATATCTTTCGAACACGATCAATTGATTACAGGCACTACTGCACCTGACGTATACGACATAACTCCCTGCCCCTGAACTTATGACGGATTTACCGTCAGATCTTTGGCGACATAGTCTGGGAGTTTCTTGTGAGGAAGAAATTCATCTCTCTTTAAGGGGAAAATCCGGAAGATGATAGATTTTGGGTGCTTAGATTGTTTTCCACTATGAATTCGCCGGTTAGACATAGACCGGACCTCGACCGCAGGGGAGAATTTGAAAACCGTTACTCCTCAGCCCAGTTCTGAAAAGCCTGGATCCAAGCCGCTAAGAAGGCGACCTCTCCTCATAGGCGCAATCGCGCTTGGCTCAGTGCTCCTTCTCCTAGTTGGCGCTGCCTTCGCCACCGGGATGTTCGCCTGGCATCGGGTGAACCGCGTTCATATCGGCACCGGCAGCAATACGGCCGCCGGCAGCATCAACAACCCAACGACCCCGACCGGACCTCCGGTACCCAAAGGTGTCATTTCAGTATTGATTGCCTCGGTTGGTGCCAGAGGAGTAGACCCAGCTATCGGCAAGCAGCTCGGCGTCCCCGATGTCGCATCCAGAGGCAGCGATGGCCTGACCGACATTTTGATGGAGGGTCTGGTAAACACGACCACTGGCTCGGTGAGTCTGCTCAGCATCCCACGCGACACCTGGCTCGATTCATGCCAATGCAAGATAAACGCGCTTTACAACACCTACGGCCCAACCCGCCTGGTCGATGAAGTCACAAACATCACCGGACAACGGCCGCAGCATCTCCTTCTGGTGAACTTCGAAGCCTTTGCCAATGTGATCGACGCCGTCGGTGGTGTGAACGTTTACCTGCCTCGAACCATCAGGGATCACGACGCACACCTCGCCCAACTAAATGCAGGCTGCCAGCATCTAGATGGCGTCAAAGCTCTGGCGTACGTCAGAAGCAGGCACACCCAGAGCCTTAGGAATGGGATCTGGTTTGACGATGGAAGTGCCAGCGACTTTGGCCGGATCGATAGACAACACCAGGTTCTAAGCAATCTGGCCGTCCGCATTCTCTCCCCTGCGCTTCCGCTCCATCTGCCGGCACTGATCAAAGCGGCCGGCAATGGAATTACCATCGACGACACCTTGGGTCTGTCAGACGCGGTGGCAATTGCCAAAGCAGTCGCAAGCGCTTCCTCGCACAAGTTGCGTGGCTTCACGATTCCAAGTCGCTTTGGCCACGTTGGACAAGCATCCGTCGTATTCACTCAGACAGACCAGGTTCCAGCCGTCGTCGCCCAGTGGCAGCAGAGCGCCCAGGAAGCCGTCACTGCTGGGCCATCCGTCCCCTCGACGTCGAGCAGCACTGATGCCGGGACTGCCAGCGGTGCCTGGGTACCAACCCCAACGGCTACCGCCACAGCGAACAGCGTTGGCCCGACCGCCGGCACGACAAGCCCGGCAACTACCGCCCCAATCTCTCCTGCAGCTGCTTGCGCGAGTAGTTAAGCCGCAGACTCGACTACTTAACAGGGATAATCGATCCATGGACAAGCGCATCAACATAATAAAGACCGACCTGCAAGTGAGCCCTCTCTGCTTGGGCGGGAACGTCTTCGGCTGGAGTGCCGACGAAGCCACTTCCAAAGCGATCCTCTCTGAATTTGTAGCCAACGGTGGAAACTTCATCGACACCGCAGATGTCTACTCTGAGTGGAAATCTGGCAACACCGGCGGCGAGAGCGAGACCATCATCGGCAACTGGATGAAGGAGAGCGGCAATCGTGACCAAGTAATCATTGCCACCAAAGTCGCGAAGTATTCGAAGCGACCAGGATTGAGTGCCTCGAATATAAAGTTGGCGGTGGAAGACTCACTCCGTCGGTTGCAGACTGACTACATAGATATCTATTACGCACATGAAGATGACCAAACGACCCCACTTGAAGAGAGTCTCGGCGCATTTAACGAACTTGTCGAGAGCGGAAAAGTCGGTTACATAGCAGCATCCAACTATTCAGGCGCGCGGTTGACCGAAGCGCTGCTAGTAAGTGCAATTAACGGCTTCTCCTCATACGTGGCGATTCAGAACGAGTACAACGTTCTGGTCAGAGATCCCTTTGAGACTGACATTGCCCCAGTGCTGAAGAATGAGGGAATTTCCGCGATCCCCTACTTTGGCCTGGCCAGAGGATTCTTGACTGGAAAATATCGACAGGGGCTTTCCGTGGACTCCATTCGAGCGGATGGCGTCAAAGGATTTCAGAACGAGAGGGGCTGGAGAGTTCTTGGCACTTTGGAAGAAATTGCGAAATCGCATGACGTCACGATCTCAGCCGTGGCACTCGCTTGGCTGCGAGGGCAGGAATCTGTGAGCGTTCCAATTGCCAGCGCTCGCACCCTTGAGCAACTCAGAGAAATCATGCAATTTGTAGCGCTCTCCCCCGATGAATTGAAGACCATTGACGAGGCGAGCCGTACTTAAACCCCCAATTACTTGATGAGTGACCCGACGAACGCTCGAGAGAACCTCAAATAATGATCCGAGAGATTCTGTGTCCAGAATTTGCGTCAAAGAAGCGTGCAGATTTCGAATTCACCCACTGCCATGTAAACGTCTGCGCAGCGAAGGTTCTCAGTTGCCCTTCAGCGGACATGCCAAGAACAGAGCAGGGCAGCTTCTGGCTTTATGCATCCAGTACGCCCTTTAAGCACAAACTGATCTGCCCAACGTTCTCCGGACAGTTTTGATTTCTCATGCCACGGCTGTGGCTTGAGTTTGTAGGTTCTCATATTCCACTGGTGTTCGGTAGCCCAGCGCGGAGTGTCGTCGTTGCCGGTTGTGGAATATTTCGATGTAACTGAAGATCGCTGAAGCTAGTTCTGCTCTGGTGCTCCAGGTTTTAGTGTTTAGTAGTTCGGTTTGCATCCGTCCCCAGAAAGATTCCATGGGTGCGTTGTCGTATCCATCACCGATGCTTCCCATGGAGGGTGTGAGTCCTGCAGCTTTCACTCGTTGACTGAAGGCCCAAGAAACGAATTGACTGCCATGATCGGAGTGGATGATCGTTGCTTCAGGGGAACGATGGTTGATGGCCATATCAATAGCATCGATGACCAGTTTGCTGGTCTGATTTGAATCAATCGACCATCCCACAACTTTCCTGGCGTTAGTGTCGAGTACTGCAGCGCAGTAAAGAACACCTTCTTTCGTTGGATGCTGGGTAATGTCGGTCACCCAAAGTTGATTAGGTTGACTTCGACCGAAGTTACGATTGACTAAGTCACTAGCGGTGGCAAGGTTGGTTTTCTTCCGATACTTACGTTTCGTTGGAAGACCATAAATGTTGTTGCTTCGCATGATCTTTTCCACCATTGGCTTCGACACCTGGATCCCGAGTCCCATGGTCAGTTCGGCATGAACTCTTCTGGATCCATACACACACCTGGAATCAGCATGAATCTTCCGGATCATCACCGCTAGCTCACGCCGACGGATTTCTTGATCAGATGGGCTGGTGAGTCGGTTAACCCAGTCATAGAACCCGGAACGAGAAAGACCCAAAAGTTTGCATACTCTTGCCACTGAGAGGCCTTGCCCGGTCAAGGTTGCCACCACCGGGTATTTCATTTTGGGAGAACGTTATCCCTGGCAAAAAGCGCCGCAGCGCGTTTAACGATGTCCAACTCTTCTTTCAACCGCTTATTCTCACGACGCAGAACCGCCAACTCCCGGAGTTCCTCCGTAGTGAGCCCCGCGCTAGCCGGGAGTTGGCCTTGATCAATTTTGGCCTGGCGAATCCACGCCTGCAGACAAGAGTGGCTCACCCCCACCTGCGAAGCGACCACTACGGGCCGGCCCCCATCAACCAGGACCAGATCAATCGCTCGCCTCTTAAACTCCAACGAATATGCCTTCGGCATTACGGACACCCTTCCGACACCCATACTGGATATCTAGATTAAAGGTGTCCGGAGAACGTTGGGCAGATCAGAATGAAAGTTGATGATGTGAAGCGGTTGAACGAGATCGATCGTAGATGAGCACGCTCGCGAATCCCTCGCTGGGCTGACTAAGTTCTCCATCACCGGTGAAGGTGTCATCGCACCCATTGAATCCATCGCCGTCATTCGTGACTATCCGAAACTACTCCACACCCAAACCGTCATCGCGGACTGGAACAAGGAATGCAACACGACCCGAAGACACTCAAGCCTGGAATGAAGCCCTCCTGATATCCACATTTTTGAGAAACTTGATCGAGTGGAGTTCCTTTTGTGAAGTCCTAAAAGAATCCTATGAGTCGACGGGTTGCGATAGGGTCTTAGCGAATCATCTTCTGCGTTTGTGCTGCATCGAAAGATGGGAACAATGGAATGATCGGGCACCTCCGGCTCAGAATGGGCGCTGCCGTCGCCACAATCTTGGTCATGCTTGCGGTGTCTGTGACAGCTTGCCAGGCGACACTTACTAAATCAGTGTCGGTGAAGCAGACTCCGGCTCCCACTCCTACTCCAACCGCGACGTTGACTCCGTGCCCCGCTGTGGCAAATTGGCCAGTAAAGCTCGTTACTGCGGATGTGCTTACCGTCGTCACGCAGTACTACTCAGCGAAACACCTCACGCCCATCACTATCTACAAGAATCAAGAGATGGTCCTAGATGTGAAGGAGCAATCTGCTGGTGTGCATTCCTGTCAAAACCCTGGAGGTCCTAATGGAGGGTATGTGGGGGCGGTGCCACTCACAGCGACTGCGGCAGTAATGGTGTACGTGAAACATGAGCCATACCCGGCGATGCCCATTTCCTCCAACTTCGTAACACTGGCACAAATACCCGGTACCGGCTGGACAGTCGTCGCTGAAAGCACGGGGCCATAAAGGACCTGAGTAAGCAACACGGCAAGTCGTTAAGCCATCCCCTTAGGCGTGGTTATCACACCCGGTAGATGCACAGGCATCGGGG
>MLJW01000517.1_pt1 | contig 15755 bp, 10 predicted proteins | sample 888231 | NCBI WGS metagenome assembly MLJW01 (sample SAMN05788063, study PRJNA343431) | mine drainage metagenome | isolation source: sample collected from the inflow into an acid mine drainage treatment plant... | place: Germany: Lusatia, lignite mining district
AGGACAACTTGCCAGTTCGCCGACCCTGTTCTTCCGCAGACCCCTTGCTCCTGCGATAATCGAGAGCGCACTCGCCGGCGTGGTGAACGGCAGACCGGGAACGACATTCTCGGGATAACGGGTCGAAGACGTGGACGACTCGGAAGCCACGAAGCTCCCGTCGACGCACGGCATGGTCGTCGGGTGCAGCAGTTCCCGGCGCTAGCGGTGTTGCCGTGCCGGGCTCCTCCGAACGAGGTCCGCCGTTGCCATCAGCCGCACCTGTCGGCGCGGCCCCATCTAGCGGTTCGCGGGCGCGGTAGACGCAGGGGGCGAGGATCGCGATCCCGTGCTCCCCCTTAAGGACGTGGCGGCCCACGGCGTTCCACGTCTTGATCCCCGCGACCCGGGTCGCGTCGGGCCTCTGCATACCGATCAGCAGGACGTTGGACGGGGAGTAGTCCGGGAAGCGGGCGGCGACCTGCAGCATCGATGCCCAGGCTTCGGACGAGGTGAGGGCTTCGACCGCAGCGATGAGCTGTTCGTGCACGGCGGTGAGTCGGTCGTCGAGGCTGGGTCGATCGGTGGTGCGCGCCATCGCAACGTCACCGCCCGGCGAACGACGAGGAGGTGGCGTCGTTGGGTAGGGGCGTGCCCGCGCAGACGGGGTCGGACCATCCGAGGTAGCCGCCGGTGCGGGTGTACATCCCGTCCATGCGGGCGAAGGACAGCAGGTAGACCCCGCCGTGGTTGCCGGTCGCCGCGTCGAACACGCCGTTGGACGTGATGAGGGTCTGGTCGGGGTCGCATGACGAGGACGCCTGCACGACGACGGAGACGTGCCCGTAGATGCGTCCGGTGTCCCAGAACACGAAGGAGCCCAGGGGCGGGCACCGGTCACCGGGGTGGGCGTGGCCGTCGGCGAGCATGGCTGCCCAGTGGGTGCGTGCGGAGACGAACCCGGAGTTGGCGTAGCCGTAGGCGCGGCAGGCGAGGCGGTCGCATAGGCCGTCCCACCCGGACGTGACTCCGACCAAGGACATGGCGGTGGTGACTGCGGTGGCGACGTCGTGGGGTGTGCCTGGCGGGACGGCCACGGCGCCTGCGTTGGTGCCGAGTCCGGGGAGGCACCCGGTGCCCGCCTGTCGCAGGGGGTACGTGGTGGCGGGCACCGGGGCGTTCGTCGACCCATCGGAGGCTAGCGCCGGATCGGGTCCGTCGAGGACCGGAACGCTACTCCAGGCCTGGACGTGGTCGTCGACGCTCTGGATGAATCGCCGGGTGACCTCGGGGATGTCGGGGTAGGTGGCGAGCCGGGACTCGCCGGCGTTGTGCGCGATGATCAGCCTGTCCAGCACGGGCAGCGCGGACGACGCCCAGTCGGGGTGGGCGGCCCGGATGGCGCGGACTCCGCTCAGCCGGTCGCACAGGTAGGTTCCGGCGACCCGGGAGTGGATGTCCGGGTCGCGCACGTCCCAGACGCCGTTGCCGTTGAGGTCGGCCGACCACGGGTGCCCGTAGGTGCCCGCCCACACGGACGCGTCGAGCTGGAACAGGCCCCAGGTGCCTCCGTTGTCGTCGTTCGCATGCGCGTCGGGGTTGAACCCGGACTCCTGCGCCATCACGGCGACGATCCACGCCTCGGGCAGGTCCGGGCAGGCGGTCTTGGTCTCGGCCACCCAGACGCGCGCCACGGCCGGAACCGGGGCGTCGGCAGCCAGGACGCCGCCGGCGGAGGTGTCGATGCAGGCCGCGGTCGAGGCGCCCACGGACAGTGCGGTGACGATCGCCAGGGCGGGGAACGCGGCGGCGCCGAGGCCGCCGAGGGCGAGCAGGGGTCGGATCATCGGTTCGCCTCCGAGGGGTGGGCGGTCTCGTGTTCGACGGCGGCCTGGTCAGCGCGGAGCCGGACGGCATCGGGCCGCCGGGTCCAGGGGGTCAGGTCGATGACGGCGGGCCGGGTCTGGCGAAGCAGGAGCACCCCGGTGCCGAACGGCAGCGTCCGCAGCGAGGAGGCGGGCAGGACAGGAACGGTGCGGATCGAGGTCGAGGTCGATCGGTCGCCGGCCCTGGCGCGGGTGCGGGTCTCGACGAGCTCGTCGATCTCTCCGATCAGGCGGGCGACGTCGTCCAGGTCGCTGTACTTGGCCAGGCCGCCGAGGACGAGCTTGACGGTGGCGGCGTCCCACAGGGTGTCGGCGGCGTGCTCGCCCCACCGGTTGCGGGCTTGGGCCAGGGACTGCAGGACGGCCAGGGTGGTGATCCCGGAGCCGCCTCCCTCGGCCATCAGCTGAGGCAGCGAGGGCAGCGGGGTGAGGTTGGCGATCTCGTCCAGGGCCAGCAACAGGGGCGGGTCCAGGCGTGCGCCCGGTGCGCGGGCAGCCAACACACGTGCGGTTTCGGTGATGTCTTCGACGAACGCGGCGATCAGCGGCGCCGAGGACCCGGACGCCACGGCGGAGGCGAGCAGGTACAGCGTGCCGGAGCCGCGCAGGAACGCGGCCGGGTCGAACTCGCGCCCGGGCGCGGGGTCGACGGCGGTGAGAACGTCGGGGTCGGCCATCGCGGCGAGGGACTGGCGCACCCCGAGCCAGACCGAGTCGCGCGTGCGCGGGTCGGTGTGGATGACGGCGTCAAGGGCGTCGGCCCAGCCGTCCGCGGCCCGGCTCGCGCGGGTCAGGATGGTGACCGCGTCCTCGGCCAGTGCTGGGTTGAGGGACCACCGGTACAGGTCGAGGGCACGGCGCCCGTCGAGGGCGGCGGCGTGCAGCAGGCAGCGGAGGGCTGTCTCGGTCTGCCCGGCCCAGAAGTCCGAGTCGGACACGGTGCGCCCGAACCCGACCCCGGCGGCCAGGCCGCGTGCCCGGACGAGGGCGGTGCGCGGGGTCTCGCACCCACGGACCGGGGACCATGCGAGGCCTCCGGGGAGCCCGGCGAGGCGTTGGGGGTCGAAGATCGCGACCGGGCCGCGGACGGCGCGGGCACGGGAGGTGACGGCGAGGGTGTCGGGGCGCGTCGAGGTCGCGACGACCGGGCCGGGCGCGTCCAGGACCCAGGGGATGACCACGTGCACGCCCTTGCCCATCCGGGGCGGTCCGACCAGCAGCACGGAGTCCTCGACCGAGCACCACAGGTCGCGTCGACCCAGGTGCCCGAGCCGGTAACCGACGTCCTCGGGTCGCGGCATTGCGTCCGACGACGGGCGGACGACGACGCCGCGACGGACCACCGCACGACGACCTGCGGCCGCGTCGATTTCGCCTTGTCGGGCCATCCCCGGCAGGTTCCGCAGCATCGCGGGGTCGGTCGTGCGCCGGTCCCGCGACCGGGACACGACCGACCGGATACCGAGGGCTGCGGCTAGGAGCAGGCTCATGACCAGCGCGGTGGCGGTCCAGTAGGGCACAGGTCCGGGGATCTGGCCGGGATCGGGCCATCCGGCCGCGGGGTCGCCCGGAGTGGTCAGGGTGCGCAACGCGTCCAGTGCTCCGCCCGCAGGAACCGGGCGGCCGGTGAGCAGGCATGCGGAGGCGGCACCGAGCCACAGGACCCCGCCCGCCGCGAGGGTGGCGCCTGCGGCCAACAGTGCCCAGGTTGTCAGGTCGAGGCCCGCACTGCCGGGTGGTTGAGCGGAGCCGGGTTTCGTCGCGGGCCTCATCCGGCGACCGGTCCGCGGCTTCGGTCGGGGGAGTTCACCGTCCGGGTGGTCACGGCGTCGCGGGTCAGGCCCGTCGCGGCTCTCCGCAGGGCCGTGGTGAACAGCCCGGCGGTGTCGAGGACCGCGCCGACCTCGAGGGTCGGGTCGTCGGCGGCGGCGGAGATCTGCGCCGACGCCCGCTCGGCCAGCGCGCACACCTGCTCTCCCGCGACGATCCGCGCCGCGCGGACGGGGTGATCGAGCCAGCCCGTGTCGGTGGCCTCGCGCAGCTCTTGCGACGACGGCACACGGGTGCCTCGGCCGCGCAACGGTGCGACGGCCCACGCGACGGTGACCGCGTCGACGGGTTCACCGCGCGCGGCCAGGTCGGACGCGGCGGTGTAGACGGCGCGCCAGCCGGGGTCGGAGACCTGGGCGGGGTGCAGCCACGTCGCCACCCCCGGGATCGCGTCGGGGTGGGCGAGCAGGGAGCCGATCAGCGTGACGATGTGCTCACGTTCGGCGCCGTGGTCGCGGGAGGGTCGGTCGGCGAGGAACTTGTCCGCACCGGTGCGCAGCTCCAAGGACCGGGCAACCGGGCGAAGGGGGATCGGCGCGCTTGGGACGGGCTTCTGAGACCCGTTCGCGTCCGCCCACCGCGCGGCGATGGAGTCCATCGTGGCGTCGACCATCAGGCACGCAGAGGCCAGCGGACCCGCACCGTCGGACAGTGCGGATTGGAGTGCGCCCGCCCGCAGCAGGACGCCCTGGCCCGCGATCTCGCGGCGCAGGCCCGCCTCGACGACCATGCGCGCGTACGTCGTGGTGGCCGGGCACCCTGGAGTGGTACGCAACAGGTCCGGCATGCGCAGGCGGCCGCCGGACCGTTCGCCGAGTCGGTCGACCATCGCCTGGGCGAGCGCCTCGACGTCGATCACCTCTCCGGTCGCTCGACGTTCGAGGATCGCGGTGTAGACCTGCGCGTGCCACCAGTCCGCGAAGTCCCCGGGCCGCAACCAGGCACGTACGTCGTCGAGGTGAGCCGGTTCGAGGAGCAGCGAACCCAGGGTCGCCTGTTCGGCGAGCGTCACGGTGTCCTCGTCCATGAGGTTGCCTCCTCCCGCATGGCGTGGTCGGTGTCGACGAAGGTCTCGGCGGGATGCAGCAGGTGGTGCACGACGTGGGAGCGCCGTGGCAACTTCCACAGCCCGGTGCCGCGCGGCAGTGAGGGGAGCAGGTCGCGCTCGGTGCCCGTGAGCCCGAGCGCAGCCGCGGTGGCCGACAGCTGATCGGACTCCTGCCGGTAGACGACCCGGGTGGAGCAGTCGCCCAGCAGACCGGCGGCAAGGGCGCGGGCCTCGGATCCGGCGGGACCGACCGCGTCCAGGTCGGACAACCGGTGCAGGACGAGCAGGTTCGCCACCCCCAGGGCCCGGGAGAGCTTCCACTGGGCTTGCAGGCGGCGGATCACAGACGGTTGGCGCATCAGCCGCCAGGCCTCGTCGTAGATCACCCACCGCTTGACCGCAGCGGCGCCGGGTGCAGGGTGGAGCGCGGCTTCGAGCCATCCGGAGGCGCAAGTCATGGTCACGGCGAGGGCGTCGTCGTCGGCGCCGAGCCCCGACAGGTCCAGCACGACGAGCGGTGCGGCCGGGTCCAGCGGGTCCGTGGTCGGCCCGTCGAACATGCCGGCCAGGTCCCCGCGCACGAGCCGGCGCAGACCGTGAGCAAGGTCCGCCCCGTCACGGGTCCGGTCGGCCCTGGTCAGCCCGTCGCTGCGGGCGTCGGTCTCGTCGGGGTTCGTCAGGGCCGTGACGAGAGGCCCCACCGTGGGGGTCGTGTATGCCCGTTCGACCGCGCCGAGGGCGGCGTCCAGTGCCGAGTGCTCAGCGGGTCGCAGGTCCCGGGCCAGGGTCGTCGCGGCGACTGCGGCGATCCGGCGCAGACGGTCCCCGTGCGGATCAGGTGAGGTCGGCGCATCCAGCGGGTTCAGCCGTGCGCGCCGACCCGGTCCGAGCTCGACCACGACACCGCCGACGGTGCGGGCCAGCTCCGCCCACTCGCCCTTGGGGTCCCCGGGGACGTAGACCCGTCGACCGGCGGCGATCGACCGGAAGGCCAGTGACTTCGCCAGCGCGGACTTCCCGGCGCCGACCACTCCGGCGAGCACGACGTTGGGGTTCGTCAGGTCCCCTGCTCCGTACAGCGCCCACGGGTCGAAGCAGAAGAGCCCACCAGACAGCGCATCCAGCCCTACCGGAACGCCGACGTCGAGCGACGGTGACACCAGGAACGGGTATGCAGCGGACAAGGTCGACGATGACGCACGGTGCTGGGGCAGACGGAGAGCCGGCCAGGTTCGGAGCCGGGTGGGTAGCCGCCGGATCTGGCTCGCGGCGGCCCGCGTCGTCATCTCACACCCCTGGCCAGGGGCAGCGACGCGGCCAGGTGTCCCGCGCCTTGCTGGCCGACCAGCCGCACCAGGTCGCACATCGCCCGTGCCGCGTCCGCCTCGACGGCGCGGCACGCGTCCGCCAGGCGATCTCGGTCGGGCGCGCTGACGCTCACCAGGCCGGTGAACCGCAGGTCCCCGTGACCGGCGACGAGCTCGGCCTCCCGCCGGTCCAAGTCCTCGACCTCCGCGGTGATGGCGCGGTCCTCGACCTGGCCGATCCGCTGCCGTTGGGCGTCGTCGGCCCGGTACTCGGCACGGGCACGGCGGATCTGGCGCAGGGCCTCGCGTGCAGGCACCGGCTGAGCGATGAGGGAGACCGTTCGGGCGCCACCGTCACCGACCAGTGGCTGCAGGAACGTCGCGTCCACGGCGGTCCGGGGCCACTCCGCAACCCAGTACGTCGCGTGCCACGTCGTCCCCGTGCACCACCGGTCCCACTCCTCGGCGACCCCCACCGGTGCCCCGACACGAACCGGGATCTCGTCGGACGCGGCGAGTGGCTCGTATGCCCGGCGGACCGCGCTGGCCAGACCGGGACCGTCCAACCACTCATCGACGGTCAGCTCGGCCGCGTTCAGCGCGTCCGCGACTGCCGCAAGCGTCCCCGCGATGGCACCTGCCGCATCTGTTGTCAGACGCCGACGCCCACGCGGGCTCCGCACCGCGACCGCCACGAGGTGCTCACGCCGGGCGGTGCTCATGAACCCCTCGTCGAGCAGGTCCGCCAAGGTCGCAGCGGCCCCGCTCTCGGCGACCAGGCAGTGCTCGCGCCACCACCGGCGCGCCACGCCCATCCCGCCTGCAGCAACGGTCGTGAGGATCTGGACGCGCACGATCTGCGGCTGCCGGCACAGTCCACCCAGGACCCGCCCCCACGCCGACGCCTTGTGCTCCTTCGTCGCGTCGTCGTCCAGGAGGATGCCCAAACCGTGCACCCGTGCGATTGCGGTCACGGTCGCCGCTCGGCGGTCGACGACCAGCACCCCGCCGAGGCGAGCGCACAGGACCACCTCGAGCACCCCGGGCACACCGGGCAGCACCAACGTTCCCGGGCTATCGGACGCGAGCACCGTCGACGCCTTGGTGCGCCCCGATGTGCGAGCGCCGACCCAGCGACCCACGACGGGAGTCCAGGCCGGCACGGTCCGCCCGCCGACGCCGACCAACCCGGCGACCGACAGCAGGAGCCACAACGGCGCGGCGACGGCCAGCCCGGTGCCCCCGGCACCACGAACGGCCACCAGCACCACGAACAGCGCGCCACCGATCAGACCTACCTGCCCACTCGACAGTCCAAGGAGCACCCCGCGTCGCTCCAACCGACCGAACTGCACCGTTGCCTCGTTCATCGCCCTGCACCCGGATCGGTGCCCTTCGGGCGTTCGGTGGCCGCGCGGACCCCGCCGCCTGCCCGAGCCGCTCGAGCACCGGCGACAGCCGCGCCCGCGCCGCTGGTCACCGTCGTGATCACCGCCTGCTGGGCCGCGATCTTGGCACCCCGCCCGGCGGCGCCCGCACCTCGACTGATCGGGTTCGCTGCGACCGTCGAGTGCATGACCCCGGCGGCCTCCATTCCCGACCAGTGCACGAACCGCCACGTCAGCCAGGGCGAGAACACCGCGATCGCCAGCAGCAGCGCTCCGACCAGCGCGTCGGACAGTGCGGGGCCTGCGGCCGACGTGGCCGTGCCGGTGTCTGGGCCGGTGCCGATCGGGCCTTGGCCGTTGAACGCGGCAGCACCCACGACGAACGTCACGACGATGACCAGCTTGGAGAACACGAGAGCGGCCACGACCTCCACCCATCGCCGCATCCAGACCCGCGTCTGATCCCACACCGCGCCGGCGAACGCGATCGGCGCGAACACCGCCACCACGATCAGCGCGGCCTTGCGGAACAGCAGGACACCCCACAGCAGCAGGAACCCGACGGTCAGGAGCAGGCCGATCAACACCTGTAGAGCCGGGGACGTCGCCGACGTCAGCACGGCGAAGCTGAAGAACCGGGCTGCGGCCGCCCCGACCGTCGTCCCGGAGGCCCGGGCGATGAACTGGCAGATCCCGTCCACCGCGCTCAGCGCGAGCTGGGTCCCGGCGACGGCCAGCGCGCCGCCGAGTGTCGCCTTGCCGACGCCGAGCAGCGCCCGGCCCAACCCGCCGGGTTCGCGTCTGAGCACCGAGCCGACCACCTGGGCGACGAACAGGCCGACCAGGACCGGGAGCGTGATCGTGGCGATCAAGGCCAGGTTCGAGCGGAACCACTGTGCCGACAGGTCGGGTGTGGTCGTCGCATCCAGTGCCGCCAGAGCCAGGTCGCCCAGTGAGGCGGCCGCCATGATGAACGCCGCGCCGAAGCCGCCGAGCACGTACTCTGACGCCGCGCCCTGGGCGGCACTCGTCGCGTTCGACACCAGGTCGCACACCAGTCCGATCGGCCCGATGCACGGGTCGAGATCGGTGAGCACGTCAGATCCCCGCGCCGAGGCCGGAGAAGAACGCCACGATCGCGTTCGCGCCCCCGATCAGCAGCGCACCACCAGCTGCGACCAGGACACCCGTCTTGCCGCCCGACGAGTAGGCGTAGTTGCCCTGCTGGTGGCCCAGCGCCCAGACGATCACCGAGACGACCAGACCGGCGACGCAGGCAACCAGTCCCCAGGTCAGCAGCGCCCCGACGATCTGCTGGACCACGCCCAGGCCGGGGAGCCCTGAGGAGTTCGGCGTGATCCCGGGGTCCTCGGTCGGCAGCCCAGCCAGCATCGCGATCCGCACCATGACGGCCTCCACGCCATCCAGGGCCCGGGCGGGATGCGCGAGCCGCTACAGGTACGTGTGCGGAATCGCGACCAACATGAGGCGCCCGCCGACTGTCGTCGCTTGCCCGCTCGCTGAGGCTTGCGTTGCGCGGCGCGTCCGGCACGTCGCGAGAGCCTCCGCGTCCGGGTGATTCACATTGACCTGATCGGGTGAACACCAGCTCAAGGTGGCGTGCACGGATGGGTCCTTGTGCCAGGGTGTGCGCGAGGCGCGAGATCGGCGGTCCCCGGCGCATCAGGCCAGAGGCCGTTCACCGTCTCGGAGTTTGCGATTTATTGTTTCCCGTCTCTCCTCTTCTGACGCGCTCTGTCGCGTGTCGCGGGCGACGAGATTGGGCAGCGCAGGAACGAACCGTTCTGGGGGCATGCGGCATGCGTTCAAACTCTGGTCTTGGTCAGGACGCCGAGGCTGCGGACGGAGTGGCCGACCACGACCCAACTCTGCGCGGTGTGGAAGGACGGCGACCGTTCGCACGAGCGGTTGTTCGCCGCGCGGCAGTCTCTCTTGCCGCGCTCGGAGCCATCGTTGTTGGGGTCATAGGTTTGAGCAGTCTCGCTTCTGCGAGCGAGGCCACCTTTAGTCGCGATATTTCTTCTGGACTGGTCACGATTCACGAGAGTGTGAGCTTCGGTTCGCAATACTGCGAGAACCGCGGCTGTTCGATCTCAATGCAGTCAAGGGACACGACGGATGGGAGCGTCCGGTACTCGGGGTTCTCTGACTCTCAGTCGTTCGCAGCAAACTCACCCACCTTCACTGCTGATCTGGGGACCAATACTCCGACGTTCATCAACCAGACCACTGACTTGTACGTGACTTTCAGTGGCTGGGACTCGATCGGTTCGCCCGTGTACCTCTCGCAGGCGATTCCGGTGTCGGACCCGTTGCCGGATCCGGTGCTCACGTTTGATCACAACTCGTTCTCGCGGGACTTGGCGACAGGGGTGGTCTCGTGGAGTACGGACTTCTCGACCTACGCGCTCGGCGGTGCCCCTGATCGCATCTGCTCAGGCGGTTACTGCGATGTGTACGCGCAGGCGTTGAACGGCGATTCGACGGTGGGTACCTGGTTCTCCGGGAAGCGGGTTTCGGGCTGGTCCCGTCAGTCGGTCAACATGCAGGGAAGCACGACCTTGTCGAACTCGGTGACCGCCGTGCGCGTCATCCTGGAAGGCACCGACGCCAAGGGCGTCTGGCACAGCCTCTCGCGCCTCTTGCCAGTCAACTCAGGTCCGGGGGTCGCCGAGACCGTTGGTGGGTCGAATCCCTCCGAACCATGCAGCCAGCGGTGCCACGGGGACCCCGTGAACTCGGTGACCGGTGAGTTCTGGGAATCCAACCGCGACCTGACCGTCGACGGTGTCGGCCCAGGACTGGCATTCGTCCGAAGCTTCGCGACCTCTCAGCGCACGGTTGACGGCCCGCTCGGATACGGCTGGACAGACTCCTACGCACTCCGACTACGTGCAGGAGCCAACGAAACACTGGGCAGCGCCGTGTCCGTGGATGTTGTGCAGGAGAACGGCAGCATCGTGAGCTTCTACCGCACCGCGGACGGGACGTACGTGGCTGCTGGCCGTGTGCTGGCCTCACTACACCAACTTGAGGACGGGACGTTCCGCTTCATACGTCAGAATCGTCAGATCTTCGACTTCGATGCCACGGGGCGCCTGGCATCACTGAACGATCTGAACGGCAACTCCGTGTCGCTGACCTACACGGGCGAGAACCTCACCCACGTCGCTGATGTTCGCGGGGCGTTCCTCGACATCACCTGGACCGGCTCGCACATCACAGCTGTAGCGGACCAGACCGGACGCAGCGTGACCTACACGTATTCGACGGCCGGTGACCTGACGGGCGTCACACTGCCCGACGGCTCGACCAAGACCTACGCGTATGACGCAGCGCACCGCGTGGTCTCGATGACGAATCCGAACGGCGCCGTCACCACGAACACCTACGACGCCGCGAGCCGGGTCACAACTCAGACTGACGGGCTCGGCAGGGCCACAACCTTCGCCTACGCGGCGGATCACACGACGATCACCGATCCGACGGGATCGGTGACGATCGAGCGCTTCATCGACGGTCAGGTGCTCTCGGAGACGAAGGCCGCGGGGACCTCGGTCGGGGCCACGACGTTCTACACCTACGGGCCAACCAACCAGGTCGCCTCGACCACCGACCCCCTGGGGCGGGTTACGCGCTACACCTACGACGCAGCGGGCAACCGCACGTCGGTCACCGACCCCCTCGGGCGCGTGACGACCAGCACGTTCGACGCCCTGGGTGACGTGACATCGGTGACGGACCCCGCCGGGCAGGTGACGACATACACCTATGACTCGCATGGCAATCCGACGTCGAAGACGACCGCGGATGGTGCGACGTCGACGTACACGGTGAACGCTGATGGCACAGTCGCGTCCTCGACGGACCCGTTGGGTCGGGTCACGACGTACACGTATGACGCGCACGGGTTCCCGGCGACGGCCACGGGTCCGGACGGGTCGGTGGTCACCACGACGTATGACGCGTTGGGTCGGGTGGTCTCGACGATGGACCCGCGCGGTGCGGTGGCGGGCGCTTCTGGGGCCGCATTCACCACGACATACACGTATGACGCGATGGGTCGGCGGTTGACCGCGACGGACCCGACCGGTGCGGTGACGTCCACGGCGTATGACGCGGCCGGGTTGCCGGTGACGGCGACCGATGCGTTGGGTGGGGTCACCCGCAAGGTGTACGACCTGGCCGGTGAGGTCGTCGCGGTCACCGACGCTGCGGGGGCGCGCACGACGATGACGTACGACGGTGGCGGGCGGGTGGCTACGGTCACCGATCCGACCGGGGCGGTGACCTCACGGACGTACGACGCGTTGGGTCGCCTGGTCGCGGTGACCGATCCGTTGGGGAGGGTGACACGCACCGAGTACGACGCCGCCGGGCAGGTGAGTGCGACCGTGACCCCGACGGGTGCACGGACCACGTACACCTATGACGCCGCGGGGCAGCTGACCTCGACGACGAACCCGTTGGGTGCAGTCACGACCACGACGTATGACGCCTCCGGGCGCCCGGTCACGGTCACCGACGCGGACTCTCACGCGACCACGACCGCCTATGACGCGGTCGGTCGCACGACGGCTGAGCACCGTGCGGACGGTACGAGCGTGTCGTGGGCGTATGACGCGGCGGGGCAAGTGACGTCCTACACCGATGCGTCGGGTGCGGTGACCGCGTACACGTATGACGCCGCGGGGCGCCGGGCCACCTCGACCGACCCGGCGGCACGGACCACGTCCTACACGTATGACGCGGCGGGGCTGATCACCACCCTGACGGCCCCCGGTTCCGGGCACACGACCTACACGTACGACCAGCTCGGCCGGGTGGCCACGGTCGCGTACTCCGATGCGACTCCCGGGGTGAGCTACACGTATGACCAGGCCGGCCGGCGCACCCAGATGATCGACGGTACCGGCACCACGACCGACACCTACGACGCCCTGGGGCACGTGCTGACCCAGGGCGCCCCGGCCGGGACCGTGGCCTACACGTGGGACACCCGCGGGAACCTGGCCACCACGACCTACCCGGGCGGGCAGGTCGTGTCCGACACCTACGACGCGGCCGGGCAGCTCACGAAGGTCACCGACTGGCAGGGCCGCAACTACACGTACACGTGGACCGGTGACGGGCAGACCGCCACCCTGACCGACCCCAACGGGGTCGCCACCACCTACCAGCACGACAGTGCCGGGCAGGTCACAGGCATCCAAGCTCAGAACGCGGCCGGCACGACCCTGCTGGGCCTGACCTACGCGTACACCCCCGCCGGGCTGATGGCGTCCCAGACCACCGACCGCACCGCCGCCCCCCGCGCACCACCCATCACCGCGGCCTCGACCTCGACGTACACGTGGGACCCGCTGGGGCGGATCGCCCAGATCACCGGCGACGGCGCCGGAACCGTCTCGTTCAACACCGCAGGAGTGGTGACGACCCTGGCCGACGGGCGCACCCTGACCTACGACACCGCAGCCCAACCGGCCACCCTGACCACCCCCGCAACAACCACGACCCCGGCCACGAGCACGACGTTCACCTACGACGCCCGCGGCAACCGCGCCACCCAGACCACCGACACCGGCCCCAGCGCCGGGACCACCACCTACACCGATAACCTCGCCAACCAGCTCACCACCCTGACCGGCACCGACGGCACGGTGACCTCCTACACCTACGACGGGACCGGGCTGCGGGCCACGGCCACCACCGGCACCGGTGCCACGGCCGTCACCGTGCGCTACACGTGGGACACCACCACCAAGATCCCGGTCCTGTTGACCGACTCCACCCACGCCTACATCTACGGCGCCGGCACGACCCCCCTGGCCCAGGTCGCCCTGACCGGCGGACACACCGACTACCTGCACACCGACCTCATCGGTTCGGTCCGCACCACCACCGACGACACCGGGGCCATCACCTCCGACACCGACTACGACACCTACGGCCAGCGCCAACCCATCGGGACCACCGCGACCGCGACGATCACCCGATTCGGCTACGCCGGCCAGTACACCGACCCCACCGGACTCATCTACCTCCGCGCCCGCTACTACGACCCGGTCACCGCGCAATTCCTGACCATCGACCCTCTTGTCGACCAGACCCGCAACCCCTACGGATACACCTCCGGCAACCCGCTGCAGTTCACCGACCCGAGCGGGCTCGACTGGTACAACCCGATGTCGTGGGATCAGGGCACCCTTGAGACCTTCAGCAACGGCGTCGCCGCGTTCGGCGACACGATCACCTTCGGCGGCACCAAAGCGATCAGAGACCTGATCGACTACCAAGCCGGGTACACCGACACCGTCGACTACTGCTCAACCGCCTACAGCTGGGGCCAAGCTACTGGCGTCGCCGCGATGCTCGCGTTGCCGGGCCTCGGCGGGGCGGAGGCGGCCGCACGCATCCCAGCCACCGCGGGTAGAGTGCTTGAGACTGGAGCCGCAGACGCAAGCGCCGCCGCAGAAAGCGGTGGCGGTCTGCTCAGTCGATTGAAATCCATCGACTGGGCCGATGACACAGGGTCGATCGGACGCGGAACTCCACGCACGAACATCGCGCAGAACAAGCAGTTCAACGACGCAATTAAGACAGCGGAGCGACAGCTAGGTCGGACTCTCTCAAAGGACGAGCGATCAGCGGTCCACCGTGAGATCAGTGGGCAGGACTACGGATTCCACGACATTGTCGACGAGGTGCTGGGCATGTTTGGCGGTGAGAGATGATCCCGCAAGCGTCATCCCGGGAGGTCGTAGACCTGGGGTTTTCTCATGTCGTAGGCCTTCGGGCCTGGAGCCCTGCGATTGGCGTTGGCAGCTTCCTCACGGTTGAGTTCGGCAGCCCGAGGATCACCTCAGCTGGCGTCACGCAGGGCGACTTTCACCTGTGGATCTACGGCTCGTTATGGAGTATTCGCAAATGCGGAGGCAACATCGCGACGTCGGAGCAGGACCGCGCCCCGATGATAGCTGGCGCGCACGCTTTGGATGACGCTGTCATGCGGGATTTCGTGTTCGATCCGGACTTATTTGCCCTGACGATTCGGTTTGACGGAGACCTCGAACTGCTCATCGAGCCATTGGGGGATGCGGAGATGGAGGAGTGGTTTCTGTATCTCGATGACGGAACTGTGATCACCGCAGGGCCGGGGAAGCGTGTCACCCGAGAGTCCGCGTCAGCCTCGTCCATCGACCTGGACGGTTGAGGGCATCAGGCTGCAACCGGTTCGAGCGGGTTGCCAGACCCATTCCGTGACCGCCTGCCCGGGGTGGCGTCCCGTGAGGTGGCGCAGTTCCCGTCATGCTTCGTCGTGGTGACCTCGACGCGGAAGGACATCGTGCATTGGTCGGTGAGGCTGGACTAGACTCGGGCTTTCGCCGGTGGGCCGTGGTTGAGGGTGCGGGCAACTCTGCTGCCGTTGGACCTAAGTCTCACTGGAGATGGGTTCCTCTCGGGCGTAGGTGCTGAGCAGCGGGTTGTCGGGGGCAAATTCGGGGCACGAGCGGTGCCCGGTTGTCTCGCGATGTGGCCCCGCATGTGCGGAGGGTAAAGACGGAACCGCCCGATGACAGCGACGGTGGACCGTGAAGGGTGATTCCCGCTATCCGGGCAATGCGAGGACTGCTCCGTGCGGGACGTGTACCAGGCTGTTGAGATCTCCGCACGACGGGGTTCGCGCCGGGAACCTCCATCCTTGGAGGAGCTCGGGAGGAGCTCGACCGCTACCCGGCTAGCGGCGCTCCAACATGTACGCCCTCAACTGCGACGAGCTTCTTTCGCATTTTGGCAGGCTAGGCGCCGCGGTTGAGGTTCTGCCTCTACACGAGTTCGTCATCGAGCTCGGAAGCGAGCGCGTCGTAGCGTTCCCGGATGTGTCCGGCCTCAGCGGCGTCCCCATATGCGAGAGCCGCATCGACGGCGTCGTCGCGAAGGTGGGTGGAGCATGCATCGACGCTTAGCCCGACGGTTGCGGCGCTGAGCGCGCCCCTATGGTCGCCGACCTCGCTGAGAATGCGTGAGAGTGTGTGGGCGATATCGACGATCGTGCTGATCATCTCGTCGATATCCTGATCTGCCCAGCCGAATGCTGAACCTGGCACGCCGCTGAGGGGTCGCCCGCGGACGAGGTCGAGAGCAGCCCGCAGGTCGTCGATGCCATCCTGAAGCGCCCCAGGTTTTCGGCCGCTGCTATGCGGGTTGCGGCTCTCGGTTGAGGGTCGCGTAGTGGGCTTGCTCGTACTCCACTGGTGGGACGTTGCCCAGGGTCGAGTGGAGCCTTCGGTTGTTG
>MLJW01000518.1_pt1 | contig 15637 bp, 10 predicted proteins | sample 888231 | NCBI WGS metagenome assembly MLJW01 (sample SAMN05788063, study PRJNA343431) | mine drainage metagenome | isolation source: sample collected from the inflow into an acid mine drainage treatment plant... | place: Germany: Lusatia, lignite mining district
GGGGGGGGGGGGGGGGGGGGGGGGGGGGGGGCGGGGGGGGGGGGGGGGGGGGGGGGGGGGGGGGGGGGGGTGGGGGGGGGGGGGGGGGGGGGGGGGGGGGGGGGGGCGGGGGGGGGGGGGGGGGGGGGGGGGGCGGGGGGGGGGGGGACAGGGGGGGGGGGGGGGGCGGGCGGTGGCGCGGCGGCGGTGGCCGCCTGCGGCGCGGGGGCGGTCTGGGGATAGGCGCGCACGGCCTGTGGCGGGGCGGGGTCCGCCGCTGTCGCCGCCGTTTCCGGTGTGGCGGGCGGCGTGACCTGTTCCAGCCGCACCACCAGGGTGGAGCCGGGCGGCAGGGCGGCGCTTGCCGTGGCGGCGGGGGCCAGCAGGGTGGCGGCGATGCCGGCCGCGCCACCGGAAACGGCGGCGGTGCCCGCCGTGGCCGCCGGGGTGGTGGTGGCCGGTGGCTCGCCGCCGGGCGTGGCGGCGGCGGCCAGGCTTTGCCCCTGGGCCGATACCGGTTGGCCGTCGATGGCGGCGATGCGGAATTGCAGGGCGGCGCCCTGCGCCACCACCTGCAGGGTCAGGCTGGCGCCGGGCGGCACGGCCAGGGCGGTGCGCACGGCCAGCGGTCCGTCCGGGGTTTGCAGAACAAGGGCGGCGGGCTGGCCGGGCGGGGCGGCGGGGGCGGCCAGCACCTGGGCCGACAGGCTTTGCCCCACGCTCAACCCGGCCAGGGCGGGCGGCAGGGCGGCGGGATCGGCGGGGGCGGCCAGGGTAACGGCCGGCGCCGCGGCGGCGGCACCCCCCGCGGACGGAAGCGAGATGGCGGACGGCGGGCCGCTCATCGCCCTCTCAGCAGTTTTTCCACCAGGGCCTCCACATCGGCGGCGGCTTCGCTGTTGGGGGATCGGGTCAGCAGCGGCGTCTGGTTGCGGATGGTTTCCCGCACCTTGAGATCGCGGCGGATCACCCCGGCCAGCGGCGGCGACATTTTAAGGAAGCCCTCGCAGGCCTTCAGCAGGGTGTTGTAGATGCGCTCGCCCTCGCGGGTGGAGTTGGCCATGTTGACCACCACCCGCATATCGGTGCCGGGCCGCTCCATGTGGGTGACCTTGATGAAGGCGTAGGCATCGGTCAGCGAGGTGGGTTCATCGGTGGTCACCACCAGGATGGTGCCGGCGTTATGGGCCAGGGCGCGCACGGTGCGCTCCACCCCGGCGCCCAGATCCAGCACCACCCGGTCGTAGGCGCAGGCCAGCAGGTTCAGATCGTCGCCCAGCAATTGCAGCCGCGACAGCGGGATATTGGCCAGCGAGCCCGAGCCGGAGCGCCCGGCGATGATGTCGAAGCCGCCTTCCGGATAGCTGACGGTGGCCTGATTGAGGGTCAGCTTGCCGGCCACCACGCTGCCCAGATCGTGCTTGGGCATCAGGCCCAGCTGGATATCCACGTTGGCCAGGCCGAGATCGCCGTCGAACAGCAGGCAGCGCTGCCCGGCGCGGGCCAGGGCATGGGCCAGGGTGATGGAGAACCAGGTTTTGCCGACACCGCCCTTGCCCGAGGCCACGGCGATGACATTGCGGCCCTTGGCGCGCTGGGGGGCGCGGGTGGCAAGAGTGGGGGAGGGCGTTCCGGTCATCAGCGGGCCTCTGTCCAGGGTTGTTTATCGGGATAATCGTCGTCGCCGTCGCCGGGGGCCAGGTCCTCGGCGCTGAAGGTGTTGGCCTGCCACTGTCCGGCGCGGGTGGGCGGCGGCGGCGGTGCCGCCGCCGCCTTGGCCTTGGCCGCCGGTTCGGGCAGCATCATGCGGGCCATGGCGGCGGCGTTGATCGAGGAGATGCCGTTGACCACATGGGGGGTGGCAGAAACATCGCAGAACATCAGCGGCGCCGCGTCGGCGGCGGTCAGGATGGCGCCCAGGCGGCGGGTGGTGTCGAGCCGGGTGGCCAAAAGGCGGGTGGCCCCGGCGGCGCCGAAGGCCTCGGCGATCTCGCCGGCTTCCACCGGATCACCGCCGGCGGCCAGCACCAGGATCGGCTCGCAATTGCCGGCCTCGGCCAGCGACGACAGATATTCCATGTCGCTGACCTTGAAGGGATTGAGGCCGGGGCTGTCGATGAACAGAATATCGAAATGGCCCTGGGCCTGCTCCACGGCGCGGCGCAGGGTTTCCGGGCCGCGCGTCGCCACCAGATCGATTTCCAGAATGCGGGTGAAGGCCGAAAGCTGTTCGGTGGCCCCGGCGCGGATATTGTCGGTGGTGATCACTCCCACCCGGCGGTTGCGCAGGGCCGAGCGTGCCGCCAGCTTGGCCACCACCATGGATTTGCCGGTGCCGGGCGGCCCCACCATGATGAAGGGGCGCGGGGCGCCGTGATCGGGCAGGGGGGCGAAGGCGAAGCCGGATTCCAGGGCGTAGGTGCAGGCCTGCAGCGGCTCGTCGATGCCGCTGGTATGGATCACGTTCAGCATGCGCTCCACCAGCCGGGGCGGCAGGCCGTGCTCGTTCAGGGCGGCGCGCACCACGTCGGCCACCGGGGTCTGGTTGGCCTCGGCCAGCATTTCCCCCAGGGCGTCGTCCACATCGGTGGGCTCCAGGGCGGCGGTGATGCGCACGCCCTTGCCGCCCGCCGCCCGCTGGGTGGAGACGATGATGGCGTCGTCGCCCAGTTCCTCGCGGACCATGTGCATGGCCTCGGCCATGCTGGGGGCTATGTAGGACTTCAGGCGCATGGATTAGAGCTGCCCCACGGTTTTGATCTTGGCCTTAGCATGCACTTCCGACTGGGCCATGACCACTGTCGTCGGGCGGAAGCGTTCGATAATCGAACGCACATAGGGCCGTACCGCCGGGCTGCACAGCAGCACCGGGGCCTCGCCCTGCATGGCGAAGCGTTCGAAGGTCTGGCGGGTCTTGTTGATGAAGTCCTGCAGCCTGGAGGGGGCCATGATCAGCTGGCGCTCCTCGCCCTGGCCCTGCAGGGCGTCGGCGAAGGCCTGTTCCCATTCCGGCGACAGGGTGACCAGGGGGATGAAGCCCTGCGGCCCGGTATTGGCGTCGCTGATCTGGCGGGCCAGGCGGGTGCGCACATGCTCGGTGATGACCATGATGTTGCGGGTATGGCTGCTGGCCTCGGCCACGCCTTCCAGAATGGTGTTGAGATCGCGGATGCACACCCGTTCCTGCAGCAGGTTCTGCAGCACCCGCTGCACGCCGCCCAGGGCGATCATGCCGGGGATGAGATCGGCGATCAGCTTCTGGCTGGGCTTGTCCATCTCGTCCAGCAGCTTCTGGGTTTCGGCGTAGGTGAGCAGTTCGGACATATGGTCCTTGATCACCTCGGTCAGATGGGTGGTGATGATGGTGGCGGGGTCCACCACCGTATAGCCGCGGAACAGCGCCTCCTCGCGGTGCGGCGGCTCGATCCACACGGCGGGCAGGCCGAAGGTGGGTTCGCGGGTTTTCTCGCCGGGCAGGGTGATATCCTCGCCGCGGGGGTCCATCACCAGCAGCAGGTTGGGGCGCAGATCGCCGCGCCCGGCCTCCACCTCCTTGATGAAGACGACGTAATTGTTGGCCGGCAGCTGCATATTGTCCTGAATGCGCACCGACGGCATGACGAAGCCCATTTCCGAGGCCAGGGCCCGGCGCAGCGCCTTGATCTGATCGGTCAGGCGCTGGCCTTTGGGGCTGTTGATCATGGACAGCAGGCCGTAGCCCAGCTCCAGGCGCACATTGTCGATCTTCAAGGCGGTGGCGATGGGCTCTTCCGGCGGCGGCGCCTCGGTGGGGGCGGCGGCCTCGGCGGCGGCGGCGGCGGCCACCCGTTCCCGCTCCACCCGGTCCAGCCAGTAGGCCGAGCCGCCGGTCAGCAGCGCCAGCAGCAGGAACGGCAGCATGGGCATGTCGGGCAGCAGCGAGATGGCCACCAGCAGCGCCGAGGTCAGCCCCAGCACCTTGGGGTAGTTGGTCAGCTGGTTGAACAGGGCCTTTTCGGTGGCTTCCTGCATGCCGGCCTTGGTCACCAGCATGCCGGCGGCGGTGGAAACGATCAGGGCCGGGATCTGCGTCACCAGGCCGTCGCCCACCGTCAGCTTGGTGTAGTAGTCGGCGGCCTGGGAAAAGGGCAGCCCCTGCTGCACCATGCCGATGATCATGCCGGCGATGACGTTGATGCCGGTGATCATCAGGCCGGCCACGGCATCGCCGCGCACGAATTTCGAGGCGCCGTCCATGGCCCCGAAGAAGGAGCTTTCCCCTTCCAGTTCGCGGCGGCGCTGGCGGGCGGTGGGTTCGTCGATCAGGCCCGAGGACAGATCGGCGTCGATGGCCATCTGCTTGCCGGGCATGGCGTCCAGGGTGAAGCGCGCCGCCACTTCGGCGATACGGGTCGAACCCTTGGTGATGACCACGAAATTCACGATCACCAGGATGGCGAAGACGATGATGCCGATAACGAAATTGCCGCCCATGACGAATTCGGCGAAGGCCTGGATCACGTGGCCGGCGCCGGCGGTGCCCTCGTGACCATGCGCCAGGATCAGGCGGCTCGACGCCATGTTGAGGGCCAGGCGGATCAGGGTGGCAATCAGCAGAACCGTGGGAAACGTGCTGAATTCACTGGGTTTTTCGATGAAGATGGCGGTCATCAGCACCATGACCGCGAAGGTGAGCGAAAAGGCCAGCGAGATATCGAGCAGCCAGGTGGGCATGGGCAGGATCAGCACCACCAGCAGCACCACCACGCCAAGCGCCAGCACCAGATCGCCGCGCTTCAGGGCGGAAACCAGCTTGTTCAGAACGGCGCCCATGGGTGCGCCGCCCGTTCCTCCGGTGGCAGCTTCGGCGTTGTCGGCCACGGTTCAGTCCCGCCTGTTCACGTCTGGTTTAAAATGCCGGCCGTTCCACTTCGCCCGGCGGGGGCACGGCGATCCCCTCGTCGGCGTACTGGCGCAGCTTGTTGCGCAAGGTACGGATGGAAATCCCCAGGATGTTGGCGGCGTGGGTGCGGTTGCCCAGGCAATGTTCCAGGGTGTCGATGATCAGGTCGCGCTCCACGTCGGAAACGGTGCGGCCCACCAGGGCGCGGGTGGTGCTGGCGTTGGCCAGGGTGGCGGCGGCGGCGGCCACGGCGGCGCCGGGGTCGGCGGGCTGGGGGGCGCCGGTCAGCAGAATGGCCTCGGGGCCGATCTCGTCGCCCCCGGCCAGCAGAACGGCGCGGTGCATGGTGTTTTCCAGCTCGCGCACATTGCCGCGCCAGCTGTGGGTCACCAGCATCTTCTTGGCCTCGGCCGACAGCGGGCGGTTGGCCACGCCGTTCATCTCGGAGAATTTGCGGATGAAATGATTGGCCAGCAGATCGATGTCGAGCGGGCGCTCGCGCAAGGAGGGCAGGCGCAGGGTCATGACGTTCAGGCGGAAGAACAGATCCTCGCGGAAGGTGCCTTTGCGCACCTCGTCTTCCATGTTGCGGTTGGAGGTGGCGACGATGCGCACATCCACCTTGACCGGGGCGCTGCCGCCCACCCGGTCGATCTCTTTTTCCTGCAGGGCGCGCAGCAGCTTGGCCTGCAGACGGATATCCATTTCCGAGATTTCGTCCAGCAGCAGGGTGCCGCCGTTGGCTTCCTCGAACTTGCCCAGACGGCGGGCCACGGCGCCGGTGAAGGCGCCTTTTTCGTGGCCGAACAGCTCGGATTCCAGCAGATTTTCCGGAATGGCGGCGCAGTTGACGGCGACGAAGCGCTTGGAGGCGCGCTTGCTCTTGCGGTGAATGTGGCGGGCCACCAGCTCCTTGCCGGTGCCGGATTCGCCGGTGATCAGGATCGAGGCGTCGGAGGGGGCCACCTGTTCGGCCATGCGCATCACCTGCCCCATCACCGGATCGCGGAACAGGATGGCGTGGCTTTCCTCGGTCACGGCGGCCAGCACGGCGGCGATCAGGTCGGCGTCGGGCGGCAGCGGGATATATTCCTTGGCGCCGGCGCGGATGGCCCGCACCGCCGCCGTGGCGTCGGTATGGATGCCGCAGGCCACCACCGGCACGGTGATGCGTTCGGCGGCCAGGCGGTCCACCAGGGCCTTCACGTCGAAGGCCACGTCGATCATCACCAGATCGGCGCCCTGGCCCGAGCGCAGCACCTCGAGGGCGTTGTCGATGGAGCGGGCATGCACCACGCGGGCGCCGCGCGCCATGGCGATCTGGCTGGCGGCCCCTACCTGGCCGTCAAGGGCGCCGATGATCAGTAGCTGCATGAAATCAATCCTTTACGCGTCATGCCCGTTCGCCGCTTCATATCCGTACCGTTCCACCCGCCTAGCTGCGGTCGGTCTTGATGATTTCCGTCATGGTCACGCCCAGGCGGTCTTCCACCACCACCACCTCGCCGCGCGCCACCAGCCGGTTGTTGACATAGATGTCGATGGCCTCGCCCACCTTGCGGTCCAGCTCCACCACGGCGCCGCGGCCCAGCTTCAGCAGCTGGTTGACCTGCATGGTGGCCTTGCCCAGCACCGCCGAGACCTGCACCGGAATGTCGTAGACCGCTTCGAGGTCTCGCGCCGAGCGCGGACCGTCGGGCATGTCGGAGTCCATGCCGTCCGACTTCAGTTCGTTCAGTTCAAATTCGGCCATCGCCCTCTCCTAACGCGGTCACGCCGCAAAGCCGTCGCCGGCGTGATTGTCCTCTGTCTGGGCATCGGTGCCAAGAGCGCGGGCGAGAACGGCGTCGATTTCCGCCCAGCTGCGTTCCAGATCCCGTTCGGCGCCGCCGTCGCCCCAGTCCACCCGGATGTCGCCGGGAGCGACGCGGGCATCGGCGGCGAACAGCAGCTTGCCCTCGAAGGCCACCTCGGCGGCCACCTTTTCGGCCCGCGCCCGCACTGTTTCCAGCAGATCGGGGGCGATGCGCACCGTCACCCGCATGTCGCGGTCGAGATGCGCGAGGCATTCATGCAGCAGGGCTTCCAGTTCGTCCAGCCCGTGATGACGGGTCATCTCGGGATAAAGCTTGCGCACCACGGCCACGGCCACCGCCACGGCATCGCGCACCATGCGGTCGTTGGCCTCTTCCTGGGCGCCGGAAATGCGCAGCAGGGCGTCGCCCAGCGCCTGTTCGGCCAGGGCCTGCAGCCGCTCGGTCATGGCCTCGGCCTCGGAGATGCCGGCCATGCGCCCGGCCTCGAAGGCCTGATCGCGGGCCAGCTGCAGTTCCTCCTCGGAAAAGGTGGGCGGCGGCGGCGGCGGTTCCTCCTCGACGATCTCCTCGGGCAGGGGCATGTCGTCGGGGCCGAGGCCGTCGGTCAGGTGCACGTCGAGCGTCGGGCGCGACGGCGAGCCGAAATCCTGATCGAAGAGAAATTTCTGCAGCTTGGCCATGGCTTAGTACACCAGCTCGTCTTCTTCGCGGCCTTCGGAAATAACGATCTGGCCGCTCGAGGCCAGTTCCTTGGCCATGACCACGATGGCGCTTTGCGCCTGATCGACGTCGCGCAGGCGCACCGGGCCCATGGCGTCCATGTCGTCGCGCAGCATCTTGCCGGCGCGTTCCGACATGTTCTTGAAGAACAGCTCCTTGATGCCGTCCGAGGCGCCTTTCAGGGCCATGCCCAGCTTGTCCTTCTCCACATGGCGCAGCAGGGTCTGGATGCCGGCCATGTCGATGCGGATCAGATCCTCGAAGGTGAACATCAGGGCCTTGATGCGTTCGGCGGCCTCGCGGTTGCGTTCCTCCAGGGCGCTCATGAAGCGGTTTTCGGCGTTGCGGTCGAGGTTGTTGAAGATGTCGGCCATCAGTTCGTGGGCATCGCGCCGCGCCGTGCGGGCCAGGTTCGACATGAACTCGGTGCGCAGGGTCTTTTCCACGCCGTCCAGCACTTCCTTTTGCACCGCCTCCATGCGCAGCATGCGCATGATCACTTCCATGGCGAAGTTTTCCGGCAGCAGCGACAGCACGCGGGCGGCATGGTCGGGCTTGATCTTGGCCAGCACCACCGCCACCGTCTGCGGATATTCGTTCTTCAGATAATTGGCCAGCACGGTCTCGTTGACGTTGCCGAGCTTGTCCCACATGGTGCGCCCGGCCGGACCGCGGATTTCCTCCATGATCATGTCGACCCGGTCCTTCGGCAGGGTCTTCATCAGCAGGCGCTCGGTGCTTTCGAACGAGCCCACCAGCGAGCCGGTGGAGGAGATCTGATCGGCGAATTCCACGAACAGGCGTTCCACCAGCCCGGCATTGACGTTGCCGAGATTGGCCATGCTCTGGGAAATCTCCTTGATTTCCTCGTCGTCCATCATGCTGAACAGCTTCGAGGATTGCTCCTCGGCCAGCGAGAGCATCAGGATGGCGGCCTTCTGGGGGCCGGTCAGACCGCGGTAGTCTTCTTTTACGCGTGCCATGGCTCGTTATCTCTGGCGGTGTGCCGGAATGAAAAGGATGACGTCAGGCATCCGAATACATCCAGGCGCGGATGATCGACAAGGCTTCTTCGGGGTGCTTCTCGACGATTTCGCCGATCTTGCGCAGCGAGGAGGCTTTCACACGGCCTTCCACCTTATCGATATCGATAAGCTCGTCGACGGTATCAAGCTCCTCGGCCAGCAGGCCGGGGGCGGGCACCGGCGGGGCGCCGGCGGCGGCCAGCAGCGGCGGGGTGATGCCGTGGTCGGCCAGCAGGCGCCGCCCGTCGGCGCCGGCCGGGCCCTCGGCCATGGATTCCACCGCCCGGCTGACCAGGGGCCGCAGCACCAGCAGCAGGAACAGGATGGCCACCACCGACAGGCCCAGGTTGGAGCCAACCTTTTCCACCAGATCGCGGTCCATGCCGAACAGCTTGTTCTCGGAGCCGTCGGAGGCCGGGATATTGTTGCCGGCGAAGGGCAGGCAGGTCACTTCCACCTGGTCGCCGCGCTTGCCGTCGTAGCCGATGGCGGTGCGCACCAGGGCGGTCAGCTGGTCCAGTTCCTGCTGGCTGCGCGGATGGAAGGGCAGGGTTTTCTGGCCGGCCGTGGCCGGGCCGTAGGTGCCGTCCACCAGTACGGCGGCGGTGATGCGCTGCACCGAGCCCATCTCCTTGATCTGGTTTTTCACCGTCTTGGAGATTTCGTAATTATCGGTGGTCTGGGTGCGGTTCTGGCGGCTCTGGCTTTTGGCCCCGGCATTGTTGCCGCCGGCGTCGGGCAGGTTCTGCTGCACGCTGACCGAGGAGTTCTCGGCATCGGTGGTGCTCTGGTTTTCCTCGGTGGTCACTTCCGAGCGCACCACCTTGCTGTCGGGATCGTAGGTTTCCTGGGTGGTGCTGACGCGGTTGTAGTCCATCTGCACCGAAACCTCGGCGCGCACATGGTCGGGGCCGACCGAGCGCTCCAGCAGATCCTCGATGGTGCGCTGCAGGCGGTTTTCCATGGCCAGCCGCTCGTCGTCGGCGGTTTCGGCCATGCTTTGGGAATCGTCGGTGCCGCGGGCCAGCAGGGTGCCGTGGTCGTCGACGATGGAAATGCGGTTGGGATCCAGCTTGGGCACGGCGGTGGCCACCAGATGCTGGATGGCCAGCACCTGGCCTTTGTTCAGGTGATGGCCGGGATCCATCTTCAGCACGATGGAGGCCGAGGCTTCCTGGGTGTCGTGGCTGAAGGCCTCGCGCTTGGGCAGCACCAGATGCACGCGGGCGCTTTTCACCCCGTCGATGGAGCGGATGGTGCGGGCCAGCTCGCCTTCCATGGCCCGCAGCAGATTGATGTTCTGGATGAAGCTGGTGGAGCCCAGCATGTCGCCCTTGTCGAACAGCTCGTAGCCGGCGTTGATGGTGCCGCTGCTGGGCAGCTGCTGCTCGGCCATCTTCACGCGCAGATCAAGCTTGCGGTCGGCGGGAACCCACACTTCCGTGCCGTCGCGCCGCAGTTCGTAGGGCACCTTGTCGGTTTGCAGCTTGGTGACGATGGCGTTGGCGTCGGCCAGTTCCAGGCCGCCATAGAGCATCTCCATGGGCGGCGAGGACATGCGCGCCATCACATAGATCAGGAAGGCCAGAACCGCCACGCCACCGCCGGCGATCACCGTGAGGCGCATGGTTCCGAGGGATTTGAGGGATTGCAGAAACGAGTTCACGGTAGGTCTTCCCTCATGTCGCGGGTGGGGCCGCGCGCAGCTTGAGCCATAGGGAGAAGGCTATACTCTGAAAGTGAAGGGATGGTTAACACCCGGCAATTTTTGCCCAGGGCCGCCGGGCGGCCAGACCGCGCCGGGGCGGAAAAAAACCCCGGAAGGAGGGCCTTCCGGGGTGTCGCGCGGAGATATCGTGTCGAGCGCGGATGGGCATTCCTACCCCTGGAATGGTTAAGGAATGTTTTAACGCCGGGCTGCCCGCCCTGGACGGCGTGCGCGGCGCGGCGACGGTTCAGATGCGGATATCGAGGCCGTCGGCGGGGTTGCCGCTCCAGCTGCTCTGCGCCGCCTGGATCGCGCTGTCGTCGGCGCTGTCGTCGGCGGCGATGGCGCCGACGGCGCCGTTGCCACTACCGCCGCCATTGCCGCCGCTGCTCTGCTGCTGCTGTTGCTGCCAGCCCTGCTGGCCGGATTGCAGCTGGAAACTGAGGGCGTCGGGCGTGGTGGAAAGCCCGGCGTTCTGCAGGGATTGCTGCAGGCCCTGGGCATCGTTCCTCAGGGTTTGCAGGGTGGCGGCGTTATCGGCGGTGACCGTGGCCTTGACCTGGCCGCCGTCCTGCATCTCCAGCTTGATTTCCACCCGGCCCAATTCCTCGGGATGCAGCACGATGCTGATGGTGCTGCTGCCGGTGGCGGCGGCCTTGTCGATCTGCACCTTCACCTGTTCGGCGGCGGTGGGCAGGGTGGCGGGACGCAGGGTCTGCGTGCCCTGGGCGGCGCTGAGCCGCTGGGCGAAGCTGGTGGTTTGCAGCCCGCCGGCGGCGCTGGCGTTGGCATCGGCGGCCAGGGCGGCGGCGCCGGCCTTGCCGCTTTCCATCTGGCCGGCGGCCTGGGCGGCGCTGGTCTGCCCCACCGCCTGCACCGTGCCGGCGGCATCCTTGGCGGCGCTTTGCAGCGCGGCCTGGAAGCTTTGGGCCGGGGCGGCGATGCCGCTGGCGGCGGCGGCGGCGGCATCGCCGCCCTGCGCGGCCGCGGCCTGCTGGGCGGCGCCGTTGCCGCCGTCTTGTCCGGCGGCGCCGTTGCCGCCGTTGCCGTTCTGGCCGGTGGCGGCCTGCTGGGTGGCGCCGTCCACCGCCTGGGCGGTGAGAGCGGCGCCCGACGACAGATCGGCGGTGGTCTGGCCGCCGGCGCTCTGGCCGCTGTCGGCGCCGGAGCGGCTGCTGACCGATCCGCCGGTATTGCCGGCCAGCTGGCTGAGCTGGGCGGCCTGGCTTTGCGCGCCGGGGCTGGCCGCGGCCTGCGCGGTCTGGGCGCTTTGCGCGGCCTGGGTATTTTGCGCCGGCAGCATCTGCGCGGGGTCGGGCTGATTGGCGTGCGCCTGGGCGTTCTGTGTGTCCTGCGCCTGGGTGCCGCTGGCCTGCGAGGAGGCGGCGGAGCCGCCGTCCCGGCCCGAGGTCTGGCTCTGGCTCTGGCTCTGATTTTGGGCCTGCGGCACCGGCGGCGCGGTCTGGGCGCTTTCGGCGGCGGCATTGGCGGCATCACTGTTGCTGGTGTCGTCGCTGCTCTGGTCGCGCTGGCGGGTGGGCACGTCGCCGCGGCTGGTGTTGCCGGTGCTGGTGGCGGCGGCGGCGGTGGGGGCGCGGGGCAGGATTTGGGCCAGGGCCTGCATCTGCTCGGCCGTGGGGGTGGTGCTGGCGCTGGCACTGGCGCTGGCGGCGGTGTCGGTGGAGGCCGGCTGCGACTGCTGGCTCAGCACCGCCAGCAGGCCGGTGGCCATGCCGGCGCCATTGGCGCCGCCGCTCTGATTGAGCAGGGCGGAAAAGCCGTTCTGTCCGTCGGCGGCGGCCACGCGGCTGCTCAGCAGACTGGACAGGTTCGACAGGCTGGTCGTTTGATTTTGCGTGGTGACGGCATTGACGCTCATTTTGTCTTCCCTCGCCGCAGTCTGACGTCGGCTGATGCTGTTTTTGGGCTAGCAAGCGCCATGCCAGCGGCAAGGCGTTTGTTTCCGGTGGTTTCCCGCCGCCGCCCGCCGCCGGCTGGGCGGGTTTTGCCGGGACCCCGGCTGATTTTGCCGGGCTGGGTGTCGCGCCGGGGCGAGCCCGACGGATCGGACCCGGCTAATGGGCGGCGCTCGGCGCCGGCAGGGCCGGCCGCCCTGCCGGGGGCGGCATCACCTGGGGGGATCGCCCTCGGGCCGCTGCAGCGCCGCGCGCAGTTGCCCCAGCCCCATCAGCACCGAGGCGGAGTCGAAAAAGGCGTCGCGCAGGGTGTTGACCAGGGTGGCGTCGCGGTTCATCTGGCTTTTTCCGGCGCCGCGCCGCTGGTCCAGGGTGGCGGCGGCGATCTGCTGGCGCAGCGCGGTCTCGCGGCTGGTGCCGACCAGGGCGCGGTTGCGCTGGCTCAAGGCGCGGGCCAGATCCTGCGGGCTGCGGTTGCCGGCGGGCAGGGCCAGACCCTGGGCCACCGCCACCGGCGTGGTCAGGGCCTGGCGCACCAGATCGCCGGCATTGCCTGGCAGCATCTCGGGCAGCAGATCGGGGCGGGCGCGCAGGCCACGGACGCCGTCGGTCAGGCCGAGATGGCCGGCGCTGGCCCCGGAAACCCGCAGGGCGCCGCCATCCCGGGCCGCCAGCCGCAGGCGCAGATGCGGCCCCTCGTCCAGCAGGCTGGCCTGGGCCAGGCCCTCGGTGCCGTTGATGCGGTCGCTGACCTCGGGCAGGGTCAGCCCGGCTTCGAGGCCGATGGTCTGGCGGCGGTCGCCGCGCTGGCGCAGGATCAGACAGCCGGGGGCGAAGGTGGCGAAGGCGCGCGGCAGCGGACGGCTGTCGCACAGGGCGGGATCGCCGTCCTCGATGAAAACGTCGTTAAGGCCCAGGAAGCGGGCCAGGCCATGCACCGACAGATCGGGCGGCGGCAGCAGGCCCAGCCCGAAGGCGGCGGGGCCCTCGGCCCACAGGCTGTGGCCGGGCTGGCCGCCGATGCGGATGATCCAGCGGTTTCCCGCCCCCTTCAGGCTGGCCGACAGGGCGCCGCCCTGGGCGTTGACGGCGGCGGCGATTTCGGCCAGCGACTGGTCGGGGCGCAAGGCCAGCGACTGGCCGGCGCCGTCGTGGGCGCGCAGCAGCAGCGGGCCGTCCAGCCCCAGCGGACTGTCGTAGTCGTCGAAGGGCAGGCTGATCAGATGGGCGCCCTGGCCGTCGCCGTCCCAGTCCACGGTGACATCGGCGGCGGGCAGCTGCGGGCAGGGCAGAAAGGCCAGGGCGGCGGCGGCGCCCAGCGGCTGCTCCAGGGCGATGTCGCAGCCCGAGGGATTGTTCAGGCGCAGGATATGGCCGCCGCGCTGGCTGAGGATGCTGGCCTTGAGGCCGCTGAAGCTGTCCACCTTGGCGGCAATGCCCTGCAGGCTGTCGCCCGGAGTCAGGGTCAGGGCGAATTTGTTGCCGAACTGGTCGGAAAAAGCCAGATCCCCGCTCAGGCCCAGCGGCTGCTGCGGATCGGGATAGGCGCGGCTGTCCAGGGCGGTGCTGCGCTGGTCGCGCCAGCTCAAGCGGCCGCGCGGCAGGGCGATGGTCAGGCGGCCCTCGTCGTCGAGAAAGGCGCAGGTGGCCTGGCTGTCCAGCCGTTCGCGCAGCCAGGCGTCGAGGGCCTGGGCCAGCTGCGCCACGGAAAAGCCGCCCAGCACCGGCAGGCCGTGGCGTGCCAGATGGGCGCGCATCAGGCCGATGATGCTGACGGCGGCCAGCGGCGTGCCGTCGTCCTGGAGCAGGGTCAGGGCGGTATCGCCGCCGCTCACCGTCAGCCGGTCCTGCTCGGGGTTGAGAAAGGCGCGGCTGCCGGCATAAACGGCGCCGGCCGAGCGCGGCAGGGCGATGGCGTGATTGAAAGCGATATTGATGCGGTCGCGGATCAGGGCGGCCAGGCCGTCGAGCTGGCCGGCCAGGCCCAGCAGATGGGTGTCGCGCAGCGACAGCAGGCCGTGCAGCCGGCCGCTGGAGATCTGCTGCGACAGATCCTGGCCGTTCAGGCTGACGGCGCCGCCGGGCTGGTGCTCCAGCCGGCCGGGGCCGCCGCCGTCCAGCAGCGGCCGCCCGCCGCGGGTAAAGATCGAGGTGCCGCCATCGGCGCGCAGAAAGGTGACGACGTCGAGACAGCCGAACAGCAGCGCGAGTTGCTGATCGCGCAGGGTGATCAGCCCGCGCGCCGCGCCGCCGCAGGCGGCTCCCACCACGATATCGCGGCAGGTTTCGGCCAGTTGCGCCAGAAGGGCGTTGATATCGGCCACGGTGGCGGCGATGGCCTGATCGGCATCGCCGCGCAGGGCCTGGGCGGCGGCGCTCATGCGCTTCAGCCCGTCCGACAGGGCGCGGGCCCGGCCGATGATCCCGGACGCGGGATGCTGGCCGCTTTCGGCCAAAACCCCGATCAGGGTTTCCAGCGCCGCGGCGCTGCCCGGCGTGCCCAGCAGATTTTCCAGGGCGGTGGCGAATTCGCCCACCACCTGGGCCTCGGCGGCGGCGGCGCGGCAGGCGGAAATGCCCGTTTCGATGCCGCGCGTGATCTCGGGGCGCAAGCGCTCGAAGGGGATTTCGTCGCCCAGCATCGCTTCGACGAGGGCGGCGGTCCTGGTGTTTCCGGCCTCGGCGGCGCGGCGCGGCCGCAACGGCTGGGCCACCCCCGGCAGTTCCCCCAGCATGCCCGACCCGAGCAGGGCCGCGTTGGCCAGGCTCTGGGTCAGGGTGGGGCTTAGGATATCCACGGGGGCCGACATGGGGGCGTGTCCGTCTGGGGGTTAAGCCAAGGGGGTCAGGCGGTGGCGTTAAAGGCCACGGCATTGTTCGGGCCCCAATGCACGGCGCCCGAGCGGGTATAAAGCGCTTCGCGCCGCCTGGCCTCCATCACCGCGCTGTTGATGACGCCGAACACCTTTTCGGTGGCCTCCATGCTGGCCTTGAGCAGGGTGGCGTTTTCGTTGCAGCGGGCCTCCAGGCATTTGATCAGGGCCATGACCTGATCGCGCACCGCCGGAGGGGCGCTGCGCATGCCCGCCGGATCGGACAGAAGGGTGCGCAGGCGGTCGTTGTAGAGCTTGGTGGCCGACTGTTTGCGCGGCTGCAGCGCCTCGACGCTTTTGGAATCGCAGGCGCGCAGATAGCCGTTTTCCTCCACCAGCAGCTCGTCATAGAGGATGATGGCTTCCACCATCGGCAGCATGTGCGGCGGCAGGGCGGCCATGTCCACCGCCGGGCGCGGCGCCGCCTCGGACGACTGGCCCAGGCGGATGGGACGGGATTCGGCGGGCACGGCCTGGGCCGGCGCGGCGGCGGCGGCGGGTGCCGCAGCCGGTGCCGGTGCCGGTGCCGCAGCCGCAGCCGCAGCCGCCGCCGCCGGTGCGGATGCGGCCGGGGGGGCGGCGCCGGGCCGTCCCGGCAGGGCGGGCTGGCCGGGCCGTCCCGGCAGAGGGGCGGCGGGGCGGGCGGCTCCGGGCAGGGGGCGCGCCGCCGGTGCGGCGGGGGCCGCCGTCGGGGCCTGGGGCGCCGCCGGGCGTTTG
>MLJW01000519.1_pt1 | contig 15605 bp, 13 predicted proteins | sample 888231 | NCBI WGS metagenome assembly MLJW01 (sample SAMN05788063, study PRJNA343431) | mine drainage metagenome | isolation source: sample collected from the inflow into an acid mine drainage treatment plant... | place: Germany: Lusatia, lignite mining district
CACCGGCAACGGCGCCGCGCCGGTGCAGGTCGTCCCGGTGGAGGTGGACACCCGGATCCGGGTCGTCTCCCGGTCGGTGCGCCCGCACGGGGGGGTCGACCTCGCGCAGGCGACCCGCGTCGTCTGCGTCGGCATGGGCCTGGGCTCCGCCGACGACCTCGTCATCGTGCGCGGGCTCGCCGAGTCGCTCGACGCCGAGGTCGCCTGCACCCGGCCGGTGGCCGAGGACCGCGAGTGGCTCCCCACCGAGCGATACATCGGGATCTCAGGTGTCAGCGTCCGGCCCGACCTGTACATCGGCCTCGGCGTCTCGGGACAGGTCCAGCACACCGTCGGGATCCGTGAGGCCACGGCGGTCGTCGGGATCAACACCGACCCGAACGCGCCGCTCTTCGGCGTGTGCGACTACGCCGTCGTCGGCGACCTGTACGAGATCGCTCCGTTGCTCGCCGAGGCGGTCCGGACCGCGCGGGCTGCGGCGGCGCGGTCATGAGCGCGGCGTCATGACCGACGCGGCGGAGGACGCGGTCGACGTCATCGTCGTCGGCGCTGGGCCGGCCGGGATCGCCTGCGCCTACCGGTTGGCACGGGCGGGCAGGTCGGTCGTGCTCGTCGAGCGCGGCACGAGCGCGGGGTCGAAGAACGTCAGCGGAGGTCGCCTGTACACCTACGCCCTCGAGGCGGTCGAGGCCGGGCTGGCCGCCCAGGCGCCGTGGGAGCGGTCCGTCGTGCGCGAGCAGGTCATGGTGATGGACCGGGAGCGGTCGCTGACGGTCTCCCTCGCCGGCGGCCCGGCGAGCACCCCCGGCCTCCCGACCTCGGTCACGGTGCTGCGCGCGCGGTTCGACGAGTGGTTCGCCGGGAAGGCCGAGGAGGCCGGGGCCCTCCTGGCCGCGGGCGTCATGGTCGACTCGCTGATCGAGGAGGGCGGCCGGATCGTCGGGATCCGCGCCGGTGGTGAGGAGATGCGGGCCGGCGTCGTGGTGGCCGCCGACGGCGTCAGCTCCTTCCTCGCGCGCGCGGCGGGACTGGTCGACGAGCTGTCACCCGAGGCCGTCGGCATCGGGGTCAAGGAGGTCATCGCGCTCGACGCGTCGGTGATCGAGGACAGGTTCGCTGTCGGCCACGGCGAGGGTGCGGCGACGCTGATGCTCGGGTGCACCGACGGCGTGCACGGCGGGGGCTTCTTGTACACCAACACGGCGAGCGTGTCCCTCGGTGTCGTCGCGTCGCCGGCTGAGCTCTCCGGGGCCGGCCGCACGGTCCACGAGATGTTGCAGGCCCTCAAGGGGCACCCGGGCGTGCAACCGCTGATCGCCGGCGGGCGAACGCTCGAGTACGCGGCGCACCTGGTCCGGGAGGACGGGTGGAGAGGCGTCCCGCGGAGACTGACGCGCGAGGGGTTCCTCGTCACGGGTGAGGCCGCCGGCTTCGTGCTCAACCTCGGCTACACCGTGCGCGGCATGGACCTCGCCCTGCTGTCCGGCATCGCGGCGGCCGAGGCGATCGTCGCCGGCGGAGACCTCGAGACCGCCTACCGGGCCGCGCTCGACCGCTCCGGTCTGTCCGCCACGATGCGCGCGGTCCGGGGATACGACGACCTGCTGCAGATTCCGCGCCTCTACCGCACCTATCCCGGGCTCGCTCTCGACGTCGCCGGGTCGATCTTCGATGTCGGCCCGGAGGTGCCGCGCCCGATGCGACGTCGGGTGCGCGCGGCCCTGCGCGCGAACCACCTCCCGCTGCGCACCGTGCTCCGCGACGGGCTCGTGGGGGTGAGGTCGGTATGAGCACCGTCGGACGACTGACCGTCCCGGACCTGCTCGGTCGCAACACGTACGAGGTCGACGAGGTCGAGGCGCACATCGCGATCGACACCGCGGTCTGTGCGACCTGCGCGGACAAGCCCTGCATCGTCGTGTGCCCGGCGCAGCTCTACGCCGTCGGACCGGACGGTGCCGTGACCTTCGATCATGCGGGGTGCCTCGAGTGCGGGACCTGCCGCGTCGTGTGCGTCACCGGCGGGATCGTCCGATGGACCTATCCCCGCGGGAGCTACGGCGTCAGGTACCGGCAGGGCTGATCCCTCGCGGTCGACCCCGCGGCAGTCACGTGCCGTCACATGCAGTCACGAACCCACTGAACGTCACCGAACGAAGGAGCACGACGATGTGGTATCTCACCGAGGACCGTGAGGCGGTCCTCACGACCGTCCGGGAGTTCGTCCGGACGGAGGTGGCGCCGCAGGCGATGGAGATCGACCGGACGAGCGCCTTCCCGCTCGCCCTGTTCAAGCGCGCCGGAGAGCTCGGGCTGCTCGGTGTGACCGTCCCGGAGGAGTTCGGTGGTCTCGGCGGGGACCAGACGACGCACGCGTTGGTCCTCGAGGAGATCGCCAAGAGCCTGCCGGTGCTCACCGTCGCGATGGGCGCACACAGCCTGCTCGCCGGTGGTCTGATCGAGATGATCGGGACCGCCGCACAGAAGTCCCGCTACCTCGCACCGGCGGCGGCCGGCGACATCGTCCTCGCCTGCGGGTCGACCGAGGCGGTGGGCGGCGACAACCAGGTCGAGTTCAGCACGCGTGCGGTCCTGGTCGGTGACGAGTGGGTGCTCGACGGCGGCAAGGTGCTGATCTCGAACATCGGGGTGGCCGACGTCTACGTCGTCGTCGCGGTGACCGGCGATCACGTGGACCCCGTGACGAAGGCCGGGTTGAGCGCGTTCCTCATCCCGGCCGGCACGCCCGGTCTCGGTGTCGGCAAGCCCGAGCACAAGCTGGGCTGGCACGGCTCGGCCACCGGGTCCCTCTCGTTCAGCGGGTGCCGCATCCCGAAGGAGAACCTGCTCGGCCCGCTCGGCGGGTGCCTGCCGGCGATGTTCGTCAGCGCCACCGCGGAGTTCCTCAGCTGCGGGCCGGTCAGCCTCGGCATCGCGGAGGGCGCCTACGAGCTGGCGCTCGCGTACAGCCTCGACCGGGTGCAGCAGGGGGAGTCGCTCTTCGACCGGTTCCAGGTCACGCGTCACAAGCTCGTCCGGATGTATGCCGAGATCGAGTCGCTGCGTGCGCTCGTCTACTCGACGTACGCCGAGCGGGACCGGGGCGAGCTGTGCCTCGCCCAGGGTCGACTGCTCAAGGTCAAGGGTGCCGAGGTCTCCGAGTACGTCGCGCGGGAGGCCATCCAGCTGTTCGGCGGTGTCGGCACCGTCGTGGACACCGGCGTCGAGCGCTACTGGCGTGACGCCAAGGTCATGGCGATCGGAGGTGCGTCGGTCGAGGCCCTCATGGACGTCATCGCGGGTCTCATCAAGCGCCGGCTCGCCTAGAGCGGCACCCCCCACAGCACGCACCCGAGTCACGACGTTCCAGGAGGAGCACCATGCAGGACTACGACACGAAGGTCGTCGCCATCACCGGCGCCGCTAACGGCCTCGGCAAGGAGATCGCGCGGCGCTTCGCCGGAGCCGGCGCCACGCTCGCTCTCGCGGACATCGACGCGGAGAACCTCGAGGCGCTCCGCGCCGAGCTGGTCGGCAACGGGGTCGAGGTGATCACGTCGACGTTCGACGTGCGCAGCTTCGACGACATGGAGGAGTTCGCCCGGCGGACGTTCGCCACCTACGGCGCGGTCGACGTCTTCTTCAACAACGCCGGCGTGATCTCGGTCGGCACCATCTGGGAGCAGCCGCTCGCGGACTGGGACTGGCTGCTGGACGTGAACGTCAAGGGGGTCGTGCACGGCATCAAGGCGTTCGTCCCACGCATGATCGCCCAGGACACCGTCTGCCACGTGGTGAACACGTCCTCGATCGCCGGGCTGCTCACGGTCGAGAACTCCCCGGCGTACGTCGCGAGCAAGTTCGCGTCGCTGTCGCTGACCGAGGTGCTCGACCTCCAGCTGCAGGGCGTCGGCGCGAAGGTCACGGCGCACGTCGTCTGCCCGGCCGTCGTCCAGACGGACCTGGACAACTGCCTGCGCCACCGTGACCCGAGCAGCTACGACGCGGACGACCTGTACTACCGCACCGAGGACTACCTCGCACGGTTCGCGGTGGTGACCCGGTCGATGCCGGCGGGGCTCCCGGTCGGCGACGCGGTGGACGTCATCGTCGAGGGCATCGAGAACGGCACGTTCTACATCCTCACCCACCCGATGTACAACCCGGCGATCACGGGCCGCACGGCGGCGATCGTCGCCGGTGTCCGCCCGACCCTCGTCACGCGCTGACCGGACCGTCGACCCCAGGAGGAGTGACCAGTCGTGTACCCCTATGAGAAGAAGTTCGACCACGTCGTGTCCTATGCCACGACCGGCGCCGTCGCGACCATCACGTTCGACTGCCCCGAGAACCTGAACCGGTTCTCGGAGCAGGTGATCGACGAGTACGGAGCAGCCCTGGACCGGGCGCACTGGGACGAGGAGGTCCGGGCCGTCGTGCTGCGCGGGACCGGTCCGGTCTCGTTCGGTCCCGGCGACCTCGACATCATCAAGACCAAGCTCGCCAAGAACCTCACGGCCGCTCGTGAGGTGATGTTCGAGATCTCCGCCCTGATCAAGAAGATGTACACGATCCCGACGCCGATCATCGGGCTCGCCGAGGGCGGCTGCCTCGGTGGCGGCTGCAACCTGCTGCTGTCGAGCGACATCGTGATCGCCTCGGAGGCGGCGTACTTCCACGAGCTGTTCGTCGACTACGCACTCACGCCGGACACCGGGGGACTGTGGGCGCTGCAGCGGCTCGTCGGGCCGATGCGCGCCAAGGCGATCTGCATGCTCGGCGAGCCGGTCGGCGCCCGGGCCGCGGCCGAGCTCGGCATGGTCTACCAGGTGGCCCCGCCCGAGTCGGCGTACGAGACCGCCATGGCGCTCGCCACGTCCATCGCCGCGAAGTCGCCCGTGGGCATCAACCACATCAAGCAGATCTCGAACCGGCTGCCGGACTACACGATGGACACGTACTTCCAGATCGAGGGCGACTACCTGGCGCTCGGCGCCCTGAGCGCGGACTTCCAGGAGGCGAACGTCGCCGCGGCGCAGAAGAGGGCCCCGGAGTTCACGGGTCACTGACAGCGGCGTGCCCGGTCCGAGCGGTCGGTGTTCTCGGAGCGTGACGGACGACGAGCGGCGGTGGTGCCTGAGACGGCACCACCGCCGCTCGCGCGCCGGAGGTCGGGTGCTCTCAGGCGGCTACGCGTCCCGACGCCGTAGCAGCCACGCCGAGACCCCGAGCAGCACCACGAGCCAGGCCACCAGGACCAGCGCCCCGCCGCCCGCCGAGAGCATGCCGGCCTTCGGGACCACCGACGAGAACGACTCACCGGCGTTCGACGGCAGGTACGGCACGATCGAGTCGCCCCAGCTCTTCGGGAGGACGAGCGGCAGCAGACCCGGGGCGACGAGCAGGAGGCCGAAGAGCGCACCGATCGCCCCGGCGGTGTGCCGCAGCAGCGCGCCGAGACCGAGGCCGAGCAGAGCGATCGCGGTGAGGTAGACGGCCGAGCCGAGGACCGCGCGGAGCACGCCCGGGTCGGACAGCGTCGTGTTGTGCCCGGTCCCGAGGATCGCCTGACCGAGGGTGAACGCGCCGAACGATGCGGGTACCGCGATGACGAACGTCGACACGCCGATCACGAGGACTTTCGCCCAGAGCACCGGCAGACGGCGCGGGACGGCGGCGAGGGTCGCCCGGATCATGCCCGAGGAGTACTCACCGGTGATCGCGAGCACCCCGAGGATCCCGACGATGATCTGGGCGAGCGTCATGCCGGCGAGGCTGACCGCGGTCGGGTTCGTGGCGAACGCGCCCCCACCCCCCCCGCCGCCCCCGGGTCCCGTGGGCCGGGTGACGTCCCCGGACACCACCCCTGCCGCGAGCGCGCCGAAGCCGATGATGACGACGAGCGCGATCGCGATCGTCACGACGGTCGAGCGGAGGCTGCGGAACTTGACCCACTCCGAGGCGATGACGCGCCAGGCGGTCACGCGTAGACGTGTGACGTCGCGCGCGTCACGCAGGCCACCGGTCCGCGCCGGTCGGTTCGGCACGGGTCGGTCGAGAACGACGGTGGTGGCCATCAGGCGGCCTGCCCTTCGGTGGTGGCGAGCCCCTCGGACGTCGCGAGCGACGTCGGCTGGTACTCGACGGAGTCATGGGTGAGCTGCATGAAGGCGTCCTCGAGCGAGACCTCGTGCGGGACGAGTGCGTGCACGGGGATGCCAGCGGCCAGCGCGCGGTCGCCGATCGTCGCGGCGTCGAGCCCCGTCACGTCGAGATCCTGGGGGTCCGGGCCGGACGTCACGGTGACGCCGTCGTCGACCAGGAGTCGGCCGAGCCGACCGGCGTCCGGTGTGCGGACGTGCACGCTGGCCCCGGCGACGGTGCGGCGCAGCTCGTCGACGGACGTGTCGGCGATCAGACGACCGCGGCCGACGACGACGAGGTGCTCTGCGGTGAGCGCCATCTCGGAGATCAGGTGCGAGGAGACGAACACGGTCCGCCCCTCCTCGGCGAGGTCCTTGAGCAGCGTCCGGATCCACAGGATCCCCTCCGGGTCGAGGCCGTTGACCGGCTCGTCGAGGAGGATCACGTCGGGGTCACCCAGCAGCGCTGCGGCGATGCCGAGGCGCTGACCCATGCCGAGGGAGAACGCCCCGGCACGCTTGCGCGCGACGCTCGTCAGGCCGACCAGGTCGAGCACCTCGGTGATCCGACGGCGCGGGATGCCATTCGTGAGCGCGAGCGCGAGCAGGTGGTCGTACGCCGAGCGACCCGGGTGGATCGCCTTGGCCTCGAGCAGCGCACCGACCTCGTGCAGCGGCGCGGCGTGGTCGACGTACGCCTTCCCGCCGATCGTGACGCGACCGGAGTCGGGCCTGTCGAGGCCCATCATCAGGCGCATCGTGGTCGACTTGCCGGCGCCGTTGGGCCCGAGGAACCCGGTGACGACGCCCGGCCGGACGGTGAACGAGAGCGAGTTGACGGCGCGGGTGGCGCCGTAGGACTTGGTGACCTGGTCGACGACGATCATGACGTCCGCCGACCGCGGTGCTGCGTGTGAGTCATGGGACCACTCTCGCCGCGTTGTCCGCTCGCGTCGTCGTGCTGTGGCAGGAACCTGCCGCTCGCGGCTACTGCCGCGGCAGTAGCCCGCTCTCGTACGCGAGGACCACGAGCTGGGCACGGTCGTGCGCACCGACCTTCATCATGGCCCGGTTGACGTGCGTCTTGACGGTCAGGGGCGAGATCACCAGGTCCGCGGCGATCTCGTCGTTCGAGGCCCCCGACGCCACGCGCCGCAGCACGTCGCGCTCGCGGTCGGTGAGCCGCGCGACGAGCCCACGCGCCACGGCGTCGTCCCCGCCCGAGCGGGTGGCCGTCGACGCGCGGAGGCGGTCGATCAGCCCGCGGGCCGCGCGCGACGAGAGCGAGGAGCCGCCCGACGCCACGACGCGGACGGCGTCGACCAGCTCGCGCGGCTCGGCGCCCTTCCCGAGGAACCCATCGGCCCCCGCCGTGAGTGCCCGGTCGACGTAGTCGTCGGTCTCGAAGGTCGTGAGCACCAGCACCCGGACCGCGGCGAGCGTGGGGTCGGCGCGGATCAGGCGCGTCGCGTCGATCCCGTCGACACCGGGCATCCGCACGTCCATCAGCACGACGTCCGCGCCGCTGCGGCGCGCGGCATCGACCGCCTCGCGCCCGTCCGCCGCCTCGGCGACGACCTCGATGTCCGGCTCGCCCTCGAGGATGCCGCGCAGCCCAGCGCGGATGAGGGACTGGTCGTCGGCGACCACGACGCGGATCATCGACCGGGACCCGTCGTCGGAGCGGCGGGGATGTGTGCCGTGACACGGAACGTGCCGTCCCGGTCGGCCCCGGCCGCGAGGCCCCCGCCGATCGACCCGACCCGCCCCCGCATGCCGAGCAGACCGTTCCCGGTTCCTGGTCCGCCCGTGGCGGGCGCGGTCGGTGGCCACGTGGCGGGGTTCGAGACCATCAGGTCGAGACCGTCGGGCCCGTGGTCGAGACGCACGAGCACCGTTCCGCCGGCACCGTGCTTGTGCGCGTTGGTGAGGGCCTCCTGCACGACGCGGTACGCCGTCAGGTCGCACGCGGGATCGAGGGCCAGCGGCCGGCCCGTGGTGCTCGTCCGCACCGCGAGGCCGATCGCGGTGAACGAGCGGAGCAGGGCGTCGAGGTCGGCCAGTCCGGGCGCAGGAGGCTCGGCGTCCGGTCCGTCGTCCGCGGTGCCGGCACGGAGCACCCGGAGGACGGCCCCGAGCTCGTCGAGGGCGGTGCGTGCGGCCTCCTGGACGTGCGTGAGCGAGCCCTCGGCCTGGTCGGGTGCGGTGCGGACGCTCCGCGCCGCGAGCCCCGCGTGCACGTTGATCACGGCGAGGTGATGGGCGACGACGTCGTGCAGCTCACGCGCGATCCGGACGCGCTCCTCGGTCACGCGCGCACGTGCGACGGCGTCACGGGTCTCCTCGGCCCGGTCGGCGCGCTCCGCCAGGGCGGTCACATACGCGCGATGGTTGCGGACCGCGTCGCCGACCGCGGCGGCGAGCGCGGTCCAGACGACGACGATCAGTGTCGCCGGCTCGGTGGGTGGGCCCTGCGTCACGGTGCGTGCGGACAGGAACAGGACGGCGCCGGTGAGCGCAGCCGCGAGCAGCGTCCTGGTGCGGGTCGTCCTGACCGCCACGCTGTAGAGGCCCACCTCCGTCGCAACGAAGAGCAGCGCGAGGGGGTGCCCGGCGACGGCGGCGAGGCTCGTCACGACGACGAGGACGGCGAGTACGGCGGCCGGCCACCGGCGACGTGCCCCGAGGCCGAGGCAGGCGACCGCGGCTCCGGCGGAGATCGGCCAGGGCGCGCCGTCGAGGCTCGCGTGCACGGTCGCGACGAGGGCAAGGACGATGCCGAGTCCGACGTCCGCCCCGGCGGGCGCGCGATCGCTGCGCGCGATCGCGCCGGACGAGCCGGCGCGGCCGGACGAGGAGGTCACCATGCGGACAGGTGTATCAGCAGTCGGGTCGTCCCAGCAGCCAGGGGCGAGCCGCGCACTGGGCGACGTCGGCACCGAGCAGCGTGCGCAGGGCGCGCTTGTCGACCTTTCCCGCACCGTTGTGGGCCAGGGCGTCCAGCACGACGAGCCGGGTCGGCAGCTTGTAGCGCGCGAGCCGTTGCGCGGCGTGCGCCCGGAGGGCGTCCAGGGTGAGCTCCGCACCGTCGGCGCAGACGACCGCGGCGAGGACGGTCTCGCCCCACACCGGGTCCGGGACCCCGATCACCGCGACGTCGCGCACCCCCGGGACCTCGGCGAGCACGCGCTCGACCTCGGTCGGGAAGATGTTCTCGCCGCCGCTGTTGATCATGTCCTTGATCCGACCGCAGATCGTGTAGTACCCGTCCTCGTCCCGGCGCGCGACGTCACCCGTGCGCAACCAGCCCGGCTCGACGAAGGCCTCGGCGGTCGCCGTCGGGTTCCGCCAGTAGCCGGAGCACACGTTCGGTCCGCTGACCCAGATCTCGCCAGGTCTGCCGGGCTCGTCGACGTCCGCCCCGGTCCGAGGGTCGACGAGTCGCAGCGTGGTGTACGGAAGCGGGAGCCCGGCCGAGCACGGTCGTGACCGGACCTCGGTGATCGGCAGGCAGGTTGCGGCGGGTGCCGTCTCCGTCATGCCCCACGACTGCTGGACGAGCAGCCCACGCTCGGCGTACGTCTCGATGATCTTCTTCGGTACGGGTGCCCCGGCGATCAGGGCGACGCGGATGCCGGAGAGGTCGGCGTCGGCGAAACCGGGCTCGCGTGCCATGGCGGCGTACATGGCCGGGACACCGAACAGCGTCGTGATGGCGTGCTCGCGCACATCCGCCAGCACCTGCGCCGCGTCGAATCCGCGCCGGATCACGAGCGTCCCGGCACGGGCGAGGGTGCGGAGCGCGAAGCCGTTGAGCCCGCCGATGTGGAACATGGGTGCGACAGCCAGGTGCACGTCGCCGGTACGGCAGTCGGTCGCGAGGTCGACGTTCGCACCGCTCCACCACAGGTTCCCGTGCGTCAGGACCACTCCCTTGGGCAGGCCCGCGGAACCCGAGGTGTACACGAGGAGCGCGACGTCGTCCGCGCGGCACAGGACCCGAGCGGGGACGGGGCCGCCGTTCGTCAGCGCGGTCGACAGCGCGACCCACGGCAGCGGGTCCGGCAGCTCGCTCGCGGCAGGAAGAGCGGCGTCGAGCGCCTCGCCGAGAGCGAGGGGGTCGGAGTCGACGAGCAGCCACCGGAGCACCCGGAGCTGGGACGCGGCTCGCTCCACGGTGACCCGGTGGGCCGGCTCTGCGACCACGGTGTGCGGGTCGCAGTCCGCGAGCACGCCGGCGACCTCCCGCGCGGCGAGGCGGAAGTTCACCGGGACGAAGATCGCCCCGAGGTGGCTGCACGCGAGCAGCGTCGTGACGAGTGTCGGACTGTTGCGACCGACGTAGGCGACCCGGTCGCCCGCACGGACACCTCCGGATGCCAGTGCCGCGGCGAGTGCGCCGGTGCGCACGTGGAGGTCCGCCGCGGTGGTGACGACGCCGTCGTAGACCAGCGACCGGGTCGCGGGCGCCCGGCGAGCGACGTGCTCGAGGGCGGACGCGGGGCCCACGTCGGCCGGGTTCATCAACGCTCCTGGGGGATCGGTGTCGGACGGGGGATCGGAGGCGGGCGGGGGATCGGCGTCGAGCGGGCGAGCCCGCCCGCCGGAGGTGCGCCGCCGGTGCGCGGTGGCGGGTCCGGCACCGGCGGCGCGTCTGGAACCGACGTCGTCAGGCGACGGCGACGGAGTCTCGGGCCGGGGCGGCGAGTGCGTCCTGGTGAGCCTTCTGGACGCGGGTGAAGACGAGCGTGAGGACCGCCCCCACGACGGCCAGCGCGATCGCGATCTGGAACGCGATCGTGAAGTCACCGTTGTGCGCCTTACCCATGTCGGCAGCGAGCTTCGGCGCGAAGTACGCGGCGACCGAGTACGCCGTGAACATGATCCCGTAGTTGATGCCCTGGAACCTGGGACCGAAGTTCTTCATCGTGAGCGCGGGGAACACGCCCATCACGCCGCCGAAGCACAGACCGAGCCCGACGATGCCGACCGCGAAGCCGACGGTGGAGGAGACCGTCACGAGCACGAGCATCGACACCGCGACCACGCCGAAGATCAGCAGCAGGGCGTTGGTGTACCCGATCCGGTCGGAGACGGCTCCCCAGGCCACGCGGCCGAGCGCGTTGCAGGCCGAGTAGATGCTCACGTACACCGCCGCGGTCGCGGCCGAGAGCGCGAACATCCCCTTGCCGATGCCGGAGGCGTTGGCCGCGATCATCAGGCCGGAGAACGCCCCGACGCCCATCATGAGGAAGATCATGTAGAAGACGGGTGTCTTGAGCATCGCGGCCCAGTCGAGGTTGACGGCGCGTCCGTCGGCGGTCGGGCGGACCCAGCCCTCGGGGGCGTAGCCGACCGGCGCCTGACGAATGAAGAGCGAGCCCACGATGATGACGACCGCATACACGGAACCCATCGCCACGAAGGCGGTCGTCACGCTGTAGCTGCTGATCAGCGCGTTGGCGACCGGGGCGGCGATGACGGTCGCCGCGCCCATCCCGCCGGTGATGATGCCCGCCGCCCGACCGCGCTGGTCGGGGAAGAGCTTGAGGGTGTTGTTCAGACAGGCGGAGTAGGCGAACCCCTGGCCGAGGCCCGCGAGCAGACCGTAGGAGAGGTACAGCGCGGTGGTCGTGGTGGCGAGGCCGGTGAGGATGAAGCCGGCGGCGAACATGAGGCCGCCGACCAGCACCAGGAGGCGCGAGCTGCCGCGGTCGATGATGAAGCCGCCGAGGATCATGGGGATCGGACCGACGGCACCGTTGATCGTGAATGCGAGCATGACCTGTGGTGTCGACCAGTGGTGCGCGGCCCCCAGGGGACCGGCGAACACCGAGAACGCGTAGATGGCTCCGGTGCACATCAGGATCGCGACGGATCCCCAGAGCACCGACCACCGGTTGAGGGTGGGGGACGAGGTGGGCATGGGTCAGGCCTTTCCGGTGGGCGACGGCTCCGATGCCGGCGCGGGGGTGATCTGTGCGGCGAGCTCGCCCCAGGTCTCGCGGAAGATGCCCGCCGGCATCAGCGCGAGGTCCGGGGAGATCTGGGGGGTGAAGTCCATCTGCGCGAGGACGTCGGTCTCGAGGTCCACGCCCGGTGCGATCTCGATGAGGGTCATCACGCCATCGATCAGCTGGAAGACGGCGCGCTCGGTCACGTAGAGCACGAGCTGGTCGGTACCGGCGGCGTACTGGCCGCTGAACGTGATCTGCTCGACGTGGTCGAGGAACTTCCGCGCCCGGCCTTCGGTCCGGATCGTGAGCTCGCCGTCGGCGACCTCGACCTCGAGACCGCCTGCGGTGAACGTCCCGGCGAACAGCAGCGTCTTGGCCGCCTGCGAGATGTTGATGAACCCGCCGCAGCCGGCCACCCGGCTGCCGAACTTCGAGACGTTGACGTTGCCGTGACGGTCGGTCTGCGCGAGACCGAGGACGCACAGGTCGAGGCCGCCGCCGTCGTAGAAGTCGAACTGCGCGTGCATGTCGACCAGTGCCTCGGGGTTGTAGGCGTGCCCGAAGTCCTTGAGACCCGCCGGGACCCCGCCGATCGCGCCGGCCTCGGTCGTCATGACCACCGAGCCGCTCACGCCCTCCTCGGCGACCACGGTGCCGACGTCGGCGGGGATCCCGACGCCGAGGTTGAGGATCGCTCCCTCGGTCAGCTCCATCGCGCAGCGGCGCGCGATGATCTTGCGCTCGCTGAGCGGGATCGGCGCGACGCCGGACAGCGGCGTGCGGACCTGGCCGGAGTACGAGGGGTTGTAGTGCGTGTTCTCGGTCTGGAAGTGGTTCTCCGGCTCCGAGACGACGAGGTAGTCGACCAGCACGCCGGGGACCTTGACGTCGTTCGGGTCGAGCGAGCCGACCTGGGCGAGCGACTCGACCTGGGCGATCACGATGCCGCCGGAGTTGTGCGCGGCCTGCGCGATCGGCAGGACCTCCATCTTGAGGCCCTCCTTGGAGAGCGTGAGGTTGCCGTTCTCGTCGGCGACGGTGCCCCGGATCAGCCCGACGTTCACCGGGAACGACGGGTAGAAGAGCCACTCCTCGCCGGCCAGCTCGATGACGTGCACGATGTCCTCGACCGAGCGCGGGGACATCCGGGCGCCTTCGATGCGCGGGTCGACGAACGTGCCGAGGCCGACCTTCGTGATGATCCCGGGACGCTTGGCCGCGATCTCGCGGTAGAGCTGGGTGATCACGCCCTGGGGAAGGTTGTAGGCCTCGCACCCGTCCGCCTCGATCAGCTTCGCGAGAGCGGGGGAGGCGATCGCGATGCCACCGATCCACCGCTTGAGCAGACCTTCGTGTCCCCAGTGGCTCATGCCCCTGGTGCGACGGTCGCCCACGGCGCTCGCGTGGATGGCGGTGAGGTTCACCGGTGCGCCGGTGGCGACGAACCGTCTCTCGACCGCGGCGATCACCTCTTCGTTGACGCAGGCGAGACCGAAGCCGCTGAGGGCCACCGTGTCCCCGTCGTGGATGAGCTCGGCGGCCTGGGCCGCGGTGATCACGTGTGCCACTCTCGGTGCTCCTTCGTGGAAGTCGTGCGGGGTCGAGCATCGGGCCGGGCGTCGGATCGGGCAGCGTCCCGCAGCCGGGCCGTGGTACCCGCTCGCGGCACAGCGTTCGGGAGTCCGCGTCGGGCGTCACGGGCCGAACGTCCCGGTTTGCGTCACCGGTTTCGAATTCCGGACGGAATGCGTCGGTAATTAGGACCATCGTCCCGCGAACGGGCACCGGGGCGGCCCCGACGATGGGGTCACGGCGCCGTCCACGGCGGTCCGAGGCGCGGCAGAGCGGCGCGCACCCCTGACATCGAAAGGCGGACGACCATGGACTTCGGCCTGACCGACGAGCAGGTCCTCCTGCTCGAGAGCCTCGGCGACGTGCTCGAGCGCGAGTGCCCCGAGTCGTACATCGCGGACCTCGACCTGAACCACCAGCAGCCGACGTCGTTCCGCCGGGCGATGAACGACGCGGGGTTCGGGTCGCTCGGGTTCCCCGAGGAGTACGGCGGCACACCCTGCGACGCCGTCACGCTCGTGCTGCTCGCCGAGCGCGTCGCACGCCAGGGCCTCAACAACGGCTACGGCCTCGAGCTGCTCCAGGCCACCGACATCCTCGAGTTCGGCAACGAGGACCAGAAGCGCGAGATCCTCGGCTATCTCGCGGCCGGCGACGTGCCGTTCGCGCTCGGCTTCACCGAGCCGGGGGCCGGTTCCGACAGCTCCGCGATGGCGACGACCGCCGTCCACCACGACGGGATGGTCACCTTCAACGGCACCAAGACGCTCATCACGAGCGCCCTCGCGTCGCGGAACCTGCTCGTCATGGCCAAGGACCCGGCCGTCGAGAACCCGCGCGAGGCCATCTCGATGTACCTCGTGCCGATGGATGCGCCCGGTCTCACGACCAACCGGCTCGACAAGATCGTCTGGCACATCAGCGACTCGTGCGAGATCTTCCTGGACGACGTCACGCTGCCGGAGCGCTGCCTCGTCGGGGTCAAGGGAGCCGGCTTCAAGCAGCTCATGCGCAACTTCGAGCTCGAGCGCCTGGTGATCGCCGCGAACTGCCTGGGACAGGCCCAGTGCGCCTTCGACGACGCCGCGTCCTACGCCGCGCAGCGGGTCCAGTTCGGCAAGCCGATCGGGTCGTTCCAGCTCATCCAGCTCAAGCTCACCGACATGGCCATCAAGCTCGAGAACATGCGGAACTTCGTCTACCGGACCGCCTGGATGGTCGACCAGGGTCTGCCGCTCAAGAGCCAGAACGCGCTGTGCAAGCGCTACTGCGCGATGGCCGCCTTCGAGGTCGCGGACGAGGCGATGCAGATCTTCGGCGGCGTCGGCGTCACGGTCGGCACGCGCGTCTCTCGGCTGTGGCGTGACCTGCGCGGCCACCGCTTCGGCGGTGGGACCGACGAGATCATGGTGCACATCGCCGGCCGCCAGATCGTCAAGGACCACAGCTGAGGCCTCGGCCCTCGGCACGGTGAAGGAGAGACAGCCATGAAGATCGTCGTCGCCTACAAGTGGGCAGCGAACCCCCAGGACGCCGAGGTCGGCCCCGACGGCATCGTCGACTGGAGCCGCGCCAAGGGTGCCGTGAGCGAGTACGACCCGGTCGCGTTCGAGCTCGCCCGTGCGCTCGCGGACACCTGCGGGGGAGAGGTCGTCGGTGTGACTGTCGGCGCCGCCGCGATCGACAGCCCGCTGGCCCGCAAGGCCGCACTGTCCCGCGGCCTCGACTCGCTCACGCTCGTCGCGGACGACGCGCTGCTCGGCGCGGACGGCACCCGGCTCGCGGCCGTCCTCGTCGGGGCCGTGCGCGCGATCGGGGACGTCGACGTCGTCGTCGCCGGGGAGTCCTCCGTCGACGTCGGCGAACGGCAGGTCGCCATGACCCTCGCGGCACAGCTCGGCTGGCCCGGGTTCAGCCCGGTGCGCGCGGGCGC
>MLJW01000520.1_pt1 | contig 15605 bp, 15 predicted proteins | sample 888231 | NCBI WGS metagenome assembly MLJW01 (sample SAMN05788063, study PRJNA343431) | mine drainage metagenome | isolation source: sample collected from the inflow into an acid mine drainage treatment plant... | place: Germany: Lusatia, lignite mining district
CGCAAGCCAAGGAAGCCGTCGTAGGTAATGAGCTTCATCGTGATGTCGGCGAACTTAGTTGCTCCACGGGGCACGAAGTACAAGCGTGCAGCGGTAAATAGGCTTCCAGTAGGAGAGATGAGCGTCATCGCGACTGCGCCCCAGGTCGCACCGTCATGCCCGCGGATCACCTGTTCACGCAGCACGCCCGTGCCGGCCTCACGGGTGTCGTCGGTCTTGCCACGCAAATAGGAAATGATGTTGCGCTGATCGAGGGAGCGAGCCCGTCCGGTGATCGCGTCGTTCGACGCCCCGTTGAAGGGAACATCGGAGGGCATTAATAGGGCGAGGTAGGCGTCGAGTAGCGTTGATTTGCCCGAGCCTGAAGGGCCGGAGAGTAGGGTTGCCGACGGCGAGAACGGCACGGTGTTCCACCCGTGGAAGCCGCCCCAGTTCACCATCTGCAGTGATTGGGCCAGCCAGTGGGTGTCATTGGCGAACATGGTAGGAGCCTGGATCTGGGTCATTCCTCTTCCTCGCCCTCGTTACCACTGGCTTCAACAAGTTCTGACTTGCTGGCCCCGCTGTCTATGAGCCATTCGAGAAGCTCCTGTAATCGCCCAAGGGGCATGAGGACCGCTATAACCGGTGCAATCCGCAGTCGTTCTGGATCTGATGTTTTGAACAACAGCTTCGCCTTGACTAGTGCGTCTATGGCGTTCTCGGTGCGCTTGGCATCACCAGACTGGTTTGTGGCGGAGTCGGGTCGGAAGCCCGAGACGTATGTAATCAACTCTTCCCTATCGATGATCGCGTCCTCGTTGCCGGCCGCTCTCTCACTGTGCATCCGCTGACGGAGGAAGACCATCAAGATTGTCTCTTCTCGCGTGTAGGCAATGTCGTAGAGCAGTGTCGGGAATCGACCAGTTACTTCCGGTACCGCCTGCCGCTTGAAGGCAACCGACTCGGTGAGATCCAAGTGCAGGTCGAGGAAGAGGTCGTTGAGTCTGCCCTTGATGATGACCCGTGCTTCCAGCAGGGTGCGCCATTCCTCGGGGTGAGTCGCAGCCGAGATATAGCGGTTCCTTAACAGACTAACGAGTGCCCTGCGCTGTCCCAGGGTCAGTCCACCTTCGTCATCCGGGAACAGGGCCAGAGATGTGCCATCCTCACCCTCGTGCTCACCGGCGGCATCGCCGTAGAGGTCTGGTTCCTCATCCCATGACGCTTTAGTGATTGCAGTGGCCGTCATTGTGTGTCCTCCGGTTGCGTGGCTATAGAAAGTGCCTGACTAAGGGTGAGGGTGAGGCTGGGTGTAAAGAATGTGCGTCGGGTTCCGTCGGGGCGGATGGCATCAAATGGCTCCAACTCCCGGCGTTGATCAATGGCGTCGGCTTGGGTTGCTAGATGAAGTAGCCCGAGAATCTCCACGGGGCGACGCAACTCGGCGGGAAGAGCGTTGAACATCGCTCCAATTGATGCGGTGTTACCCGAGGCGAACGCGGCCACCAATGACTGGCGCAGTTCCTCCAGTGAGGGCCCACCCTGCTTACGAATATCTTCAAGACTCAGCGCCTCTGGTGCATGCTCGGCGACGTCGTCTAGCGGCGGAGGCGGTTCGGCGGAAGCGGGGTCGTGAAAGCGTTCGCGCGCGTGACCTATGTTGAGTGCTCCCGGCATGAGCTCGATGGGGACGAGTGCTCGCGGCCGGGCGTAACCCATCCAAATGTGCAGCTCTTTGTTGATCGCCCGCAGAACTTGGTCAAGTTCGCGTTCCCTCGTCACGTCGTGGTTGACGATGTGGTCGCGCAATGTCGACGAGACTTTTCGCCTCTGGCTCAGAATGTCCTCGGTCCCCTGCCGGATGATTCCGACGGTTGCCAGAAACTCTCGCTGCTCTGCTGGTGTCAGAGCCTGAGCGAACGAGTGGTTAAGGACCACCTTCAGGTCATCGCGCAGCGCCGAAAGCAGGCCTTCATCGCGCAGAAGGACGAAGGCGCCGTCAAAGGCCCTACCTTCGGCTGTAGAGCGGATGAGGTCATCACTGCGGGCCAGGTACTCGTCGATGACCTGGCCTATGGATCGGTCATCGTCTCGGAAGTCCTTAAGGATCTTGCGATGCATCGCCTGCATTGACTCACGCACACGTATGAAATCGGAGGGTAGTTGACGTATGAGATCGTGAAGATCCAGGTACATCTCTAGCATGCGGTCATCGCTGGATGCGGTGGTATCAGCGCCGGATGTGAGCCGGTCACGCTCTGCGACAAGTTCAAGAATCTGCGCATTAAGGCGGGCAACACGTGCGGTCGCATCCGGGCTCGCTTCAAGGGCGACGCGGCGGACGGTGTCGAGGATTGTATTGAGTCGTGACTCGCTGATGAGTGCACGTGTGCGGGTCATTGAGTCTATGAGATCGAGCGCCTCAAGAGCATGCGAGGTCAGGGAATACTCCTCGCCCTCGGCTCCGTTGGCGCGGTAGAGCCACTGCTCTTTCATGAACTGCTGACATAGGGACCGACCGGTCGCGTTCGGCGGAATGTCCACCCCGGCGGTGGCGAATTCACTGAGGAATACCTCAACCTGCACATGCAGTTGCTCGGCCTGTACCGATCTGCGCTCCCGACTGAACACGCTCTTGAAGATGGCAACACGCAGTGGTGCCCATTTAGAGTCCAGCAAGCGCATGGTGGGACGGTCGAAGGCAACGGCAACTGTGCGGAAGTCACCAACGACCCCGCTCACGCAACCACCGCCATATTCATTGCGTCCCCTAGGTACGAACTGTTTCGGACAGGGTAGCGACAGGGTGGGACAGCGCATAGGTAGCCGATGGTGCGGGATGCAGACCTTGCCGCTACGGGTCTCATTCGGGGATGCTCAGACAAAAGAGCGGGTTAGCGGAAAAGATTTTCAGGCGTGAAATGGGCTGATTTAGTGGTGGTCTTCTACAACTACACATCAACTGTGTAGTGACATCCACGTGGCAGTGACCTACTCCGTGGTCGAATTGCTTTCTGCCCACAAAGGCCGCCAACGCGGCTAGTCATTAATGCAACCCCTTAGGGCGTGTTCTTATCAATGGCCGCCGGGCTGAACAATAAGTAAACTTTCAAGACGGTTTTGGCGAAAAGGAGCGAGAATGTACGAAGTGGTGACGGCGGGATCTCTGGCGGTTGCATATGAACAGACCGGTCCCCTCGACGGTTGGCCGATCGTATTGCTGCACGGCTTTCCCTACGACGTTCGTGCATTTGATGGCGTGGTTCAGCCACTCGTGAATGAGGGTGCCAGAGTGATCGTGCCCTATTTGCGCGGCTTCGGCCCCACTCGGTTCCTTGACTCTTCAACGCCACGCTCGGGAGAGCAAGCCGCACTTGGAGCAGACTTACTGACACTGCTTGACGCGCTGGACATTTCCAAAGCCGCATTGGTCGGCTACGACTGGGGAGGAAGAGCAGCCTGCGTTGTCGCAGCCCTTTGGCCCGAGCGCGTGCGGTTTTTAGTCTCCGGCGCGGGCTATGCAATTCAGAACATCGCGGCCTCAGGCGAACCTGCACTTCCGGACGCCGAACTTCGCTATTGGTATCAGTATTATTTTCATGGCGAGAGAGGACGCGCGGGGCTGACGCGATACCGACGCGAATTCTGCAAACTGCTTTGGAAGATGTGGTCACCGACTTGGGATTTCGATGACGCAACATTTGATCGCACTGCCCAGTCGTTTGATAACCCTGACTTCGTCGAAATCGTGATCCACTCATACCGACACCGGTTTGGCCTAGCGCCAGGCGACGATTCTCTTGCTCACCTCGAGGCTCGCTTGGCTGAACAACCTCCGATTACTGTCCCCACAATCACCATGGACGGTGAAGTTGACGGTGTTGTGCTCCCAACAGACGGATCTAGAATCGCTCACCATTTCACATCGAGGATCCAACACTTACTGATCCCTAACGCCGGCCACAACCTGCCGCAAGAATCTCCTGAGGCCTTCGCGGATGCCATTCTCCGTCTTCACTTCAGTGTCGCCTGACCGCAGACCTGAACACACGTCAATTATTAGTCAATGATTTCCGTCCTGAACTGGTGGCTCTTCTTTTCCTGAATTAGCAACTTGGCTCGGGAAGCCGAACCTTGTTATCTCCATCGACGTTGAGAGTGCACATACCTCACGGGAATTTCAGAGGGATGAAGAGGACGCTCCACGACGGGTCGCAACTTCTCGGGAGTGATCCGCTCACTCTCGTGTTCCGCCTCCATGACCTTTGCAAATAATTCATCGCCATTCTTCTTCAAGACATCGATCAAACGAGAAACAAGTACATCGAGTCGATGAGACTCCGCCTCGGCCGCACCAAGACGTTCCTGCAGTGTGACGGCTCTGTGTCCGCACCATTGTCGCAAGAGCTCGTGCAGAGGTTTGTAGTACTTCAGGTATAACTCGTACTCCCACTCGGGCGATGTGGTTGTGCTCTCACGACGGCTCATAGTGAGGTTGCCCCCTCGTTTGCACTCCTCCCGCTTTACCTTCTCCTCTTGAATGATCCACTCGAGAATGGGCATTGGATTTTTGCGGCACGCCAGTTCAGCAATGGCGACAGTGCCCTCGGGCGAGAGCATCAGCACTCCCTCCAGTTCGAACCATGCGATGTCGGCAATGATCTCGGCCGTAGGTGTTCCCGTTATCTGCATCAGTGCTTCGGCAGCATGCACGGCGGTTGCAAAGCGAACTGAATTCCACTCCCACGTGGCAACCGAGGAAGGCACGAGAAGATCGAATACTCTTTCAATCGCGCTCTCCTCGATCTCTGTGAGTTCATACTCACTCAATGCTTGCCAATGTGCCGCGAGGCGGTCGTATTCAGCCACTTCACTCCAAGGTCCTCGGAGTCGGTTACCAGGTATATTTTCACGGGCACCTGCTTTGTCACCGTCAAGAAATTCGATATCCGCGCGAAAACTTTTCTTTCCTTGCTGTATATCTACAATTCGCACGCGCTCTGATGGGCTTTGGTCTTGCCTTCTGTAGATGCATTGGTCGCCTATTTCCACTGGAGACCTCACCTTCCAATCACTGGGTTTTTTCGTCCGGGCCCATCTGACAACTCATGCGACATATCCAACTCATGAACCTAAACCTTTCCTATGCCCGATCGGTAGAAACTATTGGAGGGTTTGCTTGCCCGCTAACTTTTGCGTTTGGTGAAGAGTCGTTCGAGGCGCATTCGAAGCGATGTGTGCCTTTCAATCCCTTTGACCACTTGACCTGAGTTCTTCAGCGACTGGCCGCATTCAAATTCATGCTCCAATTCCTCATGCTCTCTTCTTCTAGCACCATCGATTTCCTTCTTTGACCAAGTTCCAGCCCAATCCACTTGATTGTGTCTGATCCAGTAGTGCGACTTGCACTGAAATCCCCAATTCCCAATTGAAGGAGTGAGGGAGACCGATTTGCCGTCAAAGGCCAGTTGCCACCGGGTTGGACGAATTAGCGTCACCACCTTATTCCCGCACCCGCAAAAACATAGGTGGATGGCGGTCGCGTATTTCATGCTGACGTAGAGAACACCTTCCTCCAAATCTTCTGGAATGATGTCAGTGAATTCGTGTCTTATCTGTTCGATGCGCTTCATTCATATGCCTCATTTACAAGATGATTTCTGCTGACGGTGTACACCCTCATGTTCTCCTGCTTCTGGTCGGCGTAAAAACCTGCCATTTTCTTCCATTTGATCACCGCAAGTGTCGCATTGAGCGAATTCAGATCCGTGAGGTTCCCCAGAGAAAGTAGACACGTGAATTACGCGGCCTGGTTGGCAGCGGCTAGTGCTTTCTCGTAGTTGATCGGACTGATCTGTCCGATCTTGGAATATCTTCTGGTGTTGTTGTAGCGGTGCATGAATTCATTGATGCCAGCATTTAGCTCATCCAAGGTAGTGAAAGTGTGACGGTAGTAGTACTCGTGTTTGAAGATCGACCAGAACGATTCAGCACTGGCATGGTCATAACAAGAACCAGTAGCGCCCATAGAGCGAACCAGTCCTAGTTCCTCACATTGGGCAACGACGGCACGTGCAGTGAATTGACTGGGTTCAACTGGTGGAAGCAACACCTGCTTGTTGAATTGATTGTAGGTGCTCGTTGAAGGCCTCCGCAGGTGTCTTCCAGCCGAGAGTCTTTCGAGGTCTTGTGTTGAGCGCGTGAGCAACGGCCTCAAGGTCTTCAACTGACCAACAAGAAAGGTCCGTGCCTTTGGGAAAATATTGCCGCAAGAGTCCGTTGGTGTTCTCGTTCGTGCCACGTTGCCAAGGACTGCGTGGGTCGGCGAAGAAGACTGGTATGCCTGTTTCGACTTTGAATTGGGCGTGGGCTGACATTTCCTTGCCGCGGTCCCAGGTCAGTGAGCGTGCTAGTTGCGTTGGCAGGGTGGACATTGTGTTGGTGAGCGCGTTCTTCATCGTGAGCGCACCGTATCCGGCGAGGGCGGGTCCGTTTTTCGGTGTCTCTTTATGACGGTATCCGTCTTCGCGCGGCAAGTGGACGAGCATTGTGAAGCGTGTGGTGCGCTCGACCACCGTGCCAATTGCGGAGCGTTCCAGGCCAATGAGTAGGTCACCTTCCCAGTGTCCGGGGACAGCACGATCCTCGACTTCGGCCGGACGTTCGCTAATCAACGTCTCGGGAGTGACGTGGGCCCACGTGGTGCGCCGGGAGCGTTCACGTGGGGCGCGTAGTGCGCGTCCGGTGCGAAGGCACCAGACCAGTTCGTGTTTGAGTGCTCCGCGACTTTCGATGTAGAGGGCTTGATAGATGGCTTCATGGCTGATTCGCATGCTCTCATCATGGGGGAAATCCAACTTGATCCGATGAGAAATTTGCTCGGGGCTCCAAGCTTGCACCCACGCGCGGTGTTTGCGGTGAGGTTTGCTGTTGCCAGTAAAACGCGGTGGCGGTGGCCCAGTGACGCTCACCCCGTCGGGCCGACTGATCTGGCCCGACAACCTCTCTTCCACATAGGCGCGTAGTTTGGGATTCGTGACCAACTTTGCCGACTTCGGACGCTTCGCCGTCATCTCGGCCTTCCACTGAGCCACCGAAGCTCGATAATCCAGCGTGCCGCAACGAGTAGCCACGTTGCGACGCAACTCGCGAGAAATCGTCGATGGATCTCGACCAATCACCCGAGCGATCTGTCGCACTCCCACTCCCTGGGCTTTCAGCAACGCAATCTCTTCGCGTTCGTGAAACGACAAATAGCGGCTCGACAAAGGTTCAAGATTGAAAGGTGACATTCCACCAGCGTTATGGAACCAGCGCTGCCCGACCGGTTGGGACACGCCAACTACCAGAGCCGCTTCGGCTGGCAGCAGACCCTTGGCAATCTCGATCCAAAACAACCGTTCCACTTCGCGCTGGAACGGCGGAGCTCCTGGCGATCTCAACCTTGACCGCTCTGCCCGATCCGCTGCGTGTTGACGACGAACCACCTAACACCTCCGCAATCACGAGGTGTTGCGACAATCGGTTGAATCCGCCTTGAGATCCACGATCGGTATGAAATATTGTTCCCACGCAGTCGTATTTTCGCGTGAAGGCTGCTTGGTGCAGTGCTTGAACGACCAAGTCTGCACGCATGTGATCGTCTGCGGCGTAGCCCAATACCTGACCAGAGTTTTCATCTCTGATAGCGCATAAAAATGCGGACTTGCTTCCAAATGCTAAATATGTGATATCTGATGTCCATACTGCATTCAGATAACCCCAGTCGAACTTTCGGTTCACCAGATCTGGTGGGAACACTGCTTCATGGTCGGCGATAGTGGTTCGAACTTTGAATGTGCGCGGGCTAATCCCAGCTAGACCCATTGAGCGCATATGCACGGCAACGGTGGTCACACTGACCTGTGTGCCAGCCTCGCGTAGATCGGCGGTGATGCGTGGGGAGCCGTAGGTGCCATCAGAATCTGCGTGATGGCTAATGATCTTTACTTGCAACTCTACCCGAGCCTGCTGACTGGTTGTTAAATCAGGTCGATTGCTTACTTGGCGCCACTTATAGAACCCAGCACGCGACACCTCTAACAGCCTAGCCATCCGGACTATCTCAAAGTTGGCGCACTCAGCCTCCATCAACGCAAACCGCTCTGCTTTGGTGGATTTGATGCGAAGTACGCCGCGGCTTTTCCCAAGAACGCCAAGTCTTTCTCTAACTCACCCACATGTTTACGCAAACGCATTAACTCAACACGCTCAGCCCCGCTCAACGGCTCCACATCGCTTCCTTCCACTGCTTGCATACGCAAACGCTCCGCCCTGACCCAATTTCCTAACGTGACCTCAACTAAACCAAGCTCCCTTGCAACCTCAGTAACGGTGCGGCCAGAATCAATGACCCGATGGGCAGCTTGAACCTTGTATTCGGTAGTGAACTTTCTGCGTGAAACAGACATAGTGACATCCTTTCAGCAAACCCTCCCGGGACTGCTCGTTAGATGTCTACTTTCTCTGGGGAACCTCACCGCTATTTGGATGTTGCTGTCATAACGGTTCTCCGCGACAACATCTGCAAAGGGAATCGCACTCTTCTCCCAGATATGCGAGTTTCTCTGCTCGGTGCCAGTGGTGACACGAAGCATTGAATCGTGCCGAGTTTTGTGGAGGGCGGTTTCAAGGGGTGAGCGCAACGATCCTGTGATTGGGGAATACCCAACACAGGAGGTTGCTGGTGGCACCACGTCTCACCCAAGCTCAGAAGTCGCTCGCGTTTCGACTTCACAAGCAGGGTCTTAGCCAACGAGAAATCGCGCGTCAGATCTGTTGCTCGAGCTCGGTGCTCAGCATCATGTTTCGTGACAAGGCCTCGTCCGTTGGCGTGATGGAGACCTGGTCGCCCCGCGCCGGACGATTGTCCATCGACGATCGCGAGCAAATTCTGCTCGGCGTCCGAGCGGGTGAGTCGATGAGTGCAATTGCTCGGCGAATCGGCCGTTCCGCGTCGACGGTCACGCGCGAGGTGATAGCCAACGGTGGCGCCGAGGGTTACGTGGCGTGGCGCGCCCAGCAGTGCGCTCGACGCCCCAAATCCGGCAAACTCATGCGCGGGCCCCTCCATCGTGAGGTGACCAAGCACCTCGAGCAGTTCTGGTCTCCACAAGAGATCGCTCGTCGTTTACCGTTGGACTATCCCGGCGATTCCACTATGCGTGTAGGCCACGAAACCATTTACCAATCGCTGTTTGTCCACGGCCGTGGCGAACTAAGTCGTGAGTTGGCGCGATGCCTCAGGTCGGGAAAGACCAGACGCAAGAGACCGTTGAGTGTCGACGGTCGTGGTCAAATTCCCAACATGGTGATGATCGCCGAGCGCCCCGCCGAGGTTGATGACCGACCTGTGCCTGGGCATTGGGAGGGCGATCTCATCTTGGGAGCCGAAGGCAAGAGTGCTGTTGGCACGTTGGTGGAACGAACCAGCCGTTTCACCCTGCTGCTGCACCTCAAAGACGGACGCGGAGCCGACAATGTCGTTAAGGCGATGCAAAAGATGATCAAAACTCTTCCAGGCGAGCTGATGAAGTCAGTGACGTGGGATCAAGACCGCGAACTGGTCAATCACGCCAGGTTCACTGTCGCCACTGGTGTCCCGGTCTACTTCTGCGATCCGCACTCACCTTGGCAGCGAGGGTCCAATGAGAATACGAACGGACTCTTTCGCCAATATATGCCGAAAGGAACCGACCTTTCCAAACTATCGGCTGCGGATCTAAGGCGAATTCAAAGGAGTCTCAACGGACGTCCACGTGCGACTCTCAGTTATATGACACCATTAGAGAAGTTCACGGAGATCGTTGCGTCGACCGGTTGAAACCGCCGAGACTAAACCCGGCACGATTCAAGACGTCAGTTGCAGCAAATCTTCGGGGATAACAATACAGAACTACGACGGCTGGCTCAAAGCGACGGGTCGATACCAACCGCCCGAGTAGTCGGCTTCCTGGGGAGGGACCATATTCAAATCTGGGTGCGGACGGAAGTGCATAGAGAGTTAATGCGAATCGTCTTCTTCCATGGGTATAGAAGTGACGATGTAATCCTGCCAGTTTGTTCCGACAAGATACTCGACATTCTCCATAAGCGAATTCATCTGCATGACAAACTCATTACGGCTTCGACCTCCATCCAAGTAAAATCGTATATTCGCATTTTGCTGAGCCGATTCCATTAGGGCTCGAATATCTCGACCAAGGGCAGAAGTTGGATTGTTGAGAACCACAGCCACGTCGCCATTCAGACCTGCTAGGTACTGATAGATACCTTGTGCGAAATCTTTGGCTGCATCTCCATTGAAGGGATCTCCCCTAGTTTCCCACTGAGATTTCCACATCACGCTATCGCGCAATAATTGAATTCGAAGCGGCTCAAGTGCAGAAAAAATAGTCTCTTGCATCGTTTGACTGCTTGCGGTTTGCGGTTCTGCGATTACCGCATTTTCGATCTCCAATCCTTGAACTAATCGAACTAAATCAGCTTCCACATGTCTACGTAAATCATCAATATCTGTATAGGATCCTATAAAGCCTTCGCCTTGCATCCTCCCACGTAATGCATTCAACCTTTGAAGTTGCTCCGTATCTATATCCGAGATATTTACTTGTGACTCGGAGAAATAGACAATCGCAGGTCGGTTCGTCACTATGAATCTTTCAATCTCTTCGCTCGTACCTGAATCTGAAGAGGCTGTTGGTGATCCGATTCGGTGGCCAAAACATGCGATAAGCACGTCGGACGGATCAACAATTTGAGAGTTGAGAATTGTTTGAGGGGCCGCACCCATCTCTGGGCGAGAGTGAGTCGTCCATCGGATTGGAAGTAAGACGACCCCCTGTCTTTCTGCGTGCAGGGAGTTCCAACGATGAATCGTGGCCTCAATTGCTGCGCATTCCCGCTCAACATCTGACGGAGACGCCATTAGTACCTTTATTGCAGTGGCTGGAAACATGTGACCAAGCCTGTCACAGCAAGTCGAAGGAGTCATCATGCACAAGGCCTTTTGCCAGAACAATTCGAAGGGATTAGGTGAACTTCATAGTCGACTCCCAGTGCGCAGTTTCATCCCTTTGAGTGCACCCGAAGGAATTCGAACTAGGTAGCGTTTCACTGATAGTTTTCCCGAGAAGTGATTTATTCCTGTCTCCGCTATGGCTGGGACAATCCTCGCCTCTTATGCTCAATCCGTTTGCTCTGTGTTTTGCCTTGTTGTCTGATTCCACCACTGGCTGCAGGAAGTGGCTGGACGAGGTGGAAGGATAGGAATATGGCTGAGAACGTTAGCAAAGATGATCATGGAGTTGAACCGTCCGAAGAGCAAGAGTTGAAGGTTGATGGTGTGGTTGAAGACGAGACTGCGGGTACAGAGTCCGTCAACGGGAACGATGCTGATGATGACACTCCTAGTCCTTATGAGGAGGCCACCATGCCTTGTTACACCGAGGATGATCCGATTATTAGAAACCTCAACATGAAACTGTGTGGGCTATTGACCCTTCATTATCCGGCGCGAGATGTGAAACTGATTGTTGATGGCGATGCCGCTTTACGGATCCTGTCGATGTTCCATCAGCGTTCTGATAAACGGTGGACAGATCACCTGGATCCACGGTGGTCGAGTGCGGCGAGCGGTTGGGTTGTGTTGGATTTAGGCGAACCCCTAGCCATGAGTTATATGCCTATGAGCGAACCTCGGGAGCGAACGGTCGTGGATCCGCAAGTTGCTGCGTAGAAGGTGAGTAACTTTGCTGGGGGTCGCATCGTAAAGAAATATTTGGTGCAACTCCCAGCAAGGCCTCATTGTGAGTGCGGTGGGGATTTTGGTGATCACAGTTTGAGGGTATGAAAATACCTGGGCACAATCATCTTGACTCCCGACTAGCACTTCTTCCTTGCCAATACTTAACTAACCCGCGGGCGTTTGGAACCGATACCGTAATCAAATCGTTTATTCCTCCGGGTGGCACCGAGGCATCAAGAAGGGTCGCCTTACATCAGCATTACCTTGCGGTAAGGCTCAGCCGGATACCGATGGAGCGGCGCCTTAGTACAGCAGCGGTTATCGGGCCTTTTGATATTTCAAAACAGACCTGGTCGAGGATTTTACGTGGGGAGACTTGGGCTAGGCAGACCGGCGTCACCGCTTTGGATCTTGCGATCACGTATCGGCCGAAAAATCAGCCACAGCTATAAGTCGGGCACATCACTAACTGTGCGAACACCTGGAGATGGACATGTTCAGGTTTGGTCTTTGGCTCTGGTGGTCCTCTTTTGAGTGCCGGGGTCGATCTCTTTAGTTCTCTGATCGTGCTGCCTACAACAGATCAAGAATTCCTTCGCCGCAAGATACTAAATCGATTGCGCCGTACTCGAACCCCCGCACGTTCGAACTACATGGAAACAACAAAATGGCTCACACCTACTGAAGCCGCAGATCAGGTTCGAATTTCTAAGGCGACTCTTTACCGTCACTGGGCCCTTAGCCAGGGGCCCCGTTACTCCCAGGTCGGCTCTCGCCGGCTAATTCGCACAGATTGGCTGCAGGACTGGCTCCTTGAGCAGGAGGTGGCATGATGCAGACGGTCGAGGTTCGAGTCTGGGACCTTCGCAAGGTGGCTCGCTCGGGAAGGCCCGTCCGGTACGAAGTCCGGTGGACGGTAAATAAGCGGGAATGGTCCAAAACTTATCCGCATAAGGCCCAGGCAGATAGCTTTCGCTCATCACTTGTCGCTTCAGCTCGAGCCGGCACTGCTTTCGATAGCGAGACTGGGCTGCCTGCTGGGTCAGCACAAGCCGGTGGATCTAGTTGTTTTAAAGTTGCTAAGGAGATGATGGAGCAGAAGTGGGCAGATGCCGCGGCTACAGCGCGGAGAACTGAAGTCGACAACCTCGCTCATCTTCTCGTGATCCTTATTCCACCCCACCGTAAGGCACCAGATGGGTTACGACTGGTGCTCCGTGCGCTTCTGGGACGTGAGACGGTTGAGTTGAGTGCGAAGGATCAAGACTTAGTGCGATGGCTTGAGCGTGCGAGTTTGCCTATCGCATCGGTCGATGATGTCACGATACGCCGGGTACTGAAAGCGACAGCGGTAGATGCGGAGAAGCGTCCCTACTCCAATAGTGTGCGACAGCAGCGTCGAGTTTATCTCAGCGGACTATTTACTTACGCGGTTGAACAAAAACTAATCTCCGTGAATCCGGTGGCAAAGGTTAAGGCTAAGCACATAAAGAACGACACTGGTGTCACAGCCGTAAGCCCACGACAGATCGGAGACCTAGACACGGCTCGGGGCATTCTGGAAAACATTGATGACTTGCTGTATCGCGACTTCACCACTTGCGTCCTACTTGCAGGTTCTAGACCCTGCGAAGTTGCTGCTCTTCGCATCCAAGATTGCACGCTACCCGCGGATGGCTGGGGCAAACTTCTACTGGCCAAATCAGCAGCATCAGCTGGGAAAGACTGGACTGACTCCGGAGAAGTTCGAGACGACCGGGGACTAAAGCAACGAAAGGTCACCGACCGCAGATCAGTACCAATCCCACCTGAACTTGTAAAAATCCTGAAAATACGAATCAGTGACCGCACCGATGGGCCAGTATTCATAGGTAAACGAGGAACTGTGGTCAGTGACTCCGCCATCTCTCGAGCCTGGACGGCCGCCCGCATGAACAACGGAATTCCACCCGATGTGCTGCCTCGTGTCTATGACCTTCGACATTTAACCGCTTCCATTTGGCTTAACGCTGGCCTGCCGGCAAATGTGGTGGCTGAACGCCTCGGGCATTCAACTGAGGTCTGTCTTCGCGTGTATGCACACGTCATTGAGAGCGAGAGCGCCCGCTGGAACGATGTTATTGAACGGGCCCTCAAATAGAAGACGTATCACCTGATCCGTCGATTCACTTTGTTCGGATTGACCTGGACAAAAGCTCCCCGCCGTCCTGTTAGCTACTTCTATTGCTAACAGGACGGCTATCTCATCTGAGCTAAATGTCCTACCTCTTCTCCCCAGGTACAGATCCTTAAGCCGAAACACCTATTAGCCGTGCGGTCTGGTGCTTGGCATCTAAAACACTTGATTGATTGCGCTTTTCGGTACTCCACGAACGTTTCAAGCCATGGATACCTTACAAAACAATGAAAACGCCCCTTTAAAGGCAAAAGTGGTTCTCGCTGTTCAACCTTCATCGACTTCAGATCTGTCGACTCTTTCCACGGAGGCTCTCCTGGAGATTCTTCGTACTCGTCCAAAACTCACAACCAAGGCTCAGGTCATCACCTGTGCCGAGTGCCTAGCGGCAATCCGCTAGGCACTGCCTTTTTCTACTACCTACTGAACACAAGGTGGGCACCTCCACCCAGATCAGTAGGTAGTGACTGATCAGCCGCAAAGTCCCTATTTAGTAAGGAGTTTTATCATGTCAGAAGATGAATTTAACCTTGACGACTACATCAAACACAGTCCGCGCTTCGCTGCCCGAAAGGAAGCGACCGTCTTTAGCCCTGTGGATAGCCAGGTGGATGAGCCTTTGCCGGTGCAGGTACTCGAAGCACTTGTCGCTATCCGAGAGTCTTCAGAATTCGACTACGGGCTCTTCGAAGGGATGATCGCGCAAGTTCTACAACCCATCTGCACGCAGTATCCAGAACTTGACGCTCTGATGGCACATGGCTCAAGAGTTCTCAGAACTGACGCCGAAGGGGCGGATCTTCGACGACATCTTGGGGCGGAAGCCTTGTACGGAGACGAGGGCTCAAGTTCTAAACCCACGGCATGGGCCATCAACATCGGTCGGTGTCGAGTTATCTACGCACTCACCTCTGCTGGAAAAACTGATTCCACTGGTCTTGAGAATTCCTGGGTGAATGTCCTTGCCGATGAAATCCGATCAAACGTCCCAGTCGACCTCTACACCGGACCATTTAGCAGGCTGATTCGCAATAGGGACGTTTCACCTCCACTCAACATCGCTCTTCGAGTGACTGGCACTCGCGTGCACTGTTTGGAATCACGTGAAGGATTTCTTGTCAACAACGATTCAGGCTCGATGCTCTGGCATGGACTTGTCGCCTCGGCTCACTCTGAATGGGTTTCAACTTTGACCCGATTGCAAACGGGTTTCATCTTTCACACCAAACAAGGCAAGTGGGCACACGGAGGCCCCATACCCGTCCCCGGATACAAGCGTGTCACCGAGACTCTCGGTGGCCCATCCTTTGTTGTCCCCGATGAGGATCAACGCACTTTAATTCGCACCATCATTGAAACGGCGGCTTCCGGAATGAGCGAAGGAGAAGCAGCGGAAAAAATGTCCGAGGCTGGTGCACGATCTCGAAAACCACGCGGCAGAGGAGTAAAACAGCCACTGCTCGGAGATCTTGGCGACTCCAAAACAGCAGTAAGGCACATCTGGCAGCATCTACCCACTTATCTAGCAGGCGAATACGTTTATAGAAGGATCAACACGGTACCCGGATTGGTTGAGTGTCTTGGCGTTCCTGTGCACCGCGACCATCAAGGCGATAATGGGTATTTCCAATTTCGTATCCCGTTTGGTTTACCCGAAGGCGG
>MLJW01000521.1_pt1 | contig 15542 bp, 17 predicted proteins | sample 888231 | NCBI WGS metagenome assembly MLJW01 (sample SAMN05788063, study PRJNA343431) | mine drainage metagenome | isolation source: sample collected from the inflow into an acid mine drainage treatment plant... | place: Germany: Lusatia, lignite mining district
GTGGTGATGGAGGCGCACCACGCCGACGCGCCGATGCGCGCGCTGTACGCCGACATTCAGCGCACCCTCGGGCTGCCCTTCGTCAACACCGACTACCGGGCGCTGGCACGCTGGCCGAGCTATTTCGCCATGGCATGGCGGCAGCTGGCGCCGAAAGTCGGCAGCGACACCTACCGCGAAGTCTGCGCCGGACTGCACGCCGACGTGCTCGAGCGGGTGGCGCACGCGCTGCCCAACCCGGCGGCGCTGCGCGGTGCGGCACTGCGCGAGGCCGCCGCGGCCGACGCCCCGCTGGACGAAGTCGTCGCCGTCGCACGGCTGTTCCAATGGCTGCTCCCCGGACTGGTCACCCACGTCGCGTACCTGCGCGCGCAGCTGGCGTGAGCTCGACGTCGCGGCGCGCGGCGAAGGCGCCGAACAGGGCATCGACGGCGCCATAGTCGGGGCCGCGCTCGATGCGCGGCCAATACGACGCGTGCGCGTCGCTGCCCGCAGGCCAGCTGCGCAGAAAGCGCCGGCACCAGGCGGCGTAGTCGTAACGCACCGCGATCGCATCGATGCGCAGCGCACCGAGCGTGGTGCCGTACAGGCTGTCCGGCGGCACCCGCGGGTCGACGGACAGGCGCGTGATCACGCCGCAGCCGTCGCCACGGAAGTTGGGCATGCCGGCCGCGCCGTTGTTCATCAGCACGCGCGCGGCGCCGTCGACGGTCAGTTCGACCGCAGCCGGCAAGCAGCTGTGCGACGAGCACAGCACGCTCACGGCGGCCTCGCGCCACGCCTGCGGCAAGCTGTCCGGCGCGTGCGGCCAGCCTGCGCGCTGCGCCTGCCGCAGTGCTTCCTGCGAGAAGTTCCAGCCGGCCAGCGACCAGGCGTCGCCGTGCACCACGCCGACGTCGTGACCGCCGGCGCGCAGGCGCAGCAGCCTGGGCAGGCGGCGCAGCGCGTCGACGTGGGGGCCGAAGCCGCGTGCCGTGTCGTGCAGGCGCGCGATGATGCGGTTGGAGCGTTGCACCACCACGTCGTCGACGAAATCCGGATAGGCGCAGCCGCATCCGGAGTCCGCATCGGTCTCGGCGCTGCCCGGCCCGCGCGCCAGCTCGGCCTCGACGTTGCCGAGGCACGCTGCGTGGGCCTGCAGCGCAGCGGCGATGCAGCGGAAGTCGGCCGGATCGGCGTCGAACCAGTGGGCGTCGCCGTTGAACACCAGCTCGACCGCGCGCCCCTGCGCCGCCTCGGCGTCGCGCATCGCCTCGATGGCGCGCAGCGCCTCGATGTTGCCGTACAGACCGCCGATCACATACGCGTGCTCGACCTGCAGCGCAGGCGCCGCGGCGATGTCGGCCGCGCGGTAGCGATAGTCCAGTGGGCAGCTACGCCCGGGGTTCTGAGCCATCATCGTCCAGCTTGCGGCGCCAACATCGCTTCCAAGGCCCGGCCGCGCCCTTCGACGCCCCAACGCATCCACGGCAGCATCGCGACGGCGCCGATCAACCAGAAGCTGGCCAGCAGCAACAGCGCCGGCGTCATGCCGTAGCGATCGGCCACCGCGGTCAGCAGCAGCGGCGCGGCGAAGGCGCCGATGCGCCCGACGGCGACCGACAAGCCGATGCCGGTAGCGCGCAACTCGGTCGGAAAGATTTCCGAGAACGTTGGATAGGCCGAGATCCAGCCGCCGGTGGCCAGCAGATTGGCCAGCGTGAACGCCGCCAGCACCCACTGCCACGAACCGGTTCGCATCGACGCGGCCAGCACCAGCACGCCGCCGGCGGCAAGCAGGTAGAAGACGGGCACCGTCGACTTGCGCCCGGCGCGGTCGAGCAGCAGCACGACCGCGGCGCCGCCGAGCAGCGCGCCGACGTTGCCGATCAGGTAGAAGAACGGCGCGAAGCCGTCGGGAACGTGCACCGCAGGCAGGATGAACAGCGCGAGGAAGGCGAACAGCCCGTAGTAGCCCGCGGCTTCCGAGAAGTCGAGCGCGCAGCCCAGCGCGACCCGCCCGGGGTGGCGGCTGAGCAGTTCACGGGTCTGCGCCCAGACGCCGCGACGCGATCCGTTGCTCGGCGCCGCCGCGTGCCAGCCCGGTGCCTGCCACTGCGTTCGCCCCTGCTCGATGCCCTGCACGACCTGCTCAGCCTCGTCGACGCGGCCCTGCTCGAACAGCCAGCGCGGCGACTCGGGAATGCTGCGCCGCATCAGCGCGGTGCTCAGCGCGACCAGCGCGCCGAAGCCGAAGGCCACGCGCCAGCCGTACTCGGGGGGCAGCGCGTTGACCAGGTACAGGGTCACCAGCGCCGCGGCGATCGCCCCCAGCGACCAGAAGTTCATCACCGCAGCGTTGGCGCGCCCGCGGCTCGCTGCCGGGATGAACTCGGCGATCGCCGAGTTGATCGCCGAATACTCTGCGCCGACGCCGATGGCGGTGAGCAGCCGGAACGCCAGCAGCGCGCCGTAGCTCCATGCCACCGCGGTCAGCAGCGTGAAGCTGCCATACAGCGCCAGCGTAAGCAGGAACAACCTGCGGCGCCCGAAGCGGTCGGCGAGGAAGCCGAAGCCGTAGGCGCCGATCATCAGGCCGACGAACCAAATGCTCAGCACCCACGACGCCTCGGTGTTGCTCAAGTGCCAGAGGTGCTTGAACACGCCGATGACGTTGCCGACGATCGTCACTTCGAAGGCGTCGAGCAACCAGCCCACCCCCAGCGCCAGCGCGACCGTGGTGTGGAAGCGGTTCCAGCGCACGCCGTCGAGGCGCCGGGCCATGTCGTAGCGCAGCATCATCGGCTCCTCAACGCGCGCGGCGCGCCAGGCGCCACGCGTCGACCGACCAGGCGCCGGGCCCCCACAGCGCGATCATCAGGATCAGCCCACCCCAAATGAAGTGGAACATGATCGCCGGAGCTTGCAGCGCATACATGTAAGACAGCAGCGCAACCAGATTGACGACGAACAGGCCCAGCGCGCCGAAGCGCCCGAACAGGCCGAAGGCGACCAGCGGCGGCAGCAGCAGCTCGCCGGCAGTCCCGACCACCGCGGCGAAGTAAGGCGGCATCGGCGCAACGTGAAACTCGTTCTGGTACAGCCAGATCGTTCCCGCCCAGTCGCGCAGGCTCTGCAGCCCTGAGTTGAAGAACACGTAGGACACGTACAGCCGTGCCGCCAGCAGCGCCGGCGAGCGCAGCCAGTTGAGCACGCATTCGGCCATGCCCCACAGCCGCGCCACGATGTGGCCATCGATTGCGCCGCTGCGCGGCGCCGTTGTCTCGTTCATGACGGATTCTCCCGGTGGTCGATCGGGCCGCGCGCTGCTGCGTTCGCTGCGGCATCTGTCCCTTGGTCGGGCCAGGACGGAATTCCTGACACCCGGCCCGACGCGCCGCGTGCGGCCGCGTGCGGCCGCCTGCACGCTGCGGCACGCCGAGGTATCTTGCGAGTGCGCGCGAACCCCGACACAACGGAGATCCAGCTTGGAAACACTCGACTACCTGGTCATCGGCGGCGGCAGCGGCGGCATCGCGTCGGCGAATCGCGCAGCGCAGCACGGCGCCCGCTGCGCGGTCGTCGAAGCGGGCCCGATCGGCGGGACCTGCGTCAACGTCGGCTGCGTGCCGAAGAAAATCATGTGGCACGCGGCGCAAATCGCCGACGCGTTGCAGCGCTACGGCCCCGACTACGGGTTTCGCATCGGCGACGCGAGCTTCGACTGGGCCACCCTGGTGGCCAGTCGCGACGCCTACGTCGCGCGCATGCACGCGGCCTACGCGTCGGGGCTCGAGCGCAACCGAACCCGGCTGGTGCGCGGCTTCGCCCGCTTCGTCGACGCGCACACGGTCGAAGTCGACGGCGAGCGCCTGCGCGCGGCGCACATCCTGATCGCCACCGGCGGCGTGCCGACGCGCCCGAATATTCCAGGGGCCGAACTCGGCATCGATTCCGACGGTTTCTTCGCGCTTCGCGCGATGCCGGCGCGAACCGCCGTGGTCGGCGCCGGCTACATCGCGGTCGAACTCGCCGGCGTGCTCAACGCACTGGGCTCGAAGACGCATCTGTTCGTTCGCCACGACGCGCCGCTGCGCCACTTCGACGCCATGCTCGGTCACACCCTGGTCGAGGCGATGCGCACCGAGGGGCCGGCGTTGCATCCGCATGCCGTGCCGAGCAGCCTGACGCGGCGCGCCGACGGCAGCCTCGACCTACGCTTCGCCGACGGCAGCGTGCACAACACCGATTGCGTGCTCTGGGCGATAGGGCGCCGGCCGAATACCGCCGGCTTGCGGCTGGACGCCGCCGGCGTGGCCACCGACGCCGACGGCCACGTCGTGGTCGACGACTATCAGGACAGCAACGTGCCCGGCATCCACGCCGTCGGCGACGTCACCGGGCGTCTGGCGCTGACCCCGGTGGCGATCGCCGCCGGACGGCGACTGTCCGAGCGCCTGTTCAACGCGAAGGCGAACGAGCGCCTGGACTACGCCGACGTGCCGACGGTGGTGTTCAGCCATCCGCCGATCGGCACCGTCGGCCTCAGCGAAGCGCAGGCGCGCGAGCAGCACGGGGACGGCGCGGTGAGGGTCTACGAATCGTCCTTCACGCCGATGTACAGCGCGGTCACGCACGCGCGGCAACCGGCACGGATGAAACTCGTCTGCGTCGGCGACGAGCAGCGAATCGTCGGCCTCCACGGAATCGGCTACGGCATGGACGAAATGCTGCAGGGCTTCGCGGTCGCGCTGAAGATGGGTGCGACCAAGCGCGATTTCGATAACACCGTGGCGATCCACCCGACGGCTGCCGAGGAATTCGTCACCATGGGTTGATCACGGCGCGCCGGCGACTTCGCGCACGCCGCCGGCGATCCTGCCGAAGAGCTCCCGGTTGGCGTCGACCCGTTCCTGGATCGACGCCAGCCCGTCGAGGATGCCACCCATCTCGGCGACGCGGCGGTCGACCATGGCCGAGAAGCGCTCGTAGGCCTGCGCCGCGTCGGTCACTGAAACCTGGATGCCGTCGACGATCGGCCCCGCGGATTGCACGGTGTGCGTCACGCTGCCGGCCAGGCGCCGAACCTCGTCGGCCACCACCGCGAAGCCGGCGCCGGCGGATCCGGCTCGCGCAGCCTCGATCGCCGCGTTCAGCGCGAGCAGGTTGGTCTTCTCGGCGATGCCGCGGATGCTTTGCAGCACGGTATCGACTTGCCGCATCGCCTCCTGGATTTGCGCCAGCCGACTCTGGTGCTCGCGTGCCTCACGTGCGAGTTCGTCGAACCCGTCCCTGGCCTGGTCGACGTCGCGATGCCTGGCCTGCGCGATCTCGACGATGCCCTTGGCGCGGATGCCGGCCTCGTCGATCCACTGCAGCAAGCGATCGTGATCGCCGGCGCGCCGTTCGTTCGGCAGGTTCGATGACTGCATTGCAGTGTCCTGCGGTGGGTTCATGTTGTGGGTACCTTCAATCATGGATGACGACGCCGCTGAGTGGATCGAGTTCCGCTTCCCATGCCGCGCGCTGCAATCGATCCCGCGCCTGTTCGTAGCCTGCTTGCCAGCGCGCTGCGACCGATTCGGCGGAAAAATCGATGTCCTTGGTGTGATCCTCTCCCGAAATGACCGGCGCACGCAGAGGCACGAAGTGCATCACCGTCATGCAACCATGGTCGAGCAAGGCGCGAACCGCGGCTTCCTTGCGTCGATCTTCCGGCAGCATCTTGCCCAATTGGCTGACGACGTGGCGCAGCCGGTGCAATTGCTGCTGGTGCGCGGCGTGCGTTTCGGCGCGACTGGCGTACTGGATATCCTTTTGTCGACTCAAGGTCTGGCTGACAGAGCGCGGAATGTCGCCTTCCTTCTGCCACAACTGCGCGGCAAAAATGATGCTGGATCGCCGCGGAGCATCATCCATCACGACGTCGAGCGGCGTATTCGAGTAGATCCCGCCATCCCAATATGCCTGGCCGTCGATCATCACCGCGGGAAACGCGGGAGGCAGTGCCGCGGAGGCCATGACATGGTCAACACCCAGCGCCTCGTCACGTGCATCGAAGTAGCGCATGCGCCCGCTTCGCACGTTGACGGCGCCGACGGTCAATCGTGGCGCGCCCGATGCCAGGCGCTCGAAGTCGACCAATTCGTGCAGCGTTTCCCGCAGCGGCGCGGTGTTGTAGAGCGCCGCCGCACCGTGACGGCCTTCTTCGGCGGGCGCCAGCCAAGACGCGGGATTCGGCACGAAGAATCCGCCGATGCCTCGTGTCAGCGTTTCCCAGTTCCGCCACCATCGCCCCAGGCCATACACGTCATGCCAGGCTGCGGTAGGCGACGCAGGTTGTGTCATGCGTTGCCAGAAAGCGTGTAGGCGTTGCAGCCGCAATGAGGGCGCATTGCCGGCGATCAGTGCGCCGTTGATTGCACCGATCGAGGTGCCGACGACCCAATCGGGTTCGATACCGGCCTCGTGCAAGGCCTGGTAGACGCCTGCCTGGAAGGCTCCAAGCGCACCTCCACCTTGCATCACCAGCACCACCCGGCCAGGCAGGTTCTGGCGTGACTCAGAGCCCTTGGGAGAGCGCGTCGGCGACGATGAAATGCGTGTCAGCGTCATGGCAGGCCCCTTTCGTGTGTGCCGTCGGCCGCGTTCAGGTAATCGTGCATCACGCGTCCGTAAGGCAATGTCAAGTCGGCGATGAAGTGCAAACCACCCACCACCCGCCGGACCGGCAGATCTGCAACGGGCGCGTTGACGTGGGCCAGCAGATGCAAGCGGGCGGGGCCCGACCAGGCGCCCTTCACCTGGATGTCGACCAGGTTGTACCCGACCAGTTGTGCGATCGCAGGCGTTCCGTCCACGCCCGGCAAGAGCTTCAAATTGACCTGCGTCTTGCTCATCTTGGAGACGATCGACGCCGTGGAGCACTGTCGCCGTCCTTCGACGTCGTACAGAATGTGCTGGTGCTTGTAGCCCATGGTGCCGACGGCGACCTGGATGCCCTCGTAGTCGAGCGTACCCGTCGGCGTGTCGTGGATGATGCGAAGCTGGGGCGACGCATGCTTCTTCGGGAAACCCCAGATCTCGCGGCCTGCGGCGATCGGTGGCTCGTCGTCTAGGTACATCTGAGCCGTGAAGTTGACGTGCTCGGAGCCCAGTAGCGCAGGAATCACCAGACCGGATTCCGTATAGCTGCCAAAGCCCGCCGAGTCGGGCATGCGGATGAACTCGTAAAGCACGGTTCCGCTGCCGTCCGGCTCCAGCGGCTCGGGAAGCGCCGCACGAATGGCGTCGGGATCGGACTCGTAGGTGATGATGAGATATTCGCGATCGATGAATCGATAGGGCCCTCGTGGGTAGGACGGGGACGCCGCCGGCATCGAAGGCAGCGAAAGTACCTCTTGGCGATTCATCACGAATTCCTTTTGCGTTGACGGCCGCACAGTACGTTGCTGAAGGATCGCGTCATTGCATGTGCCAGCCGTGGCTGACCGTGATCGACTGTCCCGTCAGCGCTGCGCTCGGCATCGAAGCGAGGAACAAAGCGACATCGGCAACGTCCTCCACGGTGGTGAACTCCCCGTCGACGGTTTCCTTGAGCATGACGTTCTTCACCACGTCGGTTTCACTGATTTTGAGTTCACGCGCCTGCTCGGGAATCTGCTTTTCGACCAGAGGCGTGCGTACAAATCCTGGGCAGATTACGTGCGAGCGCACGCCCTTCGGGCCACCTTCCTTGGCCAGGACCCTGGCCAATCCGAGCAAGCCGTGCTTGGCCGCGACGTAGGCGCTCTTCAGCGGTGAGGCTTCGTGCGAATGCACCGAACCCATATAGATCACGACACCGCCATGCTTTTGGTACATACCGGGCAGCACCGCCTTGGTCGTCAGGAACGCGCCGTCCAGGTGAATGGCCAGCATGCGCTTCCAGTCCTGGAATGCGAAATCCTCGATGGGGTTGACGATCTGAATGCCGGCGTTGGAGACGAGGATGTCGATCGTGCCGAAGGCGTTGACCACCTCGGCCATTCCCGCATCGACCTGATCAGCCTGTGCGACATCCATGGCCACGCCGATGGCACGCCCTCCCGATCGATTGATGATTTCCGCAGCAGCCTCTGCAGCATCGCGTTTGAGATCTGCAATGGCCACCCTCGCGCCAGCCAGCGCCAGGCGCGTGGCGATGGCGAGTCCGATCCCGCTCGCGGCGCCGGTGACGACCGCAGTCTTTCCCGGCAATGATGACGTAGTGGCGTCGCGCATGGACGATGTCCTCCATATGGTCGATGCCATTTGGTCGGGCGGACGCCCAATTCCTGACAGATCAATTGAATTCGCTGAATGTTGTCAGGATCGCCACGCGGCACCGACTAAGGATCACCCGTTCGGATATTCCGTCGGCATAGACAAAGGGAATCGCTATGAAAGCAAACATTGGCAAAGGCATCGTCGCAGGTTTCGTGGCGACAGTCGTTCTGTCGGCATTGATGCTCGTCAAAGGCATGATGGGCCTGATGCCAAACCTGGATGTAGTGCAGATGTTGTCGTCCATGGCTCACGCCGACATGGGCACACCCGCCCTTCCGGTCGTCGGCTGGGTGCTGCATTTCATGATCGGCAGCTTTGCCTGGGGTGGGGCATTCGCTGTGCTTTACGCGCGCATCCCGGGCGAGTCGGCGCTTGCAAAGGGCATGATCTTTGGATCGGCAGCCTGGCTGTTGATGATGGTCATGGTGATGCCGATGGCCGGTGCTGGACTTTTCGGCTTGTCGCTGGGGATCATGGCTCCAGTCGCGACGTTGATGCTGCATTGGGTATTCGGCGCGGCGCTGGGTTTGACCTATGCCAAGCTCGCCGGAGCATGAGCCTCAAAGTCCCGCCGTGCGCAGGTGGCGCGGCGGTGCCTGATGAATAGCCATCAAACGATATCGTGATGCCGGCACACCAACTTTTGCCACCGCGGCCATCGGTTGGAAATTCTCGTAGGCGCATGCTTGTGTTGAGCAGAAGCGTGGGACCCCGGACCGTCTTCGCATGCGCTGAAGAAGGCAGAGCCACGCAACAAACCAATCGACGTCGGCGTCGCTATGCCGTCATCGGGAGATCGCGTAAATTGCGATATTCCCTGGCATGGACGGCGGTTTTCACAATGAATCGATCGACGTTTACACCGAACGACCTCCTGCGGCAGATCGAGGCTACGCGCCCGACCCTGATGCGTCTGGCGCTGCTGCAATTGCGCAACCCGGCCTGGGCGGAGGATGCGGTGTCGGAGACCCTGCTCGCGGCGATGGAAGGGTTATCGCGCTTCGCCAACCAATCCAAGCTGCAGACCTGGGTGGTCGGCATCCTGAAGAACAAGGTCCTCGACCAGTTGCGCCTGCACCAGCGCGAGTGCGCCTATGCCGCGGCCGACGACGAGGACCTCGAGGACGCGATCTACGCCCCAGACGGGCACTTCCGCGAGATGCCCGTGGAATGGGGACTGCCCGACCAGGCGGTGCGCCAGTCGCAATTCCTGAAAGTGCTCGAAGCGTGCATGGACGCGCTGCCTGGACAGCTCGGCCGCGTGTTCCTGATGCGCGAGTGGCTCGAATTCGACACCGCCGAGATCTGTCAGGAATTGGGCTTGAGCTCGACCAATGTCTGGCAGATGCTGTCGCGGGCGAGGTTGCGCCTGCGCCAATGTCTGCAGGCCCACTGGTTCAGCCCGAGCACATCATGAAGCGCATTTCCATCCGTTCCTGTCGCGACATTTCGGCGCTGGTGCTCGCGCGCGAGGACCGAGCGTTGAGCCGGCCCGAGCGGCTGGCGATTCGCGTTCACTTCATGATGTGCCAGGCATGCCCGCGCTTCGAGCAGCAGGTGCGCACGATGCGCGGCGCGCTCGACCTGTGGCGCGGCTATCGCGACGACGGCGGCGATTGAGCGGCGAGGTGGGCGCCGGCTCCCGCTTCAGGTGGCGGCGCGCAGCGGCAGGCTCCAAAGCGCGAGGGCGTCGAACTCGGCCATCAACCTGTGCAGCAGTCCGGCATCGGCACGCGCGACGAGGTCGCTTGCGCTGCCCATCGCGCCGGTTGGCTGCGCGCGCAAGCCCTGCCCGCTCGGAACCAGCGTGAACGCGCTGCTGCAATTGCGGCAGTACAGCGCGTGGCCTTCGCCGTCGTCGCGCTCGCGCACCAGGGTCGGCCCGCAATGCGGGCAGTCGAGAAGCGGGATGCCGGCGTCACTGTGGCTGGCAACGTGGGCCCAGTCGCCGCGTCGGCCGATGGCGACGAAGCGCTCGGCCAACGCGGCGTAGAATTGCCGCCCGGCCTGCTCGGCGATGATGTCGAGCGCACGCTCGATCGGCATCGCCGCGCGGTAAGGGCGAGCGCTGGTCATCGCGTCGAAGGCGTCGCAGATGCCTACAACCCGTGCGGCCAGCGCGATGGCTTCGGCTTTCAGCCCCAGCGGATAGCCGGTGCCGTCGGGTCGCTCGTGGTGCGAGCCGACGGCGTCGGCGACCCAGTGCGCGAACGGGTGCGCCGACAGCAAGCGCAGGCCGACTTCAGGGTGGGTGCGCATGATCTGGTATTCCGCCTCGTCGAGCGGGCCGGGTTTGCGCAGGACCTGGTCGGGAACGCCGATCTTGCCGAGGTCGTGCAAAAAACCGCCGAGGCTGATCCGAGCGATTTCGGGCTCGGTCAGTCCCGCGTCGCGCGCCAGCGCCTGCGCGTATCGCGACACCCGCCAGAGATGGCCGCCGGTGTAGGGGTCACGCGCCTCGACGAACCAGGCCAGGTTCAGCAGCGACAGCAACCCCTGGCGGTCGCGATCGTGATTGCGATTGCGACCGAAAATGCTCATGACGACGTTGCGCATCGATGCTCTCCTCTATCCGACACGGCCCGCGCGTGCTTCACGCTTGCTCGCCGAGCAGCTGCAGCAACTGCTCCCGACGTTGCGCGCCGACCTTGATCACACGCACGGTGCCGCCGTCGACGACGGCCACGCTCGGCGTGGCGACGACGCCGAATGCACGCGCCAGGTCGCTGTCACGGCTGACGTCGACCTTGATCAGGTTCGGGTGCGTCTCGCGAATGCGGTCGACCGTCGGCATCATCGCTCGACACGGACCGCAATGCGGCGCGTGGAACACGTAGACGCGTCGCGTGCCGGGCGCCAGATCGCCGTCGATTGCCGCTGTATCCGGCGTCTGCCGCCCCACCGCGCGCGATGCGAGGCGCTTGAGCCCGACCTGGATGACGACGAACACGGCGACCGCCGCAGCGATGATGATCAGCATGACGATGTCCATGAAGGTCTCCTCGGGTTGGCGGCTCCGGCACTGCCCGGTCGACGCGCCTGCCATTCAAATTCAATGTCCGGCGGCCTGCGCCGCGATCGCGCTGAGCGCGCCACCCATGGCTCGGATCGGCCCGGCGTCGATGCCCAGCGCATAGCGCCGGGCGAATGCTTGCGGCGCGGTGTAGCCGACCCAGACCCGATGCTGCGCATCCTGCCAGACCAGCATCTTGATCGGTAAACCCAGACCGGCAACCTGGTTCATTTGCATGATCCGGGTGCCGAGTGCAGGGTTGCCGAAGATCACCAGCGTGGTCGGCCGCAGGGTCATGCCCGCCTGGCGCGCGGCGCCGCTGTGATCGATCACGGCCAGAATTTTCAGGTGACGCGCAGCGATGGCGTGCTCCAGGCGCACGACGGTCTGGCTCATGGTGCCCGAGCTCTGTGCCTGGACGATGTCCATGTCCTGCGCAGCCGCGGTTTGCGCCAGTGCCAGCGCGAGCAGCAGAAGAAGAGATCTTTTGTGCATCACACACCCCTTGTTGTATTCGTCCGGCGCTCGGCGTGGCATTCGCCCCCCAAGGGTCGGTTGACGGTTTGTCGGGATTGCACGGGTTTTCCTGACAGCACGATCGGGGCGCAGGTGAGGGTTCAACGACGGGTGTCAGGAACTTCTTCCTTTCCACGACCAAGAGGACATGCGCAGCAAATTCGCTGCGGTATCCCGAACGACCGTCAGATTGGAGCCGCTGGATGACTCAAACGTGCAGACGCGAACGGCACTGGCGCGCCGGCTTCAGGCCGTGGATGGCCGCCCTGATCTCGACCCTGATCGTCTGGGCCCAACCGCTCGTGGCCTGGGCTGCAGGGCCCTTCCTGGCTCCGGACCAGGCGTTTCATCTCACGGCCAGCGAGCAGTCGCCCGACACGCTGCGTCTGCAGGTGGCCATTGCCGACGGCTACCACTTGTACAAGGACCGCTTCCGCTTTTCGGCCCAGAACACCGCGGTCACGTTGGGGATCCCACAACTGCCTCCGGGTCAGGTCAGGCATGAGCCCGCGATCGGACGCGATGTCGTCACCTATCGAAAGACGGTCGACGTCGTGCTGCCGATCAAACGCGCACCGGCCGACTTTCGTCTGACCATTGCTTATCAGGGCTGCGCCGACGTCGGGCTGTGTTATGCACCGATCGAAAAAACCGTCGACGTTGCCTTGCCGGCGTTCGGCGGCAGCGGTCGGGTGGCGATCATCGATACGCCGGGCGATGATGCCGGCCGAAAATCCGCGTTCGCCGCAGCGCGAACGGCCGCTGTCCGCGCTGCGGCCTGGCACATGACGCCCATGCCGCTGGCGCGGCTCGGCGCCGTCACGCCGCCCGACCACGCCTACGACACGTCGCGCATCGGCGGCGCGCTCGCGTCCGGGCGCCTGCTGCTGATCGTGCCGATGTTCCTCGGCTTCGGCCTGTTGCTGGCCTTCACCCCTTGCGTCTTGCCGATGCTGCCGATCCTGTCCGGAATCATCGTCGGTGAGGGCACGAACGTGTCGCGGAGACGCGGCTTGGCACTGTCGGCCGCTTATGCTCTCGGCATGGCCCTGGTCTACACGGCCATGGGGGTGGCTGCTGGGCTACTCGGCCAAGGCCTGGCCGCGTGGCTGCAGAATCCCTGGGTGCTGAGCAGCTTCGCCGCGCTGCTGGTGCTGCTGGCGCTGTCAATGTTCGGCTTCTACGAATTGCAGATTCCCGGCAGCCTGCAGACCCGCCTGTCCGCCGCGTCGGGTCGGCTGCGCGGCGGGCGCTACGTCGGCGTGTTCGTGATGGGCGGGATCTCGGCGCTGATCGTCGGCCCCTGCGTCGCCGCACCCCTGGCCGGAGCGCTGCTTTACATCGGCCGGACCGGCAACGCGCTGATCGGCGGCGCGGCATTGTTCGCACTGGCCGCAGGGATGAGCGTGCCGCTGCTGCTGGCCGGCCTGACCGCAGGGCACCTGCTGCCGCGCGCCGGCGCCTGGATGGAGGGCGTCAGGCGCTTCTTCGGCGTGCTGCTGATCGCCACCGCACTGTTTATGGTCGGACCCGTGCTGCCAGCCTGGGCCGACATGGCGCTGTGGGCGCTGCTGGCAATTGTCAGCGCCACTTTCCTGCACGCCTTCGACCGCCTGCCTGACGACGCTTCAGGTTGGACGCGATCGTTCAAGGGCCTGGGCGTCACCATGGCCTTGGCCGGGGCCATGCTGATGGTCGGACTGGCCAGCGGCAATCGCGACCTGCTGCAGCCGCTCTCCAGCTTGGGCCGCGGCAGCGCGCAGCTGGCCGGTGCGGCAGCTCCGCGCTTCACCCGCGTGGGCAGCGTGTCCGAGCTCGAGCGTGTCGTGGCCGACAGTCGTAGCCCCGTCATGCTGGACTTCTACGCCGATTGGTGCGTGTCGTGCAAGGAAATGGAACAACGCACTTTCACCGACCCCGCAGTCGAGCGGCGCCTGGCCGGCATGACCTTGGTGCAGGCCGATGTCACCGCCAACACCGCGGCCGAGCGAACGCTGCTTGCCCGCTTCCATCTGTTCGGCCCGCCGGGGATCGTGTTCTTCAACCACGGCCGCGAGCTGGCCCAACTGGTCGGCTTCCAGGGCCCGGCGGATTTCCTCGGGACGCTGCAGCGTGCCGGGTTGAGCTGACGCTGCCGGCAACGCATGGACATGGAGACGCGAATGTTCGGAAACCTGCGCATCGGCCTTCGCCTGACCCTTGGGTTCGGCATCGTGCTCGCCCTTCTGCTGCTCGTCCTCGGCCTCGGCGCGCGGGGCATGTGGACGATCCAATCGGGCCTCGACACCATCGTCGGCGAGCACGATGTCCAGCAGAATCTGGCACACGATCTGCTGGAGACCCAGCAGGACAAATCCGTCATCGTCCGCAACATTGCACTGATGACCGATGACGTCGCGCAGACCACGCAGCAGCAGCACCTCGAAGCCGTCAATGCTCGATTCAAGTCGGACATCGCGAAGTTGTTGACCATGCACCTGCCCGCTCAGGGCGCCGCGCCGTCATAACCCTTGAACATGTCACAGTGTTCCATTGCGCAGGTCAATGGCCATCGCCTCCTCAGACACCGCGAATGATCTACAAAACCCCCGGCCGCAATCAACTCGCCGAAATCAAATCGCTGGAATAATGGGCCGTCCGAAATGAATCGCTGCGGGTCAGATCGGCCACATTCCCCGGGCCACCCTGCCGACCTACCCAGAGCTCTCACGCGCCCTTGTCGCGCGACAAGGGCGCCTCGCGCGCCGCAGGAAAGCGCACGCGCTTGCCATGGCGCGTTATCGCGGCGACGCCGATCGCGGTAGCCAGGTGTGTGTTCCCGGTGCCCGGTCCGCCGACCAGGACGGCATTGTGCGCGACGTCCATGAACGCAGCATCGGCGCGTGTCGTCAACTAGCTTGCGATCGACTGGCGAGACGCTGAAGTCGAAACCAGCCAGACCGCGGTGCATGGGGAATTTCGCCGAGTGCATCTGCCAGTTCACCGATCGCATGGCGCGGTCGGCAATCTCGGCTTGGAGCAGGTGTTCCAACAACCAGCATGCCCCGTCGGCGCCGCTGCTGGGACCTTGCTCGACGAAACCGACCCACGCGCCGGCCATGCCATCCAGGCGCAGTTGCTTGAGTTCAACGCTTAGCTGACGCATGGTCGACCCTCTGGTCCGCGGTGCGCAGACGGTCGTAGCGTGCCGTGTCGGCAAGGGGCTACCTGCTCCGGGGTTGCCGCATTGCGCGACGTGGCAAAAGGCGCACGAGAACCGTGGGACACGCATGGGTCCGCCATAGCGTCTGGTTTGTCAAGCCAGACGTCAACCGGCCGTTAGGGTGTTCGTCGAACGCGACGCGGCGATCTGTGGTGTGGGTTGCCCCGCCCAGGGGCGCTCACTTTTGCATGCCATGACCGCCCCGCTACCAACCCCCGCGCCGCTGCTTACCGCTGCCGACGTCGCGCGCGCTCTGGCGCTTAGTGTGCGCCAGATTTACGCTATAGCGGAATCCGGTACACTGCCGAGCTACAAATTCGGACGAAGTGTCCGTTTTGCTAGCTCCGACGTGGAGTTGTTCCTTAGCGCACATCGCACCGTGTGCGCCGCACCCGAGCTGCGTATTTCAGCCGATCGTGGACGGCATTTCAGGCTGATCGCGGACGGGGTTTCAGCGTGATCGTGGACGGCGTTTCAGGCTGATCGTGGACGCTGTTTCAGCGTGATCGTGGACGCCGGGAGGCG
>MLJW01000522.1_pt1 | contig 15456 bp, 11 predicted proteins | sample 888231 | NCBI WGS metagenome assembly MLJW01 (sample SAMN05788063, study PRJNA343431) | mine drainage metagenome | isolation source: sample collected from the inflow into an acid mine drainage treatment plant... | place: Germany: Lusatia, lignite mining district
GGGCGTAGTGACGGGTCGCTGTCTCGTACTCGACGTGGGCGGTGTTGATGGTGATGCCGCGCGCCTTTTCTTCCGGCGCTGCGTCGATCTGGTCATATGCCTTGGCTTCGCCGCCAAACTTCTTCGACAATACGGTGGTGATCGCCGCCGTCAGGGTGGTCTTGCCGTGGTCAACGTGTCCAATCGTCCCAACGTTCACGTGCGGCTTCGTGCGTTCAAATTTACTCTTTGCCATGATTTATCTCTCCGACTTGTCTAAATTATTTTTTGCTGTTCATCACCGATTCAGCGACATTCTTTGGCGCTTCGGTGTAGTGCTTGAATTCCATGGTGTAGGTGGCACGACCCTGCGTTGCGGAGCGCAACGAGGTTGAGTAACCGAACATTTCGGACAAAGGCACTTCCGCCTTGACCGTCTTTCCACCGCCGGGCAGATCGTCCATACCCTGAACCATGCCGCGACGCGACGACAGATCGCCCATCACCGTACCAGTGTAGTCTTCCGGCGTTTCCACCTCCACCGACATCATCGGCTCCAGCAAAACCGGGTTGGCCTTGCGCATACCATCCTTGAACGCCATGGAGGCCGCCATCTTGAAGGCGTTCTCGTTAGAGTCCACATCATGGTAGGAACCGTCGAACAGCGTAATCTTCACATCCACCACCGGGAAGCCGGCCAACACTCCACTAGGAAGCGACTCGCGCAAGCCTTTTTCCACCGCAGGAATGAACTCGCGCGGAACGGTACCACCCTTGATCGCATCGACGAACTCGAAGCCCTTGCCAGTTTCATTCGGCTCCATCTTGATCCAGACGTGACCATACTGACCACGGCCACCGGTCTGCTTGGCGTACTTACCCTCAACTTCGACAGACTTGCGAATCGCCTCGCGATAGGCAACCTGAGGAGCACCCACGTTGGCTTCCACGCCGAATTCGCGCTTCATGCGATCGACCAGAATCTCCAGATGCAACTCGCCCATACCGGACATGATGGTCTGCCCAGATTCTTCGTCGGTACGCACGCGGAACGAAGGGTCTTCTGCCGCCAAACGCCCCAGCGCGATACCCATCTTCTCCTGATCGGCCTTGGTCTTCGGCTCAACGGCAACGTGAATCACCGGCTCCGGAAACACCATGCGCTCGAGAATGATCGGCTTGTCCGGATCGCACAGCGACTCACCGGTGGTCACTTCTTTCAAGCCGATACAAGCCGCGATATCGCCCGCCAGAATCTCATCGACCTCTTCGCGATTGTTCGCGTGCATCTGCACGATACGGCCGATACGCTCTTTCTTGCCGCGCACGGAGTTGTAAACTGTGTCACCTTTTTTCAGCACGCCCGAATAGACGCGCACGAAAGTCAGCTGCCCGACGAACGGGTCGGTCATCAGCTTGAACGCCAAGGCGGAGAACTTCTCGCTATCGTCGGCCTTGCGACTGATCGGCTCACCCGTCTCGGTCTCTCCCGTCACATCAGGGATGTCGACCGGGGAGGGCAGGAACTGGATCACTGCATCCAGCATGCGCTGCACACCCTTGTTCTTGAACGCAGAGCCGCACAGCATCGGCTGAATCTCGCAGGCGATGGTGCGCGTACGGATTCCCTGAACGATCTGTTCTTCGGACAAATCGCCGTTTTCCAGGTAGAGATTCATCATCTCTTCGGACACCTCGGCAGCGCTCTCGACCAGCTTTTCGCGCCATTCCTTGGCGGTTGCCACCAGATCAGCCGGGATTTCCGTATATTCGAACTTCATCCCTTGGGAAGCCTCGTCCCAGATGATCGCCTTCATCTTGATCAGATCAACAACACCAGTAAACCCCTCCTCGGCACCAATCGGAATCACCAGAGGAACGGGGTTGGCCCTCAGACGAGTCTGCATCTGCGTGACCACCTTGAAGAAGTTGGCTCCAGTGCGATCCATCTTGTTCACAAAAGCCAGGCGCGGCACCTTGTACTTATTGGCCTGGCGCCACACGGTCTCGGATTGAGGCTGCACACCACCCACGGCGCAGTACACCATGCAGGCACCGTCCAGCACGCGCATGGAGCGCTCCACTTCGATGGTGAAATCCACGTGCCCCGGCGTATCGATGATGTTGAAGCGATGCTCAGGGAAGTTGTTATCCATCCCCTTCCAGAAACAGGTGGTCGCAGCAGAAGTGATGGTGATGCCTCGCTCCTGCTCTTGCTCCATCCAGTCCATCGTGGCAGCACCATCGTGCACTTCGCCAATCTTGTGACTTACCCCCGTATAAAACAGGATGCGCTCGGTGGTCGTAGTTTTACCCGCATCAATGTGCGCACTGATGCCGATATTGCGATAGCGTTCGATTGGTGTTTTGCGTGCCACGGTATACCTAACCTTGTCTTTATGCTTTTAGAAACGGAAATGCGAGAAAGCCTTGTTGGCGTCGGCCATGCGATGAACCTCTTCGCGCTTCTTCACAGCCCCGCCGCGACCTTCGGATGCGTCGATCAGCTCGCCCGCCAGACGCATACCCATGGACTTTTCGCCACGCTTGCGCGCAAATTCCTTCAACCAGCGCATCGCCAGAGCCATGCGGCGGGAAGGACGCACCTCGACCGGAACCTGGTAGTTGGCACCACCAACGCGACGACTCTTGACCTCCACCTGAGGCTTGGCATTGGCAATCGCCTGATTGAACACCTCGATCGGATCCTTGCCGCTCTTCTTCCCAACCTGCTCCAGCGCACCATACAAAATGCGCTCAGCAACCGACTTCTTGCCGGCAGTCATCAGCACGTTGACGAACTTGGACAAATCCTGGTTGCCGAATTTCGGATCCGGCAGGACTTCGCGCTTGGGGACTTCTCTACGTCTTGGCATATCAATACCTCAGTTATATCTGTCTAAATTCCGAATTACGCTTTTTTCGGGCGCTTCGCACCGTACTTGGAGCGAGACTGCTTACGATCCTTCACGCCAGCCGTATCCAGGCTGCCGCGCACCATGTGGTAACGCACACCCGGCAAATCCTTTACACGGCCACCGCGAATCAACACAACACTGTGCTCTTGCAGGTTGTGGCCTTCGCCGCCGATGTAGGAAATGACCTCGAAACCATTGGTCAAACGAACCTTGGCGACCTTGCGCAGCGCCGAGTTCGGCTTCTTTGGCGTCGTAGTGTAAACACGCGTACAGACACCGCGCTTTTGAGGACTGCCCGCAAGAGCCGGCACCTTGCTCTTGGTCACTTCCGCTGTACGGCCTGTGCGGACTAACTGGTTAATGGTTGGCATTGTTTCTCGCTTCCTGAAAACTATTTAAAAATTAATTGGTTAACTAAAAATAACCGCCCTGCAACTGAATCGACCCAGATCCGCACAGGAATGCACGGGCTAAAAAGACCGCGCATTCTATTGACGAAGCCTATTCCTGTCAAGCAATTAGGCGCCCTCTTGCGTCTCCGCAGCTGCTGCCACTTCGGCCAAACCTGCGCCTTCGGCGATGTCCAGCCCCAGGCGTTGCTTGCGCCGTGTCGTGTGGTATGCCAGACCCGTACCTGCCGGGATGAGACGGCCCACGATGACGTTCTCCTTGAGGCCGCGCAGATCGTCTTTCTTGCCCATGATCGCCGCTTCGGTCAGCACGCGCGTCGTTTCCTGGAAGGAAGCGGCGGAGATGAACGAATCGGTGGACAACGATGCCTTGGTGATACCCAGCAGCATGTGCTGGTAAGTAGCCGGCTGCTTGCCTTCCGCCGCCACACGTTCGTTCTCCTGCAGCAGTTCGGCGCGCTCCACCTGCTCCTTCGGAATGAAATTGGTATCGCCTTCGTCGACAATCTGCACACGGCGCAACATCTGGCGCACGATCACTTCGATGTGCTTGTCGTTGATCTTCACGCCCTGCAGACGGTACACGTCCTGCACTTCGTCGGTGATGTATTGGGCCAGCGCCTCGATACCCAGCAAACGCAGGATGTCGTGCGGATCGGCCGGACCATCCACGATCATTTCGCCCTGATTCACCACTTGGCCATCGTGCACCAGCACATGTTTGTCCTTGGTGATCAGGAATTCATGCGCCTCGCCGGAAACATCGGTGATGACCAGACGCTGCTTGCCCTTGGTTTCCTTGCCGAACGAGGCCGTGCCGGTGACTTCGGCCAGCATGCCCGCATCCTTCGGCGAACGCGCTTCGAACAATTCGGCCACGCGCGGAAGACCGCCGGTGATGTCGCGCGTCTTGGAGCTTTCCTGCGGGATGCGCGCCAGCACATCGCCAACGCCCACATGCTGCCCGTCTTCCACCGTGATGATGGAGCCGACCTGGAAGGTTACCGAGATCGGCGTATCCGTCCCGGCAATCTTGATCTCGTGACCGGCATCATCCAGCAGACGCACCAGCGGACGCACGCCCTTGCCGGTAGTGGAACGCTTGGGATCGATAACCACCAGGGTGGACAAGCCGGTGACTTCGTCGATCTGCTTGGCGACGGTTGCACCTTCTTCCACATTCTCGAAACGGATACGGCCTGCGTATTCCGTAATAATCGGACGCGTATGCGGATCCCAGGTCGCCAGGATCTCGCCCGCGCGCACGGTCTTGCCTTCGCGCTCGGTCAGGTTGGCTCCGTAGGGCACCTTGTGGCGCTCGCGCTCGCGGCCGTGATCGTCCGTTACCAGCACTTCGCCGGAACGCGCCACCACCACCAGTTCGCCGCGTGCCGTCGTCACTGTCCGCATGTTCGGGCTGTACTTGATCACGCCGTTGGACTTGCTCTCGACCTGGCTGGCCACCACGGTACGCGATGCCGCGCCACCGATGTGGAAGGTCCGCATGGTCAGCTGAGTACCCGGTTCACCGATGGACTGCGCGGCAATCACGCCCACCGCCTCGCCCACGTTCACCAGACCGCCACGGCCCAGATCGCGACCGTAACACTTGGAGCAGAGACCGTAGCGCGTATCGCAGGTCAGCGGGGTGCGCACGCGCACTTCGTCGATGCCCAGCGACTCGATCTGTTCCACCTTGTCTTCGTTCAGCAAAGTGCCGGCTTCGTACAAGGTCTCGCCGGTCTCCGGATTAACCACATCGGCCGCCACCACTCGGCCAAGGATGCGCTCGCGCAGAGCTTCGATCACTTCGCCGCCTTCGACCAGTGCCTTCATCGAGCGGCCGTTGGTCGTACCGCAATCGTTTTCGGTGATCACCAGGTCTTGTGTCACATCCACCAGACGGCGCGTCAGATAACCCGAGTTCGCCGTCTTCAATGCCGTATCCGCCAGGCCCTTACGTGCACCGTGCGTGGAGATGAAGTACTGCAGCATGTTCAGGCCTTCGCGGAAATTCGCGGTGATCGGCGTCTCGATGATGGAGCCGTCCGGCTTGGCCATCAGACCGCGCATGCCGGACAGCTGGCGGATCTGCGCTGCAGAACCGCGCGCACCGGAGTCGGCCATCATGTAGATGGAATTGAACGACTCCTGCGTCACCACTTTGCCCTTCTTGTCCACGACGATCTCGCCTGTCGCCAGGTCGCGCACCGGCTCGACGCCGAGCTGATCCATCATGGCCTTGGCGACCTGGTCGCCGGTACGGCCCCAGATGTCCACCACCTTGTTGTAGCGTTCGCCCTGGGTCACCAGACCGGAGGTGTACTGGGTCTGGATCTCGTGCACTTCCTTCTCGGCTGCGGCGATCAATTCATTCTTCTGCTGCGGCACCAGCATGTCGTCCACGCAGATCGAGATGCCGGCACGGGTCGCGTAGGCAAAACCGGTATACATCAACTGGTCGGCCATGATCACCGTGTCGCGCAGACCGCAACGGCGGAAACTGGTGTTGATCAGGCGCGAGATCTCCTTCTTCTTCAGCGCCTTGTTCACCGTGCTGAACGGCAGGTTCGCCGGCAGGATTTCGGACAGGATGGCGCGACCGACTGTCGTTTCATAGCGCGTCAGCTTTTCCTGCCTCTCGCCAGCTTCATTGACAATCACTTCCTTGATGCGCACCACCACCTTGGCCTGCAGATCGACCTGGTTCGAACGGTAGGCGCGCAGTACCTCAGACACGTCTGCGTAGATGGAGCCCTCGCCCAGCGCGCCGATCTTCTCACGCGTCATGTAATACAGCCCCAGCACGATATCCTGCGATGGCACGATGATCGGCTCGCCGTTGGCGGGCGACAACACGTTGTTCGAGGCCAGCATCAGGGTGCGCGCTTCCATCTGCGCTTCCAGCGACAACGGCACGTGCACAGCCATCTGGTCGCCGTCGAAGTCGGCGTTGAATGCCGAGCAGACGAGCGGATGCAACTGGATGGCCTTGCCTTCGATCAGGATGGGCTCGAATGCCTGGATACCCAGACGGTGCAGCGTCGGCGCGCGGTTCAGCATCACCGGATGCTCGTGAATGACTTCTTCCAGGATGTCCCACACGATGGGCTCTTCCGCCTCGACCATGCGTTTGCCAGCCTTGATCGTAGTGGCCAGCCCCATCTTTTCCAGGCGCTCGAAGATGAACGGCTTGAACAGCTCCAGCGCCATCTTCTTCGGCAGACCGCATTGATGCAGTTTCAGCTGCGGGCCCACCACGATCACGGAACGGCCGGAGTAGTCCACGCGCTTGCCCAGCAGGTTCTGGCGGAAACGGCCGCCCTTGCCCTTGATCATGTCGGCCAGCGACTTCAGCGGACGCTTGTTGGCGCCGGTCATGGCCTTGCCGCGACGACCGTTGTCCAGCAGCGAGTCCACGGACTCCTGCAGCATGCGTTTCTCGTTGCGCACGATGATTTCCGGCGCTTTCAGTTCCAGCAGGCGCTTCAGGCGGTTGTTACGGTTGATGACGCGGCGATACAGATCGTTCAGGTCGGAGGTGGCAAAGCGGCCGCCATCCAGCGGCACCAGCGGACGCAGTTCCGGCGGCAGCACCGGCAGCACTTCCATCACCATCCATTCCGGCTTGATGCCGGACTGCATGAACGCTTCCAGCACCTTCAGACGCTTGGCGTATTTCTTGATCTTGGTCTCGGAGCTGGTCGCCTCCAGTTCGGCGCGCAGCTTCTCGACTTCGGACGGCACATCCAGCGCACGCAGCAATGCGCGCACACCTTCAGCACCCATCACGGCGGAAAACTCGTCGCCGTATTCTTCCAGCTTGGCAAGGTAATCATCCTCGGACAGCAACTGACCGCGGTTCAGCGGAGTCATGCCGGGTTCGGTCACCACATAAGCCTCGAAGTACAGCACGCGCTCGATATCGCGCAGCGTCATGTCCAGCACCATCCCCAGGCGGGATGGCAGCGACTTCAGGAACCAGATGTGCGCAACCGGAGAAGCCAGTTCAATGTGCCCCATGCGCTCGCGGCGCACTTTGGACAACGTCACTTCGACGCCGCACTTTTCGCAGATCACACCGCGATGCTTGAGACGTTTGTATTTGCCGCACAAACATTCGTAATCCTTCACCGGGCCGAAGATCTTGGCGCAGAACAGGCCGTCGCGCTCCGGTTTGAAGGTGCGGTAGTTGATGGTTTCCGGCTTCTTCACTTCGCCGTAGGACCACGAACGGATCTTTTCGGGAGAGGCCAGACCGATCTTGATCGTGTCGAACTCTTCCTTTTGTGTAACCTGCTTGAATAAATCCAGCAATGCTTTCATGTGTAACTCCTTTTAGCCTTGTGCCTGGCAGTCTTAGTGGCGTTCCAGATCGATATCGATACCCAGAGAGCGGATTTCCTTGGTGAGCACATTGAACGACTCCGGCATGCCGGCGTCGATCTTGTGCTCGCCCTTGACGATGTTCTCGTACACCTTGGTACGTCCGTTGACGTCATCCGACTTGACCGTGAGCATTTCCTGCAGCGTGTATGCCGCGCCGTAAGCCTCCAGCGCCCACACTTCCATCTCACCGAAGCGCTGGCCGCCGAATTGCGCCTTGCCGCCCAGCGGCTGCTGGGTAACCAGGCTGTACGGACCGGTCGAACGCGCGTGCATCTTGTCGTCGACCAGATGGTGCAGCTTCAGCACGTGCATGTAGCCCACGGTGACCTTGCGGTCGAAGGCATCTCCGGTGCGCCCGTCGTACAACTGGATCTGGCCGGAACGCGGCAGATCGGCCAGCTCCAGCAGATCCTTGATCTCCTCTTCGCTGGCTCCGTCGAACACCGGCGTCGCAAACGGCACGCCGGCACGCAGGTTGCGGCACAGCTCGATCACTTCTTCATCGCTGAAAGTGGCGATCTCGTCCGCCTGGTCGCCCTTGTAGATCTTGCCGAGGAATTTGCGCACATCGGCGATCTTGGCCTGCGCTTCCAGCATCTGGCTGATTTTCTTGCCCAGCCCTTTCGCTGCCCAGCCCAGGTGCACTTCCAGCACCTGCCCGATGTTCATACGCGACGGCACGCCCAGCGGGTTCAGCACCACGTCGACGGTCGTACCGTCGGCCATGCGCGGCATGTCTTCCACCGGCACGATGCGCGATACCACGCCCTTGTTACCGTGGCGGCCCGCCATCTTGTCGCCCGGTTGCAGGCGGCGTTTCACCGCCACGTACACTTTGACCATCTTCTGCACGCCGGCCTGCAGCTCGTCGCCCTGCGTCAGTTTCTTCTTCTTCAGCTCGAATGCCGCATCGAACTCGACGCGCTTCTGCGCCAGCGCTTCCTTGACCTGTTCCAGCTGAGCAGCCACATCATCGTCGGCGACACGAATGTCGAACCACTGGTGATGCTCGATGCTGTGCAGGTATTCCTTGTTCAGCTTGGTACCCTTGGCCAGTTTCTTCGGACCGCCGTTGGCGACCTTGTTGTGCAGCAGTTTTTCCAGACGTGCGAACAAGTCGGCCTCGACGATGCGCATCTGGTCGGCCAGATCCTTCTTGTAACGAGCCAGTTCGTCGTCGATGATCTGCTGCGCGCGCTTGTCGCGTTGCAGACCTTCGCGCGTGAACACTTGCACATCGATCACGGTGCCGGAGATGCCGGCCTTCACGCGCAGCGAGGTATCCTTCACATCGGACGCCTTCTCGCCGAAAATCGCGCGCAGCAATTTCTCTTCCGGCGTCAGCTGGGTCTCGCCCTTCGGCGTAACTTTACCCACCAGCACGTCGCCCACGCCGACTTCGGCGCCGATGTGCACGATGCCGCACTCGTCCAGACGCGCCATCTGCGCTTCCGACAGGTTCGGGATGTCGCGGGTGATCTCTTCGGTGCCCAGCTTGGTATCGCGCGCCATCACCGTCAGCTCCTCGATGTGGATCGAAGTGAAGCGGTCTTCTGCCACCACGCGCTCGGAGATCAGGATCGAGTCCTCGAAGTTGTAGCCGTTCCACGGCATGAAGGCGACCATCATGTTCTGACCAAGCGCCAGCTCGCCCATGTCGGTCGAAGCTCCGTCGGCCACCACGTCGCCGCGAGCGATCACGTCGCCCACGCGCACCAGCGGACGCTGGTTGATATTGGTGTTCTGGTTGGAACGGGTGTACTTGGTCAGGTTGTAGATGTCCACGCCGACTTCGCCCGCAGTGGTTTCGTCGTCATTGACGCGCACCACGATACGGCCCGAATCCACGTAGTCGACGCGACCGCCGCGCCATGCCTGCACCGCCGTGCCGGAGTCGACCGCCACGGTGCGCTCGATACCGGTACCGACCAGCGCCTTCTCGGCACGCAACACAGGCACAGCCTGACGCTGCATGTTGGCACCCATCAAGGCGCGGTTCGCGTCATCATGTTCCAGGAACGGGATCAGCGAAGCCGCCACGGATACGACCTGTGCCGGCGCCACGTCCATGTATTCGATCTTGTCCGGCTCGGCCAGCACGAATTCGTTGTGCTGACGTGCGGAAACGATGTCGTTGGTGAAGTGGCCCTTCTTGTCCAGCTCGGCGTTCGCCTGCGCGATCGTGAATTTGCTTTCCTCGATCGCGGACAGGTACTCCACGTCGTCCAGCGCACGGCTCTTCGCCACCTTGCGGTACGGCGTCTCGATAAAGCCGTATTCGTTGGTGCGCGCATACAACGCCAGCGAGTTGATCAGGCCGATGTTCGGGCCTTCCGGCGTTTCGATCGGGCACACGCGGCCGTAGTGAGTCGGGTGCACGTCGCGCACTTCGAAGCCGGCACGTTCGCGTGTCAGGCCGCCCGGTCCCAGCGCAGAAATACGACGCTTGTGCGTGACCTCCGCCAGCGGGTTGGTCTGGTCCATGAACTGCGACAGTTGCGAGGAACCGAAGAATTCCTTCACTGCAGCCGAGATCGGCTTGGCATTGATCAGGTCGTGCGGCATCAGGTTGTCCGCCTCGGCTTGGCCCAGACGCTCCTTGACGGCACGCTCGACACGTGCCAGGCCCGTGCGGAACTGGTTCTCGGCCAGTTCGCCCACCGCGCGCACACGGCGGTTACCCAGGTGATCGATGTCGTCGATCTCGCCACGGCCATTGCGCAATTCGACCAGGATACGGATCACTTCCACGATATCTTCGTTGGAAAGCGTGACGGCGCCAGTCAGCTCGTCGCGGCCGACGCGGCGATTGAACTTCATGCGACCAACGGCAGACAAGTCGTAGCGGTCTTCGTTGAAGAACAAGCCGTTGAACAGTGCTTCCACCGCATCTTCAGTGGGTGGTTCGCCGGGGCGCATCATGCGGTAGATCGCCACGCGCGCGGTCCACTGGTCGGTAGTTTCGTCGGTCCGCAGGGTTTGCGAAATGAACCCGCCCTGATCCAGATCGTTGGTATACAGGGTGTTGATCTTGCTGATACCTGCCGCTTCCAGCTTGCCCAGCAAAGTTTCGGTGATCTCGTCGTTGGCATTGGCGATGATCTCGCCGCTGTCCTTGTCCACAATATTCTGCGCCAAGACACGTCCGACCAGGAAATCCTCGCCCACGGTCAGTTTGTCGATGCCCGCTTCCTGCATCTCGCGGATGTGACGCACGGTGATGCGCTTGTCTTTGGCCACAATGACCTTGCCGCCCTTGCCTTCGATATCGAAGCGGGCGATCTCGCCGCGCAGGCGCTCAGGCACCACCTCGAACTGGATGCCCTTCTTGCCAAAGTGGAAGGTGTCGAACTGGAAGAACATCTGCAGGATCTGCTCCGGTGTATAGCCCAGCGACTTCAGCAGAATGGTCACCGGCATCTTGCGACGACGGTCGATACGGAAATACACGAAATCCTTGGCATCGAATTCGAAGTCGAGCCACGAACCGCGGTAAGGAATCACGCGCGCGGAGAACAGCAGCTTGCCCGAAGAATGGGTCTTGCCGCGGTCATGCTCGAAGAATACGCCCGGCGAGCGGTGCAACTGCGACACGATCACGCGCTCGGTACCGTTGATCACGAACGAGCCGGTATGCGTCATCAACGGGATTTCGCCCATATAGACTTCCTGCTCCTTCACTTCCTTCACGGTCGGCTTGGAGGCCTCTTTGTCCAGCAGGGTCAGGCGCACGCGCGCACGCAGCGGCGACGCGTAGGTCAGGCCGCGCTGCTGGCATTCGCGCACGTCGAATGGTGGCATGCCGAGCGTATAGCTGACGAAGTCCAGACGCGCGAACTTGGTGTGGCTCTCGATCGGAAAAATGGAATTGAAAGCGGCTTGCAAACCTTGGTTCTTGCGCTGTTCGGGCGCAACCCAAGCCTGCAGGAAATCGCTGTAGGATTCCAACTGGGTGGACAGCAAAAACGGCACTGGCAAAGCGCCGACGCGCTTTGCAAAACTTTTACGAATACGTTTTTTTTCGGTAAAAGAATAGCTCATGATATCTCCACTACAGAAGGAAAAGGTAAGGGACAATCGGCGCTCGGGCACCGCTTAACCGTTAACTTCTACAATCCAAAAACGCGCAATCCGCTTTTGTTTCCAGAAGCGGCAAAAGGCTGACGGGTTTCCCGTCAGCCTCTCTGCAAACGCTATGCTTACTTGGCTTCAGCAGTTGCGCCAGCTTCAACCAGCTGCTTGACGATCGCGTCAGCATCAGCCTTGCTCACGCCTTCCTTCACGACCTTCGGTGCGCCGTCAACCAGATCCTTGGCTTCCTTCAAGCCCAGACCGGTGATGGTACGAATGACCTTGATCACGTTAACCTTCTGGTCGCCAGCGGACTTCAGGGTCACAGTGAACTCGGTCTGCTCAGCTGCAGCGGCACCGCCAGCAGCAGCACCGCCACCAGCGGCAGGTGCAGCCATCGCAGCGGCGGACACGCCGAATTTCTCTTCAACTGCCTTCACCAGCTCGTTCAGTTCCAGCACGGACATGCTGTCCAGTGCGGCCAAAAATGCGTCTTTATCGAATGCCATGTTGTTCTTCCTAAATTGAATGATTGATTAGTTAAGCAGCTGCGCCAGCCTTCTTCTCGGACAGGGCTTTGAGTACGATAGCCATGCTCGTGATCGGCGACTTCATGACGCCCAGCAACTGCGCCAGCAACACTTCCTTGCTCGGCACGCTTGCCAGTGCGGCAACCGCAGCAGCATCCAGGACCTTGCCGTTGTAGGCACCGCCCTTGATGACCAGCTTGTCGTTCGTCTTGGCGAATTCGTGCACCACCTTCGCAGCCGCGACCGCATCAGCGCTCATGCTGTACATCAGCGGACCGACCATCTTGTCCGCCAATCCCTCGAAAGGAGTGCCCTGAACCGCACGGCGTGCCAGCGTGTTTTTCAACACATGCAAATAAACACCGTTCTTGCGCGCGTTGGCACGCAAGGAAGTGATATCGGCGACCGGAATGCCGCGGTACTCAGCCACGACGATGGTCTGGGCCTGCGCCACTTGTGCGCTGACTTCCGCGACCACTGCCTGCTTTTCTTGCAGATTAAGAGCCAAAGTCTTTCTCCATCTTCATACGGACATCGTTACGATGTCCGGGTTAACGACCGCGTCCTCAAGACAGGAAGCCAAACCACAATCTTTCCTGCTCGCGGGCACACCATCTGCGTGGGCCGATGAAACCTCCATCGATTAAGCCTCCGGCCATCACTGCACCTTCGGCACCTACGGTCTTTGATGCTGCCAGCCACGCCAGCAGTCCAAAGAACAAATGGCAGCGGGGATTAGCCCCCGCCGCCAGATTCGAAACTTTACGCTACCAGGCTGGCCTGTTCGACGCGAATACCGACACCCATGGTGCTGGAGATCGCGACTTTCTTCAGGTAAACACCCTTGGAAGTTGCAGGCTTGGCCTTGTTCAGGGCATCGATCAGCGCCAGCATGTTCTCGCGCAGCGCTTCCGGCGCGAACGAGGCGCGACCGATGGTGCACTGCACGATGCCGTTCTTGTCGGTGCGATATTGCACCTGACCGGCCTTGGCATTCTTCACCGCACCCGCCACGTCGGCAGTTACCGTGCCCACCTTGGGGTTAGGCATCAAACCGCGCGGGCCGAGAATCTGGCCCAGCTGGCCGACGATACGCATCGCATCCGGAGAAGCGATCACCACGTCGAAATCCATCTTGCCACCCTTGATGCTTTCAGCCAGATCATCGAAACCAACGATATCGGCACCTGCCGCCTTGGCTTCTTCAGCCTTGGCACCTTGCGCAAACACGGCCACGCGCATGGTCTTGCCGGTACCCTTGGGCAACACCACGGAGCCACGCACCAGCTGGTCGGACTTCTTGGCATCGATACCCAGATTCACTGCCACGTCGATGGATTCATCGAACTTGGCCTTGGCGGTCTCCTTCACCAGCTTCAGTGCCTCATCCAGCGCGTACAGCTTGTTGCGGTCAACCTTGGCGGCGAGCGCCTTGTAACGTTTAGAAATGTGCGCCATGTTATTTCACCCCTTCCACGGTAATACCCATGCTGCGCGCGCTACCGGCGATGGTACGCACTGCGGCATCCAGGTCAGCGGCCGTCAGGTCGGGCTGCTTGGCCTTGGCGATGTCTTCCGCCTGCTTGCGGGTCAGCTTGCCGACCTTGTCGGTATGCGGCGTCTTGCTGCCCTTTTGCACGCCGGCGGCCTTCTTGATCAGAATGGTCGCGGGCGGGGTCTTCATCACGAAGGTGAAGCTCTTGTCCGCAAAAGCGGTGATCACCACCGGGATCGGCAGGCCGGGCTCGACACCCTGGGTCTGGGCGTTGAACGCCTTGCAGAATTCCATGATGTTCAGGCCGCGCTGACCGAGTGCCGGGCCGATGGGAGGACTGGGATTGGCCTTACCGGCCGGGACTTGCAGCTTGATATAGCCGACGATCTTCTTTGCCACGTTGCTACTCCTTGCTTAGTGGGTTAAACGCATACCGCCACTGCTCCGATACGCTCCCCGTTTGTCATGCCGGGAAATCCGGCGCTCAACATCAGGCCTTTTCAACCTGCCCGAAATTCAGTTCCACAGGTGTCGAACGGCCAAAAATGGTGACCGCCACCCGCAACTTGCTCTTGTCGTAATTGACGTCCTCGACCATGCCGTGGAAATCCGTGAATGGACCCTCCTTGACACGCACCGCCTCGCCCACCTCAAACAACACCTTGGGCCGCGGCTTCTCAACACCAGCCTGCATCTGCTGCATGATGTTGTCGACTTCCTTCTGGCTGATCGGCGTCGGCTTCATCGCAGACCCCCCGAGGAAGCCGGTAACCTTGGGCGTATTCTTCACCAGATGCCAGCTCTCGTCGGTCATCTCCATCTCGACCAACACGTAGCCGGGAAAGAATTTGCGCTCACTGATGTTCTTCTGGCCAGATTTCAGCTCGACCACTTCTTCCACCGGAACCAGGATCTGGCCGAACAGATCCTCCATTCCTTCGCGCGCGATGCGCTCCAGCAAAGCACGCTGTACGCTCTTCTCGAACTGCGAGTACGTATGCACCACATACCAACGCTTGGCCATCACTCACTCCGCCCCATCAGTTTGTTGACGATCAATAACAGGCTCGCATCCACCGCCCACAGGAACAGGGCCATGATCACCGCGAACAGGACCACCACCGCCGTGGTTTGCATCGTCTCCTTGCGCGACGGCCACACCACGCGCTTGGCCTCGGCAACGGAGTCGCCGGCAAAGCTGAAGAACAGCTTGCCGGATGCAGTCGTCCAGAATACACCCGCCGCCGCCAACACGCCGAGCAATACCGACAGCACTCGCAATACCGCCGCGCTATCCTGCAATGCGTAGTAGCCGACCACCCCTGCCACTACCAGCAGGAATGCAACCAGCAATTTGATCTTGTCAGCCATGTACGAACTGTCCGTTTCTACTTTACTAACTGGCAGGCCAGGAGGGTCTCGAACCCCCAACCCTCGGTTTTGGAGACCGATACTCTACCAATTGAGCTACTGGCCTATAAACCTGCAAATGATGGCACGGAGCGAATCGCCTCGCCCCGCCCGCATCGCCGCTTAATTACTCGATGATCTTGGCAACCACACCAGCGCCGACGGTACGACCGCCTTCGCGGATCGCGAAGCGCAGGCCTTCTTCCATCGCGATCGGGTTGATCAGATTCACCGTGATGCTGACGTTGTCCCCA
>MLJW01000523.1_pt1 | contig 15430 bp, 13 predicted proteins | sample 888231 | NCBI WGS metagenome assembly MLJW01 (sample SAMN05788063, study PRJNA343431) | mine drainage metagenome | isolation source: sample collected from the inflow into an acid mine drainage treatment plant... | place: Germany: Lusatia, lignite mining district
GGCCGGACGTGCCGCTGCCCTCGGACGCCGAACCGACGACGGAGCCGTCTGCCCCCTCCGAGGTCGCAGGTGCCGCGTCGGCACCGAGCACCTCCTCGCGCAGGGCTTCCCAGTCGCCGTAGACCGCGTCGAAGTCGCCTCGCCGGTCCCCCGTGCGGCCGACGGTGTCGATCTCGACATTCAGGTCGACGCGGCCCGAGGAGCCCCACTGCGGGTCCGGCTCCTGCCACGGCCGTCCGAGCGGGACCCGACCCTCGACCGCGAGGCCGTCGTCGTCCGCCAGCGCGCGCAGGTGCGGGAGGACGCGCGGGTCGATCCACGGTTCACCTGCCCGGACGTAGTGCGGGTGCGCGGTCAGGCGCTCGCGCAGCGTGAAGCCGGCCTCGGCCGTGAGCCGCGCCAGGTCGTCGACGTGCGGCCACGGTCGCTCGGGGTTGACGTGGTCCGGCGTCAGCGGGCTCACGCCGCCCCAGTCGTCGACGCCCGCGCGCACCAGGAGACCGAGCTCGGCCGGGTCGGTGAGGTTGGGCGGCGCCTGCACACGCGCCCGCGGACCGAGCACGAGCCGCGTGACCGCGACGGCGGCGGCGTACTCCTCGGTCGCGAGGTCGTCGGCCGCCCGCATGACGGTGCGGTCCTTCGCACGGAAGTTCTGGACGATCGTCTCCTGGACGTGGCCGTGCCGACGGTCCGAGGCGCGGATGGCGAACATCGCGTCGACCCGCTCGGCGTAGGTCTCGCCGATGCCGAGCAGCACGCCGGTCGTGAACGGGACCCCCGACCGCCCGGCGTCCTCCAGGACCCGCAGGCGCAGCGCCGGGTCCTTGTCCGGAGAGCCGTGGTGCGCCTGGCCCGGGGTGGTCCACAGACGGCTGCTCGTCGTCTCGAGCATCATGCCCATCGACGGTGCGACCGGCTTGAGCCGCTGGATCTCCTCCCACGACATCACGCCCGGGTTGAGGTGCGGGAGCAGCCCGGTCTCCTCGAGCACCCGGATCGCCATCGCGCGCAGGTACGCGAGCGTCGAGTCGTAGCCGTGCGCGTCGAGCCACTCGCGAGCGACCGGCCAGCGGTCCTCCGGCCGGTCGCCGAGCGTGAAGAGCGCCTCCTTGCAGCCGAGAGCGGCACCCTCGGCGGCGATAGCGAGCACCTCGTCCGGCGAGAGGTACGGCGCGCGACCCTCACGCGCGAGCTGGGTCGGCGTCTGGACGAATGCGCAGTAGTGGCACCGGTCGCGGCACAGGTGCGTCAGCGGGATGAAGACCTTGCGCGAGTACGTGATCACCCCGGGGCGGCCCGCTCGCTCGAGACCGGCGTCGCGTACTCGACCGGCCGCGGTGAGCAACCGGTCGAGGTCGGCGCCGCGGGCGTGCAGCAGCGTCTCCGCCTCGGTGCGGTCGAGGGTGACGCCGTCATCGGCACGACGCAGGGCGCGGCGGAGGGCGGAGGACGACGGGATGAACGACTGCTCGACGGACATGGGACCTCGCGGGTGCCGGGCACGCGGGACATGAGGGCGCACCGATGAATGAGTCACAAACCGGTTCGCTCGGCCCAAGTCCAGGCTTCATGGCGGGAGAAGTGGTTCCACAGTGCCTCGCACCGGACGGAGGGTCAAGCGGCGGGGCGCAACCTCACAGGTGCACCGAGATGATCAGGCACGTCGCCCAGATCACGCCGAGGAGCAGGAGCGGTCGGTCGTGCAGCACGACCTCCTCCGGTTCGCCTGCGGCACCGCTGTCCACATCCACCGCGTACCTGAGAACGGCGACGACGAACGGGACCAGAGACACCACGCTCCAGACGTTCGACGTGGCCTGGCTGATCGTGAAGGCCCACAGCGCGTAGGTCGTCACCAGGACCCCCGCCGACAACGTCCACACGAACCGCAGGTACGACAGGGTGTAGCGCCGGAGAACCGGGCGTACGGGCGTCGTGGTGTCCTTCGCGAGACGCAGCTCGGCGTAGCGCTTGCCGCCTGCCATGAAGAGCGACCCGAAACCGGCGGCGATCAGGAACCACTGCGAGAGCTCGACGTGGGTCGCCACACCCCCCGCGATGGCACGCAGGAGGAATCCGGACGCCACGCTCGTGAGCTCGAAGACCGGTTCGTGCTTCATGCCCAGGCAGTACCAGAGCTGGACGGCTTCGTAGACCGCGACGACCACGACCAGCTGCCAGGAGATCATGGCCGAGATGACGAGCGCGCCCGGCAGGAGCAGTGCTGCTGCGACCCACGCCGCCCGCACCGGCAGCTCGCCGGAAGCGACCGGGCGCCGACGCTTGGTGGGATGGGCCCGGTCGGTCTCGATGTCCAGGACATCGTTGATCAGGTAGATCCCTGAGGAGGCGAGGATGAAGGCAACGACGGCCACACCCATCGCGACGGCGACCCGCGACTCGAGGGCGATGCCGGCGGCGATCGGCGCGGTGAGCACCAGAAGGTTCTTGGTCCACTGCCGCGGGCGGCACGCCCGGACGAGGACCCGCACGCGTGTCGCGGTCGTCATCGGGGGAAGACCGCAACGAAGTCCCGCGTCGAGGGTTGGAGGTAGCGGTTCGGGTTGGGCGCCGCGTCGGGGGTGAGCATCGTCGGCACGGCGACTCCCGCGCTCGGATGCGCATAGGTCATGAAGTTGGTCCACGACTTGTTGATGTCGAGCTCCATCGCCCGGACCGCTCCCGCATCACGCACGATGGTCGCCAGCGTGCGCACCGACATCGAGTTGCCCACCACGAACACCAGTGACCCGTCAGCGCGGATCCCCAGGGCCGTACGCCACACGAAGGTCGCGTTGCCGACGGTCTTCCCCCAGGTCGTCACGGTCGTGCTGTCGACGTCAGAGGCGATCGTGCCGTTGTCCACCAGCAGGCGGAGGTTCTGACGGACGGCGGCCACGTCAGGCCCGGGTGCCGAACCGTCCCAGCTGACGACATCGACGTGACCGTCCCGGTAGAGCACCATCGACGCCGCGCCCGCTCGCAGCGGCTGGGCCGTCTTGCCGTCCTGCCAGTACCCACCGTTCGCATCGACCATGGTGAAGCCCGAGTTGAACGTCGCCAGCAGGCTGTCCCGTTCCGAGGTCGGAACCTCGAAGGGCTCGGACCAGCCTGAGCCACCGGGCACCTGGTACCCGGGGTGCAGAACCATCCGGACCAGCTTCTGGTCGAGCAGCGCGACCCCGACGAGGTAGCTCGTGTGCACCGCGTCCGGACGGAGGAACGCGGACTGGATCGCAGGTTCGCCGTTGAGGCTCACCAGCGTCTGCCAGGTTCCCTCGTTCGGCAGCGCGGGCTGGGCCTGCGGGGGGATCGGAGCCGGCGCGACGCGGCGGTTCCGCGTGGGCTTCGGGTCGGGAACCGCGACGACGATCCCGACATCCCGGGGGATCGCGCTCGCAAGGGTGCCGCCGACCTTGGGCGGATTGACCTGGTACTGGACCTGTTCCATGGCGCTGACCACCCCGCCGAGCCCGTGGAATCGGGCCCACTCGGCCAGCCGCGCAGCCGTGCTGTCGGTGCCAGGGGCTGTCAGGGCGCCCCCGATCGACCAGGCCGGCCACAGCAGGGCGACCGCCACCAGCGCACCCACCCTGCGCACCCAGAACCGGCGCCGAGGGTGTCCGGACAGCCGACCGTGCCGGGGGCCGGACTGACTCGCTCCTCGGGTCTTTCGATCCACGCTCTTCCTCCAGGTCGTACCGTCATCCTTCACCAGGACGACCCTCGTCCGGGCCACATCCGTGACCCGGTCCGCGCCGTCGATCGCTGCCGATCACTGTCGCCGCCGACCGGTGTCCCCGCACGGGGCGCCGACCTGCGAGCTCGACGCCCGACGGCCCTGCCGCGGCCGTGTGCTGCGCCTGGCCGTCGAGGGCCGATCTCTCGATTCGCACGTCCACGGAGGCATCCTCGGCAGACAGGCCAACGATGCCTTTCGACGGCTGAACGGGACCTGAACACCCCTGACGTCCCGTTCAGGGACATTCAGGATATCCGACCGGACCGGGTGGGACCCGTACCTCGCGTCGGTGTCGGCAGCGTGCCCCCGTCCGGGCGCGAGGCTAGCCGTCCAGGCGCACGTCACGGTCCACCTCGGACGTCAGCTCCCTGCCGCCCGCGACGCCCGGCTGAACAGGCTGAACAGGCTGAACAGGCTGAACAGGCTGACCAGGCTGACAGAGGGGTTCAGATCCTGTTCAGCCGCGCCTCTGCACAGTGGGGTTGTTCACAAGGACACCAACGGGAAGGACATCTCATGCGTATCAAGAACATTGCCCTGGGCGGCGCCGCCCCCACGACCCTGGGCCTGGCGGCCATGATCGGTTCGGGTACGGCCTTCGCGGCCACCCCGACCCCTGCCACCCCGGCCGCCACGACCCCGACGGTCACGACGGGTGTCGAGGCGCCAGAGACCGCGGCGACCGGAACCGAGGCCCCCGGTACGGTCTCCGACGGCCCCGGGGGGCACCAGGATTCCGCGGGCGCGGTCGACCACCAGGTCGGCGGCCAGGAGTAGGCCGGACCGTAGGAGCGCGGCGGGTGCTCGCGGATTCCCGGGATCGACGCGCCGAGTGCGGCGCGGTCTGACTCGACCTGAGCCGGTCCCCGGGGACGGCGTCTCGCGACCTGGCTGGCCGGAGGGGTTAGCCAGGTCGCGCGACCACCCTGGGCGCCGTTCTCATGTTCTTCCCAGCATGGGTGGGGCAAGGTAGGGGTGGGAGGTGGCGGGTCGGTCGGTTCATCAGAGGGGACGAGGAGAACACGATGGGCGATGCGCGCGGGGGCTCTCTCGCGACCGACGAGCCGCTGACCCCGGTCGCTGTCGACGTCTCGGGTGCCGTCACGCCTCGACCTCGCTCGACGCACCGCAGGCGGTGGATCGCCGTCGTTGTGACGGTGCTCCTGGTCGGGCCCGGCGTGTCGTATGTCCAGGCGCTCACCTACCCGGGAAGCGCGAGCTGGCAGATGCGCTCGGTGGAGTGGTTCCGCAACCACGGCGGCACCAACGTCGTCAACGCCGTCGAGAACTGGTACTACACGATCCAACCGCCCACGGGATCGGCTCCTGACCCGGCCTCCCTCCCGGTGGTCACCTCACAGGTCGCCCGGTCCCTCACGGCCGCCAGAGGCACCGCTAGCCGGCCCGACCTGCGTCCACCGACGGTCCTACCGGTGCTGACGGGGCATTCGGCGGTGCCCGGAGAGGGACGGTGGGTGCCCGGGCGACTCGGCGCGAGCGGGGTGCCGGCGATCTACACCTCGTTCCTCCGCCCCGACCCCGCCCACCCGAGCGTCGTCGCCGGGGTCGCCTGGATGCGCGCACATGCCACGTACGCGCACCTGGTCGCGGGAACCCTCGAGCCGCCCGGCTCGGGCTGGTCACGGGCCGGGCGCGTGCCGGCGAGCGAGGTCCGGGCCCTGGTCGCGTCGTTCAACTCCGGCTGGACGCTGAACGACGCCCAAGGCGGCTTCTACCTGTCCGGGCGTGGCGCCGGGTCCCTCAGAGACGGGCAGGCGTCCCTGGTCATCGACGACCACGGGAGGGTGACGCTCGGGCAATGGGGACGCGATGTCACCATGAGCCGCCACGTGGTCGCGGTACGCCAGAACCTCGCCCTGATCGTGGACCACGGGCGTCCCGTCGCAGGCCTGTCCTCGAACGTCGGGCAACGGTGGGGAAACGCCAAGAACCAGTACCAGTTCACGTGGCGATCAGGCGCGGGCCTCGACGCGACCGGGAACCTCGTCTATGTGGCCGGGGCCGACCTGACCCTGCAGGCCCTGGCCACCGCACTGACCGACGCCGGAGCCGTACGAGGCATGGAGCTCGACATCCACACGGTCATGGTCTCCTTCTCCTCATGGGCACCGTCCCCGAGCGGCTCCCTGACACCGACCAAGCTCCTACCCAAGATGAACCGACCCGCCGATCGCTACCTCGCCGCCGACCAACGCGACTTCTTCTACCTGACCCTGCGTTCCACCTGACCCAGCCCTGAACCCCACCGGACGCGAACGCGGGACCGACCTCGGCCCATCGACGCCCAGCAGGCACCGACGACGCCGGCCTCCGAGCGGATGCGCTCGTCGTGCACATCGAAGAACCCGGCACCCTCGAGGACCGCGACCCACCACTCCGACAGGCACGGTCGGAGCCGGTGGTCAACGTCCTTCGCGACGCCGGTCGACCATCTCCCAGATAGGTCGACAGGCGCTTGCAGAACCCCTCCAGCCGCACCCCGACCCAGTCGCATCGTCCACGAGGACACCAGCGAGAAGGAGACCTCCTGCGTGTCAAGAACACCGACCTTGACGGTGTCGCCGCCGCGATCCTTGGCCTGACGGCCAGGATCGGTTCGGGGGCGGCAGGCCCGATCGGCCGCCCCCGGAGATGAGGTTCACCCGCTCAGGATTCGTCCTCCAGCGGCGGCTCGTGCCTACCGTGGAGGTCATGGGGATGCGCGAGTGGATCGAGGAGGGCAGGTTCGTCGCGTCCCTGGCCGGTTATGCCCTCACCGGTGACACGCTCCACCACGGGTCGAGCACCTGGCCCGTCGCCGGGATGCGGGCCGAGGTCGTCGAGGGCTCGACCGGTCGCGCAGGGCCTGACGCCGCACCGGGCGAAGACGCGGCACCACCCGACCCGACGCTCGAGATCTCCACGGACGTCGCCGTCACGATCACGATGGCCGACAGCACCCGTATCGTCATCGACGCACCGGCCAAGAAGCTGCGCCAGGCCCATGACCTCGCCCTCAAGATCAATCGGGCCAGTGCGTACTTCGCGGACCGGCAACGGACCTCTCACGACACCGCTCGCATCGTCTGAGCCGCGTTGCGCACGCGGACGACGACCGCGGTGCGGCCCGACCAGTCCAGGGCAGGGCAGGCCAAGGGCGAGCGTCAGCAGGCTCACACGTCGCGGTCGACGCGAGCCCACCGGCGGCCCTGCCTGTTGACGACGATGAGGACGACAACCGCCACGACCACGGGGAAACCGGACCACCAGAGCGAGACGTGCCATCTGAGCGACGCGACGCCGACCGCCCACCCGAACCCCGCGGCGAGCAGGTTGGCCACACGCTGTCGGACGCGTCGACGGCGATCTGCGTCACTGGGCCCGACGTACGCATGCTCGTCGACGGGACGCGCTCTCGGGAGACCCACGAGCACACGGTAGCGGCGCTGCTGCTCGCCGCGTCACGAGATGACCTCGCCCCGACGAGTGACTACAGCGGCCAGAAGTCGCGGTCGGTGGGTTCTGCCACAGCGCCCCTCCGGCCAGATAGAGCACCCCCACCAGCAGCAGCGCACTCCCGGACCACAGGAGCGAGGCCGCGTCGTCCGACAGGCCCAGCCCGATCACTCGGGAGTTGACGACGGCGAGGGCGCCGAAGCCCAACGGCCAGGCCCAGCCGTACATCGCCCCGACCATCTGCGACGGACCGCGGACCCCGCGCCCGCCTTGCACCCCGTTCACGGCCGACACCACCGTCGCGACCGCGAACAGCACGCCGGTGACGGTCCCCCCACCGGGCCGGGCAGGTGCACGGGAAGAGCGGACGGGTACGTCAAGGACACCGAACCGAACCCGAGCACGCCGCGGAAAGCCCGGCACCCGCCGGTCGTGCTCCCGACTCACCCGGTCGCCGAACGCTCGGACCGATCACTCCACGGTCGCCCGGGACCGCGTCGACGAGCTCGACCACGCCGGCCTGCACACCGGATGACGCCGTCAGGGCGTGAGCGGCTCAGCCAGGGCCGCGTGCAGCGCCGCCCTGTCCCCCGACACCTCGACCTCCACGTCGTCAGGTGACCGGCGCCCCCACAGGATCAGGGCCAGGACCGACGCCGACGCACGCACCTGGACCACGGCCGGTCCGTCGTCATGCGCCGATCACGCCCCGTCCCCCCACGCGCTTCGGTGCGGACGTGGCGAGCCCCCGTAGCATGTCGGAGGAGCGGGAAGCGAGGTCCGAGTGGGCGACACCCAGAACATCGCGTTGGTCGGTGCCCTCATCGGGGATCGCTACCGCATCGAGGCGCTGATCGGTCGGGGCGGCATGGCCTCGGTCTACCGTGCCCGCGACGAGACCCTGGGTCGAGTCGTCGCACTGAAGATCATCGCGCCGGCCTCGGACGACGCGTCGGCGGTGCGACGCGAGCGGGCCGAGATCGAGCTGCTCGCGTCGCTCAACCACCATGCGCTCGTCACGCTCTTCGACGCCGGCGTCGACACCATCGACGGGATCGAGCAGACGTACCTCGTCATGGAGCTGGTCGACGGGCCGACGCTGGGCACGCGGATCGAGAAGGGGCCGATCGACCCGGTCGATGTCGGCAGGATGGCGGTCGACCTGGCGGAGGCGCTTCACGTCGTCCACGCGAAGGGTGTCGTCCACCGCGACATCAAACCTGGCAACGTGCTCCTGAACGCGTCACAGCTGCCCGACCGCGAGTTCACCGCGAAGCTCGCGGACTTCGGGATCGCCTTCCTCATCGATTCCACCCGGCTGACCTCCGCCGGCGGGCTTGTCGGGACGGCCGGCTATCTCAGCCCCGAGCAGGCACGCGGCTCCGTCCCCGCGCCCGCGTCGGACGTCTACTCGTTGGGTCTCGTGCTCCTGGAGGCTCTGACCCGGACGCGCGCGTTCCCCGGACCACTCATGGAATCCATCAGCGCGCGGCTCGTCGGCGATCCCCCGATCCCGGGCACCATCGGACACGCGTGGGGCGCGCTGCTCTCCGCCATGACCGCACGCGTACCGGAGGTGCGGCCGAGTGCTCTCGAGGTCGCGGCCGCGGCCCGGGCGATCGAGCACGACCTCGTGACACCGGCCCCTCACACGCCCGACGCCGGGGACGCGACCGTCGCCCTCGGAGCGGTCACCGCCCGGGCCGTCACCGTCGGAGCCGTCACCGAGACGGTTCCGCTCGCCGCCGATGGAGTGGATCCGACCGCGATCTTGTCGCCGACCGCCGTCGCCCGGCTGGACCGCGAGAGCAGCGACCGCGCCGCAGGCCGGAGCCGCACCACGGACGCCCGGCACAGCCGACGGCGGCGACGCATCGTCGGCTCGGTGATCGGGCTGCTGGTCGTGGGTGCCGCCGCCCTGCTGGCGGTCCGCGGCGTCTCGACGCCGACGCCCGCGGCTCCGGTTCTTCCCGCCGTCGTGGAACCGCTCGGGACGCACCTGCAGGCACTGATGAAGAGCGTGAGCCCGTGACGCGGCCGTGGCGGGGGGTGGCCGTGATCCTGGCGATGGGCGTTCTCTCCGGCTGCTCGGTCGGAGCCTCCGGCATCGGTGACCCGGCCGCGAGCCAGCTGCAGGCGACCGTGAAGGAGGTCGCGGTCTCCGCGGCGGGTGGCGACTACGCGGCGGCGGTCGCGAAGCTCGCCACCCTGCAGTCACAGCTGGACCGGTATCTCGCGGACGGTGAGGTCGGAGGTGATCGAGGAGCGCAGATCCAGACGTCGATCGACCAGGTCCGGGCCGATCTCGGAGTGCTCCTCACGCCGCCGGCGCCTGCCCCGGTCGCGAGCCCCACCGTTACCCAGGGCCCGTCTCCTGCGCACGGCGGGAACGACAAGCTCAAGGGGAGACCCAAGGACTAGCCAGGAACCGCCGGAGACGCCTGTCCCCGCAAGACGACGCAGGGCCCTTCTCCGCGTTTCCGCAGGTGAAGGGCCCTCGTGGACAGAGCCGCCTATCAGAATCGAACTGATGACCTTCTCATTACGAGTGAGACGCTCTACCGACTGAGCTAAGGCGGCCAGCACTCCGCGAGCGACGCTCCCGGCGAACCGTCGCTTACTGTACCGACCAAGTCGGCCGCCTCCAAAGTGACGGCCTGCGGCCACCGCTTGCACGCGCGCACGGAGGGCGGCATCGTCGGAAACCGACAGCGCCCACACCTCTGGACGGAGTACCGACGATGAGCGTTCGCCACGAGGCCTGGCCCGCAGGAACCCCCGCCTGGTCCGATCTCACGGTCCCCGACCGGGTGACCGCACACAACTTCTATCGCACCCTGTTCGGCTGGTCGATCGCCGACGGCCCGGCCGAGATGGGGTACTACGCCAACGCCACGCTGCACGGCGAGACCGTCGCCGGCATCGAGCAGGCGATGGACGGTCAGGCGGGCATGCCGCCCGCCTGGATGACGTACCTCGCCACGGACGACGCCGAGGCCACCGCAGCCGCCGTGACGGCCGCCGGCGGAACCGTCCTCGTCCCCGCGATGGCGGTCATGGACCTCGGGTCGATGGGCCGGTTCGCCGACCCGACCGGTGCGGTGTTCGGCGTCTGGCAGTCCGGGACCCACACCGGTGCGAACATCGTCAACGAGCCCGGGTCCGTGGTCTGGAACGAGGTCATGACCACGGATTTCGAGGCCGCGAAGGCCTTCTACGCGACGGTGTTCGGGTACACGTACACGGACATGAGCGGCAACGGGTTCGTGTACGCGACCGTCGAGGTGGACGGCGTGACCCGCGGAGGCATCGGCGCGATCGGACCGGAGATGGGCCCGCTCCCGCCGCACTGGCTCACGTACTTCGCGACCGGGGACACCGACGCGTCGGTCACGCTCGTCACGGAGCACGGCGGGAGCCTGGTCCGGGACGCGTGGGACTCACCGTACGGCCGGATGGCGGTCGTCACCGGACCTGCCGGCGAGACCTTCGCCCTGATGGGGACGACACCCGATCCGGCAGAGTCCGCGGTGAGCGGCTCGTAGCGTCGGGCCTCGTCGCCGTGCCTGTCCTCGCGCCCGTCTCCATGTGCTGACGGGCCGCCCGGGCGCTGGTAGCCCGTCAGGTGGCTGCGTGCACGGACTGTCAGCAGGTCTTGCCGTCCTGCGGCACGGCACCCGCGACGAAGTACTGGTCGACGGCGTTCAGGATGCAGCTGTTGGAGCGCCCGTACGCGGTGTGCCCCTCGCCCCGGTACGTGAGGAGCACGCCGGAGTCGAGCTCCTTGGCGAGCGCCTGGGCGGACGCGTACGGGGTTGCCGGGTCGTTGGTCGTCCCGATGACGACGATCGGCGGGGCACCGGCCGCGTGGTAAGAGGCCGGCGACTGGACCTTCGGGTACGGCCAGTCCTTGCAGATCGTGCCGCTGTACGCGAAGAACGACCCGAGGGTCGGGGCCGCCGCGACGATCGTGGTGGCCTCCGCGCGCATCGCTGCGAGGTTCGAGTCGGACGGCTCGTCGAGGCAGTTGATCGCCGTGAACGCCTCCGTCGTGTTCGACGAGTAGGTGCCGTTCGCGTTGCGGTCGAAGTAGTAGTCGGCGAGGGAGAGCAGCCCCGAGCCGTCGTCCTTCTGCAGCGCGAGCTGGAGGGCCTGGGTGAGGTACTTCCAGTTCTCCTGGGTGTAGAGCGTCACGGCGATCCCGTAGAACGCGAGCGACCCGGTCAGCGGGCGCGAGGTCCCGGTCGCCAGGGGCGTGGTCCGGGCGCGTTCGGTGAGGTCGTGGATCTGCTGAAGCCCGTGGTCGACCGAGCCGGTGAGCGGGCATCCCGCACCGGCCTGGCAGTCCTTCACGTAGGCCCGCAGGGCGCCCTCGAAGCCGACCGCCTGACCGACCGCCATCTGCGTCGGGGTCTGCGTCGGGTCGATCGCGCCGTCGAGGACCATGCGGCCGACCTTGGTCGGGAAGAGCTCCGCGTAGGTCGCACCGAGCTGGGTCCCGTAGGAGTACCCGAGGTACGTGAGCTTCGCGTCACCGAGCACCGCGCGCATGAGGTCCATGTCCCGGGCCGCGCTCACCGTGTCGACGTGCGCGAGCAGCGGACCGGTGTTCTGCTTGCACGCCGCCGCGAAGTTCCCGTAGAGCGCCTCGGCGGCGGTCACCTGGGAGTCCCTCGAGAAGTCGAACGTCGCCGCGTTGAGCGTGTCCATGCCGGACGCGTCCAGGCACTTCACCGCCGACGACCGTCCGACCCCGCGTGGGTCGAAGCTGACGATGTCGTATGCCGCCTTGAGGTCCGCACCGACCGTCGGCAGGAAGCTGCCGTTCGAGAGCAGGTCCACGCCCGACCCGCCAGGCCCCCCGGGATTGACGAGCAACGAGCCGAGCACCGTCTTCCCGGTGGCGAGCGAGCGGATCATCGCCAACGAGATCCGCGCACTCGTCGGGTCGGACCAGTCCATCGGCGCCTGGATCGTGGCGCACTGCAGGCTGCCGCAGGCCTTCCAGTCGATCGTCTGCCCGTAGTAGGACGCGAACCCGGCCGGAGCGCTGCCCGCCTGCGACGACCCGCTGGACGACGTCCGACCGCCGGTGGGCAGCGTCACCTGGTGTTTCGGGGCGGTGCAGCCTGCAAGGACGACGACGCCCACGGAGACGAGAGCGACGGTGCGGGCGAGGACGGAGGGTGGGCGCACGGAGGACACGCTAACGAACTGTCCTGGGCCGCACAGCCTCAACACCCCTCACCTCACTCATCGGCACACCTCGGGACGTGGATTCACGGCGCGCTCACAGGGAGCCCTTGCAGAACCCGAACACGCACCGAACCGACCGTTGACCCGCGCCCACCACCGTGAGGAACGTGCCGGACGGACCGGCACGCCACACGGACGGAGCACCACCATGACGGCACGCCTGAACCGCCGAGCACGCCGACGTACCGCCGCGGCAGCCGTCGCGACGCTGGGGATCGGCGCACTGCTGACCGCGACCGCCTCGGCCACCTGGGCCGCGCCGGTCACCGCCTCGACGAGCGCGAGCACACCGGCGCCGACCGGGGCACCGACCGTCACCGTGAACGGGAGCACCGTCACGATCACGCGGGACCTCGCCCAGGTGCAGGCGATGTGCGCTCGCGTGCCCGTCGCCCAGAAGCGCATCGCTGCCGACATCGCGCGCATCCAGGGCGGCAGCGACGTCCAGGGATCCGTCGCGTGGCTGCAGGCCCGGGCGAACGCCCAGCGGGCCGCCGGCCACGCCGACGCCGCGAAGCGGATCGACGACCGGGCCGCGTTGCGCTCCGACCGCGTCGCGGCGCTCACGAAGAGGGCCGACCGCCTCGCCAAGGCCGAGCAGAACATCTGCGTGCCGGTCGCGGCGCAGACCGGAACGGGTACGAGCTCGTGAGCGACGAGAATCGGCCCCCCGGGGCCGGGCGGCTCGGGGCCGGTCCATACAGGGCCGCGTGGCCTGCCCGCGCTCTCGGCGCCGGGGTGCTCGGGCTCGTCGTCACCCTCGCCCTGAGCGCGTGCGGCTCCGCCGGCCACGCCCCTGGCTCCACCGGGCCCGCCGCGGCGGTCGCGAAGACGGCCGCATCCACAGGGTCGGCACCGACGGGCACACTCGGCACGGCGGCCCCTGACGCGCAGTCCTCCCCCGCGACGGCCACGATCAGTCAGAATGACGTGACCGAGCTGCACGCGGCTCTCGGCGACGCCGAGTCGCTCGCGAACGATGTGGAGAGCGACATGGCCAAGGACACCTCGCAGTGACCGCGACGACCGGGCTCGTCGTCGTCGCCGAGGACGACCCGGCCGTCGCGAGCCTGCTCCGGCTCTACCTGGGTCGCGACGGCTTCGGTGTCGAGACCTACGCCGACGGGAGCGTCGCCCTGCAGGCGATCCAGTCGCACCGGCCGGTCGCGGTCGTCCTGGACATCGGGCTGCAGGGCATCGACGGGATCGAGGTGTGCCGCCGGTTGCGTGCGAGCGGCGACCGCACGCCGGTGCTGTTCGTCACCGCGCGCGACGACGAGGTCGACCGGGTCCTCGGCCTCGAGCTCGGTGCCGACGACTACATCACCAAGCCGTTCAGCCCCCGGGAGCTCGTCGCCCGGGTCCGGGCGGTCCTGCGACGGGCACGCCCGGACGACCGGGACGACTCCCGCCTCGAGCTGGGCGACGTCGCCATCGACGTCGCCCAGCGCCGGGTGTGGAACGGCGGGGCGGACGTCGCGCTCACGGCAACCGAGTTCGACCTGCTCGCGCACCTGATGCGGCACCCGGGCCGGGTCTGGCAGCGGGACGAGCTGCTCGCGGCGGTATGGGGCTACAGCGCCGCTGCCGGCAGCCGGACCGTCGACGTCCACGTGTCACAGCTCCGGGCCAAGCTCGGTGTGGGTTGCCCGATCCGCACGGTCCGCGGCGTCGGGTACGCCGCCGACGCCCACGGGGACAGCCGATGAGCGTGCTCGGCCAACAGGTGCCCCCGCACGAGCCGCTTCATCGGTCGATGTCGGTCACGACGCGGATCACTCTCCTGTGCGTCGGCGTCGCCCTCGTCGCCGCCGTGCTCGCGAGCGCAGCCACCGCGCGCGCCCTGGTCGCCGCCGAGCGGGCGAGTGCGCCGGTGACGCTCCGGCAGGCGGTCCAGGACCTCCGGACGGGCAACGAGAAGCTCGCCCGAGCGGCGCAGACCGTCGAGAGCCGCCCGATCGTCGTCCAGTCGCTGCTGCTGTCGATGGGGGTGGGCGTCGCGGTCGGTGCGGCCGCGGGCGGGTCGCTCGCGCGCGTGCTCACCCGCCCGCTCCGACGCACGACGGAGACCGCGCGTGCGATGGGTGCCGGGCGCCGCGACCTGCGGGTGCCGATCGAGGGTCCGCCGGAGATCGCGGACGTCGCCGTGAGCCTCAACGAGCTCGCCGACGCCCTGCAGCACAGCGAGGACCGTCAGCGGCGGTTCCTGCTCTCCGTCTCCCACGAGCTGCGGACCCCGTTGACCGCGGTCCGCGGGTTTGCGGAGTCGATCGCAGACGGGGTCGTCACCGGAGACGACGCCGGGCAGGCGGGCCGGGTGATCCTCGCGGAGTCCCAGCGGCTCGAGGGCCTCGTGCGCGATCTGCTGGACCTCGCCCGGCTCGGTGCGGACGACTTCCGGCTGGACCTCGACGTCGTCGACCTCGATACCCTCCTCGGGCACGCCGAGACCGTGTGGCGCACGCGCGCGGCGGAGCGCGGAGTCGAGCTGCGGGTCGAGCGCCCGGGGCAGGCGATCGTCCTGCGCACCGACCCGGCGCGGCTCCGCCAGGTGATCGACGGGCTCGCCGAGAACGCCCTGCGGCTGACCCCGCGGGGCGCGCCCGTCGTGCTCTCGCTGCGCGCCCCGACGTTCGCGGACCTCGCGGGCACGCGCGCCGTCATCCAGGTGCGGGACGGCGGCCCGGGCCTCGCTGTCGACGACTACGCGGTCGCGTTCGAGCCGGGCGTGCTCGGCGAGCGGTACCGGGACGACCGGCCCGGCGGGGTGGGCATCGGGCTCTCGCTCGTGCACGGTCTCGTGCAACGACTGGGCGGCGCGATCACCGCCGGACCCGCTCCCGAGGGAGGCGCGGCATTCACCGTCTTCCTCGCGGACGCCCCGTGAGTCGACCGGGGTCGGCGCGTCGCCCTCAGACCTGCGGACGCAGCGCGATCGTCATCGCCTCGACCGCCAGCAGCGGAGCGACGTTGCCC
>MLJW01000524.1_pt1 | contig 15415 bp, 16 predicted proteins | sample 888231 | NCBI WGS metagenome assembly MLJW01 (sample SAMN05788063, study PRJNA343431) | mine drainage metagenome | isolation source: sample collected from the inflow into an acid mine drainage treatment plant... | place: Germany: Lusatia, lignite mining district
CTACCGGCCCCTGCACACGCGCAACGAGTACGCGGCCGGGCTGATGGCTCAGGCCCTGACCGTCAGTGGGGACCGGGCCGAGTCGTTCCTGCACTTCGTCCAGGCCATGTCCGAGTCGGACGTCGCTGTCCTGCGGGCGCTTCTTGCCGACCCCGCCCGCGAGCACGGGGGCCCGGGAGCTCGCGCGACGGACGGGCCGGTCACGTGACCGCGCTCCTGCTTGCCACCGCACTCCTCGCACTCCTCGGCGCGGGAGCAACAGCCGGGCCTCGTGCCCTCGACGGACTCGCCCCGGCCTTCAGCACGCGCCCGCGCCTCGGGATGACGATCTGGACGATCTCGGCGGCCATCTGGACCCTCGCGTTCCTGGCGTTGGGTCCGCTCCTGACCTGGAGCTTCACCGGCGCGGGACTGCCCGGACAGGTCGGCGCGGTCTGCCGGCGGTGTCTGGCTGCGGCAAATCCCCTGTCGGGACTCTCGCCGATGTGGACGACCGACGTGCCCGCGCTGGCCATGCTGCTCATCCCGTCGCTCCTGGCAGCGGGACTGGTCGCTGCCGCGATCGTGCGCCGCGCCCGCTCACGCGACCTCCTCCGGGCCCATGTGGACGCCCTCGCACTGGTGGCCGAGCAGCGAGTCGTCGAGGGGACTCGGGTGTGGTTGACGCCGAGCATGGACAGAACCGTGTACAGCCTGCCCACCCGCGGAGTGCGCGTCGTCGTCTCCCAGGGTGCGCTCGACGTGCTCAGTCCCGAACAGGTCACCGCCGTCCTCTCCCATGAGTGCACGCACCTCAGGCAGCGACATCACCTGCTGCTGTGGGCGCTGCGCAGCCTCCGGGACGTGCTCCGGCCGGTGCCCCTGATCGCCGCAGCGGCACCCGCGGTCGCCGCACTCGCCGAGATGGCCGCCGACGACGGCGCCCGCCACGCGAGTAGCACCCGCGCGCTGGCCGGCGCCCTGCTCGCACTTCACGGCGGCGGGCCTGGATCAGGGCTCGGCGCACCCGAGCTCGCCCTGCACACCGACGCGCCCGACACTCGCGTGCGCATCCGCCGCCTCGCCGAGGCGTCACCCCCTGCGTCGAGGCGGCTCGCGGCGCTCACCGGCACCTACCTGGTGGCCATGACCGCCGCGATCGCCCTGATCGTCACGCCCTACGCATCACTGGCCCTGAAAGGAACATGTTGACCGTGAACGGAGTCGTCCTGCACCTCACCGAGACATCTGAGGACAAGCAACGCGCAGTACTGCGCAACGCACTGAACCTGGTTCCCGAGGTCGCCCCCGGCACCCCGATCGAGCTCGTGGTGCACGGCGCAGCGATCTCCCTGGCACTACCAGGACAGGGCACAGCCGACGCCCTCGCCGAGGCCCTGAGCGCCGGCATCGTCCTCGTCGTGTGCCGCAACTCCATGCGGTCACAGAACCTGGACCCGCGCGACCTCGTTCCGGGCACCGTTGTCGTCAGCTCCGGGGTCGGGCACCTGGTGGCCAGGCAGAGCGAAGGCTGGGCATACCTGCGGCCCTAGGAGACTGCCGAACAGAGCATCGGATCGGCCGAAGAATCGAGTCTGTCCCTCGCAGGCATAGCCGTGACCGGGCCGTGAGGCCCGGGCCACGGCAGACAAGGCGCAGGCAACCACCGCAGGCTGCGACCGCCATCGCCGGCATCGGCGCTGCTCACGGCCACTTGCGAGCACACTGCGCGGCACTCGAGCTCTTCGCCCTAGGTGATGGGGCCACCTGGTCCCGACCCGGCGGCAGCGCCCTTGCCGCGGTCCCCTCACCCGTGTCCGCGGAGTACGTGTCGGCGACCATGCGAGGTCCTCAGGTCGCCATCGCACCATCGGCAGTCGGCCAGCCCCGAGCCGCCCACGCGGCCCTCCTGCATAGCCATGCAGAACGACCCGCTCGGCGTCTCGGCGCCAACGACCGAGGTGGTGACAGCAACCCGTGTAGCAACCCGCCGACGACCGCCCGCGCCCTCGGGCGTCCGCCCACAACCGCACAGTCCCTCGATGCGGACCGCAACTCTGCGCCGGACGAACGGTCGCATCAGTCGCGTTGACCACCACCAGATGAACGTTCCTGGCCGCACGGTGGGCTCAGGACGCCCGTTCATTCCGGCCACCCACCGAACACGTGGCAGCGCATGGAGGTCACAGCCTCGTACGCAGCCATCCTGCCTGTCCATAGGTCGCCAATTCTGTCCCGGCTCGTCGGCGGCGACCGTGGTCGGAGCCGGCTCGGTGGCGACAGGCACTGACCGGTCGGTCATGGGCTACGGTGCCTACTCGTGGCTCAGCGACCAGGTCGGACCGTCATCGCCGCCGACGCTCGGTCTGACGTGATGGCGTTGCTCAACGTGGTCCGTGCAAGGAGGGTGTGAGTGATGCCGGGGACGGTGATCTCCCAGTCCATCGGTGTCTTCCCTGGATGGGTCCAGTGGCGCACGGGTGAGGGGCAGACCCGAGCGGAGGAGCTCGCCCGGGGTGGGGCGGATGAAGCAGCCGCCTAAGAGTCCGTGCACCAAGCGGTGGTCCGTCTGGACGCGTTGTGCCAGGCCGAAGGACTGTTCTTCGCCGCTGGGTTGTGGGTCCCTGACCGCGCGACCGGTGTCGCGGTCGCGACCGCACAGCTTGAGCTCCTCACCGGCGCACCGGATCGGGAGGCCTCGTGGGCCGAGGAGCTCGAGCGAGCACGCGCATCTCGCGCTGAGCGCGGGTTCACGGTGTTCGACCGCGCGGTCGAACCGATGACCTTGCAGGCCGGACCCGCCTTCGGCACCATCACCGTGCTCGCCGAGACTCCTCGCGGAGGCCTGTTCAACCGCCGGTCAGGTCCATCTCCGGTCGAGACACGCATCGAGGTGACCGTGTTCCCACCGGGGAGCTCGGACGTCCTTCGCCTGGCGGTCCGGTCCTTCGAGTCCGATCTCCTGGACGCGCTCGTCGACCAGGCACGGAACCTCGCGGAGTCGATCAGGGTCGTCGTCGGCCCAGTGCCGGCCTCATGAGCTCGTCGCTCGTCGCGATGGTGCGCGTCGACGACGTGCGGGTCCCGAACGTCGGGCCGTTCCCTGAGCTGTACAAGAACACCCCGCTGGTACAGATGCTGCTGGTCCTGGGCATCGTCGGAGTGATCCTGCTCGCGTTCCAGGCACTGGGTGCACGGCGACGCGCGCAGGCGGGCAAGGCCCTTCTTGCGCCGTTCGTGGTCACCGTCGTCCTCATGGTTCTTCCACTCGCGGCCGCGTACGTCCTCACGAAGACCGGCGAGGACCGGGCGTTCGAGCGCATCAACGCCTACAACACCGACCAGAGCGCAGTCGTCGACCAGATCGTTCCGCAGCTCGAGCAGCAGTTCGGTGTGGTGATCCACGAGCCCTCACTGATCCCGACCGAGGACGGAGAACACCTGCGCGTGGACATGACCTTGCCGGATGGCTCACGTCAGAAGTGCTTCGTCATAGCCCAACGCACCTACCAGATCCGCTGCGGCAGTGACAACGACCCGGCCGGAGGCACACCGCTGGCTCCTGTCGCCAACGACTCAGGATCGTGACCGCGCGACCCTCCCTGGCCCACCGGGTCGCCGACAACTCCGAGAGTGTTCGCCGGCCACGTGTTGGCGCCTTCGGCGAGCTGCTCCTCGGGGTCGTGGTGGACGGTAGATCTGCGCGACGAAGCCGCCCGACGCCGCTCGGCGGCCGGCCTCGTGCAGCGCCAGGTGGGCCAGGCCGGCGGGGCCGACGTCACCCCCCTTGTCGCTGACTACTGGTTGGATCCCGACGACGGGAATGGTCTGACGTCCCTGACCTTCACCAGTCCGCTGACAGTCATGCAGGATGCCTTGGTCGACCTCTGTGATGCGATCGTCGTCGGCGGCGTGGTCGTCGTCGTGTTCTGGTGGTCGGTGCACCGCTCGCGCACAGGGCAGTTGACGGTCGCGACGCTACGGCCCGGTTGGCGCCTTCACGGAGTGTGGGCCGACGAGTCACTCGGCCGGGAGCTGGTCAAGCAGGGCGTGTGGGAGGCGGGGCTGCGCCCGGTCGGAGGTTCCCGGCTCACCGTCGCGTGGTCGACCTGGGGAATTGAGCTGTGGCGCGGGGGGCGCGCCCCGTACGTCGTCGTGCCACTCCCCTGGTCCGCGGTGGCATCGACAACGGAAGGCTCCGGGCATGCTGCGTCGAGCGCGCGACCGGCCGTCGTCGTGACGACGCTCATCGGCGCGTCCCTCGTGCTCGTCCGGTCCGCTCGAGGGTCCGGAGGTGTTCTGCCGGCGAGTACCGCTCAGGTGCAAGGACTCGTCACGGCTCTGAGGACCGTGCGCGACGGCGGCTGACGCCATTGCGCCCCCACGTCGCCATCGACATGGGTTGGCTGGGGAGGTCCGCGCTCATCGAGGTGACTCCCTGCGGCGCCTCGCGTCTGACGATGACCGATCGGCTCGGAGCCGGCGCTGAGGCGCGATGCGCACCTGCCGCGAGCTCAGCCTTGCGTCACGAGATCGCCCCCGACGAGGGCGGAGCCGGAGCGGAGTCCGAACCGTTCTTTCCACCCACCCTTCGCGGATTCGGCCTACCCGAGCCCGAGCACCTGGTCGGCCTCGCGCTGCGGTTTCCGATCGCAGAGAAGCTCCACGCGTGCTCGGACCCTCACGGCCCACCGGCCGCGATCAACGACCGGGCCCGCGACATCGTCGACCTCCTGCCCCTGCGAGAGCTGACCAACACCGACGGCGCGTTTCGCGTCAGGGGATCGTCACCGGTGCGCTCGCCAGGGTCGTGCTTCGACCGAACAGGGCGGTCTGGGGCACGCCGTAGAGCTGGTGGAAGATCGTGGACCAGACGTCGCGCTCATCGATCTGGGTGTCCGTCCAGTTGTTGACGTCGCTGCTGGGGTGCAACGTTCCGAGCATGGCCGGGAGCTTCGTCGCGTTGCTGAGCACGATCATGCCGCCGGCGACGCCGTGGTCGGTACCGCCGCTCCCGTTCACCTTGTCGGTGCGCCCGAACTCCGAGAACACGACGACCGTGAGCTTCTCCTTCGCGCTCTGTGTCGCGTAGAAGTCGGCGAGGCTCGAGAAGAGGTCCTTGGCCAGAGGGGTGAATCTGGACGCTTCGGCGGCATGGTCGTCATAGCTTCCGTTCGCTGCGACGTAGTAGGTGTTGCCGATGTTCCGGTCCATCAGGTTCGCGAGCAGCGAGAACTGCTGGGCCGCGGCGGAGACGGCGCCCGTGACGGGAGCTGCTGCTCCGCGAGCGGGAGCCGGCGTCGCGTCGCTGCTCGCGAGCTTGTCGAGAAACATCGCCTGCGCGTAGTACGGGGACAGGGTCGCCGGGAAGGTGCGGGAGTCCATCATCGAGGTGAAGACGCTCCGGACGGCGGTCTGACCCGTCGGGCTCTTCGCGCGCGGGAACAGGTTCTCGTTGCCGGACCGGACCTGGAGGCTCGACGCTCCGGCCATCATGGTCGGCGGCGTGGGCGACAGCGAGACGAGCGCGCGACTCGGATCGGCCTTCTGCAGGTTCGCAAGGATTCCGTCGCTCGCCAGCCCGGTCTCCATCTGGCGTGACGCGATGTCGTGCGCCCGGACCTGCCCGGGCAGCCCCACCGCGTTGATGAACGACACCTGCCCCGACCTGAATGCGGGCAGCAACGGGCTCGCGACATCGTTGAGCACATAGCCGTTGCCGAGCGATGAGCTGGTGCCCGGGGTCAACGCCAACGCCTTGCGATCGGCCGCGTACGCAGGATCCGACGTGTTCGCGACGAGCTGCTGGTAGTCGAACCCCCCACGAAGCCGCACCACGACGAGCTTCGGGCTCGGACTCGTCGATGTCTCGGCGGTGGACGGGAGCGGGGTCGCCTGCAGGTCCCCGCCTTGTGCGAGAAACTCGGGCTGGTCGAGCATCAACGCGACGACATCCTCGATCTTCGCGTCGCTCATGTCCGTCCCGAGGTAGTCGACGAGCTGTCGCTCGGTCGCAGCCGGAAGCGTCGCGCCGAGGTACATCCGGTCCTCCAGGGCGGCGACGAACCGGTCCGGTGTCGGATCCGACTGCCTCAGCGCTGCGATGTCCGGCGGGAGAGTCTGCCCTGCAGAATGCACCAGACGGTAGCTGTTGCTCACCCATGAGTTCAGGATGGTGCCGGAGTAGAACAGCGCGTTCGTGTTGAAGCCGTCCCGGCCGAACACGCTTCCCGGCAGGTACGGCGTGAAGTTCAGCGCGCCGAGGATCGAACCGCTCGGGGTGACCGAGTCGTCGTTCCGCCCGTACAAGGTCGAGTAGTACGTGGCGACCAGCTCGAGCGGGGTCTTGTAGCGGTCGGCCTGCATGTACTGCGGGCGGAACATGATGTCGGAGCTCAGCAGCCAGGTGAGCGACGGCAGGATCTGGAACTTGTTCGTCTCGATGACGGAGGCGAAGGTGGTGAGATCCGCGCTGGAAGGCGTGTCGGAGAGGTAGTAGTGCATCAGCTTGCTCGCGAGGAAGAGCGACATCTGCTGCGAGCGCTGGGAGGCGATGTACTGGATGACGTGAGACGGGTCGTTGAACGTGTTGCCGAGGAAGGACGTGGTGCCGTCGTAGTGCTGGGCCGACCTGAACTGGATCTGGTGGTCGGGGGTCGCGACGTACCCGGTGAGGATGTAGGCCAGGGCGTTGACGTCGGCCTCGGAATAGTTGGGGTGCGCGTCGGTCGTGTCGAGCGGCGTGTAGGCGCCCATCATGAACAGCTGCATGAGCTCACGGGAGAAGTTCTCGTTCGGGTTCGCGGCCTTCGAGTCGGTCAGGTTCAGGTAGCGATCGACGGCGTAGTTCGTCTGCACGCTCTCGAGCATCGTCAGGTAGCTGCCGGTGGCATCCGTGTACAAGAGGGAGCGCAGCGTGTCGACGTCGGCGTACGTGATTCCTTCGTCCTTGTCCTGGGCGTCGACCGAGAACACGTTCTCCCACAGGTAGGAGAGCTTGAGCCGCGCCTGGTTCGGGTCGTGCGCGAGCTGGTACGTGTACGCCACGTCGGAGAACGCGCCCGGGGTCGGGTAGCTTCCCGCAGTGGCCTCGAGCGCCTTCATGCCGGACTGGTACGCCGCGGTCTCCGCGCTGGAGGGCGGGGCGAACAACAGGCTCACGGCGTCCGCCGCCGACGGTGCGGCGCTGAGGCGCGCGACATCCGCCGGAGTCGGGTCGAGCAGAACCCGCCGAGCCAGGTACTCGGCCTTCGTCGTGCCGAGATGTGATGCGACATTCGTGTCGTGAAGGACGAAGGCTGACGCGCTCAGCGCCGCGACGACCGCGGTCGCGGCCGTGACCCACACGAGACGCGTCGTTGCCATGGCCGGATGCTAATCGGCTCATGTTCACGCACGGTGAACTGGGTGTTCGGGTTCGGTAAGACGTGAGCCTCCCCGGGCCTCACTCTGGGCGGTCGCCCACGCGTCTTCGGCTGCCGGCGCTGCGCACGTCGTCGTCCGGACCGCGAGCATGGCGGTGCTGGCCGCCTCCAGGTCGTCGCGAGCGGTCGAGGTTGGCTTGGTCGGCAGTTCGCGCCCGCGCGACGCGGTTGCGGGCCGGGTGACGAGGCCACGCTCGTCGAGGCCGCGCAGGAGGAAGCTCGTCGACCGGCGGGTGAGGCAGACCTCGCGAGCCAGCTCGGTGATCGACAGCCCGGGACGGGCGTCGAGCAAGGCTGAGGAGGTCGACCCGGCGAGCTCCCGGCGGCCGGTCAGAACGACCGAGGTCAACATCGCGACGTAGAAGGCGACGTACCCGACGTCCGCGAGCGACAGGAAGGGAACCGTCACGCCGCGGAACGCCTGCACCCCGGGCCGCGCGTCGACGACGGCACCGAGCACGCCGTGATGGAGCACGAGATCGACGGTGTACCGCTAGCTGGGTCCCTTGCCCGCGTGTGCCAGTCGGGGGCCGTGGTCAACGACGTCGACGCGGTCACCGTCCGAACTTTGCGTTGGCCTCGGGCGTGACAGGGGAGATCGACAACGGCAAGCACCGCTCAGGTGCACAGACTCCTCACGGCTCTGAGGACCGCGCGCGACCGCGGCTGACGCGAACGCCGGGCAGACCGTCGTCGGCCCGCGCTATGCCCGGGCGGAGATGGCGCCGGCCTCTGAGTGGATGTGCTCGTAGCGGACGTCGGAGAACCCGGCACCCTCGAGGGCCGTGATCCACCACTCGGGCGGGCACGGTCGGAGCCGCCCGGTGCCGGTGCCGATGCGGGCCACGTTCTTCGCCAGTCGCCACCATCCCGGGAGCCCGTGGCGAAGCATCGCGGCGGCCTTCTCGCGGAGCACCCCGCGGTGATACCGGTCGAGCTTTCGCCCGACCATCATGTCCGCGATGACGACCCGCCCGCCAGGAACGAGCCAGCCGCGCATGTCGCCCACCAGCTTCGTCTTGTCGGCGTCGGTCAGATAGTGCATCGCATAGCTCGAGACGATCAGATCGAACGACGCCGACGCCAGCTCCAGGCGCGCCATGTCGGCCGCTGCGGTGGTCAGCACCGCCCCGGTCGACGGCACGTGTGCGCGCAAGGCCGTCAGCATCTCCGGCGAGATGTCCACGGCGTGGACGCTCGCGGCCCGGTCGACCAGGGCGATCGTCAGGAATCCTGCACCCGCCCCGAGATCCAGACAACGATCGCTCGCCACAGGGTTCGCCATGTCCAGAACACGTCGACGCACCAGCGCGAAAACCGGGGAGGTGTCCACCGTGGTGCTCCACCGAACCACCCGCCGGTCCCACACAGATCTCAACCTGCGGCCACGCTGCGAAAGCACTGTCATACGTCGAACATATCGACCGGACCTGTTCAGAGCCTGAATTGGGACCTGGATCGGTCGCTGTTCGTGATATCGCTCCGGACCCCCGAAAATCGGGGGTGCCTCACCACCCCGCCCTGATTTCTGCGGCGGACGACAATCGGCGTCGGAGGAGCTACTGGTGTCGGGTGTGGCGGGGCAGGACCAGAGACGCGGTGGTCCCTCCGCCGGGGGTGTCGGTGAGGGTGGCGTGGCCGCCGTGCGCGGTGGCGATCTGCTGGACCAGGGGCAGTCCGAGGCCGTGACCGGGTTGCGAGCGGGCTTCGTCGGCGCGCCAGAACCGGTCGAATGCGCGTCGTTGCTCGTCGGGCGACATACCGGCACCGGTGTCGGTGACACGGATCGTCGAGGTGTCGGGGCCGTGGGTGAGCGTGACGGTGATCGTGCCGGTGGTCGGGGTGTGTCGGATCGCGTTGTCGATGAGGTTGCCCACGGCGCGGGTGAGGAGCTCGTGCGAGCCGGTGACGAGCACGTCGTCGGCGGCCTCGATCGTCACGATGGGCCGGTCTGGGCCGGCCTGGCCCGATCGCGCGAGGGCCGCTCTGGCGACGGTCGCGAGGGAGAGGACCTCGAACGCGTCGGACAGCTCGGCGGATGAGCCGCGCGCGAGGAGAAGGAGGTCCCCGGTGAGGGTCGTGAGCCCGACGACTTCGTCCAGCGCACCATCCAGGACACGCACATACTCCGCGGGGGTGCGCGGACGGCTCAGTGCGAGCTCGATCTCGGCCTGCAGGATGCTCAACGGGGTGCGGAACTCGTGCGAGGCGTCATCGACGAACCGTTGCTGGGCGGCATAGCTGGCCTGCAGTGGGCGCAGCGCGCGCCGGGCCATGGCGTAGCTGAGGAAGGGGACGACGGCGGCGAGCACCGCGAAGCACAGTGCCAACCCGGTGCGTAGGTGCGCGAACCCGGCGTCGACCCCGGTCACTGCGGCGACACCGTCGCCACGCACGGAGTCGTAGTCGAACGTGCCGGTGACGAAGGCGTACACCCCGATTGCGACCAGGGCGTACAAGGCGAGCTGGATCGCCGTGTAGGTGATGGTGAGGCGCAGGACGGTGCGGCGCACGATCACGAGTCAGCCGCGATCAGATAGCCGTAGCCGCGGCGGGTCTCGATGACGTCCGGCAGCCCGGGTTGGTCGAGCTTGACGCGCAGGTAACGGATGTAGGTCTGCACGACGTTGCTCATCCCCTGGTAGTTGGCGTCCCAGGCATGGTCGATGAGCTGGGTGGCGCTGACGACCTGACCGGCGTTGCGCAGCAGGTACTCCAGGACCGCGTACTCCTTGGCGGTGAGCGGAATCCGCTGCCCGGCCCGCGTGGCGCTACGGGTTGCGGGGTCCAGGGCGACGCCCTGGGCGTGCAGCACCGGTGGGTCCGCCCGGGGTGCCCGTCGCATCAGCGCTCGTACCCGGGCGAGGAGCTCGGCCAGGTGGAACGGCTTGACGAGGTAGTCGTCGGCCCCGGCGTCCAGACCCTGAACCTTGGTGCGTGGTGAGTCCAGTGCCGTGAGCATCAGGACGGGCACGTCCGTGCTGACGGCGCGGATCTGGCGGCAGACCTCCATGCCGCCCCCGGGGGTGCCGGGCAGCATCAGATCGAGGATGACGAGATCGTAGGTCTCGACCTCGAAGGCCTCCAGGGCGGCGGGACCGGTGTGGGCGACGTCGACCGCGTATCCCGCCTCGCCCAGGGCCCTGCGCACGACGTCTGCCAGGCGGACGTCGTCCTCCACGACCAGGACTCTCATGGGGTCATCATCCTGGATGCGCGATGCTCCTCAGGTCTCATGGGTCAGTCGACCTTCTCGCCTGTTCCGGGGGACTTGGTAGCGGTGGCGGTGGCGATCTTGGCCCCGGTGGCGGAAACCTGTATGGCGAAGTCGACCTGGTTCGTGGAGGTCCGGTAGATGCTGTAGGGGTTTTCGGGGTAGTGCCCGGGGTCGGTCTTGTTGTCGAAATACACGGTGGAGGCTTGCCCTGCAGCCAGGATCAGGTCGGCGATCTTCTGGTAGTAAGCCTCCTTCTTTCCGGTCTTGGCGTCGGTCATTGTGTAGTAGACCTCGAACCCGGTCAAAGGGGTGGTGCCGGTGTTCTTCAGCGTCAGTTCCAGGCGGTCGGCAATCGTCTTGCCCGTGGCCTGGTCGATGTTGTTCTCGGCTGCGGCATAGGTGATCGACAAGGTGGGTGCGGTGGCCGTGTTGACGATCGGGTCGCTGGACACCGGAAGGACCACGGACGCCGAGGCCGAGGCGAACACCAGGGGTGAGGGCGAGGATCCGCACCCTGCCAGGAGCAGGGCGCCGCTGAGGGTGGCGATGGCGGCAACGGCGGTGCGATTCATGACTGCCTCCTGAGGAGAGTGCGGCGGGTGGTGCTGAGGACGGCGAAGCCGGTGGCCAGGGCGGACCCGGCCAGCAGCGACAGGGAGTTCGCGAGAGTCGCGGTCAGGACCTGGGCGACGGGGAGCTGGTTGAACATGTCCTTGATGCCGAGCAGGGCGAACGTGAGCCGCTCGACGTGCTTGGTGACGGACGACAGCTCGAGCCCGTTGCGGACCGCGTCGTAGGCGGCGAAGTGTGCCATCACCGCGTGCTCGTCGGCCGTGGCGACCTGCAGGCTCTTGAAGAGCCCGCCGGGGACCTGGTTGTCCGGGTCCATCGTGTCGCCGATCTGGGGGACGACGAGGACGACCACCAGCCACAGGACCAGGACGATGATCAGTCCCGTGGTCGGCCTGCGGGTCATCGATGCCATGCCCATCGCCACGCAGCTCCACAGCACGAGGTAGACCCAGGCTGCCGCACCGGTGAGGGCCAGGCGGGCGAGATCGACCAGTTGCAGGGGTGCATTGCCGACCAGCACGAGCGCGAGTGTGATCGCGACCAGGATGCCGCCGACCGCGACCAGCCACGCGGTCGCGAGGGCCAGGATCTTGCCTCCGGCGACGGCGTGGGGACCCACGGGGCGGGTGAACAGCAGCTCGATCGTGGCGCGCTGCTTCTCCTTGGCGACGACGCCGTACCCGGCGACGATCGCGAACAGGGCGCCGATGACCTCGATGTACTCGACGCTTCCGCGCAGCAGCTGCAGGGGGAACAGCTGGGGCGGTGCGGCGGTGAGGGTGCTGCCGGAGGCACGCAACGCGGCGACGTACTGGTGGTACTGGTCGATGCTGACGCGGAACTTAGCTGCCTGGACGAGCACCGACACCGTTGCGGCGACAGCCAGGAATCCGAGCAGCACGATCAGCAGGCGGCTGCGGCGCAGGTCCAGGAGCTCTTTGCGCGCGACGACGAGGGTGCTAGTCACGGAGGTCTCTCCTGAGGACGTCACGCCGGGTCCGCAGCAGCACGGCGAGACCCAGCGCGAGGAAGGCGATGACGGTGGCGAGCGCCGCAACGGCACCACCGGTGGGGCTGGTGCCGAGCAGGGCACCGGAGATGGTCTTGAACTGCTCGGTCACCGACAGTGGGCCGAGCAGGGTGTGCACGACCGAGAACCCTCCACCGGTGGTCACGATCGACGGCACCGGGTTCAGAAGCGATACCGGCAGTGCGGCGGTGCCGAGCTGAGGAACGATGAACACGATCACGCTCCACACGACGATCGGGCTCAGCACCGCCGACGTCTGGGTCCGGGCGTAGAGCCCGGAGATCATCCCCATCACGACGAAGCCCATCAGCAGGACGCCCGCCACCACGTAGAAGCCGGCCAGGCGCGCGGTCGACGCGGCGTCGAGGGGGCGGCCGAGGATGAACCCGATGCTGATCCAGGTGACCGCGGCCGCGGCCGCGAGGACCGTCCCGAGCAGCACCGCGAGCCCGGTCATCTTCGCCGCCAGGTACACGCGCACGTCCACAGGCCGCGAGAGCAGCAGGTCCACCGTGCGCGACCTGCGGCTGCGCAGCAACGAGGTGGCTCCCAGGACGATGGCGAGCAGCGCACCGATCAGGACGACGTAGATCACGACGTTCTTGGCATAGGCCAGTGGTGGTGCACCGGTGAACGGGTTCGGTGCGCTGGTCAGGCCCGCGTCGGTGGTCTGCTGCCAGACGCGGGTCACGGTCCGGTTCGTGAGCCAGCCGATCAGGCTCGAGACCGACACCATGGCCAGGAACACCACGAGCAGCGCGTGCACCGTGCGTTCCCGCCGTGAGCTGACGAGCTCATGGCGGATCACCGCACCCCAGGACCCGGAGATCCCCCCTCGTCCGGCTGCGCCCGATGATCGCGGCGTGGAAGGTGCGACCGGTGGGGCCGGGGCGCTCATGCGGCCCTCTGGGACTCGATCTGCAGGTAGATGTCCTCCAGGGACGCCTCCCCGGGGAACGCGCGCGTGGTTGCCTCCATCGATGCGTGGTAGGCGAGCGTCCCGGCGCTGAGGATCCCGATCGACGTGCAGGTGCGGGTGACCTCGGCGAGCAGGTGGGTGTTCATGAAGATCGTCATGCCGAGGTCGCGGTTGAGCCCGACGATGATCTCGCGCAGGTTGCGTACTCCTTGCGGGTCCAGGCCTGACGTCGGTTCGTCGAGGAACAGGATGCGCGGCGAGTGCACGATCGCCTGCGCGATCCCGACCCGCTGTCGCATCCCCTTGCTGAACGTGCCGACGCGCTCGTGGTCGTGGCCGGTGAAGTCCAGGTACTCCAGGACCTCGTGGATGCGTCCGTCCGGTCGGCGCAGCCCGGACAACCGGGCGAAGTACCGCAGGTTCTCGACCGTCGTGAGGTTGTCGTAGAACTGCACGTTCTCCGGCAGGTACCCGATCAGGCGGCGGACGCCGTTCGGGTCACGGGCACCGTCCAGCCCACCGATGCGCAGATGCCCGCTGCTGGGCTCCAAGAGCGTGGTGAGCAGGTTCACGGTGGTCGTCTTGCCGGCGCCGTTGTGCCCGAGGAGTCCGAAGATCTCCCCCGAGGCGACCGTGAGGTCCAGGTGGCGCAGGGCGGTTTTGTCGCCGTAGGACTTGCTCAGTCCCTGAGTGTGGATCGCCGCGTCAGTCATGCTCACCACGCTAGGAACGGTGACCTGAGCCCAGCGTGAGAGGGCTCATCGGTTCCACAGGGCAGGTGCACCGCGCTCGTGACAGGTCCGGTCCGGCGTGTGGTGGTCAGCCCGCGCGAAGGTGCCCGCTGATGGTGCCGGTCTCAGGCGGGCCGCAGTCCCAGTCGCGGGTACAGGACACGGAATCCCGTGTCGAGACCTCCGTCGAGAGCACCGGCGCCGTGGCCTCCGTTGAGTATCTCGTGGAGGGTGACGTGCATCCCGGCGGCACGAGCGGCGGCGGCTGTCCGTTGGGATCCGGGGATGTACGAGGTGTCGTCGGTGGACACGGTGAAGATCGCTGTGGTGTCGGGGTAGTGATGGCGGGACAGGATCGCGACCGGCTTGTGGGCGTCGTAGGCACCCTGGTTGCCGGCGAAGATCTCCGCGAGGGTTCTGGCGGCATGCTCGGCGCCCGGGTACTCCTCACCCGAGATGTCGATCACGTTGCCCCACAGGTCGGGGTGTGAGGCGGCGAACGAGATCGCGCACTGGCCGCCGTTGGAGTAGCCCGCGATGGTCCAGCTCGCCCGGTCGGTGCGGATGTTCAGGTGGGTCCGTGCCCAGGCGACGACGTCGGTGTTCACATACGTCGCGACGTGTCCGTAGCGCGCGGTGTCCAGGCACAGGGTGTCGACAGTCGGGCTCCCGAGCTGGTCGGCGACGATCACGATCGGGGCGAGGCCGTGGTTCACCGCCGCGTAGCGGTCGAGGGTGGCGGCGACGGAGTGCGGGTCGGGGTTGCCCGGTTGGCCCATCAGGAGCACGACGAGCGGGAGTGCCGGCGGGTTCGTCGTCAACGCCGCAGGAGGCAGGTAGATGCCGGCCGGGCGGGCGACGAAACGCGACACGGTGCCCGGGATGACCGCGGTGCCGATGGCGCCGTGGCTGGGCATCCCGGGCGGCGCCTGCCAGCTCCGCCACAGCGGGGCTGGTGACGCGGCAGATGGCGCGAGGGTGGCGTGCGCGACGGCAGGGAGCGTGACCGGCCGGTCCGCCGTGAGCCCGAGCACCGCACCCACGGTGGGGTTGAGTCCGTAGATCGCGTTCACCCCGAGCACCGTGGTGAGCACCACCGTGACCGCACCCGCCAGGGACACGGTCTTGCGGCGCAGCGTCGTGCGACGCATGTTCGCCGTCACGAGGCCGAGCGCGGCGAAGCAGCCGACCACCCACGCGCGCGTGCTCCACCCCAAGGGCGTGCCGAACACGTCGACCGGCTTCTCCACGACCCACAGCACCAGGGCCCCGGTGAGCCCACCGGCCGCCAGCGCACCGGGCGCGATGGCCCACCAGCGCGGGACGCGGCGAGCGCCCAGGTAGAGGACGCTGAGCACGCTCAGCGCGTACGCGGTCACCAGCACGCCGGACGTCAGGACAGGAAGGCGCAGCAGCGAACCGGTCAGTGTGCTCATCGCAGGGAGACCTCTCCGGCCGCGTCGGGGGTGGGAGCGAAGGGTGGGGCTGGGATGGGGGCGCGGGTCAGATCGGCCATCGGGTGCTCCCCCGGGTCGAGCCGGC
>MLJW01000525.1_pt1 | contig 15393 bp, 11 predicted proteins | sample 888231 | NCBI WGS metagenome assembly MLJW01 (sample SAMN05788063, study PRJNA343431) | mine drainage metagenome | isolation source: sample collected from the inflow into an acid mine drainage treatment plant... | place: Germany: Lusatia, lignite mining district
GGGCGACAACGTCAGCATCACGGTGAATCTGATCAACCCGATCGCGATGGAGGAAGGTCTGCGCTTCGCGATCCGCGAAGGCGGTCGTACCGTCGGTGCGGGTGTGGTTGCCAAGATCATCGAGTAATTATTAGCGATAGTGGCGGAGCGAAGCGATTCGCTCCGCTGTTGTCATTTGCAGGTTATAGGCCAGTAGCTCAATTGGTAGAGTATCGGTCTCCAAAACCGAGGGTTGGGGGTTCGAGACCCTCCTGGCCTGCCAGTTAGTAAAGTAGAAACGGACAGTTCGTACATGGCTGACAAGATCAAATTACTGGTTGCATTTCTGTTCGTCGTGGCAGGTGTGGTCGGCTACTATGCATTGCAGGATAGTGCTGCGGTATTGCGCGTACTGTCGGTGCTTTTCGGTGTGTTGCTGGCGGCAGGTGTGTTCTGGACGACCGTGCCCGGCAAGCAGTTCTTTGGTTTTGCTAGCGATTCGGTGGCGGAAGCGAAGCGCGTAGTGTGGCCGACGCGTAAAGAGACGATACAGACTACGGCGGTAGTGATTCTGTTTGCGGTGGTAATGGCGCTGTTCCTGTGGGCGGTAGATGCGAGTCTGTTGATGATCGTCAATAAATTGATGGGACGGAGTGAGTGATGGCCAAGCGTTGGTATGTGGTGCATACGTACTCGCAGTTCGAGAAAAGCGTACAGCGTGCTTTGCTGGAACGCATCGCGCGCGAAGGAATGGAAGACTTGTTCGGACAGATTCTTGTTCCGGTCGAAGAGGTGGTCGAACTTAAGTCCGGTCAGAAGAGCATCAGTGAGCGCAAATTCTTCCCTGGTTATGTGTTGGTCGAGATGGATATGACCGACGAGAGTTGGCATCTGGTGAAGAACACGCCCAAGGTCACCGGTTTTCTGGGTGGCTCGGCGATGAAGCCGACACCGATCAGTCAGAAGGAGGTTGATAACATCATGTCGCAGATGCAAGCGGGTGTTGAGAAGCCGCGTCCCAAGGTGTTGTTCGAGGTGGGTGAGGCGGTGCGCGTTAAAGAAGGGCCATTCACGGATTTCCACGGCATGGTGGAAGACGTCAATTACGACAAGAGCAAACTGCGGGTCGCGGTCACCATTTTTGGTCGCTCGACACCTGTGGAACTGAATTTCGGGCAAGTCGAAAAAGCCTGATGTTGAGCGCCGGAATTTCCGGCATGACAAACGGGGAGCGTATCGGAGCAGTTGCGGTACGCGTTTAACCCACTAAGCAAGGAGTAGCAACGTGGCAAAGAAAATCATCGGCTTTATCAAGCTGCAAGTACCGGCCGGCAAGGCCAACCCAAGTCCTCCTATCGGTCCGGCACTCGGCCAGCGCGGCCTGAACATCATGGAATTCTGCAAGGCGTTCAACGCGCAGACCCAGGGTGTCGAGCCAGGTTTGCCTATCCCGGTTGTGATCACTGCCTTCGCTGACAAGAGCTTCACCTTCGTGATGAAGACTCCGCCTGCGACCATTCTGATCAAGAAGGCTGCCGGAATTCAGAAGGGAAGCAAGACGCCGCATACCGACAAGGTCGGCAAGCTGACCCGCAAGCAGGCGGAAGACATCGCCAAAGCAAAACAGCCTGACCTGACGGCGGCCGACCTGGATGCCGCAGTGCGCACCATCGCCGGTAGCGCGCGCAGCATGGGCATCACTGTGGAGGGCGTATAACATGGCACAAGTTTCCAAACGTTACAAGGCGCTCGCCGCCAAAGTAGACCGCAACAAGCTGTACGCGTTGGATGAGGCGCTGAAGCTGGTGAAAGAGACTGCCAAGGCCAAGTTCGATGAATCCATCGACGTGGCGGTGAATCTGGGTATCGATGCCAAGAAGTCAGATCAACTGGTTCGCGGCTCTGTGGTATTGCCCAAGGGTACCGGCAAGACCGTTCGCGTGGCTGTATTCGCACAGGGTGCCAAGGCTGAAGAAGCCAAGGCGGCAGGTGCCGATATCGTCGGTTTCGACGATCTGGCCGAGAGCATCAAGGCTGGCAAGATGGATTTCGACGTGGTGATCGCTTCTCCGGATGCGATGCGTATCGTCGGTCAGCTGGGTCAGATCCTGGGTCCGCGCGGTTTGATGCCCAACCCCAAGGTGGGTACCGTGTCTGCCGATGTGGCTGGCGCAGTGAGAAACGCCAAGGCGGGTCAGGTGCAGTACCGCACAGACAAGAACGGCATTGTGCAGTGCACGATCGGGCGCGCCTCGTTCGCGCCGGAAGCGTTGCGCGAGAACATGCTGGCGCTGATCGATGCGTTGAACAAGGCCAAACCAGCCGCTTCCAAGGGCGTTTACCTGAAGAAAGTTGCGATCTCCAGCACCATGGGTGTCGGTATTCGTGTTGAACAGGCGTCTTTGGCTGTATAAGTTTTGAATTTGGCGGCGGGGTATTCCCCGCTGTCATTTGTTCTTTGACTGCTGGCAGCATAGGCAGATTATCAAAGACCGTAGGTGTCGAAGGCGTCGTTGGTCGGAGACTTAATTGGCGGCAGTTGCGTCAACCCACGTAGATGGTGTGCCCGCGAGCAGGAAGTATTTGTTGTTCCCTGTCTTGAGGACGCGGTCGTTAATCTAAGGAATATCAAACTACGGTGCGATATTCCGCTGTGAAGATGGAGGAAGGCTTTGGGTCTTAATCTGCAAGAAAAGCAAGCGGTGGTCGCGGATGTCAGCGCACAAGTGGCGCAGGCTCAGACTATCGTTTTGGCTGAGTATCGCGGCATCGAAGTCGGCGACATCACCAGATTGCGTGCCAATGCGCGTAACTCTGGTGTGTATTTCCGCGTGGTTAAAAACACGTTGGCACGCCGTGCGGTGCAAGGCACTCCGTTCGAAGCGTTGGCAGAGAAAATGGTTGGGCCGTTGGTTTACGGTATCAGCGCTGATCCTGTCGCAGCTGCGAAGGTGGTGTATGACTTCGCCAGGTCGAACGAAAAATTGGTGATTACAGCGGGTTCATACAACGGCAAGGTGCTGGACAAAGCGGGCGTTTCCGCATTGGCTACCGTACCGCCGAAGGAAGTTCTGCTGGCGCAACTGTTGGGCGTGTTGCAATCACCGGTTTCAGGCTTGGCGCGTGTGCTCGTCGCAGTGGCAGAAAAGAAGACTGCTGCCGCGTAATTTATTTCGATCTTTTAATTCAGGAAGAACAACATGGCATTCGATAAAGACGCATTTTTGACAGCATTGGACGGAATGTCCGTGCTGGAACTGAACGAGCTGGTTAAGGCGGTTGAAGAGAAGTTTGGCGTATCCGCTGCTGCGATGGTTGCTCCTGCCGCTGCTGGCGGCGCTGCTGCCGGTGCCGCTGCAGTTGAACAGACCGAGTTCACTGTGACCCTGAAGGCCGCTGGCGACCAGAAGGTGAACGTGATCAAGGTTGTGCGTACCATCACCGGTCTGGGCTTGAAAGAAGCCAAGGATCTGGTTGACGGTGCACCGAAGCCGGTCAAGGAAGGCATCAGCAAGGCCGATGCTGACGCGATCGCCAAGCAACTGATTGAAGCTGGCGCAACTGCTGAAGTCAAGTAATCTCGGCGTTTGCAGAGAGGCTGACGGAAAACCCGTCAGCCTTTTGCCGCTTCTGGAAACAAAAGCGAAATTCTGTGTTCGAGAGTGTAGAAGTTAACGGTTAAGCGGTGCAAGAGCGCCGGTTGTCCCTTACCTTTTCCTTCTGTTAGTGGAGATACCATGAGCTATTCTTTTACCGAAAAAAAACGTATTCGTAAAAGTTTTGCAAAGCGCGTCGGCGCTTTGCCGGTGCCGTTTTTGCTGTCCACCCAGCTGGAATCATACAGCGATTTCCTGCAGGCTTGGGTCGCGCCCGAGCAGCGCAAGAACGAAGGGTTGCAGGCCGCGTTCAATTCGATCTTTCCGATCGAGAGCCATACCAAATTCGCCCGTCTGGACTTCGTCAGCTACACGCTGGGCATGCCCCCGTTCGACGTGCGTGAATGCCAGCAGCGCGGGCTGACTTATGCGTCCCCGTTGCGTGCCCGCGTGCGTCTGACCATCCTGGACAAAGAAGCATCCAAGCCGACGGTGAAAGAAGTGAAAGAGCAGGAGGTCTATATGGGCGAGATCCCGTTGATGACACATACCGGCTCTTTCGTGATCAACGGCACCGAGCGCGTGATCGTTTCGCAACTGCATCGTTCGCCTGGTGTGTTCTTCGAGCATGACCGCGGCAAGACCCATTCATCCGGAAAGTTGCTTTTCTCGGCGCGCGTGATTCCTTATCGCGGCTCATGGCTGGATTTCGAGTTCGATGCCAAAGACTATGTGTATTTCCGTATCGACCGTCGCCGCAAGATGCCGGTGACCATCCTGCTGAAGTCCCTAGGCTATACGCCCGAACAGATTCTGGAGATGTTCTTCAGCAACGACACCTTCCATTTCAGCAAAAAGGGTATCCAGTTTGAAGTGGTGCCGGAGCGCCTGCGCGGCGAGATTGCACGCTTCGACATCGAGGGAAAGGGCAAGCTCATCGTTGCCAAGGACAAGCGCATCACTGTGCGCCACATCCGCGAGATTCAGGAAGCGGGTATCGACAAGTTGACCGTTGGGGCGGATTTCCTGATTGGCCGTGTACTGGCACACAATATCGTGGACAAGGACAGTGGCGAGATCATCGCCAATGCCAATGACGAGATCACCGAGACTTTGCTGGGTAAGCTGGAGGCGGCTGGTGTGGCCAAGATTCATACCCTGTATACGAATGATCTGGATCAGGGAGCATTCATTTCCCAGACTCTGCGTACGGATGAGACTACGGATCTGTGGACCGCGCGCGTTGCGATCTATCGCATGATGCGTCCCGGCGAGCCGCCTACTGAAGACGCCGTAGAGGCACTGTTCAACGGCCTGTTCTTCAATGAAGACCGTTACGACCTCTCTGCAGTGGGCCGTATGAAGTTCAATCGTCGTGTCGGCCGTGAAGAATTGACCGGTGCCGTTATCCTGTCCAACGAAGACATCGTGGAAGTGATCCGCATCCTGGTCGAATTGCGCAACGGCCGCGGCGAGATCGACGACATCGATCACCTGGGCAACCGTCGCGTGCGCGCCGTGGGCGAATTGGCCGAAAACCAGTTCCGTACCGGTCTCGCTCGCGTTGAGCGCGCTGTCAAGGAACGCCTGGGTCAAGCCGAAGCAGACAACCTGATGCCGCATGACTTGATCAACGCCAAGCCGATCTCGGCTGCAGTGAAAGAGTTCTTTGGTTCGTCGCAATTGTCGCAGTTCATGGACCAGACCAACCCGCTGGCGGAAGTGACGCACAAACGTCGTATTTCCGCCCTGGGGCCTGGCGGTTTGACACGCGAGCGTGCCGGCTTCGAAGTGCGCGACGTGCACCCGACCCACTACGGCCGTGTGTGCCCGATCGAAACGCCGGAAGGCCCGAACATCGGCCTGATCAACTCGCTGGCGCTCTATGCGCGCACCAACGAATATGGCTTCATCGAAACACCATATCGCCGTGTGGTGAAGAGCCGTGCTACCGATGATGTTGACTACCTGTCCGCCATCGAAGAGGGCAAGTTCACCATCGCCCAGGCGAACGCCGAACTGGACAAGAAGGGCCATTTCACCAACGATATCGTCTCTGCACGTCAGCACAACGAATTCGTGCTCGCCGAGCCTGACAAACTGGAATACATGGACGTGGCACCGGCACAGGTCGTGTCCGTGGCAGCTTCGCTGATTCCGTTCCTGGAACACGATGACGCGAACCGTGCATTGATGGGCGCCAACATGCAACGCCAGGCTGTTCCTGTGTTGCGTGCCGAGAAGGCCTTGGTCGGTACCGGCATAGAGCGCACCGTAGCGGTCGACTCCGGCACGGCTGTGCAGGCATGGCGCGGCGGCCGCGTTGATTACGTGGATTCCGGCCGTATCGTGGTGCGCGTCAACGACGATGAAACCACCGCGGGCGAAGTCGGCGTGGACATCTACAACCTGACCAAGTACACCCGTTCCAACCAGAACACCAACATCAACCAGCGTCCTCTGGTGCGTGTGGGCGATGTGATCGCTCGCGGCGACGTGGTGGCCGACGGTGCCTCGACCGATATGGGCGAATTGGCGCTGGGTCAGAACATGATGATCGCGTTCATGCCTTGGAACGGTTACAACTTCGAGGACTCGATCCTGATCTCCGAGCGCGTGGTCGCGGAAGACCGGTTCACTTCGATCCATATCGAAGAGTTGACGGTGATGGCGCGCGACACCAAGCTGGGTACCGAAGAAATCACCCGCGACATCCCGAACCTGTCCGAAGCGCAGATGGCGCGTCTGGACGAGTGCGGCATCGTGCACATCGGCGCGGAAGTCGGTGTGGGCGACGTGCTGGTGGGCAAAGTGACTCCGAAAGGCGAAACGCAACTGACGCCGGAAGAGAAGCTGCTGCGCGCGATCTTCGGCGAGAAGGCGTCCGACGTTAAGGATACGTCGCTGCGCGTGAAGGCCGGTATCTCCGGTACCGTGATCGACGTGCAAGTGTTCACCCGCGAGGGTCTGCAACGCGACAAACGTGCACAGCAGATCATCGACGATGAACTGTCGCGCTACAAGAAAGACCTGGCCGACCAGATGCGCATCGTCGAGGCCGACTTGTTCTCCCGTCTGGAAAAGCTGTTGCACAACAAGGTCGCCAACGGAGGACCGAAGAAGCTGGCCAAGGGTACCAAACTGAGCAAGGAATATCTGCACAGCGTAGAGCATCATCAGTGGTTCGACATCCGTGTCGCCGACGATGATGTGGCCATCCAGATGGAGCAGGTCAAGGAAGGTCTGGCGCAGAAGCGTGTGGAATTCGACGCTGCATTCGAACTGAAGAAGAAAAAGCTGACGCAAGGCGACGAACTGCAAGCAGGCGTGCAGAAGATGGTCAAGGTGTATGTGGCAGTGAAGCGCCGTTTGCAGCCCGGCGACAAGATGGCCGGCCGCCACGGTAACAAGGGTGTGGTGTCGCGCATCGTACCGGTGGAGGATATGCCGCGCATGGCCGATGGTACACCGGTCGAAGTGGTGCTGAACCCGTTGGGCGTTCCGTCGCGTATGAACATCGGTCAGGTGCTGGAAGTGCATTTGGGTTGGGCTGCAAAGGGTTTGGGCAAGAAGATCGAGCAGATGTTGGAATCGCAAGCCAAGATCGCCGAGGTGCGCAAGTTCCTGGGCAAGATCTACAAGGGCGACCAAGCCGATGAGATCGCGACCTTTACCGACGAAGAAGTGGTCGAATTGTGCCGCAATCTGAGGGCTGGCGTTCCGTTTGCAACGCCGGTATTCGACGGTGCCAGCGAAGAAGAGATCAAGGATTTGCTGGAACTGGCCGATCTGCCGCGCTCCGGACAGATACAGCTGTATGACGGACGAACCGGTGATCCGTTCGATCGCAAGGTGACAGTGGGTTACATGCATGTGCTGAAGCTGCACCACCTGGTCGACGACAAGATGCACGCGCGTTCGACCGGACCGTACAGCCTGGTTACCCAGCAACCTCTGGGCGGCAAGGCGCAGTTCGGTGGCCAGCGTTTCGGTGAGATGGAAGTGTGGGCGCTGGAAGCTTACGGCGCAGCGTACACGCTGCAGGAAATGCTCACGGTCAAGTCGGATGACGTCAACGGACGCACCAAGGTGTACGAGAACATCGTCAAGGGCGAACACAAGATCGACGCGGGCATGCCTGAGTCGTTCAACGTGCTCACCAAGGAAATCCGCTCGCTGGGTATCGATATCGATCTGGAACGCCATTAATTCAGGCATCAGGATACGGGATACAGGATTTGCCAAGTGCTTTCCTGAATCCTGTATCCCGCATCCTAAATCCTTAATAAGGAGTTACACATGAAAGCATTGCTGGATTTATTCAAGCAGGTTACACAGAAGGAAGAGTTTGACACGATCAAGATCGGTCTGGCTTCTCCCGAAAAGATCCGTTCGTGGTCCTACGGCGAAGTGAAAAAGCCGGAAACCATCAACTATCGAACGTTCAAGCCGGAGCGTGATGGCCTGTTCTGCGCCAAGATATTCGGGCCGGTCAAAGACTACGAATGCCTGTGCGGCAAGTACAAGCGCCTCAAGCATCGCGGCGTGATCTGCGAAAAATGCGGTGTCGAAGTTACCTTGTCCAAAGTGCGCCGCGAGCGCATGGGTCATATTGAGCTGGCTTCGCCGGTTGCGCATATCTGGTTCCTGAAATCGCTGCCGTCCCGTCTGGGCATGGTGCTGGACATGACCTTGCGCGACATTGAGCGCGTGTTGTACTTTGAAGCCTATGTCGTGACCGAGCCGGGCATGACACCGTTGAATCGCGCCCAGCTGCTGTCGGAAGACGACTATCTGGCCAAGCTGGAAGAGTACGGCGACGAATTTCAAGCGGTGATGGGTGCAGAAGGTGTTCGCGCCCTGCTGCGTGCGCTGGACGTGCCAGCCGAGATCGAGAAGTTGCGCGCCGAACTGGAAGCGACCAGTTCCGAAACCAAGATCAAGAAATACGCCAAGCGCCTGAAGGTGCTGGAAGCGTTTATGCAGTCCGGTATCAAGCCGGAATGGATGGTGATGGAAGTGTTGCCGGTGCTGCCGCCGGAACTGCGTCCGCTGGTGCCGCTGGATGGCGGTCGTTTTGCCACCTCCGACCTGAACGATCTGTATCGCCGCGTGATCAACCGTAACAACCGTCTGAAACGTTTGCTCGAACTGAAGGCGCCGGAAATCATCGTGCGCAACGAGAAGCGCATGCTGCAGGAGTCCGTGGATTCGCTGCTGGACAACGGCCGTCGCGGCAAGGCCATGACCGGCGCCAACAAGCGTCCGCTGAAGTCGCTGGCCGATATGATCAAGGGTAAGGGCGGTCGTTTCCGTCAGAACTTGCTCGGCAAGCGCGTGGATTACTCCGGCCGTTCCGTGATCGTGGTGGGCCCGCAGCTGAAACTGCATCAATGCGGTCTGCCGAAAAAGATGGCGCTGGAACTGTTCAAGCCATTCATCTTCGAACGTCTGGAAAAGATGGGTCTGGCGACCACGATCAAGGCCGGCAAGCGCATGGTCGAGGCTGAAGAGCCTATCGTGTGGGACATCCTGGAAGAAGTCATCCACGAACACCCGGTAATGCTAAACCGTGCGCCGACGCTGCACCGTTTGGGTATTCAGGCATTCGAACCTATCCTGATCGAAGGCAAGGCCATCCAGTTGCATCCGCTGGTCTGCTCGGCATTCAACGCCGACTTCGACGGTGACCAAATGGCCGTGCACGTTCCGCTGTCGCTGGAAGCGCAGATGGAAGCGCGCACCCTGATGCTGGCCTCGAACAACGTGTTGTCGCCCGCCAACGGCGAGCCGATCATCGTGCCGTCGCAGGATATCGTGCTGGGGCTGTACTACATGACACGCGAAAAGATTGGCGCATTGGGCGAAGGCTCGATGTTCGCCGATGTATCCGAAGTGTTGCGCGCCTATCGGTCCGGTCAAGTCGATCTGCAAGCCAAGGTATTGGTGCGCATCAAGGAATCGTTTATCAACGAAGCGGGCGAGAAGGAAGAAAAGCGTACACGTTACGAAACGACTGTTGGTCGTTCCATCCTGTCCGAAATTCTGCCGACGAACCTGCCGTTCAGCGCCGTCAATAAAACGCTTAAGAAGAAAGAGATTTCGCGTCTGATCAACACCAGCTTCCGCCGTTGCGGTCTGCGCGACACGGTGATCATGGCCGACCAGTTGATGTACACCGGCTTTGCTTATGCGACCCGCGCCGGTATCTCGATCTGCGTGGACGACATGCTGGTGCCGCAACAGAAGAACGAACTGATCGCCGCTGCAGAAAAAGAAGTGCACGAGATACAGACCCAGTACACCTCCGGTCTGGTGACTCAGGGCGAGCGTTACAACAAGGTGGTGGACATCTGGGGCCGTACCGGCGACCAGGTTGCCAAGGCGATGATGGATCAACTCGGTGTCGAGCCGGTGCGCGATCTGCTGACCGGCGAGGCGCTTTTCGACAAGAAGGGCAAAGCAGTTACACAGGAGTCGTTCAATTCCATCTACATGATGGCCGACTCCGGTGCGCGCGGCTCTGCGGCGCAGATCCGTCAGTTGTCCGGTATGCGCGGCCTGATGGCAAAACCGGACGGCTCCATCATCGAAACGCCGATCACTGCGAACTTCCGCGAAGGCCTGAACATGTTGCAGTACTTCATCTCCACGCACGGTGCACGTAAGGGCTTGGCGGATACGGCGTTGAAGACAGCGAACTCCGGCTACCTGACACGCCGTCTGGTGGATGTGACACAGGATCTGGTCATTACCGAGAACGATTGCGGCACCAGCAACGGTCGTTCGATGAAGGCTCTGGTCGAAGGCGGTGAGGTGATCGAGGCGCTGCGTGAGCGTATCCTCGGTCGCGTGGTGGCGGCTGATGTGGTCAATCCCGAAACCAGCGAAACCATGTACGAAGCAGGGACCCTGCTTGACGAAGACAAAGTGGAACATATCGAGTCCCTGGGTGTAGACGAAGTGCGCGTACGTACTCCGCTGACCTGTGACACTCGTTACGGTCTGTGTGCGAAGTGTTACGGACGCGATCTGGGCCGTGGCGGCCTGGTGAACGTGGGCGAAGCAGTTGGAGTGATCGCCGCGCAGTCCATCGGCGAACCGGGTACCCAGCTGACCATGCGTACTTTCCACATTGGCGGCGCGGCATCGCGTACCGTGGTGGCAAGCCAGGTCGAGAGCAAGTCGAACGGTGTCATCAAGTACAGCCCGAACATGCGTACCGTGACTACCGCGCGCGGGGAACTGGTGGTCGTGGCGCGTTCCGGTGAAGTGATGGTGACGGACGACCACGGTCGCGAGCGCGAGCGTCACAAGGTGCCTTACGGTGCCAGCCTGACCGAGCGTGAAGGCAAGACCGTGCGCGCAGGTGAGATCCTTGCGACATGGGATCCGCACACCCGTCCGATCATTACCGAATACGCTGGCCGCGTGCGTTTCGAAAATGTGGAAGAGGGTGCCACCGTCGCCAAGCAGATCGACGAAGTGACCGGTCTGTCCACATTGGTGGTTATCGATCCGAAGCGATCCACCACCGGCAAGGGCGTTCGTCCGTTGGTGCGTCTGCTGGATGACGCCGGACACGAGATCAAGATCGCCGGAACGGATACGCCTATCTCGGTGACCTTCCAGGTTGGTTCGATTATTACTGTGGAAGACGGGCAACATGTGGGTGTCGGCGACGTATTGGCGCGCATTCCGCAGGAAAGTTCGAAGACTCGCGATATTACCGGTGGTCTGCCACGCGTGGCCGAATTGTTCGAAGCGCGTTCGCCGAAAGATGCGGGCATGTTGGCGGAAGTCACCGGTACGGCTTCTTTCGGCAAGGAAACCAAGGGCAAACAGCGCCTGGTCATCACGGATGTTACCGGCGAGGCACATGAATTCCTGATCACCAAGGACAAGCATGTGCTGGTGCACGATGGGCAAGTGGTGAACCAAGGCGAAATGATTGTGGACGGCCCGGCCGATCCGCACGACATCCTGCGTTTGCTGGGTATCGAAGCGCTGGCACAGTACATCACTGACGAAGTGCAGGATGTTTACCGCTTGCAGGGCGTGAAGATCAACGACAAGCATATCGAAGTGATCGTGCGTCAGATGTTGCGTCGTATCGCCATCGTCGATGAGGGTGATACCACCTTCATTCCGAAAGAGCAGGTGGAGCGTGCCGAGATGCTGCAGGAGAACGAGCGGGTGGTGGCGGCAGGCAAAGAGCCAGCCACTTTCCAGCATATGCTGCTGGGTATCACCAAGGCATCGTTGTCCACCGATTCGTTCATCTCCGCCGCTTCCTTCCAGGAAACGACGCGCGTGCTGACCGAAGCGGCGATCATGGGCAAGAAGGACGACCTGCGCGGACTCAAAGAGAACGTCATTGTGGGCCGCCTCATCCCTGCAGGCACGGGCTTGGCCTATCACGTACTGCGACGCAAGCAGCGCTTGGGGCTGGATATCGCCGAGGGTGCCGGTTTGGCCGAGGTCGCAGCGGCTGCGGAGGCTCAGGAGGGCGTCTAGTTGCTTGACAGGCAAGGGCTTCGTCAATAGAATGCGCGGTCTTTTTAGTCCGCGCATTTCAGTGCAAGTCGGCGCAGATGCAGTTCCAGAGTGGTATTTTGGGTTTAACTATTAGTTTTTAAACAGTTTTCAGGAAGCGGAAATAAACAATGCCAACCATCAACCAGTTAGTGCGCACGGGCCGTACGGCGGAAGTGACCAAAAGCAAGGTTCCTGCCCTCGCGGGAAGCCCTCAGAAACGCGGTGTTTGCACGCGCGTTTACACCACGACTCCGAAGAAGCCGAACTCGGCGCTGCGTAAAGTAGCCAAGGTGCGATTGACCAACGGCTTCGAGGTCATCTCCTACATCGGCGGCGAAGGCCACAATCTGCAAGAGCACAGCGTGGTGTTGATTCGCGGTGGTCGTGTGAAGGACTTGCCTGGTGTGCGTTACCACATGGTGCGCGGCAGCTTGGATACGGCGGGTGTGAAGGATCGTAAACAGTCTCGTTCCAAGTACGGTGCGAAGCGCCCGAAAAAAGCGTAATTCAGAAGTCAGACAGATATAACTGAGGTATTGATATGCCAAGACGTAGAGAAGTCCCCAAACGCGAAGTCCTGCCGGATCCAAAGTACGGCAATCAGGATCTTTCCAAGTTCGTTAACGTATTGATGACCGCCGGCAAGAAGTCGGTTGCGGAGCGCATTTTGTACGGTGCGTTGGAGCAAGTCGCGAAGAAGAGCGGCAAGGATCCGATCGAGGTGTTCAATCAGGCGATCTCCAATGCCAAGCCTCAGGTCGAAGTAAAGAGCCGCCGTGTCGGCGGTGCCAACTATCAGGTTCCTGTTGAGGTGCGTCCGTCGCGCCGCATGGCGCTGGCGATGCGCTGGCTGAAGGAGTTTGCCCGCAAGCGCGGCGAAAAGTCCATGGGTATGCGCTTGGCTGGCGAGTTGATCGATGCTGCGGAAGGTCGCGGCGGTGCGGTCAAGAAGCGCGAAGAAGTTCATCGTATGGCTGATGCCAACAAAGCGTTCTCGCATTTCCGTTTCTAATAAGTACATTAAGCTAGGTAATTTATCGTGGCACGCAAAACACCAATCGAACTCTATCGCAACATCGGCATCAGTGCGCACATTGATGCCGGTAAGACAACGACCACCGAGCGCATCCTGTTCTATACGGGTGTGAGCCACAAGATCGGTGAGGTGCACGATGGTGCGGCCACGATGGACTGGATGGAGCAGGAGCAGGAGCGTGGTATCACCATTACTTCTGCGGCGACGACCTGTTTCTGGAAGGGTATGGATAATTCCTATCCGCAGCATCGTTTCAACATCATTGATACTCCGGGGCACGTGGACTTCACAATTGAGGTGGAGCGTTCCATGCGTGTGCTGGATGGCGCCTGCATGGTGTACTGCGCTGTGGGCGGTGTGCAGCCTCAGTCTGAAACTGTTTGGCGTCAGGCGACCAAGTACAAAGTGCCACGTCTGGCCTTTGTCAACAAGATGGACCGTACCGGGGCGAACTTCTTCAAGGTGGTTACGCAAATGGAAACCCGCCTGAAGGCCACCCCTATTCCGATTGTGATTCCTATCGGTGCGGAAGAAGGGTTTACCGGTGTTGTTGATCTGATCAAGATGCGAGCTATCATCTGGGATGAAGCTTCTCAAGGTATGAAGTTTGAGTACCAGGAGATTCCGGCTGATCTGGTGGCGACTGCCAATGAGTGGCGCGCAAAAATGGTCGAAACGGCTGCCGAAGCGTCCGAGGAGCTGATGAATCAGTATCTCGAAAATGGCGAACTGACCGAAGAGCAAATCATTCTTGGTATTCGTACTCGTACCATTGCCTGTGAAATTCAGCCGATGTTGTGCGGCTCTGCGTTCAAGAATAAGGGTGTGCAGCGTATGCTGGATGCGGTGATCATGTTCTTGCCGTCGCCGGTCGATATTCCGGATGTCACCGGTGAAACCGAAGAAGGCACTCCGACATCCCGCAAGGCTGATGACAGCGAAAGCTTCTCTGCGTTGGCATTCAAGCTGATGACGGACCCGTTTGTTGGTCAGTTGACTTTCGTGCGCGTTTATTCCGGTGTACTGAAAAAAGGTGACACGGTTTACAACCCGATTCGCGGCAAGAAAGAGCGTATCGGCCGTATCGTGCAGATGCACGCAAACGAGCGGCAAGAAGTTGACGAAATTCTGGCGGGAGATATTGCCGCTTGTATCGGTTTGAAAGATGTGACCACCGGCGAATCGCTGTGTGATCCAAACAAGCCGATCATCCTTGAGCGCATGATATTCCCGGAGCCGGTGATTCATGTGGCTGTGGAGCCGAAGACCAAGGTCGACCAGGAAAAGATGGGCATTGCGCTGGGACGTTTGGCGGCAGAAGATCCTTCGTTCCGTGTGCGCACCGACGAAGAGTCCGGCCAGACCATCATGTCCGGTATGGGTGAGTTGCACCTGGAGATTCTGGTTGACCGCATGAAGCGCGAATTCGGCGTTGAAGCGAACGTGGGTGCGCCTCAGGTTGCCTACCGCGAGGCGATTCGCAAGTCGGTCGAAGTCGAAGGCAAGTACGCCAAGCAGACCGGTGGTCGCGGTCAATATGGTCACGTGTGGATCAAGATGGAGCCGAACGAAACAGGCAAGGGCTTTGAGTTCGTCGATGCGATCAAGGGCGGTACCGTTCCTCGCGAATTTATTCCTGCAGTGGAAAAGGGTTTGCGCGAATCCTTGCCAAATGGTGTGCTGGCGGGATTCCCGGTAGTGGATGTCAAGGTTACGCTGTTCGACGGTTCCTACCACGACGTGGACTCCAACGAAAATGCGTTCAAGATGGCTGCATCTATGGCGTTCAAGGACGGTATGCGCAAGGCGAGCCCGGTGCTGCTGGAGCCGATGATGTCGGTGGAAGTGGAAACGCCGGAAGATTACACGGGTACGGTGATGGGTGATTTGTCTTCTCGTCGCGGCATGGTGCAAGGCATGGATGACATGGCTGGCGGCAGCAAGAGTGTCAAGGCGGAAGTTCCGTTGTCCGAGATGTTCGGTTATTCGACTGCGTTGCGTTCCGCAACCCAGGGTCGTGCGACTTACACCATGGAATTCAAGCACTATACTGAAGCACCCAAGAGTGTCGCTGAAGCAGTAATGAACACCAAGAAATAACACTGACTAGTCGGAGAGATAAATCATGGCAAAGAGCAAATTTGAACGAACGAAGCCGCACGTAAACGTAGGCACGATTGGACACGTTGACCACGGCAAGACCACCCTGACAGCGGCGATCACCATGGTGCTGTCGAAGAAATT
>MLJW01000526.1_pt1 | contig 15358 bp, 11 predicted proteins | sample 888231 | NCBI WGS metagenome assembly MLJW01 (sample SAMN05788063, study PRJNA343431) | mine drainage metagenome | isolation source: sample collected from the inflow into an acid mine drainage treatment plant... | place: Germany: Lusatia, lignite mining district
AACTTCTTCGACAATACGGTCGTGATCGCCGCTGTCAGCGTGGTCTTGCCGTGGTCCACGTGCCCAATCGTTCCTACGTTCACGTGCGGCTTCGTACGTTCAAATTTACTCTTTGCCATGATTTATCTCTCCGACTAGTCAGTGTTATTTCTTGGTGTTCATTACCGATTCAGCGACGCTCTTGGGTGCTTCAGTATAGTGCTTGAATTCCATGGTGTAGGTCGCACGACCCTGGGTTGCGGAACGCAACGCAGTCGAATAACCGAACATCTCGGACAACGGTACTTCCGCCTTGACACTCTTGCTGCCGCCAGCCATGTCATCCATGCCTTGCACCATGCCGCGACGTGACGACAGGTCGCCCATCACCGTACCGGTGTAGTCTTCCGGCGTTTCCACCTCCACCGACATCATCGGCTCCAGCAACACCGGGCTGGCCTTGCGCATACCATCCTTGAACGCCATAGAAGCCGCCATCTTGAAGGCGTTCTCGTTAGAGTCCACATCATGGTATGAACCATCGAACAGCGTGATCTTCACATCCACCACCGGGAACCCCGCCAACACGCCGCTAGGCAGCGATTCACGCAAGCCTTTTTCAACTGCGGGGATGAATTCGCGCGGAACGGTACCGCCCTTGATCGCATCGACGAACTCGAAGCCCTTACCAGTCTCATTCGGCTCCATCTTGATCCAGACGTGACCGTACTGACCGCGACCACCGGTCTGCTTGGCGTACTTACCCTCAACCTCGACAGACTTGCGAATCGCCTCGCGGTAGGCAACTTGCGGTGCGCCCACATTCGCCTCTACGCCGAATTCGCGCTTCATGCGGTCAACCAGAATCTCCAGGTGCAATTCACCCATACCGGACATGATGGTCTGGCCGGATTCTTCGTCAGTGCGCACACGGAACGACGGATCTTCAGCCGCCAAACGGCCCAGTGCAATACCCATCTTTTCCTGGTCGACCTTGGTCTTCGGCTCCACAGCTACGTGAATCACCGGCTCCGGGAATATCATGCGCTCAAGAATAATCGGCTTGTTCGGATCACACAGCGATTCGCCGGTAGTTACATCTTTCAAGCCGATACAAGCGGCAATATCTCCCGCCAGAATTTCATCAACCTCTTGCCGCTCGTTTGCGTGCATCTGCACGATACGGCCGATACGCTCTTTCTTGCCGCGGATCGGGTTATAAACCGTGTCACCCTTTTTCAGCACGCCGGAATAGACGCGCACGAAAGTCAACTGACCAACAAACGGGTCAGTCATCAACTTGAATGCCAGCGCGGAGAAGTTCTCGCTGTCATCAGCCTTGCGGGATGTCGGAGTACCTTCTTCGGTCTCACCGGTCACATCCGGAATGTCAACCGGCGACGGCAGGAACATGATCACCGCATCCAGCATGCGCTGTACACCCTTGTTCTTGAATGCAGAGCCGCACAACATCGGCTGAATTTCACAGGCGATGGTACGAGTGCGAATACCAAGAATGATTTGCTCTTCGGTCAGATCACCATTTTCGAGGTACTGATTCATCAACTCCTCGGACGCTTCTGCGGCCGTCTCGACCATCTTCGAGCGCCACTCATTGGCCGTCGCAACCAAGTCAGCCGGAATCTCTTTGTATTCGAACTTCATGCCCTGAGAAGCCTCATCCCAGATGATAGCTCTCATCTTGATCAGATCAACAACGCCAGTGAACCCTTCTTCCGCACCGATAGGAATCACAAGCGGAACAGGGGTAGCCTTCAGGCGGGTCTCCATTTGCGTAACCACCTTGAAGAAGTTCGCCCCGGTACGGTCCATCTTGTTGACAAAAGCCAGACGCGGCACTTTGTACTTGTTCGCTTGACGCCAAACCGTTTCAGATTGAGGCTGCACACCACCCACAGCGCAGTACACCATGCACGCACCGTCCAGCACGCGCATGGAACGCTCAACCTCAATGGTGAAATCCACGTGCCCTGGAGTGTCAATGATATTGAAACGATGCTGCGGATAGGAGTTGTCCATCCCCTTCCAGAAACAGGTTGTCGCCGCAGAAGTAATGGTGATACCACGCTCCTGCTCCTGCTCCATCCAGTCCATCGTGGCAGCACCATCGTGCACCTCACCGATCTTGTGGCTTACACCTGTATAGAACAGGATCCGCTCAGTGGTCGTTGTCTTACCAGCATCAATGTGCGCACTGATGCCGATATTGCGATAGTGTTCGATTGGTGTTTTGCGTGCCACGATAAATTACCTAACTTAATATACTTATTAGAAACGGAAATGCGAAAACGCCTTGTTGGCATCAGCCATACGATGGACTTCTTCGCGTTTCTTGACTGCGCCACCGCGACCTTCCGCAGCATCGATCAACTCACCGGCCAGACGCATACCCATGGATTTTTCACCGCGCTTGCGGGCAAACTCCTTCAGCCAGCGCATCGCCAGCGCCATGCGGCGGGACGGACGCACCTCAACCGGAACCTGGTAGTTTGCACCACCGACACGGCGACTCTTCACTTCGACCTGAGGTTTGGCATTGGAAATCGCCTGATTGAACACCTCGATCGGATCCTTGCCGCTCTTCTTCGCAACCTGTTCCAGCGCACCGTATAAAATACGCTCGGCGACCGACTTCTTGCCGGCAGTCATCAATACGTTAACGAACTTGGATAGGTCCTGATTACCGTACTTTGGATCCGGCAGGACTTCGCGCTTGGGGACTTCTCTACGTCTTGGCATATCAATACCTCGGTTATAACTGTCTAAATTTCTGAATTACGCTTTTTTCGGACGTTTCGCGCCGTACTTGGAACGAGATTGCTTGCGATCCTTCACACCGGCCGTATCCAGACTGCCGCGAACCATGTGGTAACGCACACCCGGCAAATCCTTTACACGACCACCGCGAATCAACACCACGCTGTGCTCTTGCAGATTGTGCCCTTCGCCGCCGATATAGGAAATGACCTCAAAGCCATTGGTCAAACGCACCTTGGCGACCTTCCGCAAAGCCGAGTTCGGCTTCTTTGGGGTCGTGGTGTAAACACGGGTACAGACGCCGCGTTTTTGGGGGCTACCCGCGAGGGCTGGCACCTTGCTCTTGGACACTTCCGCCGAACGGCCTGTGCGCACTAACTGGTTGATGGTTGGCATTGTTTATTCCGCTTCCTGAAAACTGTTTAAAAACTAATAGTTAGACCTAAAATCCCGTTCCAAAACCGCACCTGGACTGATTTACACAGAAATGCGCGGACTAAAAAGACCGCGCATTCTATTGACGAAGCCAGTGCCTGTCAAGCAACTAGATGCCTTCCTGCGTCTCCGCAGCTGCCGCTACCTCGGCCAATCCAGCGCCTTCGGCGATGTCCAGCCCCAAGCGCTGCTTGCGGCGTGTCATGTGGTACGCCAAGCCCGTACCTGCCGGGATGAGGCGGCCCACAATGACGTTTTCTTTGAGTCCGCGCAGATCGTCCTTCTTGCCCATGATTGCCGCTTCGGTCAGTACGCGCGTCGTCTCCTGGAAGGAAGCCGCAGAGATGAACGAATCGGTGGATAAGGACGCCTTAGTGATACCCAACAACATGTGCTGGTAGGTCGCCGGTTGTTTGCCTTCCACTGCAACGCGTTCGTTCTCCTGTAACAACTCGGCACGTTCCACCTGTTCCTTCGGAATAAAAGTGGTATCTCCTTCATCAAGGATCTGGATGCGGCGCAACATCTGACGCACGATCACTTCAATGTGCTTGTCGTTGATCTTCACACCCTGCAAGCGGTACACGTCCTGCACCTCGTCGGTGATGTACTGTGCCAGCGCCTCGATGCCCAGCAAACGCAGAATATCGTGCGGATCGGCCGGGCCATCCACGATCATTTCGCCCTGATTCACCACCTGGCCGTCGTGCACCAGCACATGCTTGTCCTTGGTGATCAGGAATTCATGCGCTTCGCCGGAAACATCGGTGATAACCAGACGCTGCTTGCCCTTGGTTTCCTTGCCAAACGAGGCAGTGCCGGTAACTTCCGCCAACATGCCTGCATCCTTCGGCGAACGCGCCTCGAACAACTCGGCCACGCGTGGCAGACCACCCGTGATGTCGCGCGTCTTCGAGCTTTCCTGCGGGATGCGCGCCAATACGTCGCCAACACCCACATGCTGACCGTCTTCCACCGTAATGATCGAACCAACCTGGAAGGTCACCGAGATCGGCGTATCCGTGCCGGCGATCTTGATCTCGTTCCCGGCCTCATCCAGCAAACGCACCAGCGGACGCACGCCCTTGCCAGTCGTAGAACGCTTCGGATCGATAACCACCAGCGTGGACAGACCAGTCACTTCGTCGATCTGCTTGGCGACGGTCGCACCCTCTTCCACGTTCTCGAAACGCACACGGCCTGCATACTCGGTGATGATCGGGCGAGTATGCGGATCCCATGTTGCAAGTATCTCGCCAGCACGCACGGTCTTGCCTTCGCGCTCTGTCAAGTTGGCACCGTAAGGCACCTTGTGGCGTTCGCGCTCGCGGCCATGATCATCCGTCACCATCACTTCGCCGGAACGCGCCACCACCACCAGTTCGCCGCGCGCCGTAGTCACAGTACGCATGTTCGGGCTGTATTTGATGACACCGTTCGACTTGCTTTCGACTTGGCTGGCCACCACGGTACGCGATGCCGCGCCACCGATGTGGAAAGTACGCATGGTGAGCTGTGTTCCCGGTTCGCCGATGGACTGCGCGGCGATCACACCGACCGCTTCACCCACGTTCACGAGACCGCCTCGACCCAGATCGCGACCGTAGCACTTGGCGCACAGACCGTAACGCGTATCGCAGGTCAGCGGTGTACGCACGCGCACTTCGTCGACCCCCAGAGACTCGATGTGTTCCACCTTGTCTTCGTCAAGCAACGTGCCGGCCTCGTACAGGGTCTCACTGGTTTCGGGGTTAACCACATCAGCAGCAACCACGCGACCGAGGATACGTTCGCGCAGAGCCTCGATCACTTCGCCGCCCTCGACCAGCGCCTTCATCGAACGGCCGTTTGTCGTACCGCAATCATTTTCGGTAATGACCAGATCCTGCGTGACATCCACCAGACGACGTGTCAGGTAACCGGAATTCGCTGTCTTCAACGCCGTATCCGCCAAGCCCTTACGTGCGCCGTGCGTGGAGATGAAGTACTGCAGCATGTTCAGACCTTCGCGGAAGTTCGCGGTGATCGGCGTCTCGATGATGGAGCCGTCCGGCTTCGCCATCAGGCCGCGCATACCGGACAACTGACGGATCTGCGCCGCGGAACCGCGTGCGCCGGAGTCGGCCATCATGTAGATGGAGTTGAACGACTCCTGCGTGATCGCCTTGCCCTTCTTGTCGAACAGCGCCTCGCCAGTCAACAGATCGCGTACAGGCTCGACACCGAGCTGGTCCATCATGGCTTTGGCGACCTGGTCGCCGGTACGGCCCCAGATGTCCACCACCTTGTTGTAGCGCTCGCCTTGAGTCACCAGGCCGGAGGTGTACTGGGTCTGGATCTCGTGCACTTCTTTTTCCGCAGCGGCGATCAGCTCGTTCTTCTGTTGCGGCACCAGCATGTCATCCACGCAGATCGAGATACCGGCACGCGTCGCATAGGCGAAACCGGTGTACATCAGCTGATCAGCCATGATCACCGTGTCGCGTAGACCGCAACGACGGAAGCTGGTGTTGATCAGACGCGATATCTCTTTCTTCTTCAGCGTCTTGTTTACCGCACTGAACGGCAGGTTCGTCGGCAGGATCTCGGACAGGATGGAACGGCCGACCGTAGTTTCGTAACGTGTACGCTTTTCTTCCTTCTCACCCGCTTCGTTGGTGAAAGACTCCTTGATACGCACCAGCACCTTGGCTTGCAGATCAACCTGACCGGAACGGTAGGCGCGCAAAACCTCCGACACATCGGCAAACATGGAACCTTCGCCCAGCGCTCCGACCTTTTCGCGAGTCATGTAATACAGGCCCAGCACGATATCCTGCGACGGAACGATGATGGGCTCGCCGTTGGCGGGCGACAATACGTTGTTCGAGGCCAGCATAAGCGTACGTGCTTCCATCTGCGCTTCCAGCGACAGCGGAACGTGTACGGCCATCTGGTCGCCGTCGAAGTCGGCGTTGAATGCCGAGCAGACGAGCGGATGCAACTGGATGGCCTTGCCTTCGATCAGGATGGGCTCGAATGCCTGGATACCCAGGCGGTGCAGCGTCGGTGCACGGTTCAGCATCACCGGATGCTCATGGATGACTTCTTCCAGGATATCCCACACGATCGGCTCTTCCGCCTCGACCATGCGTTTGCCAGCCTTGATCGTAGTGGCCAGCCCCATCTTTTCCAGACGTTCGAAGATGAACGGCTTGAACAGTTCCAGCGCCATCTTCTTCGGCAGACCGCATTGATGCAGTTTCAGCTGCGGGCCCACCACGATCACGGAACGGCCGGAGTAGTCCACGCGCTTGCCCAGCAAGTTTTGACGGAAACGACCGCCCTTGCCCTTGATCATGTCGGCCAGAGATTTCAGCGGGCGCTTGTTGGCGCCGGTCATGGCCTTGCCGCGACGACCGTTGTCCAGCAGCGAGTCCACGGACTCCTGCAGCATGCGCTTTTCGTTGCGCACGATGATTTCCGGCGCCTTCAGTTCGAGCAGGCGTTTCAGACGGTTGTTACGGTTGATGACGCGGCGATACAGGTCGTTCAGGTCGGAAGTCGCGAAACGACCACCGTCCAGCGGCACCAGCGGACGCAGTTCCGGCGGCAGCACCGGCAGCACTTCCATCACCATCCATTCCGGCTTGATGCCGGACTGCATGAACGCTTCCAGCACCTTCAGGCGCTTGGCGTATTTCTTGATCTTGGTCTCGGAACTCGTTGCTTCCAGTTCGGCGCGCAGCTTCTCGACTTCAGCCGGAACGTCCAGCGCACGCAACAATGCACGCACGCCTTCCGCACCCATCACAGCCGAGAATTCATCGCCATACTCTTCCAGCTTGGCGAGGTAGTCGTCTTCCGACAGCAACTGACCGCGGTTCAGCGGGGTCATGCCGGGTTCGGTCACTACATAGGCTTCGAAGTACAGCACGCGCTCGATGTCGCGCAGGGTCATGTCCAGCACCATACCCAGACGGGACGGCAACGACTTCAGGAACCAGATGTGCGCAACCGGCGAAGCCAGTTCGATGTGGCCCATGCGCTCACGACGCACTTTGGACAAAGTCACTTCGACGCCGCATTTTTCGCAAATCACACCGCGATGCTTGAGACGCTTGTACTTGCCGCACAAACATTCGTAATCCTTCACCGGCCCGAATATCTTGGCGCAGAACAGGCCGTCGCGCTCTGGTTTGAAGGTGCGGTAGTTGATGGTTTCCGGCTTCTTCACTTCGCCGTAGGACCACGAACGGATCTTCTCGGGAGAGGCCAGACCGATCTTGATCGTGTCGAACTCTTCCTTCTGTGTAACCTGCTTGAATAAATCCAGCAATGCTTTCATGTGTGACTCCTTTTATCCTGTGCCTGCGCTTAGTGGCGTTCCAGATCGATGTCAATACCCAGAGAACGGATTTCCTTGGTAAGCACGTTGAACGACTCCGGCATGCCCGCGTCGATCTTGTGCTCGCCCTTGACGATGTTCTCGTACACCTTGGTACGTCCGTTGACGTCATCCGACTTGACCGTGAGCATTTCCTGCAGCGTGTATGCCGCGCCGTAAGCTTCCAGCGCCCACACTTCCATCTCACCGAAGCGTTGGCCACCGAATTGCGCCTTGCCGCCCAGCGGCTGCTGTGTGACCAGGCTGTACGGACCGGTCGAACGTGCGTGCATCTTGTCGTCGACCAGATGGTGCAACTTCAGAACGTGCATGTAACCCACGGTGACCTTGCGGTCGAAGGCGTCGCCGGTACGTCCGTCGTACAGCTGGATCTGGCCGGAGCGAGGCAGATCGGCCAGTTCCAGCAAGTCCTTGATCTCTTCCTCGCTGGCGCCGTCGAACACCGGCGTTGCGAATGGCACGCCAGCCCTCAGATTACGGCACAACTCGACCACTTCTTCGTCAGTAAATGTCGCGATCTCTTCGGCTTGGTCGCCTTTGTATATCTTGCCCAGGAACTTGCGCACCTCGGCGATCTTGGCTTGCGATTCCAGCATCTGCTCGATCTTCTTGCCCAGGCCCTTTGCCGCCCAGCCCAGATGTACTTCCAGCACCTGTCCGATGTTCATACGCGACGGCACGCCCAGCGGGTTCAGCACCACATCCACTGTCGTACCGTCAGCCATGCGCGGCATGTCTTCCACGGGCACGATGCGCGAGACCACACCCTTGTTACCGTGGCGGCCGGCCATCTTGTCGCCGGGTTGCAGGCGGCGCTTCACCGCCACGTACACCTTGACCATCTTCTGCACGCCGGCCTGCAGTTCGTCGCCCTGCGTCAGCTTTTTCTTCTTCAACTCGAATGCCGCATCGAACTCAACTCGTTTCTGCGCCAAACCTTCCTTGACCTGCTCCATCTGGACGGCCACTTCATCGTCGGCGACACGGATATCGAACCACTGATGATGCTCGATACTATGCAGGTATTCCTTGCTCAGTTTAGTACCCTTCGCCAGCTTTTTCGGGCCGCCGTTGGCGACCTTGTTATGCAGCAGCTTCTCCAGACGGGAGAACAAGTCGGCCTCGACGATGCGCATCTGGTCGGCCAAGTCTTTCTTGTAGCGCGCCAGTTCGTCGTCGATGATCTGTTGGGCACGCTTGTCGCGTTGCAGACCTTCGCGAGTGAATACCTGCACGTCGATCACGGTACCGGAGATACCAGCCTTTACGCGCAGCGAGGTATCCTTCACGTCGGAAGCCTTCTCGCCGAAAATCGCGCGCAGCAGCTTCTCTTCCGGTGTCAGTTGGGTTTCCCCCTTCGGCGTGACTTTACCTACCAGCACATCGCCCACACCGACTTCTGCGCCGATGTGCACGATGCCGCACTCGTCCAGACGCGCCATCTGGGCTTCGGACAGGTTAGGGATGTCACGGGTGATCTCTTCAGTCCCCAGCTTTGTGTCGCGCGCCATCACAGTCAGCTCTTCGATGTGGATCGAAGTGAAGCGGTCTTCGGCGACCACGCGCTCCGAGATCAGGATCGAGTCCTCGAAGTTGTAGCCGTTCCACGGCATGAACGCGACCATCATGTTCTGACCCAGGGCCAATTCGCCCATATCGGTCGAAGCACCGTCGGCCACCACGTCGCCGCGAGCGATCTCGTCACCCACGCGCACCAGTGGGCGCTGGTTGATGTTGGTGTTCTGGTTGGAACGGGTGTACTTGGTCAGGTTATAGATATCCACGCCGACTTCACCCGCCGTGGTTTCGTCGTCATTGACGCGCACCACGATACGGCCGGAATCCACATAGTCCACGCGACCGCCGCGCCAAGCCTGTACGGCCGTGCCCGAGTCCACCGCAACGGTGCGCTCGATGCCGGTACCGACCAATGCCTTCTCGGCGCGCAGCACGGGTACCGCTTGGCGTTGCATGTTGGCACCCATCAAGGCACGGTTCGCATCGTCGTGCTCCAAGAACGGAATCAGCGAAGCAGCAACGGACACCACCTGTGCCGGGGCTACGTCCATGTATTCGATCTTGTCTGGCTCGGCCAGCACGAATTCGTTGTGCTGACGTGCAGATACGATGTCGTTGGTAAAGTGGCCCTTCTTGTCCAGCTCGGCATTCGCCTGAGCGATGGTGAACTTCCCCTCTTCGATCGCTGACAGGTAGTCCACATCGTCAGTTGCACGGCTCTTCACCACCCGGCGATAAGGCGTTTCGATGAAACCGTATTCATTGGTGCGAGCGTACAGCGCCAGCGAGTTGATCAGGCCGATGTTCGGACCTTCCGGCGTCTCAATCGGGCACACGCGACCATAGTGGGTCGGATGCACATCGCGCACTTCGAAGCCTGCGCGTTCGCGGGTCAGACCGCCTGGTCCCAGCGCAGAGATACGACGCTTATGGGTAACTTCCGCCAGCGGGTTGGTCTGGTCCATGAACTGCGACAATTGCGACGAACCGAAGAACTCCTTCACCGCAGCCGAGATCGGCTTGGCGTTGATCAGGTCGTGCGGCATCAGGTTGTCGGCTTCGGCTTGACCCAGGCGCTCCTTGACGGCGCGCTCGACGCGAGCAAGACCGGTACGGAACTGGTTCTCGGCCAGCTCGCCCACGGCACGCACGCGGCGGTTACCCAAGTGATCGATGTCGTCGATCTCGCCGCGGCCATTGCGCAACTCGACCAGGATGCGGATCACTTCAACGATGTCTTCGTTAGAGAGAATAACAGCACCTGTCAGCTCTTCGCGACCGACGCGGCGGTTGAATTTCATGCGGCCCACGGCCGACAGATCGTAGCGATCTTCATTGAAGAACAGGCCGTTGAACAATGCTTCCACCGCATCCTCGGTAGGCGGCTCGCCAGGACGCATCATGCGATAGATCGCTACGCGCGCCGTCCATTGGTCCGTCGTTTCATCGGTGCGCAACGTTTGCGAGATGAATGCGCCCTGATCCAGATCATTGGTATACAGGGTGTTGATCTTGCTGATACCGGCGACCTCCAGCTTGCCCAACAAGGTCTCGGTGATTTCGTCATTGGCATTGGCGATGATTTCGCCGCCGTCCTTGTCCACGATGTTGTGCGCGAGTACTCGCCCAACCAGAAAGTCCTCACCAACGCTCAGTTTATCGATACCCGCTTCCTGCATCTCGCGGATATGGCGCACGGTGATGCGCTTGTCTTTGGCCACGATGAGCTTGCCCTTGCCTTCGATGTCGAAGCGGGCGATCTCGCCACGCAGCCGCTCGGGAACCACTTCGAACTGTATGCCCTTCTTGCCGAAATGAAAGGTATCGAACTGGAAGAACATCTGCAAAATCTGTTCCGGCGTATAACCCAGCGACTTCAGCAGGATGGTCACCGGCATCTTGCGGCGGCGGTCGATACGGAAATACACGAAGTCCTTGGCATCGAACTCAAAGTCCAGCCAGGAACCGCGGTAAGGAATCACGCGCGCCGAGAACAGCAACTTGCCTGAGGAATGGGTCTTGCCGCGGTCATGCTCGAAGAACACGCCTGGCGAACGGTGCAGCTGCGACACGATCACGCGCTCGGTACCGTTGATCACGAAGGAGCCGGTATGCGTCATCAACGGGATCTCGCCCATATAGACTTCCTGCTCCTTCACTTCCTTCACGGTCGGCTTTGAGGCTTCCTTGTCCAGGATAGTCAGGCGCACGCGGGCACGCAACGGGGATGCATAAGTCAGGCCGCGCTGCTGGCACTCACGCACGTCGAACGGCGGCATTCCCAGCGTGTAGCTGACAAAGTCCAGGCGAGCGAACTTGGTATGGCTTTCGATCGGGAAAATGGAATTGAACGCGGCTTGCAAGCCTTCATTCTTGCGCTGCTCGGGCGCAACCCAAGCCTGCAGGAAATCGCTGTAGGATTCCAACTGGGTGGACAGCAAAAACGGCACCGGCAAGGCGCCGACGCGCTTTGCAAAACTTTTACGAATACGTTTTTTCTCGGTAAAAGAATAGCTCATGGTATCTCCACTAACAGAAGGAAAAGGTAAGGGACAATCGGCGCGCACGCACCGCTTAACCGTTAACTTCTACGCCTTTGATACGGCATTCCGCTTTTGTTTCCAGAAGCGGCAAAAGGCTGACGGGTTTTCCGTCAGCCTCTCTGCAAACGCCGAGATTACTTGACTTCAGCAGTTGCGCCAGCTTCAATCAGTTGCTTGGCGATCGCGTCAGCATCGGCCTTGCTGATGCCTTCCTTGACCGGCTTCGGTGCGCCGTCAACCAGATCCTTGGCTTCTTTCAAGCCCAGACCGGTGATGGTACGCACAACCTTGATCACGTTTACCTTCTGGTCACCAGCAGCCTTCAGGGTCACAGTGAACTCGGTCTGCTCAACAGCGGCAGCGCCACCGGCAGCAGCACCACCACCGGCAGCAGGAGCAGCCATTGCGGCAGCGGACACGCCGAATTTCTCTTCGATTGCCTTCACCAACTCGTTCAATTCCAGCACGGACATGCTGTCCAGTGCTGCCAAAAATGCGTCTTTATCGAATGCCATGTTGTTCTTCCTGAAATAAGAGATCTAAATAAATTAAGCGGCAGCAGTATTCTTTTCTGCCACTGCAGCGAGTACGCGCGCCAAACCGGAAACCGGAGATTGCAACAGACCACACAGTTGCGCCAGCAGCACTTCCTTGGAAGGTACGGTGGCCAGCGCGGAAACGCCCGCCTTGTCCAGCACCTTGCCATTGTAAGCACCCGCTGTGATCACCAGCTTCTCGTTGGATTTGGCAAATTCATGCACCACTTTCGCTGCGGCAACAGGATCGGCGCTGATACCGTAAACCAACGGCCCCACCATCTTTTCTGCCAACGCTTCGAACGGAGTGCCTTGCACCGAGCGACGAGCCAGCGTGTTTTTAACCACGCGGAAATACACACCGGACTGCCGTGCATTGGCACGCAGCCTGGTGATGTCGCTGACTTCGATGCCGCGATACTCAGCCAACACGATAGTCTGAGCTTGCGCCACTTGTGCGCTGACTTCCGCGACCACCGCTTGCTTTTCTTGCAGATTAAGACCCAAAGTCTTCCTCCATCTTCACAGCGGAATATCGCACCATAGTTTGATATCCCTTGATTAACGACCGCGTCCTCAAGACAGGGAACACAATTACATCCTGCTTGCGGGCACACCATCTGCGTGGGTCGACACTACTACCGTCAATTAAGTCTCGGACCGACATCGCCTCTGACACCTACGGTCTTTGATAATCTGCCTATACCGCCAGCAGTCAAAGAACAAATGGCAGCGGGGACAACCCCGCCGCCAAATTCAATACATCACGCCACCAGGCTGGCCTGCTCTACGCGAATACCAACACCCATGGTGCTGGAGATCGCGACCTTCTTCAGGTAGACACCCTTGGAAGCTGCGGGCTTGGCCTTGTTCAATGCATCGATCAGAGCCAGCATGTTTTCGCGCAACGCTTCCGGCGCGAACGAGGCGCGACCGATAGTGCACTGAACGATGCCATTCTTGTCTGTGCGGTATTGAACCTGACCGGCCTTGGCATTCTTCACAGCACCGGCCACGTCGGCAGTCACCGTGCCCACCTTGGGGTTAGGCATCAGACCGCGCGGACCGAGGATTTGGCCCAGCTGGCCGACGATACGCATCGCATCCGGAGAAGCAATCACCACGTCGAAATCCATCTTGCCGCCCTTGATGCTTTCGGCCAGATCGTCGAAACCGACGATATCGGCACCAGCCGCCTTGGCTTCTGTTGCCTTGGCGCCTTGAGCGAATACGGCCACGCGCATAGTCTTGCCGGTACCTTTTGGCAACACCACCGAGCCGCGTACCAACTGGTCGGACTTCTTGGCATCGATGCCCAGATTCACTGCCACGTCGATGGACTCGTCGAACTTGGCCTTAGCGGTCTCTTTCACCAGCTTCAGCGCTTCGTCCAGCGCGTACAGCCTGTTGCGATCAACCTTGGCGGCCAGCGCCTTGTAACGTTTGGAAACTTGTGCCATGTTATTTCACCCCTTCCACGGTAATGCCCATGCTGCGCGCGCTACCAGCAATGGTGCGTACTGCGGCGTCCAAGTCAGCTGCCGTCAGATCGGGCTGCTTGGCCTTGGCGATATCTTCCGCCTGCTTGCGAGTCAATTTGCCGACCTTGTCGGTATGCGGCGTCTTGCTGCCTTTTTGCACGCCGGCGGCCTTCTTGATCAGAATGGTCGCAGGAGGAGTCTTCATCACGAAAGTGAAGCTCTTGTCCGCGAAGGCGGTGATCACCACCGGAATCGGCAGGCCTGGCTCGACACCTTGGGTCTGGGCATTAAACGCCTTGCAGAATTCCATGATGTTCAGGCCGCGCTGCCCTAATGCCGGGCCGATAGGAGGACTGGGATTGGCCTTACCGGCCGGGACTTGCAGCTTGATATAGCCGACAATCTTCTTTGCCATTTTTACTACTCCTAAATGTGGGTTAAACGCATATCGCCACTGCTCCGATACGCTCCCCGTTTGTCATGCCGGAAATTCCGGCGCTCAACATCAGGCTTTTTCGACTTGCCCGAAATTCAGTTCTACAGGCGTGGATCGACCAAATATGGTGACCGCAACCCGCAGCTTGCTCTTATCGTAATTGACGTCTTCCACCATGCCATGGAAATCGGTGAAGGGACCTTCCTTGACACGCACAGCCTCGCCCACCTCGAACAGCACTTTGGGACGGGGCTTCTCAACACCCGCCTGCATCTGCGACATGATGTTGTCGACTTCCTTCTGGCTGATGGGGGTCGGCTTCATCGCCGAACCACCAAGGAAACCGGTGACTTTGGGCGTGTTCTTTACCAGATGCCAACTCTCGTCGGTCATGTCCATCTCGACCAGCACATAACCGGGGAAGAATTTGCGTTCGCTGATGCTCTTCTGCCCAGACTTCAGCTCGACAACCTCTTCTACCGGAACGAGTATCTGCCCGAACAGGTCTTGCATTCCTTCGCGCGCGATGCGTTCCAGCAAAGCACGCTGCACGCTCTTCTCGAACTGCGAGTACGTATGCACCACATACCAACGCTTGGCCATCACTCACTCCGTCCCATCAATTTATTGACGATCATCAACAGACTCGCATCTACCGCCCACAGGAACAGTGCCATTACCACCGCGAACAGAATCACCACTGCCGTGGTCTGTATCGTCTCTTTACGCGTCGGCCACACCACGCGCTTCGCTTCCGTTACCGAATCGCCGGCAAAGCCAAAGAATTGCTTGCCCGACACGGTCGTCCAGAACATCCCCGCCGCCAGCAATACGCCAAGCAGCACCGACAGTACACGCAATACTGCAGCGCTATCCTGCAATGCATAGTAGCCGACTACTCCTGCCACGACGAACAGAAATGCAACCAGCAATTTGATCTTGTCAGCCATGTATGAACTGTCCGTTTCTACTTTACTAACTGGCAGGCCAGGAGGGTCTCGAACCCCCAACCCTCGGTTTTGGAGACCGATACTCTACCAATTGAGCTACTGGCCTAAAAAGTTAGGATACGGGCACAGGAGACAGGAGTCAGGAGCTCACTCCCGCATCCCGCATCCCGAATCCTGAATCCTGCTATTCGATGATCTTGGCAACCACACCTGCGCCGACGGTACGACCGCCTTCGCGGATCGCGAAGCGCAGGCCTTCCTCCATCGCGATCGGGTTGATCAGGTTCACCGTGATGCTGACGTTGTCGCCAGGCA
>MLJW01000527.1_pt1 | contig 15349 bp, 13 predicted proteins | sample 888231 | NCBI WGS metagenome assembly MLJW01 (sample SAMN05788063, study PRJNA343431) | mine drainage metagenome | isolation source: sample collected from the inflow into an acid mine drainage treatment plant... | place: Germany: Lusatia, lignite mining district
CGCACGATCGACGCCGACCCGGGGCCGGCGGTGAGCCGCTGGAACAGATCGAGGTGCATGCCGAGGGCGTCGGCGAGGATCGACTTGATGATGTCGCCGTGGCTGACCGCGGCCCACACCGCCCCCGCGCCGTGCTGAGCCTCGAACGCCGCGTCATGGCGTCGGATCGCGGCGACCGAACGGGCCTGCATGGCCGCGAGCGACTCGCCGCCCGGGAACGTGGCGGCGGACGGCTGCGTCTGCACGAGCGACCACAGCGGTTCCTGGGCGAGCTCAGCGAGGCGCCGGCCCTGCCACTGCCCGTAGTCGCACTCGACGATGCCGCGCTCGATCGGCGTGGCAGGCTCACCGTCCTGGTGCGCGCGGATGGCCCGCGCGGTCTGCCGGCACCGTTCCAGAGGGCTCGAGACGACGCCGACGAGCGGCACCACGGCGAGCCGCTCGGCGACGCGCGCCGCCTGGCGCCGCCCGGTCGCGTCGAGCCTGACGCCGGCCGTACGACCCGCCAGCACGCCGTCGGCGTTCGCCGCCGTGCGGCCGTGCCGGACGAGGACCACGGTTGCCATGGACCGAGCCTAGGGGCCGACCGCGGTGCCGAGAGACGGACCTCGAGGCGGTGCGTCGCCGGGCACCGACCGCCGGAGCTCGTCCGGGACATCAAGCGTGATCGAGACCAGAGGCCACGTGTCAGGCCCGTTCGCCTGCGCCGACCGGGTCGGCTGCATCACCGGACCGCACGGTGTCGGTACCGCAGAAGAACAACTCGGCGGATACCGCGACGCGATCGCTGCTGCGCTCCGCGCGTGCAGCGAGGCGGGCGTCGCGATCCCTGACGACGTCAGCATCGTCGGCTTCGGCGACCTCCGGTGGGCGGACTTCACGCAACCGTCCATCACGACCGTGCGCCAGCCGACCGACGAGATCGGGGCCGTGACCGCCTGGTCGCTCGCCCCGCGGGAACGGAGGAGAGTCGCGACGTCGTCCATCGCGATGCGCTGGTACGCGACCCTCGATCCGAGCTCCTCGCTCATCACCCGGGCCGAATACGGGGAGGTTCTCCTGTCCCACCCAGGCGAGGTCGGCGAGGAGACCGGTGGCATGCTCCGCGACGTCGCGTGTCGCGATCATGGTGAGCGGCCGGTCCGCGGCGCATGGCAGGGAGAGCACGTCGCGGCCCCGTTGGAGCAACCGTGAGACGACTCAGCTGCCTCCGGAGCGGCCTTACGCCGCCGAGAGGCGGGCAAGGACCGCAGCCGACAGCGCGGCGACAGTGGCGCCGGATCGTTCGATGGTCGCGGAGACGAACGCGTCGTCCAGGCGTAGCAGTCCGAGCAGCAGGTGACCGGGCTCGATGCGCTTGTGGTGAAGCTCGAGGGCGACGCGCAACGCCTGCTCGAGCGACCGTTTCGCGTCCGGCGTGAATCGCGGTTTGCGTCCACGGCCGGCCGATGCGCGGCGATCCGGGGCGGACTCGAGCGCGCCGGACCCGAATGTCTGCTCGACGGCCTCGCGGATGCCGTCGTAGTCGATGCCGAGGGCGCGCAGCGCGGCAGGGTCGATCTGCCCGGCGTGCGGTTCCTCGCCGTGCGGCAGGGCCTGCCTGATGAGGGTGCTGGTGATGCCGGCGTCGCGGAGCGGTCGTCCGGCCGTCTCCTCGCGCGTGTCGGCGCAGCCGTACAGCAGGTGACCGACGTCGAGATACCGCGAACCGAGCTCGATGGCCACGTCCTGGGCCTCGGCCAGGACGGCGCGGGACGGTTCGGTGAAGTGCTCGAACATGGTCAGTGGCCTTTCGAGGTGTCGATGACGGCGCGGACACCGTGCTTCTGGTGGACGGCCTGTTTGGAGACTCCGAGCTCGGCGGCGATCTGCGCCCACGACCACCCCTGGTCCCGCGCGCGGTCGACCTGCAGCGATTCCAGCTGCTCGGCGAGCTGCCGCAGCGAGGCGACGGCACGGAGTCCGATGGCGGGGTCGCTGCTGGCGGCGCTGCGCGCGAGAGCGTCTGAGTTCATGGCGGCAGGCTAGCTTGACGATCTCGCGGCGTCAATAGTGGTTGACGTCAGGCCGGCGGCAATGGCGGCGTAGGCGGCGGCAGCGAGCGCCTCGGCCTCGAATGTTCCGAGAACCCGCTCCGCGCAGTCGACGGACCACACGGCGCCATGACGTCGGCCGGAATCCCCAGAACGCGATCACCGGTATCACCGGTCGAGAACGCCCGCGGTATTGCATTCGGAACTGTATGCGCATACACTCGCCAGATAGTGACCTCAGGTCCCACCGGGCCGGTATGGCCGGAAATGTCGACGACGACACGAAGGAATACCTGAACCATGAATCGTCAGTCACGCGCGAAGCCACGCCTCATCGACGAAAAGCTGCCGCCACGCCGGCGACGTCGAACCAGGACGATGCTCGCGGCCGCCGTGGGCGCGGGAGCGATGCTGGCCGGGGGACTCGCGCTGCCGGACGTCGCAAGTGCGAGGTACATGAATGACGCGTCCCATGCGCGGCTGAATGCCGCGCAGAGGGAAACGCTGCTGGGCATCGCGAAGGACACGTGGACATTCTTCAAGAACGATGTCGACCCGGTCATGCACCTGCCGCTCGACAACATCGGGCCGGGTACGACGCGGGGCGCGTACACCTCCGCCGCCAACATCGGCGTCTATCTCGAGTCGGTGGTGGCGGCGAACGACCTCGGGCTCATCGACCGGCCCGAGGCGCGCTCGCTGATCTCGGCGACCCTCACGACCGTCGGCACGATGCAGCGGGACCACGGGTTCCTGCACCAGTGGTACAGCACCGCCACGGGCCACGCGATACTCAATCCCGGCGATGTCGACTGCTCGACGCAGACCGCTCCCGCGCAGGACAACTGCTCCTTCCTCTCCGCCGTGGACAACGGGTGGTACGCCGCGGGCCTGCTGGTCGTCCGGTCGGCACTGCCCGATCTGAGGCCCATGGTGAACGCGCTGATCGCGCCGATGGACTTCTCGATCTTCTATGACAACCGGGCGCAGACGAACTGCAACACCAACCCCGCGATCGCGGGGAACCAGCCGACGGGCCAGATGTACGGCGGCTACTACACGGGCCAAGGCCCGGCGAGCTATCACAACGGTGCGCTGTACAGCGATCCGCGCATCGCGATGTACGTGGGCATGGGCCTTCATCAGATGCCGGGTGACGTCTGGTGGCGCACCTGGCGGACGCTTCCTCCGAAGCAGTGCGCCACCGATCCGGACTTCTCCTGGCAGGGCCAGGCTCCCGCCGGGTACTGGACGACGATCCACGACCCGCAGACGGGCAAGCCGTTCCGGGTGTGGGAGGGGCACTACACCTACCCAGGCACGACTCTCACGTACGTCCCGACCTGGGGCGGCGGCATGTTCGAGGGCCTCATGGCGAATGAGATCGTGCCCGAGACCGAGTGGGGACCTCGCGGGCTCGGTCTGGCCGATGTCCGGCTCGCCCAGGTACAGATGACGTACGCGACCGAGCAGCTGAAGCTGCCGGTGTGGGGGATGTCGCCCTCGAGCACCGCGGACGACACCGGCGGCTACGGCATCTTCGGCGCCGTGGGCCAGGCTTTTGGTGCGGGTCATGCGCTGTCATTGTGCGGTGCTGGTTGTGCGAATGACACGACCGAGACGACGGTGACGCCGCACGCCTCGTTCATCGCCCTCGGCGTGATCCCGCAGGAGGCGTATGCCAACATCCAGAAGCTGCGCACCCTGTACCCGGGCGTCTACAGCACCGACGGCGGATTCTACGACGCGGTCAACCCGACGACGGGCGCCATCGGCCACCGTCGGCTCGTGCTCGACCAGTCGATGATCATGATGGCTCTCGACAACGCGCTCGAGAACAATGCGCTCCGCAGGCATTTCGCCGCCGATCCCGCCTCGTGGGCGGCTCGCGTCTACCTCGGCGCCGAAACCATGTCGCTCCGTTGAACGACCGCCGGCGCTGCCATGTCGGCGGCGCCGGCGGTACGCGCCGACCTCGAAGCGGATCGGTGTCCCCGGTCCGTCCACGTGGCAGGGCGGAGTGCAGCGCGGGGGAGTCGTCGGTCGCCCGGGCATAAGATCCCGACGTGACACGGAAGCGGGGCTGATGACCAAGGGGCTGCCCACCGTCTACGACGTCGCTGCACGCGCGGGGGTCTCGATCGCCACGGTGTCGCGCGTGTTCAGGCGACCTGACGAGGTGACCGAGGCGACCAAGAACGTCGTCCAGTCCGCCGTGCGCGAGCTCGGGTACGTGCCGAGCGCGAGCGCCCGCGCGCTCGCGGCACGACGGTCCGGGGCCATCGGCCTGTGCTTCCCGGACTTCGACGGCATCGACGAGTTCGACCCGCTGATGTTCTCGGCGGGGCCCGTCTCCGTGACGCTCGACCCTGCTGCGGACTTCGAGCCGATCGGCGACCTGTACACGAGCGAGGTGATGCGTGGCACCGAGATCGAGGCGTGGCGACACGGCGTGGCGGTGACGATCGCCGTCGCTCGCGGCTCGCGCGGGCCCGCGATCTTCGAGAACCTTGCGGGCCGGGTCGACGGGATCGTGACGCTCGCGCGCACGATGCCGGACGACCTGCTCGCGCGGATCGCGCGCCGGATCCCGGTCGTCGTGATCGCAGGGCCGCGCACCGATGACGAGTACGACCACATCAGCACCGATGGGAACGCCGGGATGCGGGTGATGACCGAGCACGTGATCACCGCGCACGGCATCACCGACCTGGCCTTCATCGGTGGACCGTCGGACTCGCCCGACGCCCGGGACCGCTTCGACGGGCACCGTGAGGCGCTGCGCTCCGCAGGCCTGCGCGTACCGCGGGCACCGAGGATGCGGGGTGACTTCACCCGGTCGCAGGGCCGCGCGATCGGCCGGGCGTTGCTCGCCGAGGGAGACCTGCCGCGCGCACTGGTGTGCGCGAACGATCAGACGGCGCTCGGTGTCCTCGACGCGCTGTCCCAGGCGGGCGTGCGGGTCCCTGAGGACGTCGTGATCACGGGTTTCGACGGCATCGACGCGACGCAGCTCTCGCTCCCGCGCGTGACGACGGTACGGCAGCCCATGCTCGAGCTGGGGCGCGCCGCGGTGGACACCCTGCTGCGCCGACTGAGCGATCCCCAGCTGCCCCCCGAGTCGCGCACGTTGCCGGTGCACATCCTGCTCCGGGAGAGCTGCGGATGCCTTCCCGAGGCGTCGCGAGGCTGACGCCAGGTCGTTCCCGAGGTTCCACGCGCCGTGGATCCGCCGGGCACCCAATCTCTCTGCAGCAGTTGCGCGATCGCGATGTATGCGCATACATTGGATCCATGCGCGGAGCACTGCTGCTCGTGCGCCGGAGCGGCGCCTTGCGCGACTCCCGTGACGATGACGACACAAAGGAGAAGGACGCCATGACACATGGCTCCACGCGGGCGCCACGGCGCCTCGCCGTGATCATCGGGGCAGGCCTTGCCGCCACCCTGGTGATCAGCGGATGCTCGGCCTCCGTCAAGCCGACGGGCTCCGCCTCGAGCGGGACCGGATCGCTGCTGGTCGCCGCCGACAACGGCTCACCCACGTTCACGCGCAACTTCAACCCGTTCTCGCCGAGCAAGCGCACCACCGCGAACATCATCTACGAACCCTTGTTCGTGATGAACACGCTCGACGGCAAGCTCGTCCCCTTCCTGGGGACCAGCTACACGCAGCCGGACGCCAAGACGATCGTCGTCGACATCCGCCAGGGCGTGAAGTGGTCCGACGGTCAGGCCTTCAGCGCCGCCGACGTCGTCTTCACCTATGAGCTGCTCAAGAAGTTCCCCGCGCTCGACACGACCGGTGTGTGGCAGCACCTCGCGAGCATCGAGGCCACCGGCTCGAAGGTCACGTTGCACCTCACGTCCGACGACGTGCCGGCCGCCGGCATCGTCCTGCAGATCCCGATCGTCTCGCAGCACCTGTGGAAGGACGTGGCCGACCCGGTCAGCGCGACGGACGAGAAGCCGGTCGGGACCGGCCCGTACACGCTCGGCACCTTCGGACCGAACGAGTACAAGCTCGAGAAGAACCCGACCTACTGGCAGGCCGACAAGGTCGCCGCGACCGAGCTCGTCCTGCCTGCGGCGAACACGCAGCTCGACGTCGTGAACAACGGCTACGACTGGGCGTACGCGTTCATGTCGGACGTCCAGAACACGTGGGTCAAGGCCGGCAAGGGCAACACGTACTGGTTCCCGCCGGGCGGCACGATCAGCCTCCTACCGAACCTCACGAAGGCGCCGTACAACGACGTGAACTTCCGCAAGGGGCTGTCGGCGGCGCTCGACCGCACCTCGATCGCCAACGTCGCCGAGGAGGGTTACGTGCAGGCTGCGGGCCAGTCGGGCCTGCTCCTGCCGAACCAGAAGGCGTGGCTCAACCCTGCTCTGCCCGACGGTGGAGCGATCACGCAGGACACCGCGGCTGCGGCCGGCTTCTTCGCGAAGGCCGGGTACACGAAGAAGGGTGACGCGCTCGTCGGCGCAGACGGCAAGCAGCTCACGATCGCGATCACGACGGCAAACGGGTGGACCGACTGGCTGCGTGGCGTCCAGGAGGTGCAGAAGGAGCTCCAGGCGGTCGGCATCGCCGTGACGGTCAACCAACCGCAGCCGGCGGCCTACCAGCAGGCGATCCAGAACGGTGACTTCGACCTCGCGATGGGGTCGTTCGGCGGGACCGGCTCGGTCTACCAGGACTTCAACACCCTGCTGAGCAGCGAGTTCCTCAAGCCCGTCGGCACGAGCACCACGGCGAACTTCCAACGGTTCTCCGACCCGAAGGTCGACGCCCTGCTCGCGGAGTTCAAGGTGACGATCGACCCTGCTAAGCAGAAGGACATCGCGAACCAGCTCGAGCAGGCGATGTATGACCAGGTACCCGTGATCTCGATGTTCTACGGCGGCCTGTGGGGCCTGTTCTCCGACAAGAGCTTCACCAACTGGCCGACCAAGGACAACCCCTACGCGACCCCGGCGACCTGGGGCAACAACCCGCTGCTCGTCCTGACGAACATCAAGCGCGTCGGCAGCTGACGGTCCTGACCCGTTCGCGGGTGGGACGACGCACGCGTCGTCCCACCCGCGACCCGGTCGCACTCCGGCCCGGCCGGCGACCCCGTTCCCCGCACCCCCACCTCCGATGAAGGCGAGCAGATCGTGCGGTACATCCTGCGCAAGCTCGGCTTGCTGGTCCTCACGGCGTGGGCCGCGATCACCCTGAACTTCCTGCTCCCTCGGCTCATGCCGGGATCTCCGGCCGACGCGGCCCTCGCGAAGCTCGCCCAGGCGGGCCCGGTGAGCCCCGCGACGAGAGCCGCGATCGAGGCCCAGCTCGGTGTGCCGACCGGCGGGGTCTGGTCCCAGTACGTGCAGTACCTGGGCAACGTCGTCCACCTCGACTTCGGGGTCTCCTACACGTTCTTCCCCCAGAGCGTCTCGTCCCTCGTGACCTCGGCGCTGCCCTGGACGCTCGTCATGGTCGGCCTCGTCACGATCCTCGCGTTCGTCATCGGGACGCTCGTCGGGGTGCTCGCGGCCTGGAAGCGCGGCACGTGGCTCGATGCGCTGCCCACGCTCAGCGGGACGTTCACCTCGGCGTTCCCGTACTTCTGGACCGCGCTGCTGCTCGTGTTCTTCCTCGGCTACGTGCTGAGGTGGTTCCCGACGTCGGGGGCCTACGGCGCGTCGGCCTCGCCGAACCTCAGCGGCTCGTTCCTCCTCGACGCGGCCTATCACGCGATCCTGCCCGCGCTGACGATCCTCATCACGTCGCTCGGCGGCTGGATCCTCGGGATGCGCAACACCATGATCAACACGCTCGGCGACGACTACGTGACGTTCGCCGAGGCCAACGGCCTGCGCAGCCGTACGGTCGCCCTGCGGTACGCCGCGCGCAACGCGATCCTGCCGAGTCTGACCGGCTTCGGCCTCGCGCTGGGTGGCGTCGTGGGCGGGTCGCTGCTCGTCGAGCGGGTCTTCAACTACCCCGGGGTGGGGTACCTGCTCTACAACGCGGTGACCAACCAGGACTACCCGCTGATGCAGGCCCTGTTCCTGATGATCACCATCAGCGTCCTGATGGCGAACTTCATCGTCGACATCCTGTACGGCTTCCTGGACCCGAGGACACGGCGATGACGACGCAAGCGATGCTCCCCGAACCGACCGGTGGCCCCCGACGCGACATCGGATCGACCGTCGTCCCCGCGCTGAAGGGCCCGGCATCCCCGTGGCGCGTTCTCACCCGGGCCGTCGCGACCATCTGGAGCAACAAGAAGGCGCGGCTCGGGGTCGTGGTCCTCGGCGTGTTCGTCGTGCTCGCGGTGTTCGCACCGCTCGTCGCCCCGTACGGCGCGTCCCAGAACGGCTTCGGGCGCAGCGAGCCGGGCAGCGCCGCGCACTGGTTCGGGACGACCGCGGCGGGCGAGGACGTGCTGTCCCAGGTCATCTTCGGCGCACGCATCTCGGTGCTCGTCGGCGTCCTCGCGGGCGCGCTGTCGACGCTCGTCGCGGTGCTGGTCGGACTGTCGTGGGGGTACGTCCGCGGGCCGGTCGCCGACGTCATCAACTTCGTCGTCAACCTCTTCCTGGTGATCCCGGGGCTGCCGCTCATGATCGTCGTCGCGGCCTACCTGCAGGGCGGCGGGTTGACGATGATCATCTTCGTCGTCGTCATCACCGGCTGGGCCTGGGGTGCGCGCGTCCTGCGCTCGCAGACCCAGTCGCTCCGCGGACGGGACTTCGTGACCGCCGCGCAGTTCGCCGGTGAGGGCTCCTGGCGGATCGTCTTCCGCGAGATCCTGCCGAACATGACCTCGCTCATCGCGGGGAGCTTCTTCGGTGCCGCGACCGCCGCGATCCTCGCAGAGTCCGGGCTGTCGTTCCTCGGGATCGGGGACACCACGACGGTGAGCTGGGGCTCGATGCTCTTCTGGGCCCAGAACTCCAACGCGATCCTGACGGGTCAGTGGGTGCTGCTCTTCGCGCCCGGGCTGTGCATCGCGCTGCTCGCGACCTCGCTCACCCTCATCAACTTCGGGGTCGACGGACTGTCGAACCCGCGACTGCGGGAAGGAGCGGGTCGATGAGCCTGCTGGAGGTCACCGACCTGTCGGTCGTGTACGAGCCGCGCGGAGCGGAGCCCACGTACGCCGTGAAGGGCGCGACCTTCTCGCTCGAGCGCGGCGAGTTCGTCGCGCAGCAGCGCGAACATGCGCATGTCGTGGAATTCGCCCTTCCACCAGGCGAACTGGCGCAGCACGGCCTCTTCGGTGAAACCGAGCGCGAGCAGCAGCCGCGCCGACGCCGGGTTGTCGACCGCGCTCAGCGCGTTGACGCGGTTGAGCTTGAGCTCGGCGAAGCCGTAGGCCAGCACCGCGCGCGCGGCCTCGCGCATGATGCCGCGGCCCCAGGCCTGCGGCGCGAGGTCGTAGCCCAGCGACACCATGCGGCTGGCGCGCTCCCAGTGGAACAGCCCGCAAGTGCCCAGCAGCGTGCTGCCGTCGGCTTCGAACACCGCGAAGCGGTCGTGGTGCTGTAGGAAGAACTCGAGCATGCGCTGCGCCTGCTCGAGGCTGTCCATGGTGTCGAGGTCGTAGTGCTGGGTGACCGCCGGATGGCGGTAGATCTCGAACAGGGCCGGGGCGTCGCCGTCGCGCAGCGGGCGCAGCAGCAGCCGGCGCGTGCGCAGTTCGCGGCTCGCGGGGTCGAAAGTCAGGTCTGCCATGCCCGCCATGTTAGCGGGGCCAAAAAAAACGGCGGGGAGACCCCGCCGTCAAGGCTTGCCGCTCGCTAGGAAAGGATTCGTTCAATGCGCTTCAGCCGATCTCGACCGGGACGAAGATGCGGTTGCCGCCGCGCTCGATCAGCAGCGCGATGGTCTTGCCGGCGCCCTTGAGGATTGCGCGCACCTGGTCGACGCTGCTCACCGGCTTGCCGTCGACGGCAAGCAGGATGTCGCCGTTCTGCACGCCGGCCGCTTCGGCCGGGCCGCTGACGTTCTCGATCACCAGGCCGGCGTGCACGCCGGCCTGCTGGGCCTCGGCCGGTTTGAGCGGACGCACTTGCAGACCCAGGCCCTGCGCGGCGCCGCCGGCGCCGCCTTCGGCGTAGAGCACGTCACGCGTGAAGCTGCCGAGCTTGGCGTCGAGGTTGACTTCGCGACGGTTGCTCCAGACGCCGAGCTTGACCGCCGAGCCGGGTTGCATCATGCCGATGACCATCGGCAGGTCGGTCGAGTCGTTGATCGGCTGGCCGTTGACGCTGAGGATGATGTCGCCGGGCTTGACGCCGGCCTTGGCCGCCGGGCTGCCGTCGTCGACGCTGGCCACCAGCGCGCCGCGCGGGTTGCTCAGGCCGAAGGACTGCGCGAGCTGCTGCGACACCGTCTGCACCGTGATGCCGAGCTTGCCGTGCTCGACGTGGCCGTGGGCGATGATCTGGCGTGCGATCGTTTCAGCGACGTTGATCGGAATCGCGAACGACAGCCCCTCGAAAGCTCCGGTCTGGGTGAAGATCTGCGAGTTGATGCCCACCACTTCGCCTTTGGTATTGAACAGCGGGCCGCCCGAGTTGCCGGGGTTGACGGCGACGTCGGTCTGGATGAACGGCACCATGCTGTCGTCGGGCAGCGAGCGGCTCTTGGCGCTGACGATGCCCGCGGTGACGGTGTTGTAGAAACCGTAGGGCGAGCCGATCGCCAGCACCCAGTCGCCCGGCTGCAGATTGTTCGGGTTGCCCACTCGGACCGTCGGCAGGTTGGTCGCCGGGATCTTCAGCACCGCGATGTCGGTCTTCGCGTCGGTGCCGAGCACCGTGGCCTTGAAGGCTCGATGGTCGGTCAGCGTCACGGTGACCGACTTGGCGTCCTTGACGACGTGGGCGTTGGTCAGGATCAAGCCGTCCGAGCCGATGATGAAGCCCGAGCCGAGGCCGCGCGTCGGCACTTCGCGCTGCGGCTGCGACTGGAAGGGCTGGAAGAACTGGAAGAACGGCGAATTGCGCAGCTGCGGCGGGATCTGCGACAGATCGGGGCCGGCGGCCGCGGTGGCCTCGCCGCGCACGTTGACGTGGACCACGGTGGGGCCGAATTCGCGTACGATCGGCGCGAAATTGGGCCCGCCGACCGCGGCCGGCTGTGCCGCTGGCGGCTTGTCGAACAGGGCGGGCGCGGCATTCTTGGCGCCGGCCAGGCTGGCCTGGCAGGCCAGCAGGCTGCTGGCGCCGATCGAGGCGGCCAGCAGCGTGGTCAGGTAACGTTTGGATCGCATGTCGAATCTCCGCTTGAAGCTGTCGATGGTGGCCCATCGCTTGAGTGAAATGATCGCCGCAGCCGCTTAGCCCTGACTTAAGTCCACGACGCCAGATGTTCCGCAAATTCGTCACGATGATCGCATACGCCGGAGCCGGTGCCGTGCTCGCCGCGTCGCTGGGCGTCGTCGCGGCGCCGACCGCGCAAGCCGCCGCGCTGCTGCAGTTGCAGGCCAGCGCCAGCGACGAGGTCGCCCCCGACGTCGCGGTGGCGACGCTGGCCGCGGTGCGCCAGGGCCGTGACGTCGGCGCGCTCAACGACGCCGTTGCCGCGCTGCTCGACGCGGCGTTGCGGCGCGCGCGCGCCACGCCGGGGGTGGACGCCAGCAGCGGCAGCTACAGCACCGAGCCGCACGTGACGAACACCGATGGCCACACCGTCGACGACGGCTGGACCGTGCGTGCGACGCTGGTGCTGCGCAGCGCCGACTTCGCCGCGCTCGGCCGGCTCAGCGCCGAGCTGGCGCAGACGCTGCAGGTGGTGTCGATGGGCAGCGACTACTCGGCGGGCTTGCGACGGCGCGAGCGCGATGCGCTGCAGCGCCGCGCGATCGCCGAGTTTCGCGCGCGCGCTCAGTCCGCCGCGCAGGACTTCGGCTACCGGAACTGGGCGCTGCACGACGTTGAAGTCGGCCAGTTGCAAGGCGCCGACGGCCCACTGCCGCGCATGGCGCTGCTGGCCGCGGCGGCCGCGCCGCTGCCGGTGGCGCCGACCGCGCGGCGGCTGACGCTGACGGTGTCAGGGCGCGTCGAACTGCAGCACTGAACGCGCCGAACGCGCGGCTCGAGGCGGCAGCCGGCCATTGGCGCCGTGTGATGCACAGCACGTTGCATCGCGGCGGCACTGCGCAGCGAGCGCGAAACGCCGACAATGTCCATGTGTTCAACATGGCATTGACGCGCATGAACCGATCCCGCCTGCTGTCCGCCGCCGCGCTGGCCGTGCTGTTCCTCGTCGGCGCCGCCGCGGCGTGGCGCGCGTCGCGCGGGCCGCAGGTACCGGGCTACCGCGTCGAGCCGCACGCGCTGCAGCAGGACGTCGTCGCCACCGGAACCATCATCACGCCGTCGCGCATCGACGTGTCGAGCGAAATCACCGGGTTGGTCGTGTCGCGCGAGGTCGAGCGCGGCGAACACGTGCGCGCCGGGCAGTTGTTGCTGCGGCTGCGTGCCGACCAGCTCGACGCGCAACGCCGGCAGGCCGCCGCGGCGCTGCGTCAGCTGCTGCAGCAGGGCCGGCCGCAGGCGCGCGCGGCGCTGCGCAGCGCCGACGCGGCGTTGCAGCTGGCGCGCGCCGACGCGAGCCGGGCACGCGCGCAGGCAGCAGCCGGCGCGGTCTCGCGTCAGCAGCTCGAGCAGGCCGAGCAGGCGCTGAGCGCGGCCCAGCAAAGCGTGTTCGCGGCGCGCGCGGCGTGGGACGCCAGCCGGCGCGGCGGCGCGCTCGAGATGCAGGCGCGCGCGGCGCTGGCCGCGGCCGACGCGGCACGCGCGCGCGCCGAGATCCGCGCGCTGCACGCCGGCGTCGTGCTGACGCGCAACGTCGAAGTCGGCGACGCGGTCAACCCGGGGCAGGTGCTGCTGACGCTGGCGCAGGACGGCCCGGTGGAAGTCTCGCTGCCGGTCGACGAGCGCAACCTCGAACACTTGGCGCGCGGCCAGCATGCGCGCTGCGTGACCGACGCCTACCCGCAGCGCGTGCTCGACGCGACGCTGGACTTCATCGCGCCACAGGTCGACACCGCCAGCGGCACCGTCGAGCTGCGCCTGCGCGTGTCGGCGCCGCCGGCCTGGTTGCGCCAGGACATGACGACCTCGTGCGACATCGTCACCGGCCGCGTCGAGCGTGCGCTGGTCGTGCCCGACGACGCCTTGCGCAGCCGCCGCGGCGCGCACGCCGACGTGCTGGTGCTCGATCGCGGACGCGCGCGCTTGCGCGCCGTGCGACTCGGGCTGCAGGGGCTGGTGGCCAGCGAAGTGGCCAGCGGACTGCGCGCCGGCGACGTCGTGCTCGACGCGCCCGCGGTGAGCGCCGGCCAGCGCGTGCGCGCGCTGCTGCGCGAGCTGCCGCAGGTGATGGCCGCCGGTGGCGCGACCGACGCGCCGGCCGGTGCGGTGCGCTGAGCGGGGCGGCGATGGGGCTGTCGTGGCGTATCGCCTACCGCTTCCTGCGCGACGGACGCGTGCAGACGCTGCTGATCATTTCCGGCGTCGCGGTCGGCGCCGCGGTCATCGTGTTCATCACCGCGCTGATCGACGCGTTGCAGGGCAACATCGTGCAGCGCACCCTCGGCAGTCAGGCGCACATCGTGGTCAGCGCGCCCGACCTGGTCGCGCTGGCGCCGCCGTTGCCGCGCGGCACGCAGGCGCTGCGCGAAGTCGACGCGCGGCCGCAGCGGCTGCGCTCGATCAACAACTGGGCCGGCGTCATGCGCGTGCTGCCCACGCTGGACGGCGTCGCCGCGGCGTCGCCCCAGCTCAGCGGGCCGGCGTTCGCGCGCCGCGGCAGCGCGGTGCGCGCGGTCAGCGTGATCGGCATCGAGCCGGCGCTGTACCGGCGCGTGATTCCGCTGCCCGACGACATCGTGCAGGGACGCTTCGAGGTCGGCGCCAGCCACATCCTGATCGGAACGCGGCTGGCGCAGGATCTCGGCGTGCGCGTCGGCGACAAGCTGCGCGTGCAGGGCGCGGCAGGCAGCGCGCAGGTGTTCGACGTCGCCGGCGTGTTCTCGCTGGGCGTGCGCGACCTCGACCAGCGCTATCTGTACATGGGGCTGAAGCCGGCGCAGGCCTTGCTGGGCCTGAGCGGCGGAGTAACCGAGATCGACCTGACGGTGCACGACATCTTCGCCGCGCAGCAGGTCGCCGCGCGCATCGTGCGGCTCACCGGCATGAAGGCCGAGAGCTGGATGGCGACCAATTCGCAGCTGCTCAACGCGCTGCGCTCGCAGTCGATGTCGAGCGCGCTGATCCGGCTGTTCGTCGGCCTGTCGGCGGCGTTCGGCATCGCCAGCGTGCTCGCGGTCAGTGTCGTGCAGCGCACGCGCGAGATCGGCATCCTGCGCGCGATGGGCGCGACGCGCGGGCGCATTCTCGCCGTGTTCCTGTTCGAAGGGGCCGCGGTCGGCTGCGCCGGCTCGGCGCTGGGCGCGGCCGTCGGCGTGGCCATGGTCTGGGTGTTCAACCATTACGGGCCGGGACTGTTCCCGGTCGCGGTGTCGCCGGCGCTGCCGCTGCAGGCGGTGACCCTGGCCACGCTGGTCGGCGTCGCCGCGGCGGCGCTGCCGGCCTTGCGCGCGGCGCGGCTCGATCCGGTGGTTGCGATCCGCTATGTCTGAACACGATCCGGTGCTGCGCTTGGTGCAGCTGCGCAAGTCCTACCAGGTCGGCACGCCGCTGCAGACCGAAGTGCTGCACGGAATCGACCTCGAGCTGCAGCGCGGCGAGTTCACCGCGCTGATCGGCCCGTCGGGTTCGGGCAAGACCACGCTGCTCAACGTGATCGGCCTGCTCGACGCGCCGACCGCCGGCGAGCTGTATCTGACCGGCCGCGCGACGCGCGCGCTCGATGACTCCGCGCGCACCGCGCTGCGCGGCAGCGCGATCGGTTTCGTGTTCCAGTTCCACCACCTGATCCAGGCTTTCAGCGTGCTCGACAACGTGATGATGCCGGCGCTGGTGCAGGGCGCGCGCGACGACAGCGCGTTGCGCCGGCGTGCGCAGGAACTGCTCGATGCGGTCGGCCTTGGGAGTTACGCGGCGCGCCGGCCCGGCGAGCTTTCGGGTGGGCAGCAGCAGCGCGTGGCGATCGCCCGTGCGCTGCTGACGCGCCCGCCGCTGGTGCTGGCCGACGAGCCGACCGGCAACCTCGACACGCACAGCGCCGACGACGTGTTCGCGCTGCTGCACCGCTTCAACCGCGAGTTCGGCTGCGCGGTGCTCGTCGTCACCCACGACCCGCGGCTGGCCGCGCGCTGTCCGCGCGTCGTGCAGCTGGTCGACGG
>MLJW01000528.1_pt1 | contig 15347 bp, 11 predicted proteins | sample 888231 | NCBI WGS metagenome assembly MLJW01 (sample SAMN05788063, study PRJNA343431) | mine drainage metagenome | isolation source: sample collected from the inflow into an acid mine drainage treatment plant... | place: Germany: Lusatia, lignite mining district
CCCTTCGCGATGGTGGGGGACCTGCCGGCTCGGGCCGGCGACCTGGCTCATGCGGACGAGCTCGCCCAGCTGGTGTACCGGACCGCGCTGGTCCCCGGTGCCTCGCCGGTCATCCTCGCGTGCAGTGGACGGGACGACCGGCCCCAGGCGGAGCGAGGCGTCGGCTATCCCGAGCTCGGCACCGAGCCGCTCTTGGCGGTGCTGTTCGGCGAGGGCCTGCCGGTGGACCCGATCCCCGACGCTCCCGGCCTTCGAGGTGTCCGGGTGCCCCGCGGCGACCCCCTCGTCGACGAGCGCTTCCTGGTAGTCCTGTGCGAGAAGGGGCCGTTCGCGCTCCTCGGCTGGAGCGACCCGTCGACGGCCGGCGGACAGGTCGAGGTCGTCCTGACCCAGGACCCGGACGTGGTCCACCGGATCGCACGCCACCTGATCCGACGGCTCCCGCCGCCGGGTGCGGACAACGAGGCCCTCCCGCCCGCGACCCCGGCCGATCCGGTCGAGGGCACCGACGCGCGCGGCACGCGCGCCCGGTCGGGGTGGCGCGACCGCCTCGGCCGACGCGAGTAGTGGGTCGCCGGGCCGGAAGATCTAGGCTGGCTGCGCCCTTGATGCCCTTGATGCCCACGTGGCCCGTCCGGGCCAACCCGAGGAGGTTGTCCGGTGACTGGCGACGCCACCACCCGCCCGCGCTACGCCTACCTGGGGCCGGCCGGGACCTTCACCGAGGCGGCGCTGCGCGAGGTCGTCCCCGCCGATGCCGCCGAGTACCTCCCGCAGGTCGACGTCGTCGCCGCGATCGAGTCCGTGCGCGCGGGGACCGCGGACTTCGCCGTGGTCGCGATCGAGAACTCGGTCGAAGGGAGCGTCGCGGCCACTCTCGACACGCTCGCGACCGGCGACCCGCTCGTGGTGATCCGCGAGGTGCTCGTCCCGGTCAACTTCACGCTCGCGGCGCGGGCGGACGTGGCGCTGTCCGACGTCCGACGGGTGTCGGCGCACCCGCACGCCTGGGCGCAGTGCCGCGGCTGGCTCGCGGCGAACCTGCCGGGCGTGGTGCACGTCCCGACGACGTCGAACACCGCACCGGCCGTCCTCCTCGCCGAGCCAGGCCGGGACCTCGGCTTCGACGCGGCACTCGTCCCCCCGCCCGCCGTCGAGCACTACGGCCTGCACGCGCTCGCGACCGGGGTCGCCGACAACCGCTCCGCGGTCACGCGGTTCGTGGTGGTCGGCCATCCCGGGACCGTTCCCCCGCCGTCGGGCGCCGACAAGACGTCGCTCGTCGTGCACCTGCCGCACAACAACTCGGGTGCGCTGCTGGAGATGCTCGAGCAGTTCGACGCGCACGGCGTGAACCTCTCACGGATCGAGTCCCGGCCGATCGGTGACGCGTTGGGCCGGTACTCGTTCTCGATCGACGCGGAGGGCCACATCTCCGAGGAGCGGATGGCCGAGACGCTGATGGGGCTGCACCGCGTGTGCCCGCACGTCCGGTTCCTCGGGTCGTACCCGGCCGCGGACGCCCCGCCGACGGTCGTCCGTACGGGGACGTCCGACCGGGACTTCACCGACGCCCGGACCTGGGTCGACGCGCTCCGCGCCGGTCGCACGTCCTGAGTCGGTCTGGCCCGCGCAGGCCCGCGCAGGCCCGCGGCGGCGAGCGCCCGGCGAGCCGGTCACGCTCGAGCGGTCAGGGCCGCACGGACTCCAGGGCGTCCTCGAGCACCCGCACCACGAGCGCACCGGGGTCGACCCGGACGTTGACCTCGGTGGCGCGTCCGAGCACCTCTCCGTCGACCTGCACGTGCTCGCCCGCGGGGACCAGCAGGTGGATCGCGCGGGCACGCGCGTGGTCGATGCGGCCGATCTTCGCGGGGAGGTCGGTGCGGACGCCGTAGCCCTGGAGCACGACCTCCCCGAACAGCTGGGCCCAGCCGACCAGCCCGCCTCGCGTGTCGATCGCGGCGATGTCGAGCCATCCGTCGTCGAGCAGCGCGTCCGGCAGCAGGGTGATCCCGCCGGGCAGCCGGCCGCAGTTGCCCACGAGCAGGCTGCGCAGCCGCGTGGTGACGGGGGGGCGGTCGTCGATGCGGATGTGCACCTTCGAGCGGGTGCCGTGCAGGTGCCGCACGCCCGAGAGGAAGTACGCCATCCAGCCCACGCGCGCCTTGAGGGCGGCGTCGGTGTCGGCGACCATCGCGGCGTCGAACCCGAGGCCGGCGATGACCAGGAAGATGTGCTCGGGGTGTGCCGCCGCGTGCGGCTGGTCCGGTCCGTCGAGCGTGAGCCAGCCCACGTCGATGGTCCGGTCCCGCCCGGTCACGGCGATCCTGATGGCAGCCTTCGGGTCGGACAACGGGATGTCGAGGTTGCGCGCCAGGAGGTTCCCGGTGCCCATCGGCACGAGGCCCATCGGGATCCCGGTGCCGACGAGCGCCGCCGCGACGGCCCGGACCGTCCCGTCCCCGCCGAGCGCGACGACCACGTTCGCGCCGCGCCGCACCGCCTCGTGGGTCTGGCCGACGCCCGGGTCCGTCGCGGTGGTCTCGAACCAGAGCGGTTCGGGGAGGCCGCGGTCGGTGCAGGCGGCGCGCACCGCGTCGCGCAGGCCGGCGACGTCGGGCTTGGTCGGGTTCGCGACGAACGCGACCAGGTCGCCGCGCTGCTGCACCTCGAGGAGGAGATCGTGGGTCGGTGTCGTCAGGTGGACGCCGTCCTCGGCCACCCGTATCAGCTGACGCTGCCGCCGGAGCACGACGACGGCGATGACGAGCGCGGTGGCGGCGACCGCGGCGACGAGCCCGATGAGGATGCTCTCCGAGGTCATGGTGCTCACCGTAGGCGTAGACCGCGGGTGTCGCTCAGTCTCGATACCCTCGGAGGGTGATCGACCTGCGACTGCTCCGAGATGACCCTGACACCGTGCGCGCGAGCCAGACGGCCCGCGGTGACGACCCGGCGCTGGTGGACGTCGTGCTCGACGCCGATGCGCGCCGTCGGGCCGCCCTGACCGACTTCGAGCGCCTGCGCGCCGAGCAGAAGTCGCTGGGCAAGGAGGTCGCCCAGGCGCAGGGTGAGGAGAAGCACCGGCTGCTCTCGCACGCGAAGTCGATCGCGGAGCAGGTCAAGGCGCTGCAGGCCGACAGCGACGCCGCGGCCGCGGCCCTCGAGGACGCCGCGCGGCGGATCGCGAACGTGATCGAGCCCGGGGTCCCGTCGGGCGGTGAGGCGGACTACGTCGTGCTGCGTCACGAGGGGACGCCGCGGGACTTCGCGGCGGAGTACGGCCCGGACTTCGCCGTGCGTGACCACCTCGACCTGGGCGAACGGCTCGGCGCGATCGACACCGAGCGTGGCGCGAAGGTCTCCGGTGCGCGCTTCTACTACCTGACCGGCGTGGGCGCGCGGCTCGAGCTCGCGCTGCTCAACGCCGCGATGGACCAGGCGATGGCTGCCGGCTTCACCCCGGTGATCACCCCGACCCTCGTGAAGCCGGAGATCATGGCCGGCACCGGGTTCCTCGGCGCGCACGCGGACGAGATCTACCGTCTCGAGGCGGACGACCTGTACCTCGTCGGGACCTCGGAGGTCGCTCTCGCGGGGTTTCACGCGAACGAGATCCTCGACCTGTCGGGCGGCCCGAAGCGGTACGCCGGCTGGTCGGCGTGCTACCGGCGGGAGGCGGGCTCGTACGGCAAGGACACCCGCGGGATCATCCGCGTCCACCAGTTCCACAAGGTCGAGATGTTCACCTACGTCCCGGTGGAGGAAGCCGCCGCCGAGCACCAGCGGCTGCTGGGCTGGGAGGAGCGGATGCTGGCCCTCGTCGAGCTCCCGTACCGGGTGATCGACACCGCGGCCGGCGACCTCGGCACGAGCGCCGCACGCAAGTTCGACTGCGAGGCGTGGCTCCCGACGCAGAACCGCTACCTCGAGCTCACCTCGACGTCGAACTGCACGACCTTCCAGGCGCGGCGCCTGAACGTGCGCGAGCGTACCGAGGCCGGGGACACCCGCACGGTCGCGACGCTCAACGGCACACTGGCCACGACCCGGTGGATCGTCGCGATCCTGGAGAACCACCAGCAGGCCGACGGCTCGGTGCGGGTACCGGTGGGGCTGCGTCCGTACCTGGGCGGCCTCGAGGTCCTCGAGCCGGTGACGGCATGAGCCCCGCACCGGCCCTGCCGGGCGGGCACGTGCCGCACCTGGTCGCGCTGGACGTCGACGGCACCCTCGTCACGTATGCCGGGGAGCTGTCGGAGGACGCGCGGGAGGCGGTCGCGCAGGTGCGTGCCGACGGCCACCATGTCGTGCTGGCCACGGGTCGTTCCGTCCACGCCACCGTGCCGGTCGCCCACGAGCTCGGGATCGCGGACGGGTGGGCGGTCTGCTCGAACGGGTCGGTGACGGTCCGCCTGAGCTCGGACGCCGAGGGCGGCTACGAGGTCGTGGACCAGGTGACCTTCGACCCGGCTCCCGCGCTGCGGCTGCTGCATGCCGAGCTGCCCGGCGCCCTGTTCGCGGTCGAGGAGGTCGGCGTCGGCTTCCGCCTGAACGCCCCGTTCCCCGAGGGGGAGCTCAGCGGGGTCCAGTCCGTGGTCGACATGGACGACCTCTGCAGCACCCACGTGACCCGCCTCGTGGTGCGCAGCCCGGGTCAGACCAGCGAGGAGTTCCACGAGGTCGTGCACCGGATGGGACTCGCCGACGTGAGCTACGCGATCGGGTGGACCGCCTGGATGGACATCGCGCCGCACGGGGTCACGAAGGCCTCGGCCCTCGAGCAGCTGAGGCGTCGCCTCGCGATCGAGCCCGGTGCGACGATCGCCGTCGGGGACGGCGGGAACGACCGCGAGATGCTCGAGTGGGCGGCTCGCGGGGTCGCCATGGGACATGCGGACGCGAGCGTCCGGGAGGTCGCCGACGAGGTCACCGGAACCATCGAGGACGATGGTGTGGTAGCGCTCCTACGCAGTCTGCTAGCCTGACCGGTCACCCCTCGCGGGGCATTCGCGCTGGTCGTCAGGTGGACCCGGGGGCCGTCCAGGGGCACAATCGGCGCTCGTGGCGCACATCGAGGACGTGGCGCGGGCCGCCGGCGTATCGACGGCGACCGTCTCACGCGCGCTCCGGGACCTGCCCCACGTCTCCCAGGTCACCCGGGACCGGGTCCGCCAGGTGGCCCGTGAGCTCGGCTACGTGGCCTCTCCGTCTGCGGCCAGCCTCGCCTCCGGGCGTACCCGGACCATCGGTCTGCTGACCCCCTGGGTCAATCATTGGTTCTTCTCGAACGTGATCGACGGCGCCGAGCGCGCCCTGCGTGCCGAGGGCTTCGACGCCCTCCTCTACACGTTCGAGATCCCTCGCGACTGGCGCCGTCGGCAGGTCGACCCCGATGTTCTGCGTCGCCGTGTGGACGGGATCATCATCGTCGGCATGCCCCTCGACCGCGACGAGGTCGACGCGCTGCTCGGGCTCGGGCACCCGGTGATCTTCATCGGTACCGGGGCGCCCGGCCAGGTGACCGTGCGCGTCGACGACTTCCGGACCGCCACTGAGGCGACCGAGCACCTGCTCGCTCTCGGCCACGTGACGATCGGGCACATCACCGGCTCTCCGCAGGACAACGCCCCGTGGGCGCCCCCGGTGGACCGCCGCTCGGGCTGGATGGACGCGATGGCGCGGGCCGGGGCGGCTCCGACCCTGGAGCTCGAGGTGAACGGCTACTTCGACGTCGAGGGTGGGCGCGAGTCGACCCGTCAGCTGCTCGCCCGACGTCCGGACGTCACCGCGATCTTCGCCGCGTCCGACGAGATGGCGATGGGCGCCATCCTCGCGGCGCGTGATCTCGGCCTGCGGGTGCCGGAGGACCTCTCGGTGATCGGCATCGACGGCCACGACCTCGGCGAGCTCGTCGGCCTGACGACGATGGCGCAGTCCGCCGAGGACCAGGGCACGACGGCCGCGACCCTTCTGCTCGGGATGATCACGGGAACCCCGGCGCCGGAGCAGGTGATCTTCCCGACCGAGCTGGTCGTGAGGACGTCGACGGCCCCTCCCCGCGATCGCACGGTGGCGTCGCGCTGACCCGACCAGCATCGGACGGCTGGCGCGACGGGGGCGACCGTTCCGCGGCTTCGGACCTGCACAGGTGTTCGCTTCGTCGACCGATGACCAGGCCGTGACGAAATCGTGACATGCGGAACCTTGACGGAGGGAGGGCGATCGATGTCAAGATCAACCTGCTCGTGTAAGCGTTTGCAGTGACCACCACCTGTCGTGCCAACGAGGTTGCGACTGGGAAGGAAAGACATGAAGCGAAACGCACGATTCGCCACAGCCGCAGTCGGCGTGGCGGCCCTCGCCACCGTTGCCGGATGCTCGAGCGGCTCCAGCAACACCCCGTCCGCATCGGCAGTCCCGACGTTGACCGGCAACTGCGCGCAGTACCAGGCTTATGCCGGGCACAGCGGGTCGACCGTCACGATGTTCGGGTCGATCCTCAGCCCGGAGTCCGACTCCCTCAACAAGTCCTGGGCCGAGTTCCAGACGTGCACCGGGATCACGATCCAGTACACCGGGTCCAACACCTTCGAGTCCGACCTGCCTGTCAAGGTCAACGGTGGCAACGCCCCGAACCTGGCGATCATCCCGCAGCCCGGGCTGCTCGCACAGATGGTCGCGACCGGGACCGTGAAGAAGCCGCCGGCCGGCACCGTCGCCAACGAGGCCAACTGGAACGCGGCCTGGAAGGGCTACGGCTCGGTCAACGGCACGTTCTACGCGGCTCCGATGAGCGCGAACATGAAGTCGATGGTGTGGTACTCGCCCAAGTACTTCGCCGCCAACAACTACAAGGTGCCGACGACGTGGGCCGAGATGATGGCGCTGTCGACCCAGATGGCGTCCAAGATGACCGGTACCGCCAAGCCGTGGTGCGGTGGCATCGGCTCCGGTACTGCGACCGGCTGGCCGGCGACCGACTGGCTCGAGGAGGTCGTGCTCGGGACCTACGGCGGCCAGGTGTACGACGACTGGATCAGCCACAAGGTCAAGTTCTCCGACCCGCAGATCCAGACGGCGATGCAGACCGTGGCCGGCTGGCTGCAGAACCCGGCGTGGGTCAACGGCGGCATCGGCAACGTCCAGACGATCGCGACCACCACGTTCCAGGACGCCGGTCTCCCGATCCTGAAGGACCAGTGCGGGATGCTCCAGCAGGCGTCGTTCTACGAGGCGCAGTGGCCGAAGGGCACCAAGGTCGCCGCGGACGGCGACGTGTTCGCGTTCAAGCTGCCCGCGGTGGACCCGTCCATCACGAACCCGGTCGAGGGCGGCGGCGAGTTCGTCACCGCGTTCGCTGACGACCCGGCCACGCAGGCCGTGCAGAACTACCTGTCGAGCCCGCAGTGGGCTGACAGCCGCATCAAGGTCGCACCGGGCTGGGTCTCGGCGAACGAGAAGGTCGACCAGAGCCTGTACACCGACCCGATCGACCAGCTCTCGGCGAAGTACCTGGCAGACCCGACCGCGACCTTCCGGTTCGACGCCTCGGACGCCATGCCCGCCGCTGTCGGCTCAGGTGCGGAGTGGAAGGCGATGGTGGACTGGTTCGGCAGTGGAAAGTCGATCAAGGATGTCGCTGCGGAGATCGATGCAGCCTGGCCGGCCAGCTGACGTCACTGGCACGACTTGATTGACACCTGAGGTGCTTCGGTCCGCGGGCATCACCCGCGGACCGGAGCACCCAGTTTTTCCACGCCGGTGCCGTACCGTTCGAAGCAAAACAGACAAAGGGGTCCGTTATGACCACTGCCTACGTTGCGTTGGCGTCGAGCACCCTGGGACAGGCCGCATCCACGCTGTTCGGGGTCGTCGAGGCCGTCGGTGGGTTCATCGCGATCTTGTTGATCGTCTTCTTCGTCGCCGGACGGGCGACGGGCCGGTTCCAGAGGCCGGTCGCCATCGTGGTCTGCCTGGGTCCGGCGCTGTTCCTGGTCCTGCTCGGCCTGATCATCCCGGCGATCACGACGATCAACAACAGCCTGAAGAACCAGCAGTTCCTCGGTGAGCTCAACACCAAGTACATCGGACTCAAGAACTACACGTACGCATTCACCGATCCCTACACCCAGCAGACGATCATCCGCACCGTGCTGTGGCTGCTGATCGTCCCGGCGGCGGCCGTGTTCGTCGGGCTGCTGGTGGCTCTCCTGGTCGACCGGATGAGGTATGCCTCGATCCCCAAGACGATGGTCTTCCTGCCGACGGCGATCTCGTTCGTCGGCGCCTCGGTGATCTGGTCCTACGTCTACAACTACAAGGCGCCGTCCCTGCCGCAGACCGGGCTGTTGAGCGAGGTCGTGATGAAGCTGGGGTGGAGCAACCCGCCGAACTGGCTGATCACGGTGCCGTTGAACACCTTCCTCGAGATGGTCATCATGGTCTGGATCCAGGCCGGATTCGCCATGGTGATCCTCGGTGCCGCACTCAAGGGCATCCCGGACGAGATCATCGAGTCCGCGCGCCTGGACGGGGCCTCCGGAGTGAAGCTCTTCCGCACCGTGCAGATCCCGATGATCCGCACCACGCTCGTGGTCGTGGTCACCACGGTGATGATCACCACGCTCAAGGTGTTCGACATCGTGTTCACGATCAACAACGGCAACTTCGAGACCGACGTGCTCGCGCGGCAGATGTATGCCGACATGTTCGTGACGAACCAGGTCAGCCGCGGCAGCGCGCTGGCCGTGATCCTCTTCCTGGCCGTCACTCCGCTCGTCTACTACAACATCCGCACACTGCGCCGCGAGCGGGAGATCCGATGACGACGACGACGAGATCTCCCGCGAAGGCCCAGCAGCCTCTGAAAGGTCAGGCGGCTGTCACGGCGGTCCGCAAGGCATTCAGCAGCTCACTCGCCTCGGCCGCGGCGGTGCTGATCGGCCTCATCTGGACGATTCCGACGCTCGGCCTGTTCATCAACTCGTTCCGGTCCAGGGAGGCCGGGGCGACGACGGGGTGGTGGGAGTTCTTCGTCCACCCGAGCTTCAGCCTGTCGGGATACAACGAGGTACTCACCGGTGGGGGAGGCTTGATCATCCCTCTGGTGAACTCGCTGGCCATCACGATCCCGGCCACGATCATCCCGATCTTCATCGCGTCCATGGCGGGGTACGCACTGGCGTGGATGCGGTTCAAGGGCAGCGACGCGATCTTCTTCGGCATCTTCGCTCTTCAGGTCGTGCCGTTGCAGATGGCACTGGTCCCGCTGCAGCAGTACTACGTGCACGGTCTGCAGATCTTCGGGGTCACCGTTCTTCCCTCGCCGGGGATCAACGGCACCATCGCCCAGATCTGGCTGACGCACACGATGTTCTCGATGCCGCTGGCCATCTTCCTGATCCACAACTTCATCGCCCAGCTGCCGGCGTCGCTGATGGAGGCGGCCCGGGTCGACGGCGCCTCGCACCTGCGGATCTTCCGATCGATCGTGCTGCCGCTGTCGATGCCCGCGATCGCCTCGTTCGGGATCTTCCAGTTCCTCTGGGTGTGGAACGACCTGCTGGTCGCCAAGACGTTCGGCGGGACCAGTCCCGAGATGCAGCCCGTCACCGCGCGGATGCAGAGCCTCGTCGGCAGCTACGGGGCGCACCTGGACCTGCTGGCGCCAGCCGGCTTCCTCACGATCGTCATCCCGCTGATCGTGTTCCTGAGCCTGCAGCGCTACTTCGTCCGAGGCCTGCTCGCCGGGAGCGTCAAGGGCTGATCGCACCGACGCCGAGGGGGCGCCGCCGTCGGGTGGTGCCCCCTCGGCGTGCCCGCGCTCTGTGGGTGCGCACTACCGTGTGCGGGTGACACAGCTCGCCGGAGTCGGCACGCCGTCGCCCGGTCCTCGGGTTCCTGCCCCCGTCCTGTTCATCGGCTCGGGTACCGCCCAGTACGTCGGTGCGGCCGTCGCGGTCGGCCTGTTCGCGCGGCTGAGCCCGGGCGGGGTCGCGTGGCTGCGCGTCGCGGTGGCGGCGCTCGTGCTGCTCGCGTGGGCGCGGCCGTGGCGCCAGCAGTGGACCCGTCGCGCGCTGCTCGTCGCCGCCCTGTTCGGCGTGGTGCTCGCCGGCATGAACGTGGCGTTCTACCTGGCCATCGCCCGGCTCCCGCTCGGCACGGCGGTCGCGATCGAGTTCATCGGCCCGGTCGCGGTCGCGGCGGTCACCGGGCGCGGCTGGCGGGAGAGGGCCGGGATCGGCCTCGCGGCGTGCGGCGTCGTCCTGCTCGCGGGGATCACCCTCCGCGACGGCGGGAACGAGGTCCGCCTCGGCCTGGTCGCCATCGCAGCCGCCGCCGTGCTCTGGGCCGGGTACATCGTGCTCGGGCGCCGCGTCGCGCACCACGGGACGGGGGTCGGTCCGCTGTCGGTCGCGATGACGGCGGGCACCCTCGCGTTCGCGCCGTTCTTCGCCCGCTCGCTCGGCACCGTCGCCGTCGACGTCCGGCTCGCCGGCGCCGTCGTCGCGGTGGCGGTGTTCTCCTCGGTCGTGCCGTACGCGATCGAGCAGGTCGTCCTCAGGCGGGTCACCGCGGCGACCTTCGCGATCCTGCTCGCGATGCTGCCCGCGACGGCCGCCGCCGTCGGCGCGATCGCGCTGCGGCAGTGGCCGCAGCCGATCGACCTCGTGGGTCTCGCGCTGGTGTCCGGTGCGATCATCCTGACCACGGCGCGCCCACCGACGACGCTCACCGCGGTGGAGGACAGGGGGTCGGCCGAGGCCACGACGACGGGCGACCCCGGAGAGGTCGCCAGAGATCGCTAGAGGTCGCTAAAGATACTGTCCGGGCGTCGGCCGGCTGTCGTCGCCGTCCACCGTCTGCGCCTCGAGTCCCTGGCCGTCCGGTCCGCGCTGGTACGAGACGCCGGGAGGGAGAGCCCGTCGCATCTGGGCGAGCTGCGCCTGCGTGGCCATCTGCTGGGCGACCAGAGCGGTCTGGAGCCCGTGGAACAGCCCCTCGAGCCATCCGACGAGCTGCGCCTGGGCGATCCGCAGCTCGGCGTCCGACGGCGTCACGTCCTCGGTGAACGGGAGCGTGATCCGGTGCAGCTCGGCGACGAGATCCGCCGACAGGCCCTCCTCGAGCTCGCGGAGCGACCGTTCGTGCACGGAGGCCAGTCGCGCGCGTGCCGCCTCGTCGAGCGGTGCGCTGCGGACCTCCTCGAGCAGCTGCTTGATCATCGTGCCGATGCGCATCACCTTCGCCGGCTCGCCGACCACCGGGGTGTCGATCGGAGGCGTGTCGTCCCGATGCGCGTCGTCAGGACGTGTGCCGTCGGCAGGCGCGCCGTCCACCGGGATCGCGCGGGCCTGCCGCTCGGCGTCCTCGTGGACCGGGACGACGATCTCCGTTCGCGCGCGGTCGTCGGACGGCTCGTTGGCGGTGCTCATGCGGCGCTCCTCCTGGGTGGGCAGACGTCGTCGACCGTACACAGGTCACGGGACGAGCAGGACCTTGCCGAACGCCTCGCCGGAGGCAAGGAGCTCATGACCGGCGTCCGCCTCGGCGAGCGGCAGACGGGCGTGCACGACAGGGCGCACGCGGCCGTCGGCGACCATCGGCCAGACGACGTCCCGGACCGCGTCGACGATCGCCGCCTTCTCCTCCGGCGGGCGGGCGCGCAACGTCGTGCCGATCACCGAGACGCGGCGCGCGAGCAGCAGGCCGAGGTCGATCTCGCCGCGCCGACCCTGCTGGAGCCCGATCACCACGAGCCGGCCACCGGTCGCCAGCGCTCGGAGGTTCATGTCGAGAGCGCCCGCGCCCAGGATGTCGAGCACGACGTCGACACCCCTTCCGTCGGTCGCCTCCAGGACGCGGGTGAGCACGTCCTCGCGACGGTGGTCGATCGCGACGGCGGCACCGAGCTCGAGGCACCGTTCCGCGCGGGCCGCGCCACCCGCCGTCGTCAGGACCTGTGCGCCGAGAGCGGCCGCGAGCTGGACGGCGACCACACCCACACCGCCGGACCCGCCGTGCACGAGCACGCTGCTGCCAGCCGCGAGCCCGCCCACGGTGACGAGGTTCGACCATGCGGTGCACACCGCCTCCGGAAGAGCCGCCGCGTCGAGCAGGTCGACACCCTCCGGGACGCGGAGCACCTGTCTGGCTGGGACCACGACGAGCTCGGCATACCCACCTCCGTCGCCGAGCGCGCAGACCCGGTCGCCCTCGGTCCATGCGTCGACGCCCGCCCCGACGGCGGCGACGACCCCCGAGACCTCGAGCCCGAGGCGATCGGTGACGCCCGCCGGAGGTGGGTAGCCCCCCGCACGCTGCAGCAGGTCAGCGCGGTTGATCCCAGCGGCTCTCACCCGCACGAGGACCTCGCCGGGACCCGGAACGGGTGGCGGGACGTCCTCGACCACGAGGCCGTCCGGGCCCTGCGGAGATGTCACCACGACTGCGCGCACGGCACCGAGCCTACGGACCAAAGGCTGGGCGCGCCTCCACCCCGCGTGACAAGATCGCCCCGCGCGCTAATGCGCAGGGGGTCCTCGGCCGATGTAGGACGAGCGGCGTCCCCGATGTCGTGACGTCGCGCGCATGCTCGTACCCGGGCAGCAGAGCAGCTGAGTTGAGAGAGGTCCACATGCTTCGCAGGTTGGGCATCCGGTCCAAAGTGCTCGCTGTTCTCGCGGTACCGATGATCGTGCTGCTCGCTGTCGTCGGGTACGTCGGCTATGGCGCGGTGCAGAGCGCCCAGACGGCAAGCGCCGCAGAGACCATCACGAACGCGATCGGTACCTACGCACCCGCGATCACTGCTCTCCAGGCCGAGCGGGACGCCTCCGTGGCGAAGTCGCAGTTCCTCCTGACCGACCCCACGGTGCTTGCGAACGCCCGGAAGAAGACCGACGCGGCGATCGGTGCGATCCCACGGCTCGCCGGGACCGACACGCTCGCCTTCTTCCCGCAGAGCGTCCTCACGGCGTTCCAGGAGAGCGACTACGAGCACGCCAACCTCGCGGCGCTGCGTGCCCAGGTCGACGCCGGTGGTCAGACGTCCAACATCCAGAAGACGTTCGACGCGGCGATCGACGCGGACATCGCGCTCGCCGAGGTCGTCGCGAACGTCATCCCGAACCGATCCCTCGCCGGATACCTCCTCTCGTTCAGTGCGATCGAACGGAGCAACGAGGACTTCGTCCGCGAGCGGGCGATCGGTGAGTCGATCATGCGACTGCACGGCAGCTCTCCTGGGACCGTGCAGCTCTTCGTCACGCAGGTGTCCTCGACCGAGCTGGACCGGACGAGCGCGCGGGCCGTCGTCGCCGACCTCGGGCAGGACAGCCTCTTCATCCCGCTCAGCTTCCCGACGCCCGAGTTCACCCGCATGCGGCTGGTCCTGCAGAACGGCAACCCGTCGGAGATCGCCGCGCTCGACAAGACGGCGTGGGACAAGGGGATTGCGGACCAGATCGCGTCCATGGACTCGGTGCGCGACAAGATCTTCGCCGACGCCTCGGGCATCGCCAGCCAGGCGTCGTCGTCCGCCCGCACCCAGGCGATCGGGACGGCCGGCATCGGGTTGCTCGCGGTCGGCCTCTCCTTGGCATTCGCGCTGTTCGTCGCCCGTGGCATCGTCAACCCGCTGCGCCGCCTCACCGCCGCTGCCGCGGACGTCCGCGAACAGCTGCCCAAGCTCGTCGAGGAGGTCGCCGTGCCCGGCGAGGGTCCGGGCATGGAGCTCGTGCAGATCCCCGTGGAGTCCCGCGACGAGGTGGGCCGCCTGGCGGACGCGTTCAACGCGGTCAACGCGACCACGCTTCAGGTGGCGCAGGAGCAGGCCGCCCTGCGTGGCTCGATCGCCGAGATGTTCATCAACGTCGCTCGTCGGGACCAGGTCCTCCTCAACCGGCAGCTGTCCTTCATCGACTCCCTGGAGCGCACGGAGGAAGACCCCAACGCCCTGGCGAACCTCTTCCGGCTCGACCACCTGGCGACCCGGATGCGTCGGAACGCCGAGTCCCTGCTCGTGCTCGCCGGTATCGACTCCGGTCGGCGGATGCGCGACTCGATGCCGCTGTCCGACGTGATCCGCACCGCCTCCTCGGAGATCGAGCAGTACGACCGCATCCAGCTGGATCTCCCGATCGACCCGCACATGCTGGGGTTCAACGCCCTCGGCTCGGCCCACCTGCTCGCGGAGATCCTCGAGAACGCGACGGTCTTCTCCGAGCCGGACACCCAGGTCGAGGTCAGCACGGGTGTCCGCGGCGACAGCGTCACCGTCACGGTGGTGGACCACGGCCTCGGGATGTCCGAGGAGGAGATCGAGCTCGCCAACGAGAAGATCCGCTCGGTGTCCGCGAGCGACGCGCTCGGCGCCCAGCGGCTCGGCCTGTTCGTGGTCGGCCGGCTCGCGCAGCGTCTCGGTGCCGGCGTCAACATCAGTCGTGCCCAGTCCGGTACGGGAACCACGGTCGAGGTCACGTTCCCGGTCGTCCTCTTCCAGGCCACCGAGGCGATGTCCTCCGGGTACGGTCTCCCGTCACCCGTCGCGGACCACGGCGCGGCACCGGCCGCACCGACGATCGAGGACGCTGCCGCCGCCTGGCTGTCGCCGCCCGTGATCGAAGACGTCCCACCCGTGGTCGAGCCGGTCGACCTGACGGCACTGACCGACGGGGCGACGACGCTCGGCCTTCCGAAGCGCCGCGTCCGCGACGGCGCCACGGTCGAGGAGCCTGCGCTCCCGCCTGTGACGCAGGCCGAGCTGCGCGAGCGCGACGAGAGCAAGATCGTGCTGCCGGCGCTCGTGGAGCCGCGGCTCGCCGCGGAGCTCGCCGGCGCCGTCGAGGGCTGGCAGCCCGACGTCGCGGCCCCGGCCAGCTCGAGCCTTCCGGCGCGCAGCCGCGCCGCATCGCCGTTCTGGCAGGACGTCCCGGCTGGGCAGCCCGTCGAGCCCGTCGTCTCCGCACCCGTGTCTCCCGAGGTCCGCACCGGTCTGTTCAGCGGATTCCGCCGTGGAGTCGACGTGCCGCCGCCGGCGCCGGCGGACCTCGTCGGACGTCCGGCCCGCGCGGGCGACGCCGCCGGGCCCGATGAGCATGCACCGGGCTTCTACGCGGCCGACTACCACGCGAGCCGATACCACGGACCGAGCTCGGAGCTCCACGGTGCGATGCAGGACGCCGAGGTGGGTACCGAGCCGGTCCTCGCCGAGACCGACCCTGCCCCCGTCATGCCGGCCTTCGTCATCCCTGGGCTCGTCCCGGACGACGAGGACGGCGAGGTCTACGTGCCGGGCCGCAGCTGGGACCCGGTGCCGGTCGCGCGCGACAGGTCGGTGC
>MLJW01000529.1_pt1 | contig 15220 bp, 14 predicted proteins | sample 888231 | NCBI WGS metagenome assembly MLJW01 (sample SAMN05788063, study PRJNA343431) | mine drainage metagenome | isolation source: sample collected from the inflow into an acid mine drainage treatment plant... | place: Germany: Lusatia, lignite mining district
GCGTCGCCTCGGCGATGATCAGGCCGGCGGAGGCACGCTGCGCATAATAGGTCGCGTTGATGTCCTGCGGCACGTTGCCGGGCATGGCCGCACGGTTGCGCGTCAGCGGGGCCATCACGATACGGGTGGCCAGCATGGTGCGCCCCAGTTGTACTGGGGTAAACAGGTCCTTGCTCACTTGGTTTTCTCCTTGACGCCTTCGATCAACAGGGTAACTTCGATATCGGTGCCGACCGGCCCGTTGGGGTTTGCCGCCCAGCCGAAGCCGTAATCGGCCGCATGCAGCGTGGTGTGGGCTTCAAAGCCGGCGCGCTGCCCTCCCCATGGATCGGCGCCCACACCCAGCAGCTTGAACGGCAAGGTAATTTCACGGGTCACGCCGTGCAGGGTGAACTGACCGGTGATCACACCTTCGTCCTTGCCACGGGCTTCGACCTTGCTGCTGACAAAAGTCATTTCGGCGAATTTTGCCGGCTCCAGGTATTCCGGTTTTTCACGCAGGTGTTCGTCGCGCTTGGCAAAGCCGGTATTCACGGACATGACACCGATCCTGGCCCGGACGCTGGATTTGGCCAGGTCGGAACGGTCGATGGCAATCTTGCCGGAAACATCGTTGAAGGTGCCGGAAGCCTTGGACACCACGTGGCGGATGGTAAAATTGGCAAAGCTGTGCGCAGGGTCGATGTCGTAGGTCTCGACATCCGCCAGCGCGGCCGGTATCCAGGCCATCAAGGCCATGATGGTCAATATTTTTTTCATGCAAATCTCCAGTTGGTCATTCAAGAATCAAGGCAAATCAAAAAGCAGCAGTTCGGCGTCCCGGCCGTCGGAAAATGTCAGCCGGGGTTCATGTTCGATAAAAGCGCCATCCCCGGCACTCAGTCTGTTGCCGTTGAGCGAAACCGTGCCGCGCGCCAGCTGCACATACAGCTGCCTGTCGGCGCGCGGCTGGTAGTCGAGGGGCAGGTCGCCGTCGAGCACCGTCGCCAGCAATGTGGCGTCCTGCCCGATGGCGAGCGAATCATCCTGCCCGTCAGGCGTGGCAATCGTTCTCCAGCGCCCGCGCTTCTGCTCGATCGGGATCGTTTTCTGGTCATATTGCGGCGCGAGGCCCTGACGCGCCGGCAATATCCAGATCTGCAGCAAATGCACGGGGTCGGTCGCGGAGGCATTGAATTCGCTGTGGCGAACCCCTGTGCCGGCGCTCATGTACTGCACATCCCCGGCCCGGATCACCGAACCGTTACCCATGCTATCCTCATGGCGCAGCGCCCCTTCAAGGACATAGGTCACGATTTCCATGTCGCGGTGCGGATGCAGGCCGAAGCCGCGTCCCGGGCTGATGATGTCGTCATTGATCACGCGCAGCACGGACCATCCCATGTAGGCCGGATCCTGGTACTCGGCGAACGAAAAAGTGTGCCGTGCATTCAGCCAGCCGTGGTCGGCATGGCCGCGCGCACTGGATTTCCTGAACCTGATCACAGCTTGGCGTGGCTGCCGTCGCACAGCACGCCATTGTTGCTGTGCTTGCAGCCGCAGAAATATGCCGTGCCATCCTGCTCGGCCTTGTATTCGACCGGCGCGAAGCCAGTTCCCTTGTGCGAGCCATCGCAGAACGGCTGGCTGGTGCTCTTGCCGCAGGAACACCACCAGTAGCTCTTGCCGGCCTCGACGGTGACGGCGAAGGGCGATTTTTGTGCGATGACAGGTTCGGACATGGTGTTTCTCCTTGGGTTGCAATTTGTCAGTGATGGTTGAGTGCTGCCGGCCAGAACGCGTAACTGTCCATCGCCAGCATGTTGTGTTCGATGCCACTGTACACGGCTTCTGTTGCAAATTCAGTGCCCGCCGCCCCCAGGGCAACATAAAACGGCAGCAGATGTTCGTCGCTAGGATGCGCCTGCAAAGCGTCGGGGGCAAGATGGCGATACTCCAGCAATGCAGCGACATCCCCGCCCTCCAGCCGCTCGCGCACCCAGCTCTGAAATGCCGGGACATAATCGGGAGCGGATTCGGCTCCGCGCAGCTGGTGAAAATGACCGAGATTGTGCGTCAGGTTGCCGGATCCCACCACCAGCACCCCTGCGTCCGCCAGGGATGCCAGCGCCTGTCCGACCCGATAATGGTGGGCAGGCCCCAGATGGCTCTGCACGGAAAGCGTCAGCACCGGCACCGTGGCCTCCGGAAACATCAGCCGCAGCGGAATCCAGGCGCCATGGTCGAGCCCGCGGCGCGGATCGAGCGCCACTTCGAATCCCGCTTGTTCCAGCAGCAGCCGCGCTTCCATTGCCAGCGCCACCGCACCGGGAGCCGGGTAACGGATGGCATACAAGGGTCGCGGGAAACCGTAAAAGTCATGCAGGGTCTCCGGCCGCGTAGCGATCCCCAGCGTCGGCACCCGCGTCTCCCAGTGCGCCGAAACGATCAGGACCGCTCGCGGCCGACCGATGCGCAGCGCAAACCCGAGCAGCGCCTCGCCGGCCTCGCCAGAACGCAGCGCGAACGTCGGCGCGCCGTGTGGCACGAACAGGGTAGGCAGACGAGGCAAGTTGGCGTGATTACTCATGACGGCCACAGTTTGACAATTTCCTTATCCGGGATAAATATGCGATCATTAAATTGTTAATCCCGAATCCCGGGACAATAGGGGATATCATCATGGACAGACTGCAGGCCATGCGCGTGTTTACCGCCGTGGTTGAAACGGGTTCATTCGCGCGCGCGGCGGAACAGCTGCATCTGTCGGCGACCGCCACTTCGCGTCATGTGGCGGAACTGGAGAAACATCTGGGGGCGCAGCTGCTGCAGCGCACGACCCGGCGCATCCACCTGACGGAAATCGGCGCCAACTATTATGATCGGTGTCGCCTGATCCTGGCCGACGTGGAGGAAGCGGAAGCGCAGGCCGCAACCTCGGAAGCCCAGCCCAAGGGCATCCTGCGCATCAGCCTGCCGCACAGCTTCGGCCTGCGCTATATCGCGCCGCTGGTACCCGACTTCTGCAAGCGATATCCCGAACTGCAACTGGAGCTGAGTTTTTCCGACCGCACGGTGGACCTGGTGGAAGAAGGCATCGACATGGCGATACGCATCAGCGGCGAACTCAAGACCAGTCTGGTGGCACGCAAGCTCGCACCGGTCAGGATGGCGGCGTGCGCCGCCCCGGCCTATCTGGCACTCCATGGCACGCCGCTGACGCCGGACGAACTCGGCGAACACAACTGCATCACCTACAGCTACGCGGCAACGGCCAATACCTGGACTTTCCTGCACGACGGCAAGCCGGTCGAAGTTCAGGTCAAGGGCCTCCTGCGTTCCAACAGCGGCGACATGGGGCGCCTGGCTGCGCGCGACGGCCTGGGCATCACCACGCTGCCGGACTTCATCATCTGCGACGACCTGCGCTCCGGCGCACTGACGGCACTGCTGCCCGATTACCCCATCCCGCCGATCCACGTCTATGCCGTCTACCTGCCCGGCGCCCGCCGTGCCGCGCGCATCAAGGCAATGGTGGAATACCTGTGGGACGCGCTGGGCCGAGGCCACCCCCCCTGGGGCGAATGATCAGCGAAACCTGCTGTTCGCCACCGCGCGGCTGACTTACAATAAAAGCCCGCAACCAAGGTTGATGCCATGTCCCAGGAACACTTCCCGCAGGAACTCAGCGCCCTGAACCGGATTATCGTCAAGGCCATGCTCTGGCTCAACGGCATCGCCCATATCGTCATCGGCCTGGCGCTGGCCGTCTCGGTGCTGATGTTCGCCTGGCTGTTCTGGCAGGACGTGCGGGACGCCGCCAGCGCGCACAATCTGGTACACGGGTTTCTGCATGCGCTGGGCACGCTGATGCTGCTGTGGACCGTCTCGGCGCTGATCACCGCGGAAATTCGCTACCTGCAGGGCAGCAAGCTGGAAGTTGAAACCTTCATCGAAGTGGCGATGGTGGTCATGGTGCGCAAACTGATCGTGCTGCCGGTGCAGGACGCCACCCCGACGCCGCAAGACCTGACCATGTGGGTGGGCGCCGCCCTGATGCTTGGCATCATGTATGCGCTGGTACGCTGGAGCCAGCAGTTCAGCGCCGACCTGGGCCGCGACCGGCATTCCCGGGAATAGCCCGCGAATGCGCCCACCCGCCACCCCTCTCTACTCAACGGACCGCATTCGCGCGATCGAACACTCGGCCGGCAGCGCCGGCCTGATGGAAAAAGCCGGCCTCGCCGCCGCGACCCTGGCCAGGGATCTGGCTGGCGAGGATGGCGATGCCATTCTGGTGTTCGCCGGCCCGGGCAACAACGGCGGCGATGCCCTGGTCGCGGCGCGCCACCTGAAGGCCTGGTGGTTCAGGGTCAGCGTCGTGTTCGCCGGCGAAGCCGGCAAGCTGCCCCCGGATGCCGCGGCCGCCCTCGATGCCTGGCTGGCGGCGGGAGGTACGCTGGAGACCGCCATCCCCTGCGGAAAATTCGGCCTCGTCATCGACGGCCTGTTCGGAATCGGCCTGTCCAAGCCATTGCAGGGCGATTTCGCCGGACTGGTCGACGCAATCAACGCGCTGTCGCTGCCCGTGCTGGCGATCGACATTCCGAGCGGCCTCTGCGCAGACACCGGGCGCGTGCTGGGCACCGCCGTTCGCGCCAGCCATACGGTGACCTTTCTTGGGCTGAAACCCGGACTTTTCACCCTGGATGGACCCGATCATGCCGGTGAAATCATTGCCACCGACCTCGGAGTGGATGCCGCGCTGCATGCGTCCACGCCAGGCGCGCTGCTGGACACTCACCCCCCTCTTCCATCAGGACCCCACAAAAACGCGCACAAAGGCAGCTTCGGCAGCGCGGGCATCCTGGGCGGCGACACTTCCATGGTGGGCGCCGCGCTGCTGGCGGGACGCGCCGCGCTGCTGACCGGCGCAGGCCGCGTGTATGTCGGCCTGCTGGAGGCACAAGCCCCCGCCGTCGACCTGCTGCAGCCCGAACTGATGCTCCGGACGCCCGCAGCGCTGCTCGAGATTCCCCACCTGACCGCGCTGGCCATCGGGCCCGGGCTCGGCCGTTCCGTTGCCGCAAGCGGTGAACTGCGACGCGCGCTGCAACTGCCGATACCCCTGCTGCTGGATGCCGACGCCCTGCACCTGCTGGCTGAAAACACCGATCTGCGCGAGCTGTTCCACGCCCGCAGCGCCGGCAACATGCTCACCCCGCATCCGGGCGAGGCAGCAGCCCTGCTGGGCTGTTCCATTCCCCAGGTGCAGGCCGACCGCATCGCATCCGCACTTGAAATCGCCCGAACCTTCAACGCCATCACGCTCCTCAAGGGTTGCGGCAGCGTCATCGCGACGCCCGATGGCCGCTGGTTCGTCAATGGCAGCGGCAACCCGGGCATGAGCAGCGCCGGCATGGGCGACATCCTGTGCGGCCTGATCGTCAGCCTGGTCGGGCAAGGCATGACTTGCGAGGCGGCCTGCCTGCTTGGCGTCTACCTGCACGGGGCGGCGGCCGACGTGCTGGCCGGGGAGCGCGGCCCGGTCGGGCTTACCGCCAGCGAGGTCGCTGTGGCGGCGAGAGCGCTGCTCAACCAGTGGCTGGCCTGAACATGCAATCAACCCTGCAATGCATTCTCGAACAGGCCGGCCAGGTCATTCTCGGCAAGGAGTCCCAGCTCAAGCTGGCGCTGGCCTGCATCCTGGCGCGCGGCCACCTCCTGATAGAGGACCTGCCGGGGATGGGGAAATCCACCCTGGCGCATACCCTGGCGCAAGTGCTGGGGCTGGAATTCAGGCGCGTGCAGTTCACCAGCGACCTGATGCCGGCGGATATCCTCGGAGTCTCGGTGTATGACCGCAACACGGCCTCCTTCCTGTTTCATCCCGGCCCGGTGTTCACCAACCTGCTGCTGGCCGACGAACTCAACCGCGCCACGCCCAAGACCCAGAGCGCGCTGCTGGAAGCCATGGAAGAGCACCAGGTCACGCAGGATGGCCTGACGCGCACGCTGCCGCAGCCCTTCTTCGTCATCGCCACGCAGAATCCTACCCATCACGTGGGCGCCTACCCGTTGCCGGAATCCCAGCTCGACCGTTTCCTGATGAAGATCGCCCTGGGTTACCCGGATGCGCGCTCGGAGCGCAATCTGCTCAAGAACACCGGCGGCCGCCATGCCACGGCGCAGCCCTGCTGCGATGCTGCAACGCTGATTGCGCTGCAGAACGCAGTCAACGACATCCACGTTTCCGACGCACTGCTCGATTACCTGCAGGCGCTGCTGGATCATACCCGCCATTCACCCCATTACCTGACCGGCCTCAGCCCCCGCGCCGGCATCGCGCTCCGGCAATGCGCACAAGCCTGGGCGCTGATCGCCGGGCGCGACTTCGCCCTGCCGGAGGACGTGCAGGCGGTGCTGCCCGGCGTGGTCGGCCACAGGCTGCAAGCCGCCTCGGGTGTCAGCAATGCGACCGATGTGGCAATGACGCTGATGCGAGCCGTTCCGGTCAGCTAGCAGAATGCCGGCAGTCTTCCCGGACTGGAAAAAACTGCTGCGCACGGCGCGACCCGTCACCGGCACGGCCACGCTTGACCGCCGCTTCATCTACATCCTGCCGACGCGCCAGGGATGGCTTTTTGCACTGCTAATGCTGTGCATGCTGACAGGTGCCATCAATTACACGCTCAGCCTGGGTTTCCTGCTCACCTTTCTGCTGGCGGGACTGGGCATGGTCGCCATGCTGCACACCTGGCGCAACCTGGTCCGGCTGGAACTCGCCAGCGGCAAGCTGACGCCGGCCTTCGCCGGCGATCCGGTGCGCTGGGAGCTGCGCATCAATGATCCGGACGGATGCGCCCGCTACGCCATCGGCCTCGGTCTGGACAGGAACGGGAATGGCATTGAGTACACCGACATCGATGCCAGTGGGCGCCAGTTGGTCGTGCTGTCGCTCGAGACCTCCAAACGCGGCCCGCTGACGCCGGGGCGGCTGACCGTATGCACCGAATTTCCGTTGGGCCTGTTTCACGCCTGGTCTTATGTCGAACTCGATGCCCGCTGCCTGGTGTATCCCTGCCCCGCTCCCCTCGCCCGGCCGCTGCCACCGGCGGCCACGCAGTCCGCCACGGGAAACGCCCAGGGCTGCGCAGGGGATGAAGATTTCTCCGGCCTGCGCGCCCACCAGAACGGCGACTCACCCAAACGCATCGACTGGAAAGCCTCTGCGCGCAAACAGCAGCTGCTCACCAAGGAATTCCAGGGCGTGGCAGAAAACAGGCTCTGGCTGGACTGGAAAAACACGTCCGGCGACACCGAGCAGCGCCTGTCGCAACTGACACGCCAGCTGCTGGATGCAAGTGAGGCTGGTCTTGCCTATGGCCTGCGCCTGCCGCAGCAGGAAATCCCCATCGACAGCGGCGCCGCGCATGACCGCCGCTGCCTCGAGGCGCTTGCGCTGTTCGGGCTGCCGATATGAACGACCACCGCCTGACACCGGCTCACCTGCGCCTTCTGCTCGCTTCGCTGGCACTGGTTTACGGGCTGCATGTCCTGCACCTGCCGCCATGGGTGACGCTGCTGACCGTCGGGGCCGGCGTCTGGCGTTATGCCGCCAGTGTGACGCAGGTGGCACTGCCGAAGACACGCTGGCTGCTCCCCATCGCCGCAGCCGCCACCCTGGGCATTATTGCCAGCCATGACGGCCTGTTCGGACGCAATGCCAGCGTCAGTCTGCTGGCTGCCATGATGGCGCTCAAGCTGCTCGAGTCGCATACCCGCCGTGATGCCATGCTGCTGGTATTGCTCGCGTATTTTTTCAGCATCACCGGCTTTCTGTTCTCGCAGTCACTGCTGGTCGGCGCCTATCTGGTGCTTCCCGTTGTGGCGCTCACCGCCACCCTGATCAACATCAACCACCCCAATGGCAGCCTGCCCGTCAGATTCCTGCTGCGCCTCGCCGGGCTGATGCTGGGACAAAGCATCCCCATCATGCTGGCGCTGTTCCTGCTGTTTCCGCGCGTGCAGGGGCCGCTGTGGGGTGTTCCGGAAGGCGCCCACCGCGGCATGACCGGGCTTTCCGACCATATGTCGCCGGGCAGCATCAGCCAACTGAGCCAATCCGACAGCGTCGCCTTCCGCGCAAGATTCAACGGCGACATGCCCAGGACATCCCGGCTTTACTGGCGCGGCCCGGTGTTCTGGCACTATGACGGCACCCGCTGGAGCTCCGGCGAGCAAGTCCGCGGCGTGCCGCTGCAGCCGCTTCAGGCCACTTCTGAGCCGGTAAGCTACAGCGTCACCCTGGAGCCGCAGAACCGGACATGGCTGTTCATGCTGGACGCCCCAGCCTCCATCCCGCCGAACAGCTTGCTCGGCAACGATTACCAACTGCTGGCACGGCAACCGGTACTGAACCGCGTGCGCTACGAAGGCCGCTCTTTTCTGCAATACCGGATGGATGAAACTCTGGCGCCCGGAATCCGGGCGCAGGCGCTGCAACTGCCCCGCGCCGGCAACCCGCGGACACGCGCGCTGGGGGCGTCACTGGCCGGCAACCAGGGCACGGACGCAGGAATCGTTCAAGGCGCGCTCATGCTGCTGCGTGAACAACCCTTTCGCTACACCTTGACACCCCCGCGGCTCGGCAAGAATGCCGTGGACGAATTCCTGTTCACGACACGTAGCGGGTTTTGCGAACATTACGCCGGCAGTTTCGTCTTCCTGATGCGCGCAGCCGGAGTCCCGGCGCGCGTCGTGACCGGCTACCAGGGTGGAGAATTCAACCCGACCGGGCACTACCTGCTGGTACGGCAAGCCGACGCCCACGCCTGGGCCGAGGTCTGGCTGCAGGGCCGCGGCTGGGTACGCATCGACCCGACCGCAGCCGTGGCGCCACAGCGCATCGAAACCGGTCTGGCCAGCGCACTGCCGGCCGGCGAACCGTTGCCGCCCCTGATGCGCGCGGATCTGGATTGGCTGCGCCAGCTCTACCTGCGCTGGGATGCCGTCAACAATGGCTGGAACCAGTGGGTGCTGGGCTATGATCAGCAACGCCAGATGGAGCTATTGTCCCGTCTGGCGGGCAGCCGGATTTCATCGCAGGAAATGATCTGGGGGCTGATGATAGGCGTCGGCTGCAGCATCCTCGCCGTCGCCGCTGCCATGCTAAGCAGAGGCCGGCCCATGAATTCTTTGCAGACAAGCTATGGCAGATTTTGTCGTAAAATGGCACGCGCCGGCGTGGCGCATCAACCCTGCGAGGGACCGCTTGATTACGGACAGCGTGCGGCGCAAGCCTTACCCGCACAGGCTGCAGAAATCACCGCCATCACGACCCGCTACGCCGTCCTGCGTTATGGCATGGCGCCGACCTGGCAGCAGATTGAGGCATTCAGGCAACTTGTAAGGAAATTTTCGCCGTGACCGATCAGGAATACATGACCATCGCGCTGGAGCTGGCGAGACAGGCCGAGCAGGCCGGAGAAGTGCCGGTCGGCGCGGTGGTGGTCAGGGATGGCGAGATTGTTGGGCGAGGCTACAATGCGCCCATCTCTCAGCATGACCCCAGCGCACACGCCGAGATCCGCGCCCTGCGCGACGCCGCACGGTACCTGGGCAACTATCGCCTGGTCGGCTGCACCCTGTACGTCACGCTGGAACCCTGCGCCATGTGCGCCGGCGCCATTCAGCACGCCCGCATCGCACGCCTGGTATTCGGCGCCTCGGATCCCAAGACCGGCTGCTGTGGCAGCGTCATCGACCTGATGGCGGAAGCGCGCCTCAACCACCATGCAGTGGTCACTGGCGGGCTGATGGCAACCGAATGCGGCCAGATGCTCAGTGCCTTCTTCGCCGCCAGGCGAAGGGCGCCTGCCAGTGCCTGATTGAAGTCATCGCTGTTGCAATAAATGATGAAAACCCATTGTTTTTGAACTCATCCTTATATAGAATATAAAGATCCTTTATTCTTCATATTGGGCGTGAGTGGCCGGTCTGTGCGTTGGCGGCCGAACGAATTCACGCTGAATAGCCTGATGGAGCCTTGCCAGCTCCATTTATACTTATACCTGGATGATTCGAAGCCCAGTCAGCCATGATAAACCTGCGATTCCTGCTGCCGATAGTTCCCCTGGTTCTGGGCATGCTAACGATGGTCGGCTGGGCATTGGGCATCGCAACCCTGCAGCACGGCTTCCCCCTGAGCGCAGCCATGAGTCCGGCAACGGCAGCCGGAATCATCCTGCTTGGATTTGAATCCCTCATTCCCTGCAACAGAGCCAACGATTCGCTGATCAGCCGAATCGGCCAGATCGTCATATGGGGCGTGATCATCGCCTCGATCCTGAAACTTGGCGAAGTCATGTTAGGTACTGCATTCGCCACAGATCCACAATTCACGTCCCTGCCGTCGAACGAAATGTCGGAAGACACTGCACTCTGCTTTCTGATGCTTGGCGCGGCAAAACAAATCAATCAAAGTCAACTCAAGGAAGGAATATCCATCTCCCAGACACTCGCCGTAGTGTGCGCATTGCCCCCGCTGCTGGTGATTATCGGTCATGCCTATGACGTCAACAACTTCTCCAGCATCGGCTCTTTCCAACCCATGACGTTCAGCTCCGCAGCCGCCCTGCTATTTTTGTCCATGGCGGTTCTGTTTTCCTATCCCGACAAAGGGTACATGCGATACCTGACCTCGAACGGACCTTCCGGAAAAATTGCGCTCATCCTATTTCCGGCAACCTTCATCGTCCCTTTCCTGCTGGGCATCACAAGTCTTACAGCGCAGCGCAGCGGAATCTTTGATTCGGCATTCGACCACACTCTGTCGGTGGTTCTGGATGTTGCCATTTTCTACATCCTGTCCTTCATCTGCGTACGATCTCTGTTCATCACCGACCTTCATCGCCAAACAGCCGAAGCAGGACAGCTTGATAGCGAAAACTTCGTGACCTCCATCATGGACTCCGCTTCCAGCATGATCGCCGTCATCAACGCCGAGGGGGCAGTCTTGAGGATCAACGATACCTGGCGCCGATTTGCACTTGAGCCGGGCAACGCAATGAACAAGCTGGTACCGCAGGCCGAGGTCGGCGACAACTACCTGGAAATATGCCAGGCTGGCATAACTCGTTTCTCAGATGCCGGACAGGAGGCTTTCGCTGGCATCCGGGCTGTGCTAGACGGCCGATTGCACACTTTCGAAATGGAATACCCCTGCCATTCGCCGGACAGGATGCGCTGGTTCAGCATGTCGGCGACCCCGCTGGGATTCCTGCTGCATGGCGTGGTCATCACCCACGCCGACATCACTGACCGCAGGATGCTGGAAGAGGAACTGCAGCTTGCCGCTTCAGTTTACAAGAACAGCAGCGAAGCGATGATCGTTACGGACAAGAACAACAGGATCATGGCCGTCAATTCGGCATTTACCGCCATGACCGGTTATACCGCAGACGAGGTTCTGGGCAAGAATCCGGGGATACTCAAATCCGGCCAGCATGACACGGAATTCTATCGCGCCATGTGGAACACCCTCAATACCACTGGCCACTGGCAGGGAGAAATATGGAACCGGCGCAAGGATGGCAGCATGTTCGTCGAATGGATCACCATCAACACTATCCGCAACGATGACGGCATGGTACATCGACGGGTAGCATTGTTCTCGGACATCACTGAATGGAAGAATGCCCAGACGCAGATCTGGATGCAGGCCAACTATGATTCATTGACAGAATTGCCCAACCGTCGCCTGTTCCACGACCGGCTGGAACAGGAAATCAGGAAAGCCCAGCGCGACCAATTTCTTATCGCCCTGCTGTTCATCGACATCGACCATTTCAAGGAAGTCAATGACACGCTGGGGCATGACATGGGAGACCTGCTGCTGATCGAGGCATCCGGCCGCATCAAGAAATGCGTGCGCGACTACGATACCCTGGCCCGCCTTGGCGGAGATGAGTTCACGGTCATTCTGCCGGAACTGCACGATCCGTCCGATATCGGACGGATTGCACAAAACATCATCGACCGGCTGTCGGAACCATTCATGCTTGATGACCGGGAGGCATTTGTCTCGGCCAGCGTCGGCATCGCCCTGTATCCGGATGACGGTGGCAACGTCACCGACCTGATCAAGCACGCCGACCAGGCCATGTATTCAGCCAAGAATTCCGGTCGTGGCTGCTTCCAGTTCTTCACCCCTGCCATGCAGAAAGCCTCGGAGCAACAAATGCGACTGACGGGCGACCTGCGTCATGCCCTCGATGCAGATCAGTTTGAAGTGTATTACCAACCGATCGTGGATCTTGCAACCGGCCGCATTCATAAGGCCGAGGCCTTGCTGCGCTGGAAGCACCCGATACACGGGTTCATCAGCCCTGCCGAATTCATCCCCATTGCCGAAAATACCGGCGCCATCAACGAGATCGGTGATTGGGTATTCATGCAGGCAACCCAGCAGGTCAAGAAATTGCGGTCCGACTTTGCCGGGGATTTTCAGGTCAGCATCAACAAGTCACCCATGCAATTTTTCGGTGACGAAAGCAGCCATAATCACTGGATTGAGAAAATATGCGCGCTGGGTCTGCCCGGCAACAGCGTGGTCATTGAAATTACCGAAGGATTCCTGATGAGTGCGGATACCAAGATCACGGACAAACTGCTGAAGTTCCGCGACGCCGGCATCCAGGTCGCGATTGATGATTTCGGCACCGGTTATTCTGCACTGGCCTACCTGAAGAAATTCGACATTGATTTCCTCAAGATCGACCAGTCGTTTACCAGAAACCTGACACCCGACTCCCAGGATTTTGCTCTTTGCGAAGCGATTGTGGTGATGGCGCACAAGCTGGGGCTGAAAGTGATTGCCGAAGGGGTGGAAACCGCACAGCAGCAGGACTTGCTGTTGCAGATCGGTTGCGACTATGGGCAGGGTTACCTGTACAGCCAGCCGGTGCCAGCCAAGGAGTTTGAAAAGTTGCTGGAGGCCGCCTGATGCAGCAGCATCAACGCTAGCTCCCGGAGTCGTCGCGACACATCACAACATCGCATTGCCCAAGAAAAATGGCCACTTTCGATACGAATGTGGCCATTTTTTCCAACCAGGCTCCATTGCCGATCCGGCCCTGGCAAGCTACGGGCCGGTCCTGAGCCGCAGGACGGCGCTTCAGTCGCGCTCGCCCATCAGTGCCATCAGCAGCTGCAGCAAGTTGATGAACAGGTTGTAGATGTCCAGATAGATTGCCAGCGTCGCCATGACATAGTTGGTTTCGCCCCCCTGCACGATGCGGCTCACGTCGTACAGGATGAAACCTGAGAACAGCAGCACGGCCACGCCGGACAGCGCCAGCGCCAGCGCCGGAATGTGGAAGAACAGGTTGGCGAGCGAGGCGACGATCAGCAGGATGATCCCCACCATCAGGAAGTTGCCCAGGAAGCTGAAATCCTTCTTGCTCGTCGTCGCAATGCCGGCCAGGGTCATGAAGATGATGCCGGTGCCGCCCGCGGCCAGGGTGACCAGCTGGCCGCCGTTCCTGAAATGCATCGCCATCTGCAGGATCGGGCCCAGCATCACGCCCATCAAGCCGGTCAACGCCAGCAGCAGCACGACACCCAGTTCGCTGTTGCGGTTGGCCTGAATGCCGTAGAACAGGCCCATCATCGCGGCCAGGGTGCCCAGCGTGAACATGAGCGGATGCTGGGCGGCCCAGGCGAAATTCATGCTCATGCCGGCCAGTGCGCCGATCACGGTCGGCACCATGGTCAAACCGAGCAGCATGTAGGTATTGCGCAGCACCTTGTGGGTGCCGGAATCCAGTATGGCGGTTGAAGAAGAGGCGGTCTGGTAATCAGGTTGCATGGCTGGGTATTTCCTTATGTTGAATAACTCGGGTAAGACTAGACAATTGCATCGAAAGTTTCAAGTGGGGCCAGATGAATCTACAGCGTCGCCACGTTGAAATAGGTGGTGACCGCGTTGCGTGCAGCATACCCGCCCGTATTGGCGAGCTGTGCTGCCAGATATTGCTGCTGGATCCTTTGTTTCTCCATTTGCATCTGCTTGTTCTGCTGCGCCTGATCCGAGCTGCAGGTACTCTCAGCGGGCGTCGCCTGCGTGCCCGAAACCCTTGATTTCGTGCCGGCCGAACCGCCGGCGGCAAGCTGCTGATTGACCGCATGGTCGATACGGCCGGCCGCGCGGGCAAGCGTCGTCGACGTCCCGGACGGGTTGGCCTGAAACGACCTGTCCAGCGCAATCCGGTTGGTGGAAAGCGACCCATCGCTCTGGCGCACCAGGCCAAGCCGTTGCAGCGCACCTACGGAGGCATCGTCGGCACCGGCCAGCGCCTGGTTTATTGCGTTCAGCGCCTGGACCGGTTGCGCATTCCCGCCGGACGCACCCGACGGCTGGCTGGAAACGTCACTGACCGTCCGGTTCAGGTTGTTGAAGGATTGCACGACACCATTGACCAGTGTTGCGAGTTCTCCTGGGGCCGTGGACTGGCTGATCGTCGAAAGCGCCTGCGCGTTGGATTGCAGATTGGCCAGCGAGGACTGAATGCGGCCGGCTGCGCTCAACTGGGCCGGCGCGCCGGCATCCTTGTGCTGCAGAGTGGCGAGCGGGTTGCTCTGGGCGTCGGAGGCCTGCGCCTGGCTGTTATGGTAGGCGCCGACCGCTGCGAATGACTGGGAAATGCCCGAAACTACCATGATCCGATTCTTGATTGACCTTGCCTGAAAGATAGCAGCTTTCTCTCATGGAATCAATATTCTATCCGGACCGCTAGGCCAGCTTCAGTTCGCCTTCCACAATACCCAGATTGGCGATGGCTTGCACGGCATGGACGAACTCGGGATTTTCGTGCAATGCCGCGATATCGGGAGGATGGCGCTGACCGTGCATGCGCGCCAGCCGCGCCATGCTGACGGCCGAAATTTTGCAATCAAGATTGGCCAGCAGTTCATCGGCCAGGTCGGGCCGGTTACAGAGCACCACCATGTCGCAACCGGCGCTGAGGGCGGCCACGGCACGCTCGGTGACATCCCCCGCCACCGCCGCGCCCTCCATGGCCAGATCGTCGCTGAAGATCACGCCATTGAAGCCCAGATGGCGGCGCAGCACTTGCTGCAACCAGATCTTCGAAAATCCCGCCGGGTTTTCATCCACCCTGGGATAAATCACGTGCGCGGGCATCACGGCCTGCATGCCGGCATCGATCAGGCCATTGCG
>MLJW01000530.1_pt1 | contig 15123 bp, 16 predicted proteins | sample 888231 | NCBI WGS metagenome assembly MLJW01 (sample SAMN05788063, study PRJNA343431) | mine drainage metagenome | isolation source: sample collected from the inflow into an acid mine drainage treatment plant... | place: Germany: Lusatia, lignite mining district
GTCTATTGACGAGCGCCGTTCGGCGCTGACCGGCACCGGCCGGCGGATCGCCCGTCCGGACGATGCCGGCCCGGCGGCTGCGCCGTTGCGCGCGACGTCAGGCGCCGCCCTCATCCGACGCTGCGGCTCCGCAGGCGCAGACCGAGCAGGTACATCTCGCACCCGAGGCACAGGCCGAACGTCGAGTTGAGGAGCGCCGCGACGAGCGCGAACGCCGCAGCCGTCGGGATCGCCGCCACGACTCCCGCGGCGCCGAGCAGCGCACCGGCACCGGTGATCACGAGGCCGACCCCCTGCGCGAAGCGCGGCGGCCGTGGGTCCTCGAGCTCGGTCGGTGGGGCGAGGCGCGGTTGCACGAGTGCGCGGAAGATCCGGCCCTGTACCGATCCTTGGGCACCGCGCACGGTCCCGACGAGGAACAGCGCGGCGGTCACGGCAAGCAGTGCGAGCGCGGCACCACCCGTGCCGAGGAGCAGCGTGACCGCCAGGAGGACGGCGGTGATCCCGGCGCCGACACGCGGCCCGCGGGGGTCGATCCCGGCAGGACTTCGGCCGGCGGGGATCCGGTCAGCTGGTGTGCGTCCGGCGGAGGTCGGTCCGCCCGGCGTGCCGTCGCCGCCGCCGGTCGTGCTGTTCTGGTCAGGCATGGGTGTCTCCGGTCTCGTTCGAGGGGTCGAGCAGTGCCGGGGCCGGTGTCCGCGCTCAGTGCGCGCGGGCACCGCCAGGACACTGGCCGAGCGACTCGAGCGAGGCGATGGCGTGGTGGTGGCTGACCGCACCGCTCATGCGCCCGCAGACGGTCCCGTCCGGTCCGAGCACGAGAACGGTCGGAGTGCGCAGCACGTGGAACCGGCGCACGAGCTCGAGATGCCGCTCCACGTCGAGCTCGACGTGGACGATGCCCGGGTGGTCCGCGGCGATCGCCGACAGCACCGCGGCGGTCCGGCGGCACGGTGCACACACCTCGGAGGACAGCTGGACGAACGTCGCGCGGTCTCCCGGCTCCACGCCGAGCTCCTGGGGGGTTACCTGCGGAGCGGTCGGGACGGGCGCGTCGTCCGTCTCGTGCGCGACCGCGGCGACGCGGTCGGAGACCGCAGTGAAGCGGCCGTTCCGCCATGACCACCACCAGCCGAGCGCCCCGGCCACGACCAGCACCCCGAGCAGCAGCTCGATCCGCGTCTGCATCGGTCAACCCACCAGGACCCGGCCGACGACGTACACGAGGATGCCCGTGATCGTCACCGGCAGCACGAGTGCGGCCAGGGCGGCCGGTCGCTTCCTGAGCGCCTTGAGTCGGTCAAAAAGCACGTGCAGCGACGCGACCAGCACCCCGACCGCGAGGCCGAGCAGCGCCCCCGCGACGGCATCCACGCCCGGGACGAGCGCCCCCGCCCCGGCCCCGGCCCCGGCTGCCACACCGACGGTGACGAACGCACCGCCCCAACCCGAGACCGGCAGGACGGCGACAGCGGACCCGACCGCGAGGGCGAGCGCGCCAGTGATCACCAGACCGGTGCCGCCGGACGTCCGACCGGCGGCGATCCACCCCGCCACCGAGGTCACCACGAGCGTGCCGGCTACGACCCCCGAGACCGACTCCATCAGCCGCTCGCGCCCGTCGGTGCGCAGCAGCTCGTTGACGAACGCCAGCAGGATCGACAGGGCGACGACCGCGGGCAGCTCACGCAGGAACGGCTCACCCCGGGTGAAGGTGATGGCCGCGACGGCTCCCACGCCCCCGATCCCGATCACGACGGAGGCACCCGGCCGGCTCGACAGCCCGAGGAGCACGGGCCAGCCGAACGCCACGACGACGGCCAGCAGCGCGCACAGCACCGCCAACGGTCTCTCGCCGAGGTAGGCCGCGACCGCGACGAGCGTCGCGACGACGGCCGTCCAGACCGCGCGCGTCGTCAGGCTCATCGCCGCCACCGAACGCCCACGGTCGCAGCGGCACCGTGACGACCGCGCGGCACGCGTCCGGACGGGCGCGCGACGACGCGAGCGGGGGTGGGCATGCGGACGATTGTCGCAGATCCGCCGGCACTGACCACCGTGATCATCCGGTGGTCGCGATGGAACGGCGCATGGGCGAGACCCCGCCCGTTGTAGCGTGTCCCCCACGGCAAGCAAGGAGGTTCCTCCGGTGGCAGACCTGCTGCTGCTCACGCCCTCGTCCGGTGGCCCGGCCCAGGTGCTCCCAGCGCTCGGCCTCCTGACCCACCGCATCCGCGTGCTGCCCGTCGAGCCGTCGGCACTCCTGGAGGCCCCTGAGGCCGACGTCGTCCTGATGGACGCGCGACGTGAGCTCGCCACCGCGCGCACCACCTGCCGCATGCTGCGTGCGACCGGGCTCACCGTCCCGGTCATCCTGATCCTCACCGAGGGCGGGCTGACGGTCGTCACCGCCGAGTGGGGCGTCGACGACCTCGTCCTCGCGAACGCGGGTCCGGCTGAGGTCGAGACCCGGATCCGGCTCGTCATCGAGCGCTTCGCGACCCCGACGGTCGACTCGGCACCCGAGGAGATCTCTGCCGGCGAGCTCACGATCGACGCGAGCGGCTACTCCGCGCGCCTACGTGGACGCCACCTCGACCTCACCTACAAGGAGTTCGAGCTGCTCAAGTACCTCGTGCAGCACCCGGGGCGGGTGTTCACCCGGGCGCAGCTGCTCCAGGAGGTCTGGGGCTACGACTACTACGGAGGCACCCGGACGGTCGACGTCCATGTCCGACGCCTCCGCGCGAAGCTCGGTCCGGAGCACGAGCAGCTCATCGGCACCGTGCGGAACGTCGGGTACCGCTTCGACATGCCGAAGGACCGTCGGTCGACGCTCGACAGCAGCCACGTCCCCGTCGGGGACGCGTCTCCCGGGGTGGGTGCGCCGACCTCGACGCCGACCACGACCGGGGACTCCGGCACGCCCCGGGAGACCGTCGCCCGGTGACCACCCGCGTGGGTCGCACCCGATGCCGCCCGCGCATCCTGCGAGCACGGAACGGGGTAGGTTCGCCCGCGTGAGCGTCGACTCGACCACCGTCCTGATCGAGGGCCCGTGGCGGCACCAGTTCGTCCCGGCCAACGGGGCACGATTCCACGTCGCCGTCGCCGGTCCGGACGACCGCGACGTCCCTCTCGTGGTCCTGCTGCACGGGTTCCCCGAGTTCTGGTGGGCGTGGCGCCACCAGATCGTGACCTTGGCCGACGCCGGGTACCGCGTCGCGGCGATGGACCTGCGTGGGACGGGTGCCTCGGACAAGCCGCCGATCGGCTACGACGTCCCGACGCTGTGTCGCGACGTCGCCGGTCTCGTGCGCTCGCTCGGGGTGGATCGCGCCGTCATCGTCGGGCACGGCGTCGGTGGGTCCGTGGCATGGGCGATGCCCTCGCTCGAACCGATGGTCACGGCAGCCGTCGGGTCGATCGCGATGCCGCACCCCGTGCACGCCCGCGCGCTCGGCCGCGCGGCGCTGACGCCGACCGCGCTCCGCCACCTCATGTACTTCCAGCTTCCGACGCTTCCGGAGCGGTCGATGACGCGCACCGACCTCGTCCCGCGCCTGCTGCGGGAGTGGGGCGCGGACGGCTGGCTGACGGCCGACGCCGCCGAGACCTACCGGGTCGCCGCACAGGTGCCGTTCGCTGCGCACAGCGCGATGGAGCGGCTCCGGTGGCTCGTCCGGTCGACCCCACGCACCGACGGACGGCGGTACCTGGCGCGCTTGCGAACCCCGGTTCCGGTGCCCGTGCTCCAGGTGCACGGCGCCGAGGACCGCTGCCGGCCGGCCGCGACCGCACCGGCCCCGGCGTCACTCGTGGGCTCCGGCTACCGGTTCGAGCTCGTGCCGGGCGCCGGGCACTTCGTTCCCGAGGAGGCGGCGGACGCCGTCGGCGCGATCCTGCTCGACTGGCTCGCCGACGTGGCACCGCTCACCGCCTGACCGCGCCCGACGTCCCGACCGCCGGTGACCCCGCGGGCGGGGCGAGTCAGTCCTTGACGAGAGCCTCGGCCCGCACCGGGTCCACCTCGCCGATCCCGAACGCGGGGCAGTCGGCAGCGATCACGCACGCGCCGCAGGCCGGGCGGCGTGCGAAGCACACCCGCCGCCCGTGGAAGATCAGCCGGTGCGACATCGGGGTCCACTCCCGCTTCTCGATCAGCTCCGCGATGTCCTGCTCGACCCGGACCGGATCCTCGTTCGCGGTCCAGCCGAGCCGCCGGGCCAGGCGCCCGACGTGCGTGTCGACCGTGATCCCCGGCGTCTCGAACGCGTTGCCCAGGACGACGTTGGCCGTCTTGCGACCGACCCCGGGGAGCGTCACGAGGTCGTCCAGGCGGCCGGGCACCCGCCCGTCGAACCGCTCGACCAGGTCCCGACCGATGCCCATGAGCGACTCGGCCTTGGCACGGAAGAAGCCCGTGGACCGGATCAGGTCCTGCAGCTCGGCACGATCCGCCGCCGCGTAGGCCCAGGCGTCCGGGTAGCGGTCGAACAGCTCCGGGGTGACCATGTTCACGCGCTTGTCCGTGCACTGCGCCGAGAGCACGGTCGCGACCAGCAGCTCGAGCGGAGAGGTGAAGTCGAGCTCGCACGCGGCCTCCGGGTACCGGACCGCAAGGGCCCGGTTGATCCGCCGCGCCCGCCGGACGAGCGCGAGGTGGGACTCCCTGGCGGCAGGCGGCGCAGTGGTCGAGGTCACACCGGAAGCGTACGTCCGATGCGTCATGCCTGGTCCGCACGGGTGATCCTGTCGCCACCTGCGCCCGCGAGGCTCAAGTGTGCTCGAGATCGGGTCGAGAAGTGGTGGACGGAATCGACGTGACGAGCACGGCGAGCAATGGCACGACGAGGGAGCGCGGTGGAGCCCACAGCGGCCGCAGTACCGGATCGCGCCTCCCGTGAGCCGGAGCCCGGCCTGCGGACGCTTCGGCACTCGCGCCGCGATCTCAGGATCGAGCTCCTCCGGGTCAACAGGTGGCGCCTGCTGGTGCGGTCGCGCATCGAGGTCGCCGTCGCCGCGGCGACCCTGCCGGAGCCGCTCGGCCAGGACCCGCTTCCCTATCTGGGGGTCGACGTCCAGAACGTCCTGCCGATGCAGACGGACCTCGAGACCGCACTGCGCAGCGGGCTGCCGATCGGCGAGCTCGACCGGTTGGATCTGCTGCGCGACCTCGACAGACGTCTGGGCACCTACCAGGAGTGCGTGGCGACCGCTCTCGAGCGCGCGACCGAAGAGTTCATCGCGCGCCTGTCGCTCCACCCGGCAGACGCCCTTGACCTGCCCGAGCTCCAGAGTGCTCGCGTGACGGCCTGATGCGGCAGACTGGGCCCGATCCCAGACGTCGCGCACGAGGTAGAGAAGGTCGGTGAAGGACATCGTGGACGACACCGTCGTGCTCTCTGCTCCCCTGTTCTCCCACATGGAGCCCGAGGCGTCGCGCGCCCTTCTCGAGTCCATGACCCCCCTCGAGTTCCCGCGCGGCACGGCGATCTTCCACGAGGGAGACCCCGGCGACCGGCTCTACGTGATCGCCAGCGGGAAGATCAAGCTCGGGCGACGTTCGACGGACGGCCGCGAGAACCTCCTCGCCGTGATCGGCCCGGGCGAGATGTTCGGCGAGCTCTCCCTGTTCGACCCGGGCCCGCGGACCGCGTCCGCCACGGTCGTCGCGGATGCGGTCGTGCTCGAGCTCGACCACGCCGAGCTGAACGCGTGGCTCGCCGACCACCCGAAAGTCGCGATCCACCTGCTCCAGGCTCTCGGTCACCGCCTCCGCCGCACCAACGAGACGCTTGCCGACCTTGTCTTCTCCGACGTCCCGGGTCGGGTCGCCAAGGCGCTCCTCGACCTCTCGACCCGTTTCGGCGAGCAGGTCGACGACGGCCTCCGGGTCGCGCACGACCTCACGCAAGAGGAGCTCGCGCAGCTCGTCGGCGCTTCCCGTGAGACGGTCAACAAGGCCCTCGCGGACTTCGCCGCCCGCGGCTGGGTTCGCCGCGAGGGCCGCGCCGTCGTCCTCCTCGACCTCCCCCGCCTGGAACGCCGAGCCCGCTGACCTCGCGCTCCCCGCGCGCAGAACGACCGCGCCGGTCCACGTGCGGGGCGATCTCGTCAGCCGGCCACCGACGTCTCACGTCGCCCCATCCGAGTTCCGCGGACGGTCAGGTTCTCGCGGGGTGCGGCCGGAGCCGACTCAGGAGCGGGTGATCTGGACGACGAGCTCGATCTCCACGGGCGAGTCGAGGGGCAGGACGGCGACGCCGACGGCGCTCCGGGCGTGCACACCCGCATCGCCCATGAGCTCGCCGAGGAGCTCGCTCGCTCCGTTCACCACGCCCGGCTGGCCGGTGAAGGCCGGGGCGCTCGCCACGAAGCCGACGACCTTGACCACGCGCAGACGCGCGTCGTCGTCCACGACCGACAGGACCGCCGCGAGCGCGTTCAAGACCGCGGTGCGGGCAAGGTCCTTCGCCACGGCGGGCTCCACGAGTCCCGCGCCGGTGCCGACCTTGCCGACCGTCGACAGCTCACCAGCGACGAAAGGGAGCTGTCCGGAGGTATACACGTGGTCACCGGACCGCACTGCGGGGACGTACGCCGCCACCGGTGCAGCGACCGGGGGCAGCGTGAGGCCGAGCTTGGCAAGCCGCGCGAGCAGCTCGGCGCGATTCATCGTGAACCCTCGGACGTGCCGGAGGTCGGACGCTTGAGGTATGCCACGAGACCGGCGTCGGGACCCTGCACGACCTGCACGAGCTCCCACCCGTCGGCGCCCCACTGGTCGAGGATCGCCTTCGTGGCGTGGATGATCAACGGGACGGTCGCGTACTCCCAGGTGGTGGCCATGCGCACAGCCTAGCGACGGCCTCCCGCGTGGACGTCGAGGACAGCATCGGGCGACGTCAGCAGCGCGCGCCACGACGTCACCTCCGGTTGTCGACGGAGCAGCGCGCGCCGTTCGCGTTCGGTCATGCCCCCCCACACACCGAACTGCATGCCGGAGTCGAGCGCATCCGCGAGGCAGTCGAGCTTGACCGGGCACCCCATGCACACCGCGCGCGCCTCACGCTGGGCCGCTCCCTGCACGAACAGCTCGTCCGGGGACCGCCCCGCACACGCCGCCTCCGCCGCCCAATGCTGATCCTGGAGCACCGCCACGACGTCCCCCTTTCGCCGGGACGCGAGGCGCGTCCCCCAGTGGAGCGACCCCCGCGCCATGCGAGCGACGTCGCCCTGAACGGGGCATTTATCTCCCCGTACGGACGCTATCGGGTCGAGCAGAGCCCCTGCATAGGCCATTCGGCTCACGATGTCGTGGGCAGGACCCAGGCGGCGCAACCTCGACCCCTCGACACGGGCCCTGTGCAGGAACCGTGCAGGTGCCGCGAGCACCTGGGAGAGCGCGGGACCCTCACGGTGACCTCCCGTACTCTGAGGAGCTATGGCTTCCTCTGCACGCCCGCGCGGCCGTCAGGTCAACGTCCTGCAGGCGCTCGCGCTCCTCCTCGCGTTCCTGCTCGTCGCCGGTATCGGTGGCGTGCTCGCTGCCGGGCTCGTGCTGCCGGCGGCAGCGTCGGTGAGCGCCATGACCAACGGCACCGCCCAGGTGTTCGAAGACCTGCCCACGGTGCTGAACGAGACCCCGCTCTCCCAGAAGTCGACGATCTTCGCCGCGGACGGCACGGTCCTGGCGACGTTCTACGCCGAGAACCGGATCGTCGTGCCGCTCGCGGACATCTCTCCGCTGATGCAGCGCGCGGTCATCGACACCGAGGACAAGCGCTTCTACCAGCACGGCGGCGTCGACCCCACCGGCATCCTGCGCGCAGCGGTGCGGAACGCCACCACGAGCGGCCTCCAGGGCGCCTCGACGCTCACCCAGCAGTACGTGAAGAACGTCCTGATCGAGGACGCGGTCGCGAAGAACGACACCGCCGCGATCAATGCGGCGCGCAACGACACGATCAGCCGCAAGCTCAGGGAGGCGAAGCTCGCGATCGCTCTCGAGCAGAAGCTGTCCAAGACCGAGATCCTGACCCGCTACCTCAACATCGCGCAGTTCGGCGTCAACGTCTGGGGTGTCGAGGCGGCGTCCGAGTACTACTTCGGCCACTCGGCGAAGCAGCTGACCCCTGCCGAGGCCGCGACGCTCGCCGGCGTGACCAACGGCCCCTCGATCTACGACCCCGAGCGCAACACGGCCGAGTCGGAGAAGCGTCGCAACATCGTCCTGGGCCTCATGCGCGACCAGGGCGACATCACGCCGGCGGAGTACCAGACGGCGGTCGCGACACCGCTCAAGAGCATGCTGCACATCCAGAACACCGCCCAGGGGTGCATGTCCGCCAACGTGATCGGCGGCGTCACGTACAACGCCGGCTTCTTCTGCGACTACGTGACCTGGGTCATCAGGAACGACCCGGCGTTCGGCGCCACGGTCGCCGACCGCCAGGGGCTCCTCGACCGCGGCGGCCTCAACATCCACACGACGATCGACCTGCACCTTCAGCAGATCGCGAACACCGAGGTCAACAACGGCGTCCCGCAGAACGACCCGTCAGGGGTCGCGTCGTCGATCGTGACGGTCGAGCCCGGGACCGGGCTGATCAAGGCGATGGCCGAGAACCGGACGTTCAACAACTCCGGTTCCCCAGGCGACCGCCAGACGTCGGTGAACTACAACACCGACTCCGCCTATGGCGCTTCGCATGGCTTCCAGCCGGGTTCGTCGTTCAAGCCCTTCACGCTGCTCGCGTGGCTCCAGGACGGTCACAGCCTGAACGAGACCATCAACGGCGCCAAGGTCGCATACAACGGGAACGCCTTCAAGGCGTCGTGCCTGCCCGGTGGGTACTACAAGCTGTACTCGCCGTGGACACCCTCCAACGCGGAGGGCGGCGGCGCGGGCATGGTCACGGCGCTCCGGGCGACCACGGACTCGATCAACACCGCCTACATGGCGATGGCGAGCAAGATCGACCTCTGCGACACCTTCACGAACGCCAAGAACCTCGGCGTGACCAGCGCCCTCGGCGGTGACCTCCAGATCAAGCCGGCCGGGGTGATCGGCGGTGCCAGCAACGTCTCCCCGCTCAGCATGGCGGCGGCCTACGCCGCGCTCGCAGACAACGGCACGTTCTGCGAGCCCGTGGCGATCACGAGCGTGACCGACGCGAACGGCAAGCAGCTGTCGATCCCGCAGCCGAACTGCCGCCAGGTGATCGACCCGAAGGTCGCGGCGACCGCCGTCTACGCGATGACCACCGTCATCAAGTCCGGCACGGCGGCCAACATCAACTGGCCGGCGTCGCGTCCTGCCGCCGGCAAGACCGGTACCTCCGACAACAGCGTGGCGACCTGGTTCGTCGGGTTCACCCCGCAGCTGTCGACGGCCGTGTGGACGGGCTTCGCCGAGGGGAACCGGCCGCTCGAGAACATGCGCATCAACGGGTCGTACCAGACCGCGTTCTACGGCGCGACGATCTCCGCCCCGACCTGGAAGCGGTTCATGCTGCAGGCGCTCGCGACCGCACCGGCGACCCCGTTCCCCAGCCCTGACCAGACCCTTCTCTACGGCGCTCGTGCCACGGTTCCGGACGTGACCGGCCAATCACCGGCCGCAGCGACGTCCACGCTCCAGACCGCCGGCTTCACCGTCACGATCGACCCGACCCAGGTGTACTCGAGCCAACCGGCGGGCACGGTCGCCTCGACGAACCCGGCGGCGAACTCGAACGTGACCCGCGGAAGCGGCGTCGTGCTGACGTTGTCGATGGGCCCCGCACCGACGGTGGTCAACCCTCCCAACAACCCCACCAACCCGGTGGCGCCTCCCGCTGGCGGCCCTGCCGCTGGTGGTGGACAGGGCTAGTGAGGCATCCCGGTACCGCCATCGGAGCGCTCGCCGCAACAGGGATCGGCGCGCTGGCCTATGCCTCGCTCATCGAGCGCAACTGGTACGCGCTACGTGAGGTCACCGTCCCCGTTCTGCCGCCGGGAGCACGGCCGCTGCGCGTCCTGCACCTCTCGGACCTCCACCTGACGCCCTCGCAACGACGGAAGAGCGACTGGGTCCGAGATCTCGCGAGCCTGCACCCGGACCTCGTCGTGGACACCGGGGACAACATCGCGCACGCCGACGGACTACGTCCGGTCCTGGACGCGCTGGAACCTCTGCTGAGCACTCCTGGCGCGTTCGTGATGGGGTCCAACGACTACTTCGCCCCGCAGCTGAAGAACCCTGCGCGGTACCTTCGGGCGGATGCCCGAGACGCCCACCCCGTCCGTCCCCCGCGACTGCCTGCCCGCGAGCTTGCGGCAGAGCTGGTGCGCGCAGGCTGGCGGGACCTGACGAACACCCGCGACTCGGTCGTGGCAGCGGGGCGCACGGTGGCTCTCGTCGGGGTCGACGACCCTCATCTCGACCGGGACCGCTTCCCGGTCCGGTCACCGGAGACCGCCTCGTCGGCGGCGTCGCCCACGCCCGAGCTGCGGATCGGCGTCGCCCACGCCCCGTATGTGCGCGTCCTCGACGCGATGCTGGCCGACGGGAGCGACGTGATCCTTGCCGGGCACACGCACGGCGGCCAGCTCGCCGTACCGTTCTACGGCGCACTGGTCACGAACTGCGACCTCGACCGTGGCCGCGCCAAGGGGCTGCACGGCTGGCCCGGAGCGCGCCCCGACACGGACGCGGGGCGGGCCGCCCGCTCGACGTGGCTGCACGTCTCCGCAGGCCTCGGGACGTCCCCGTACGCGCCGGTGCGGTTCGCCTGCCGACCCGAGGCGACGCTGCTGACCCTCGTCGGGGGCTGATCCGTGGACCGGTTTCGTCGCACTGCCGAACCTCGGCTATCCTGAGCAGGCTTCACCGGGGTGTGGCGCAGCTTGGTAGCGCGCTTCGTTCGGGACGAAGAGGTCGCAGGTTCAAATCCTGTCACCCCGACCGGTGAATGAAGGCCCCCGACCAGCGGAGACGCTGGTCGGGGGCCTTCGTCGCACGAACGGCCCCGGTTCCCCAGACGGGGGCCGGGGCCGTTCGTCACGACCGACGTTCCGCTGCCGTCACTCGGCGTTGACGGACTCCAGGAGTTCGAACAGCTCGTCGACCGTGGTGGCGTCCACCATCTTCTGGGCCTCGACCGGGTCCGAGAAGATGATGGCGATCTTGGAGAGGATGCCGAGGTGCTCGTTGTTCAACCCGGAGATCCCGACGACGACGCGCACCTCGCCCCGACCCCAGTCGATCGGGTTCTCGTAGCGGACCAACGAGACCGCGGAGTGCTTGATCGACTCCTTCGACTCGTTCGTGCCGTGCGGGATGGCGAGGTAGCTGCCCATGTAGGTCGAGACCGTTCGCTCACGTTCGAGCATCGCGTCGACGTACGCGGGGGCGACGGCGCCGGAGGCGACCAGAAGAGCACCGGCCTCCCGGATCGCGTCCTCCTTCGTTCGCGCGGTGCCCGCGGCAACGACGAGCTCTTTGGTCAGGATCTCGCTCATGGGGTCGCTCCTCCCGCCTCCTGGCTGGCCTTCACCTCGGCGACGACGGAGTCGTAGACCGGGCTGTTCATGAAGTTGTCCACAGAGACGTGAACCGAGCTGGGCGCCTGGTGCCGTGCTCGAGGCGTCAGCTCGCGCTGACTGATCACGAGGTCGGCGTCGTCCTGCAGGTTCGCCACCGCCTGGTTGACGACGGTCACCCCGGTGACGCCGGCCTTCTTGAGCTTGTCGCGAAGGACGCTCGCACCCATCGCGCTCGACCCCATCCCCGCATCGCAGGCGAAGACGATTCGCTCCATCGGTCGTTGCAGCACCGCGGTCGCCGTCGCTGCACCTACCGGCTGGGCCGCGGGCGAGCCCGCCATGCCACCGAGAGCACCCAGGGCACTGCTGCTCTTGCCCTTGTTCGCCTCGGTCTGCGCGATCGCGGCGGCGAGGCCGTCGCTCTCGGCGGCGAGATCGCGAGCACGAGAGGCGCGCAGGATGACCGCACTGACGAGGAACGCCACGGCGGCGGAGAGCACGACCGAGAGGGTGATACCGACGTAGCTGCCTCGTGGTGTCTGAGCGAAGACGGCGAAGATGCTTCCTGGTGCGGCAGGCGCCCGCAGCCCGCTGCCGAACACCACGTTGGTGGCGACCCCGGTCATCCCGCCCAGGATCATGCCCACGATCAGCATCGGCTTCATGAGGACGAAGGGGAAGTACACCTCGTGGATCCCCCCGAGGAACTGGATGACCATCGCGCCCGGTGCGGATGCCTTCGCGCTCCCGATGCCGAAGATCGCGAACGCCAGCAGCAGGCCGAATCCGGGGCCCGGGTTGGCCTCGACGAGGAACAGCAGCGACTGGCCCTTGTCGATGGTCTGCTGGACGCCGAGCGGCACGAGCACACCGTTGCCGATGGCGTTGTTGAGGAACAGCACCTTCGCCGGTTCGACGATGATGCTCATGAGCGGGAGGAGGCCGGCGTCGGCGAGCCCCTGCACGGCGTTTCCGAGGATCTTGCTGATCTGGGTCACGACGGGCGCGATCCCGAAGAACGCGCCTATCGCGAGCCCCATCCCGAGGATTCCCGCCGAGTACATGTTGACGAGCATCTCGAACCCGGGCCGGATCTTGCCGTCCCAGAGCTTGTCGATCTGCTTCATGAGCCAGGCCGCGAGCGGGCCGACGATCATCGCGCCGAGGAACATGGGGACCGTGCTGCCCACGATGACGCCCATGGTGGCTATCGAGGCGACCACGCCACCACGCTCGCCATAGACGATCCGGCCGCCCTGGTTGGCGATGAGCAGCGGCAGCAGGTAGGTGATCATCGGTCCGACGAGCCCCAGGTACTGGGGGAAGGTCGTGCCACCGGGGGCCGTAGCCAAGGCTGTGGCTGCGCCCTGCCAGCCGGTCGTGCTGGCGTTGCCGAAGCCGCCGAGGATGCCGTTCGGCATCCATCCCTTGGCGATGAAGAGGGACGTGATCAGGCCCCACGCCACGAATGCCGGGAGGTTGGGCATGATCATGCCGGTCAGGAACGCCCCGAACCGCTGGACGTGGAGCTGGGCGCTCTTGCGGCTGGAGAGGCTGGGTGGAGGTGCTGCAACCGTAGTCATCGTTGACTCGCTCTCTTCGTGACGGATCGGCTCTGAGCCGTCGGGTTGACCTGCCAGGAGATGTCGGCGAACGTGGTGCGCCATTCCGGTGCGGTCGCGCAGGCTGACGACCTGCGCGACCGCAGCACGATCAGGGTTCGATCGTGACCTTGATGCCCTCGCCACGGGACACGACGCCGATTCCGTCGAGCACCTGGTCGAGCGTCAGGTGGTGAGTGATGAGGTCGGCCACGGGAACGCTGCCGTCGGCGATCATCGCGAGCGCCCGCTTGTTGTGGTCCGGGCTCGACCCGTTGGCGCCCATGATCATCAGCTCGCGGTAGTGCACGATGTTCGAGTCGAGAGCGATCACGGGCTTGTCCTTCGGCAGACCGCCGAAGAAGCTGATGCGCCCGCCCGGGCCCACCATCTGCACGGCCTGCTCCTGTGCGGCACCGGAGGCGGCTGCGGTGATCACCACGTCGGGCCCACGGCCACCGGTGAGGGCCCGAACCTCCGCGACGGGGTCGGTCTCGCTGGCGCAGATCGCGGCATCCGGGTGCACGATGGCCGCAGCCATGTCCAACCGCTCCCGACTGAGCTCGACGAGGAAGACCTTCGCCGCGCCTCGGGCCCGCGCAAGGCGAACGTGGAGGCACCCGATGGGCCCGGAGCCGACGACGACGACGACGTCGCCCTCGTGGGTGTTGACGAGCTCCTGCGCATTGATCGCGCACGCGAACGGCTCGGCGACGGAGGCCTCGGCAAAGCTGACGCCTTCCGGGATCCGGTTGAGCCCGTCGACCGCGAGAACCACAGCCGGGACGATCATGTACTCGGCGAAGCCGCCGTCGAAGTCGTACCCCATCGACACCTGGTTGGGGCAGACCGTCATGTGCCCGGCCAGACAGTCCGGACACGTCCCGCACGGGATGGCGGCGATGACCTGAACCCGGTCCCCGGCGGACCAACCGGTCACACCGGCGCCGACCTCGACGACCTCGCCGGCGATCTCGTGCCCCATGACGCGCGGAGGAACGATCCGCAGGTGGCCATGCTTCGAGATCTTCACGTCGGTCCCGCACGTCGAGCAGGCGCGCACGCGGATCTTGACCTCGCCGGCGGCGGCTGTGGGCTCCGGCGCCTCCTCGAGTCGGATGTCTTCCGGGGCGTAGAAGCGTGCAACCTTCATGTTTCTCCTTCAGTGGTGGAGGAGCGTCGACCGTGGACGACCTCCGGGACGATGCGGACAACGGAACGGTCGATGTCGTCCGGTCCGGGCATGCGACTTCCGGGGAGACGGACCGCGGCCGCCCCCCACGCGAGAGCCTCGGCGAAGGCCGTGGCGTGGTCGTCCCCGCGGACCCGTGCCGCGAGGAACCCGGCGAGCAGTGCGTCGCCCGCGCCCACCGTGCTTCGTGGCTCCTCCACGGGGGACTCCCCGACGACGACGTCGCTGTCCACCAGGACCGCGCCTGCGGCTCCGCGGCTGACGAGCACCGTCCGTGCGCCCATGTCTTGAAGCTCACGCGCCGCGGCGATGACATCGCCGAGCGTGAGGAGCGGTCTCCCGACGGCCTCGGCGAGCTCGTCGTCGTTGGGCTTGACGAGCTCCGGGCCGGCGGCGATCGCCGCGCGGAAGGCGGGTCCGCTGCTGTCGACGGCGACGCGCAGGCCGGCATCGCTGAAGAGTCGTGTGAGAGTCGCATAGACGTCGTGCGGCACCCCGGGTGGGAGGCTTCCGCACAACGCGACCCACGAGCCTGGGTCGGCCGCCTCGAGGACCTTCGCCGCAAGCGCGTCGAGATCGGCGTCGGTCAACGAGGGTCCCGGTTCGTTCAGCTTGGTGACGGTGCCATCCGCTTCCGCGATCGCGGTGTTGGACCGTGTACGGCCGGGGATCGGCACGACGGCGACGTCGACACCCTCTCGGCCGAGGAGCATCACGAGTTGATCGCCCTCCGCGCCGGCGATCGGCACCACCGCACCGGCCGGCACCCCGTTCGCGAGCAGCGCCCGGGCGACGTTC
>MLJW01000531.1_pt1 | contig 15099 bp, 29 predicted proteins | sample 888231 | NCBI WGS metagenome assembly MLJW01 (sample SAMN05788063, study PRJNA343431) | mine drainage metagenome | isolation source: sample collected from the inflow into an acid mine drainage treatment plant... | place: Germany: Lusatia, lignite mining district
CGGCGACAACGTCTCGATCACCGTCAAGCTGATCGCCCCGATCGCGATGGAAGAAGGCCTGCGCTTCGCCATCCGTGAAGGCGGTCGCACCGTCGGCGCCGGCGTCGTCGCCAAGATCATCGAGTAACTTGACTCGCGTGCCGAGGCCGCCTGAGAATGTCGGGCTGCCCCGGCGCCATCGCTCTTTGGAACCACCATGCAAAATCAGAAGATTCGCATCCGCCTGAAAGCTTTCGACTACCGTCTGATCGACCAGTCGGCGCTGGAAATCGTCGATACCGCCAAGCGCACCGGCGCGATCGTCAGGGGTCCGGTGCCGCTGCCCACGCGGCTGCAACGCTTCGACATCCTGCGCTCGCCGCACGTCAACAAGAGCTCGCGCGACCAGTTCGAGATCCGCACCCACCAGCGTCTGATGGACATCGTCGACCCGACCGACAAGACGGTCGACGCGCTGATGAAGCTCGACCTGCCGGCCGGCGTCGACGTCGAGATCAAGCTGCAGTAACCGTTTCGACCGCGCAACACTTCGCCGCTGGCGTCGTGTTGCGCGCCGCGTTATACTGAGCGGCTTCGCGGCACCTTCGGGTGAGCTTGCCGGATTGCTTCAGGGCGATTCGGGGCAGTCCGCGAATCGAAGGCCGACCGACGGCAACCGGGCTTCGCGAACGCAAGTTTTCGCGAGGCCTTGTTGCAGTTCAGGTCGGCAGTCCAAGACAGCGCCAGCCAATCGCAGCTGGCATGGAGTCCATAATGAGTACGCAAGCACTCGGCCTTGTCGCGCGCAAGGTCGGCATGATGCGGGTCTTCACGGACGATGGGGTCTCGATTCCCGTCACCGTGCTCGACGTGTCCCGCAACGCCGTGGCGCAAGTTCGCCAGGCTGACAAGGACGGCTACACCGCGATCCAGGTCGCGTTCGGCGCCGCCAAACCCAATTCGCTGACCAAGGCCGAAGCCGGCCACCTGGCCAAGGCCGCGGTCGAGCCGTCGCGCCTGCTGTGCGAGTTCCGCGTTCCGGCCGATGTCGCCGCGAGCTACGAACCCGGCGCCAAGCTGCCGGCGTCGCTGTTCGCCGTCGGCCAGATGGTCGACGTGCGCGGCGTCAGCATCGGCAAGGGCTACGCCGGCGCGATCAAGCGTCACAACTTCTCGAGCAACCGCGCTTCGCACGGCAACTCGGTGACCACCCGCGCCCCCGGTTCGATCGGTATGGCGCAGGACCCGGGCCGTGTGTTCCCGGGCAAGCGCATGTCGGGTCGGCTCGGCGGCGAGAGCGTCACCGTGCAGAACCTGGAAGTCGTTCGCGTCGATGAAGCGCGCGAGCTGATCATGGTCAAGGGCGCGGTCCCGGGCCACGACGACGGCTGCGTCACGCTGCGGCCGGCCGTGAAGAAGGCGGGAGTCCGTTCATGACCCAACTGCAATACATCGCTGCCGACGGCGCGCAAGCCGCCGGGTTCGACGTTCCCGACACGATCTTCGGGCGCGAGTACAACGAGGCGCTGGTCCACCAGGTCGTCGTCGCCTACCAGGCCAATGCGCGCCAGGGTACGCGCGCGCAGAAGGACCGCGGCACCGTCAGCCACACCACGCACAAGCCGTGGCGCCAGAAGGGCACGGGCCGCGCGCGCGCCGGTATGAGCAGCTCGCCGCTGTGGCGCGGGGGCGGTCGCATCTTCCCGAACAGCCCTGACGAGAACTTCACGCAGAAGGTCAACAAGAAGATGTACCGCGCCGGGATGCGCTCGATCCTGTCGCAGCTCGCTCGCGAAGGTCGCATCGCGGTGATCGACGGCCTCGCCGTCGAGGCGCCGAAGACCAAGCTGCTGGCCACGCAACTCAAGTCGCTGGGTCTGGACTCGGTGCTGTACATCGCCGACTCGATCGACGAGAAGCTGATGCTGGCCGCGCGCAACCTGCCGAACGTGCTGCTGGTGGAAACGCGCTACCTGGATCCGCTGTCGCTGATCTATTACAAGAAGATCCTGATTGCGAAGGATGCGGTCAGCAAGGTTCAGGAGATGCTGTCATGAGCGATCCCCAACGTCTGATGCAGGTGCTGCTGGCGCCGATCATTTCGGAAAAGGCGACGATGCTCGCCGAGAAGGCCAACCAGGTTGCGTTCCGCGTGCGTCGCGACGCGACCAAGGACGAGATCAAGGCTGCGGTCGAGGCCTTCTTCAAGGTCCAGGTCACCGACGTCAAGGTGCTGAACCAGGCCGGCAAGGTCAAGCGCACCGCGCGTGGCGTCGGCCGCCGCAACAACGTCAAGAAGGCGTACGTCAGCCTGGCCGAAGGGCAGGAGCTGAATTTCGCCCAGGAGGGTGTCTAACATGGCAGTCGTCAAGGTCAAACCGACTTCGGCCGGCCGCCGCGCGGTCGTCAAGGTGGTGCACAAGCACCTGCACAAGGGCGCTCCCGAGAAGAGCCTGCTCGAGCCGCAGAAGCAGAACGCCGGCCGCAACAACAACGGCCACATCACCGTTCGCCACCGCGGCGGTGGTTCCAAGCAGCACTACCGTATCGTCGACTTCCGTCGCGACAAGGACGGCATCCCGGCCAAGGTCGAGCGCATTGAATACGACCCGAACCGCACCGCGCACATCGCGCTGCTGTGCTACGCCGACGGCGAGCGTCGCTACATCATCGCGCCGCGTGGCGTGGAGGTTGGCGCCACGCTGGTCAGCGGCAGCGAAAGCCCGATCAAGGCCGGCAACTGCCTGCCGATCCGCGCGATCCCGGTCGGCTCGACGATCCACTGCATCGAACTGACCGCGGGCAAGGGTGCGCAGATCGCGCGCTCGGCCGGCGCCTCGGCGGTGCTGATGGCGCGCGAAGGCGTCTACGCCCAGGTGCGCATGCGCTCGGGTGAAGTGCGTCGCGTTCACGTCGAATGCCGCGCCACGCTGGGCGAGGTCGGCAACGAGGAAAACAGCCTGCGTCAATACGGCAAGGCCGGTGCCAAGCGCTGGATCGGCATTCGTCCGACCGTGCGCGGCGTCGCGATGAACCCGATCGACCACCCGCACGGCGGCGGCGAAGGCCGCACCGGCGAAGGTCGTGTGCCGGTCAATCCGTGGGGCCAGCCGACCAAGGGCTACCGTACGCGTTCGAACAAGCGCACGCAGGGCATGATCGTGTCGCGTCGCAAGAAGTAAAGAGGCCATACCATGACTCGTTCTCTCAAGAAGGGCCCGTTCTGCGACCTGCACCTGATTCGCAAGGTCGAGACTGCGGTTGCGGGCAAGGACAAGAAGCCGATCAAGACCTGGTCGCGCCGCTCGACGGTGCTGCCGGAGTTCATCGGCACCACCATCGCGGTGCACAACGGGCGTCAGCACGTCCCGGTGTACATCACCGACCAGATGGTCGGGCACAAGCTCGGCGAATTCGCGCTGACCCGCACGTTCAAGGGCCATCCCGCGGACAAGAAGGCGAAGAGGTAATCCATGGAAACGAAAGCCATCCTCCGGGGCGTTCGCCTGTCCGAACAGAAGGGCCGGCTCGTCGCCGACCTGATCCGCGGCAAGAAGGTCGACCACGCGCTGAACACGCTGGCGTTCACGCCGAAAAAGGCCGCGCAGATCATCAAGAAGGTGCTCGAGTCGGCGATCGCCAACGCCGAGCACAACGATGGTGCCGACATCGACGAACTGCGCGTCAAGTCGATCATGGTCGAGCAGGGGCCGTCGCTGAAGCGCTTCTCGGCGCGTGCGAAAGGCCGTGGCAATCGGATCGTCAAGCCGACCTGCCACATCTACATCACCGTCGGAAACTAAGGAATCGAGATGGGACAGAAAATCAACCCCACCGGTTTTCGCCTGGCCGTCTCGCATGACTGGTCGTCGCGCTGGTTTGCCAGCGGCGCGCAGTTCGCCAAGATGCTCAACGAAGACATCGCGGTGCGCGACTATCTGGCCAAGAAGCTGAAGTCGGCTTCGGTCTCGCGCATCGTCATCGAGCGTCCGGCGAAGAACGCGCGCATCACGATTTTCAGCGCGCGTCCCGGCGTCGTCATCGGCAAGAAGGGCGAGGACATCGAGGCGCTGAAGGCCGAGCTGACCCGTCGCCTGGGCGTGCCGGTCGCGGTCGACATCGAGGAAGTGCGCAAGCCCGAGATCGATGCCAAGCTGATCGCCGACTCGATCACCCAGCAGCTCGAGAAGCGCATCATGTTCCGTCGCGCGATGAAGCGCGCGATGCAGAACGCGATGCGTCTCGGCGCGCAGGGCATCAAGATCATGTCGTCGGGTCGTCTCAACGGCATCGAGATCGCCCGCACCGAGTGGTATCGCGAAGGCCGCGTGCCGCTGCAAACGCTGCGTGCCGACATCGACTACGGTTTCTCCGAGGCGAAGACCACCTACGGCGTCATCGGCGTCAAGGTCTGGGTCTACAAGGGTGACACGCTGGGTCGCGGCGCCGCTGCGGCGAAGGCCGCCGAGGCGCCGGAACCCGAACGCCGTCCGCGCCGCGACGACCGTCGCGACGACCGCGGCACGCGCCGTGGCCGTGGTGGTGCCGGTGCGCCCGATCGTCGCCCGCGCAAAGTCAGCAAACCCGAAGCCGCGGCTGCTGCGCCGGGCAAGCAAGGAGAATAATCATGATGCAACCCGCGCGGCGCAAGTACCGCAAGGAACAAAAGGGTCGCAACACCGGAGTGGCGACGCGGGGCGCGACGGTCGCGTTCGGCGAGTATGGCCTGAAGGCCACGACGCGCGGACGCCTGACCGCGCGTCAGATCGAGGCGGCGCGTCGCGCCATCTCGCGTCACGTCAAGCGTGGCGGCCGCATCTGGATCCGCGTGTTCCCGGACAAGCCGATCTCGATCAAGCCAGCCGAAGTCCGCATGGGCAACGGCAAGGGCAACCCGGAGTACTACGTCTCGGAAATCACCCCGGGCAAGGTGCTGTACGAGATCGATGGCGTTCCCGAGCAACTCGCGCGCGAAGCGTTCGAACTGGCCGCTGCCAAGCTGCCGTTCCGCACAACGTTCGTCGGCCGTCGCTTCGGCGTTTGAGGTGAGACCATGAATCTGGAAGAAATGCGCAAGCTGGACAAGACCGGCCTGCAGACCGAGCTCGACGCGCTGCTCAAGGCCCACATGGGTCTGCGCATGCAAAAGGCGACCCAGCAATTGCAAAACACCAGCCAGCTCCGCAAAGTGCGCCGCGACATCGCGCGCGTGCGGACGCTGATCCGTCAGCAACAGGAGGCGTGATGTCCGCGACCGAAGGTTTGACCCGTACGCTGACCGGCCGTGTCGTCAGCGACAAGCGTTCGAAGACGGTGACGGTGCTGGTCGAGCGCCGTGTGCAGCACGAGCTGTACGGCAAGTACATCGTGCAGTCGAAGAAGTACAGCGTGCACGACGAGCAGGGCGAGTACCACGTCGGCGACCTGGTCGAGATCGCCGAATCGCGCCCGATCTCGAAGACCAAGAGCTGGGTCGTCACCCGGCTGCTGGAAAAGTCGCGCCTGATCTGATCGGTGCGGCGTCAACGCAACGCCCCTTGACAACGAGGGGCGTTGCGTAAAGAATATGCAGTTCGGCGCTTCACTGCGCCTCATCACCCACTCCCGGGGCCCAAGACTGCCTGCGCGCTGCGCACGCAAGTTGGGAAAAGAATTCCAGATTTCCAGGATTTCACATGATTCAGATGCAATCTAGGCTGGATGTTGCTGACAACACCGGCGCGAAGAGCGTTATGTGCATCAAGGTGCTCGGCGGCTCGAAGCGTCGCTACGCCGGCATCGGCGACATCATCAAGGTCAGCATCAAGGAAGCCGCCCCGCGGGGTCGCGTGAAGAAGGGCGAAGTGTTCAACGCGGTCGTCGTGCGCACCGCGAAGGGCGTTCGTCGTGCCGACGGCTCGCTGATCAAGTTCGACAACAACGCCGCGGTGCTGCTGAACGCCAAGCTCGAGCCGATCGGCACCCGCATCTTCGGGCCGGTCACGCGCGAACTGCGCAGCGAGCGCTTCATGAAGATCGTTTCCCTCGCGCCCGAAGTGCTGTAAGAGGTCGACCATGAAAAAAATCCTCAAGGGTGACGAAGTCATCGTGATCACCGGCGCCGACAAAGGTCGGCGCGCGAAAGTGCTGTCGCGCAAAGGTTCCGAGCACCTGATCGTCGAAGGCGTCAACGTCGCCAAGCGTCACACGCGTCCGAATCCGATGGCCAACCAGCCCGGCGGCGTCGTGTCGAAGGAACTGCCGATCCACCAGAGCAACGTCGCGATCTTCAACCCGGCCACCGGCCGCGCCGACCGCGTCGGCGTGAGCGTTCAGGCCGACGGCAAGAAGGTCCGCGTGTTCCGCTCCAGCGGCGAAGAGATCAAGGTTTAAGGGGCCGATATGTCGCGCTTGCAAGACGTTTACAAGGAACAGGTCGTTCCCGACCTGATGAAGAAGTTCGGCTACAAGTCGGTGATGCAAGTCCCGCGCCTGCAGAAGATCACGCTGAACATGGGCGTGTCCGAAGCCGTGGCCGACAAGAAGATCATCGAGCACGCGGTCGGCGATCTGACCAAGATCGCCGGGCAGAAGCCGGTCGTGACCCGTACGCGCAAGGCCATTGCCGCGTTCAAGGTGCGCGAAGGCATGCCCATCGGCTGCACCGTGACGCTGCGCGGCACGCGCATGTTCGAGTTCCTCGATCGCCTGGTGACGATCGCGCTGCCGCGTGTTCGCGATTTCCGTGGTGTGTCGGGTCGTGCGTTCGACGGCCGCGGCAACTACAACATCGGCGTCAAGGAACAGATCATTTTCCCGGAAGTCGAGTACGACAAGATCGATGCGCTGCGTGGCTTGAACATCAGCATCACGACCAGCGCGAAGACCGACGACGAGTGCAAGGCTCTGCTCGCCGCGTTCCGCTTTCCTTTCAAGAACTGAGATCGCCATGGCCAAGCTGTCCCTGATCAATCGTCAAGCCAAGCGCGAAAAGCTGGTCGCGAAGTTTGCCGGCAAGCGCGCCGCGCTGCAGGCGATCATCGATGATTCGACCAAGTCGCACGACGAGCAGATGGCCGCGCGCTTAGGCCTGCAGCAACTGCCGCGCAACGCGAACCCGACGCGCCTGCGCCAGCGCTGCGCGCTGACCGGTCGTCCGCGCGGCACGTTCCGCAAGTTCGGTCTGGCCCGCAACAAGATTCGTGAGTTGGCTTTCCGCGGGGAAATCCCCGGGGTCACGAAGTCCAGCTGGTAATTCGGCTGTCAGAACTCACTGGAGAACTTTCTATGAGCATGAGTGATCCCATCGCCGATATGCTGACGCGCATTCGCAATGCGCAAATGGTCGAGAAGGCCAGCGTCAGCATGCCGGCGTCGAAGCTGAAGACCGCGATCGCGTCGGTGTTGCGCGACGAGGGCTACATCGACGGCTTCGAAGTGCGCCGCGACGGCGCCAAGGCTGACCTGCAGATCGCGCTGAAGTACTACGCCGGCCGTCCGGTGATCGAGCGCATCGAGCGTGTCAGCCGCCCCGGCCTGCGCATCTACCGCGGCCACGACGCGATCCCGCAGGTCATGAACGGCCTTGGCGTGGCGATCGTGTCGACGCCCAAGGGCGTGATGACCGACCGCAAGGCGCGCCAGGTGGGCGTCGGCGGCGAAGTCCTTTGCTATGTCGCTTAATTGAGGGCCGACGATGTCTCGAGTCGCCAAGAATCCCGTCAACGTTCCCAGCAGCGTCCAGGTGACGCTGGGCGCTGACCAAATCGCCGTCAAGGGCGCGCAAGGCAGCTTGCAGCGCGCGCTGCACCCGCTGGTCAAGGTCGAGCTCAACGACGGCGCGATCACTTTCGCGCCGACCGACGAAAGCCGCGAAGCGCATGCGCTGTCCGGCACCTTCCGCGCGCTGGTCGCCGGCATGGTCATCGGTGTCGACAAGGGCTTCCAGAAGAAGCTCCAGCTCGTCGGCGTCGGCTACCGCGCCGCGTTGCAGGGCAACAAGCTGAACCTGACCTTGGGTTTCTCGCACCCGGTGGTGCGCGAGCTGCCCGAAGGCATCAAGGCCGAAATGCCGACGCCGACCGAGCTCCTGCTCAAGGGCGCCGACAAGCAGATGGTGGGCCAGTTCGCCGCCGACATTCGCGCGATCCGCCCGCCCGAGCCCTACAAGGGCAAGGGCGTGCGCTACGCCGACGAAGTCGTGGTGATCAAGGAAACCAAGAAGAAATAAGGGGTTGTGAAATGTTGAACAAGAAGCAAACCCGTCTGCGTCGCGCCAAGGCGACCCGCTCGCGTATCGCGCGCCTGAACGTCACTCGTCTGGCCGTTCATCGCAGCAACACGCACATCTCGGCGTCGATCATTTCCGACGACGGCTCGCGCGTGCTCGCCACCGCGTCGACGATGGAAGCCGAAGTGCGTCAGCAACTGCAAGGTAACGGCGGCAACGTCGGTGCGGCGCAGATCATCGGCCGCCGCATCGCCGAGAAGGCGCGTGCAGCGGGCATCGAGCAGGTCGCGTTCGATCGCGCCGGTTTCCAGTTCCACGGTCGCGTCAAGGCGCTGGCCGAGGCGGCGCGCGAAGCCGGTTTGAAATTCTGAGGACGAGATGGCCAAGATCCAAGCAAAGATGAACCCGGAAGCTCGCGACGACGGGCTGCGGGAGAAGATGATCGCGGTGAACCGCGTGACCAAGGTCGTCAAGGGCGGTCGCATCCTCGGTTTCGCCGCGCTGGCGGTGGTCGGTGACGGCGACGGTCGCGTCGGCATGGGCAAGGGCAAGGCGCGTGAAGTGCCGGTCGCGGTGCAGAAGGCGATGGACCAGGCGCGTCGCAACATGATCAGCGTCAAGCTCAAGAGCGGTACGCTGCACCACCTCGTGCACGGCAGCCACGCCGCGTCCGACGTGACGATGCACCCGGCGCCCGCGGGTACCGGCATCATCGCCGGCGGCCCGATGCGCGCGATCTTCGAAGTCGTCGGCATCACCGACGTCGTCGCCAAGAGCCACGGCTCGACCAACCCGTACAACATGGTTCGCGCCACGCTCGACGGTCTGGCCAAGCTGAGCACGCCGGCCGAGATCGCGATGAAGCGCGGCAAGAGCATTGAAGAAATTCTCGGATGAGCGCAGCGATGGAACAGGACAAGAAGCAAGTGAAGGTGAAGCTGGTGCGCAGCGTGATCGGCACCCGCTCCGACCATCGTGATACGGTGCGCGGCCTCGGCCTGCGCCGCCTGAACGACGAGCGCGTGCTCGAGGACACGCCGGCCGTGCGCGGCATGATCCGCAAGGTCGATTACCTGGTCAAGGTCGTCGGCTAAAGTCCGCTTCGCCTTCTAGTGGGAATCAGCATGGAACTCAACACCATTCAACCGGCCCCGGGTTCGACCCACGCGTCCAAGCGCGTCGGTCGTGGCATCGGCTCGGGCCTGGGCAAGACCGCGGGTCGCGGTCACAAGGGCCAGAAGTCGCGCGCCGGCGGCTATCACAAGGTCGGTTTCGAAGGCGGCCAGATGCCGCTGCAGCGTCGTCTGCCCAAACGCGGCTTCAAGTCGCCTACGGCCAAGTTCAAGGCGGAAGTGCGCCTGAGCGAGCTGGCCAAGGTGGCCGGTGAGCAGGTCGACCTGCTCAGCCTGAAGGCCGCGGGCCTGGTGCCCGACCACGCCACCAGCGCGCGCATCTTCGCGTCGGGCAAGGTCGAGCGCGCGTTCACGGTCGCCGGCGTCGGCGTCACCGCCGGTGCTCGCGCCGCGATCGAAGCTGCCGGCGGCAAGGTCGCCGACGCGGCGCAGGCCGAACAGGCCTGAGACCGGGAAAGCCCATGGCCACTCAATCCAGCACTCTCGGCAGCGGAAAGTACGGGGACTTGTCCAAGCGCCTCCTTTTCCTGCTGGGCGGCTTGGTTGTGTACCGCATCGGCGCACACATCCCGGTGCCGGGAATCAACCCGGACCAGCTGCAGAAGCTGTTCAACAGCAATTCGTCGGGAATCATCGGCCTGTTCAACATGTTCTCCGGTGGCGCGTTGTCGCGCTTCACGGTGTTCGCGTTGGGCATCATGCCGTACATCTCGGCGTCGATCATCATGCAGCTGCTGTCGTACGTCGTGCCGTCGATGGAGGCGCTGAAGAAGGAAGGCCAGGCCGGGCAGCGCAAGATCACGCAGTACACGCGCTACTTCACCGCGGTGCTCGCGGTGTTCCAGTCCTTCGGCATCTCGGTCGCGTTGAGTTCGACGCAGGGGCTGGTGATCAACCCGGGGATAGGCTTCACGATCGACGCGGTGATCAGCCTGAGCGCCGGCACGATGTTCCTGATGTGGCTGGGTGAGCAGATCACCGAGCGCGGTCTGGGCAACGGCATTTCGATCATCATCTTCGCGGGTATCGCGTCGGGCCTGCCCAACGCCCTCGGCGGACTGCTGTCGCTGGTGCAGACCGGTGCGATGAGCATCCTGGTGTCGTTGTTCGTGTTCGCGATCGTGATCGCGGTGACCTGGTTCGTCGTTTTCGTCGAGCGCGGTCAGCGCCGCATCCTGGTCAACTACGCGCGGCGTCAGGTCGGCAACAAGGTGTACGGCGGACAGTCGTCACACCTGCCGCTGAAGCTGAACATGTCGGGCGTGATCCCGCCGATCTTCGCGTCGTCGATCATCCTGTTGCCGGCCACCGCGGTGAACTGGTTCGGTTCGAACAAGAACATGGGCTGGCTCAAGGACGTCGCCGCGGTGCTGTCGCCGGGGCAGCCGGTCTACGTCGCGCTGTACGCGGCGGCGATCGTGTTCTTCACGTTCTTCTATACCGCGCTGGTGTTCAACAGCCGCGAGACCGCAGACAACCTGAAGAAGAGTGGGGGCTTCGTTCCCGGCATCCGCCCTGGTGACCAGACCGCGCGCTACATCGACAAGATCCTGATGCGGCTGACGCTGGCCGGTGCGCTGTACGTCACGCTGGTCTGTTTGCTGCCGGAGTTTCTGGTCCTGAAATACAATGTGCCGTTTAATTTCGGCGGCACTTCGTTGCTGATCATCGTCGTCGTGACCATGGACTTCATGGCCCAGGTGCAGGCCTATGCGATGTCCCATCAATACGACGCGCTGCTCAAGCGGGCGAACTTCAAGGGCGGCGGAATGACGATGCGCTGAGGACAAAGAACTCCATGGCGAAGGACGATGTCATCCAGATGCAGGGGGAGATTGTTGAGAACCTCCCGAACGCAACGTTCCGCGTCAAGTTGGAGAACGGGCACGTGCTGCTCGGACATATCTCCGGCAAGATGCGTATGCATTACATCCGCATTCTGCCGGGCGACAAGGTCACCGTCGAACTGACGCCCTACGATTTGACGCGTGCGCGGATCGTGTTCCGTGCCAAATAAAAGAGGTAAACGATGAAAGTTAGTGCGTCCATCAAGAAGATGTGCCGTAATTGCAAGATCATCCGTCGCAACGGTGTCGTGCGCGTGATCTGCACCGACCCGCGCCACAAGCAGCGCCAGGGTTGAGGCCTCCCAATCTGAACCGAGGAATCAAATGGCCCGTATCGCCGGTATCAACATTCCGCCGCATCAGCACGCCGAGATCGGCCTGACTGCGATCTATGGCATCGGCCGCACGACCGCGCGCAAGATCTGCGACGCGGCGGGCATCGCCTATGCGACCAAGGTCAAGGACATCACCGACACCGAACTCGAGAAAGTTCGCGAGCAGGTCGGCCAGTTCGTGATCGAGGGTGATCTGCGCCGCGAGGTGTCGATCAACATCAAGCGTCTGATGGACCTGGGCTGCTACCGCGGCATGCGTCACCGCCGTGGCCTGCCGGTGCGCGGTCAGCGTACCCGCACCAACGCCCGCACCCGCAAGGGTCCGCGTAAGGGCGCAGCGGCTCTGAAGAAGTAAGCACAGAAGGAAATGACCCATCATGGCTAAAGGTTCGACCCAAGGCTCCGCTCAGCGCGGCCGCAAGAAGGTCCGCAAGAACGTCGCGGACGGCATCGCGCACGTGCACGCGTCGTTCAACAACACGATCATCACGATCACCGACCGGCAGGGCAACGCGCTGTCGTGGGCCTCGAGCGGTGGCCAGGGCTTCAAGGGTTCGCGCAAGTCGACCCCGTTCGCGGCTCAGGTCGCGGCCGAGAACGCCGGTCGCCAGGCCATCGAGTGCGGCATCAAGCAACTCGAAGTGCGCATCAAGGGCCCGGGCCCGGGCCGCGAATCCGCGGTGCGCGCGCTCAACGGTCTGGGCATCAAGGTCATGCAGATCGCCGACGTGACCCCGGTTCCGCACAACGGCTGCCGCCCGCCGAAGCGCCGCCGTATCTGACCCTTTTTTTTCGGCAAGACCACTGCCTGGGGCATCGAAGCTCCAGGCTCCCGCGGCAATGGCCGCGGCAGACTGACAAGGACACGACAAAGTGGCACGTTATCTCGGCCCGAAGGCCAAACTCTCCCGCCGCGAAGGCAGCGACCTGTTCCTGAAGAGCGCGCGTCGCGGCATCGATTCGAAGGCCAAGTTCGACACCAAGCCGGGTCAGCACGGCCGCACCAGCGGTTCGCGCCAGTCCGACTACGCGGTGCAGCTGCGTGAGAAGCAGAAGGTCAAGCGCATGTACGGCCTGCTCGAGAAGCAGTTCCGCCTGAACTACGAGCGCGCCCAGCTGGTTCGCGGCAACACCGGCGTGAACATGCTCAACCTGCTCGAGTCGCGCCTGGACAACGTCGTCTACCGCATGGGCTTCGCGTCGACCCGCGCCGAGGCGCGCCAGCTGGTCGGCCACCGCGGCATCGTCGTTGACGGCGCGGTGCTCGACATCCCGTCGGCGCTGGTCAAGCCGGGCCAGACCGTCTCGGTTCGCGACAAGGCGAAGAAGCAGCTTCGCGTGATCGACGCGCTGAAGCTGGCCGAAGGCAACGGCTTTCCGTCGTGGGTCCAGGTCGACGCGTCGAAGATGGAAGGCGTGTTCAAGAAGACTCCGGATCGCGACGAATTCGCCAGCGACATCAACGAATCGCTGATCGTCGAACTGTATTCGCGTTGATTGACCGGCCCCGGTCGAACCCGGGGCCCATCCTGCGGGCGCCTTCGGCGCCCTTTTGTCCATCAGCCTTATCCGCGTAACGAGCGGAGGGTATTGAGAGGAAGAACATGCAAACCGCATTGCTGCGTCCCAAATCCATCCTGGTCGAGGCGCTCGGCCCGCTGCGCGCGAAGGTCACGCTCGAGCCTTTTGAACGCGGCTACGGCCACACGCTGGGCAACGCGCTGCGCCGCGTGCTGCTGTCGTCGCTGGTCGGCTACGCGCCGACCGAAGTCAGCATCAACGGCGTGCTGCACGAGTACTCGGTGGTCGACGGGCTGCAGGAAGACGTGATCGCCGTTCTGCTGAACCTCAAGGGCGTCGTGTTCAAGCTGCACAACCGTGACGAAGTCACGCTGTCGCTGCGCAAGGAAGGCGAAGGCGTCGTCACCGCCGCCGACATCCAGACGCCGCACGACGTCGAGATCATCAACCCCGAGCACGTCATCGCCCACCTGTCGCAACAGGGCAAGCTCGACATGCAGATCAAGGTCGAGAAGGGCCGCGGCTACGTTCCCGGCAACCTGCGTCGCTACGCCGACGAAGGTGGCAAGACCATCGGGCGCATCGTGCTCGACGCGTCGTTCTCGCCGGTGCGCCGGGTCAGCTACGCGGTGGAAAACGCCCGCGTCGAACAGCGCACCGACCTCGACAAGCTGGTGATGGAAATCGAGACGAACGGTTCGGTCAGCGCAGAGGAAGCGATCCGCACGTCGGCGCGCATCCTGGTCGAGCAGCTCACGGTGTTCGCGAGCCTGGAAGGCGCGGAGAAGGCGCTGGAAGCCGGCGCCTCGTCGGCGGCCCAGCAATTCGATCCGATCCTGCTGCGCCCGGTCGACGACCTCGAGCTGACGGTGCGTTCGGCCAACTGCCTGAAGGCCGAGAACATCTACTACATCGGCGACCTCATCCAGCGCAGCGAGACCGAGTTGCTGAAGACGCCGAACCTGGGCCGCAAGTCGCTCAACGAGATCAAGGAAGTGCTCGCCGCGCGCGGCCTCACGCTGGGCATGAAGCTCGAGAGCTGGCCGCCGGCCGAGCTCGAGGGCCGCGTCAACTGACGACCCATTGAATTTGACCGGGCCCCTTCGGCCCGGAACCCGGGGGCGGCGCGATGCGCGTCGCCAACACTGTGCAAAGGCCAGTACCTGACACGGCTGGCCCGTGATAACGAAAGGAAAGCACCATGCGTCACGGACACGGACTGCGCAAGCTTAACCGCACCTCGAGCCACCGGCTCGCGATGCTGCGCAACATGGCCAACTCGCTGATCGCGCACGAAGCGATCAAGACCACGCTGCCCAAGGCCAAGGAACTGCGCCGCGTCGTCGAACCGCTGATCACGCTGGGCAAGAAGCCGACGCTGGCCAACCGCCGGCTGGCTTTCGACCGCCTGCGCGACCGCGACTCGGTGGTCAAGCTGTTCGGCGAACTCGGCGAGCGCTACAAGACGCGCCCGGGCGGTTACACCCGCATCCTGAAGTTCGGTTACCGCGTCGGCGACAACGCGCCGATGGCGCTGGTCGAGCTCGTCGACCGTCCGGAAGTCGACACGGCTGAATCGAAGGCCGCCGAATAAGCGTCGCCAAGCCGCAAGGGCCCGCTGCCGACCCCGGTCGCCAGCGGGCTTTTTCGTCTGCAAACTCTGCCAGCCCATGGACACCCCGCTGCTGTCGGTAAGCGGCCTGCGCAAGCACTACGGTGACACCGAAGTCGTGCGCGACCTCGAGTTCACGGTCGGCCGCGGCGAGTGCTTCGGCCTGATCGGCCCCAACGGCGCCGGCAAGACGACGACGATCCGGCTGTGCCTGGGGCTGGCTGCGCCCGACGCCGGGCGCATCGAGCTGGTCGGCTGCAGCGTGCCGCGGCAGGCCGCTGCGGCGCGCATGCGCGTCGGCGTGGTGACCCAGTTCGACACGCTGGACCCCGACTTCACAGTGACCGAGAACCTGATGGTGTACGGGCGCTATTTCGGGCTGTCCGCCGCGGTGCTGCGCGAGCGCATTCCGGCCCTGCTCGAGTTCGCCGCGCTGCAGGGGCGGAATGCGCTCGCGCAGCAG
>MLJW01000532.1_pt1 | contig 15083 bp, 24 predicted proteins | sample 888231 | NCBI WGS metagenome assembly MLJW01 (sample SAMN05788063, study PRJNA343431) | mine drainage metagenome | isolation source: sample collected from the inflow into an acid mine drainage treatment plant... | place: Germany: Lusatia, lignite mining district
GAACCGCAACGTGAGTTCTGTTTTGGATAGCAGCCCAACCGACCAACCTTGTTTCCGTCCTCCAACTTCACTCAGAGCGAAACCAACCTCAAAAACCGCCTTTTAACCCCTGTTTTGGACACCAGTGAAGGTGACTCTCGAGCCCTTTCTGCCGCCCGATGAGGATTGCTGGAATCTCGCTGACAAGTTTAGCCACCCCAAAGAGATCATTCCGCCGCAGTTCATTTATCCGTTCGAGTATCATTCCGGCTGGGCGCTGGGCGAGGCGACAGTGCTCGTGCAGATCGACGAATATGGGTATCCGAAGCGGCTGGCGGTGCTTTCAAGCTCGGGAGACGTGCCAGCGCGATTGGCCATCGCGGCATTGAAGAAAGCTCGATGGTGGACGGAACCCAATCGTTATGGGCGGCTTGGTGTATGGTTCTTCTACAAGGCAAAGTATCCCCAACGATTCGATCCACCTGAAGACTCGGTCAAGCCGAACCAATCGTCCAAGCCTAAGGCGACGGGCGTCACGCCGCCTGCTTCCGCAGGCGCCGGGCCGACGGTAGCCGCGGCTCATCACTAACGTTCGGGAAAAAATCTATGCGCTCCGCACTGGTCGTTCTCTTCCTCTTCTTGGTGTCAGGCTTAATCGCCGCTCCTTCTGAACTGACGTTGCCCGGTGATCCAGTGATACACTTAGTCCTGGATCGCGATTACAAGGTGATCGCGATCGGGAATAGGGATGGCTCTTCGGCGAAAGATTTACGCGTCTACATTTTGGAGCCGATGGACGATCAGTCCTCGGCTGTCTTGGCGCTGGGCAGCGGCGGTTACCACAAGACAGAAGCGGATATAGCAAAAATGTGTGAAGGCGCGAAAGTGACGAAGGTAGATGGAGAGATTGCTGGTGTGAAGACACTGTGGTGGCATTATCGCGACTCTCGACATCTTTACAGCACCTGCTCAGTCACGCTTCGTGACAAGAAGGGAAAGAAGATACCCGCCTATTTCGATTTAGTCGCCAATACCCCGGAGCGGCTTGCGGCCCTCGAGGATGCATTTTCGAAAATCGAATTTTACTGATGCCCACGAATCAAAAACAGCCTAACCAGCCGCCCGAGCCTACGAGCACACGCGTCACGGCTGTTCCTTTCGCCTTCGTGTTACTACGGCGTGACGAGTTCGCGCATCGGTTATCAACTGCGTTCGCGGCTCATTTATAGCGTCTATCGGAATTGAATAATGCTCGTTTCCGAAATCGTCTTCTTGGTCGCCTTGGTGCTGGGGATGTACTATCTTATAAAACGCGCCCGCGACGTGCGGTCCGGCTTGATCCGGGAGAAGACGGCAGAAGAAGAGAAAGATAGACTGGCTTGGGGGAGAATATTGATTTGGATGTTGTTCGCTGTTAACGGAGTGGATTGGTTAGTTACAGGACGCGGTGACTTTGACTTTGGGCCTACCGCGGGCATGACCGTGAGGATAGGTGGAGGATTGATGTTCGTTATGAGTATGAAAGTGATAACGGACGAAATTCGGAGAAAATTAAGACCGGGAAAGGCTAATCGCTGGCGGAAATGGCGATGATGGCAGATGCCGTCTTAGTCGACCTACGACTACCTTGTGTTGCTCTTTAGAACCGTCGTCATTATCTGCGAAAATAGCATAATTGATATGGACTCAATCGATGAAAGAACCCTAGAAATGTGCCGGAGCGGCACATGGATATTGATCGCCTTGATCTTGTCGCTGGTCTTCCAGGGGTGCGCGTCAACGGCAGTGGTCGCTGTGAGGCGCGGACAGACTGTTGTGGACGCGCGCTTGCTCCCATTTTCATGCATTTGTATTACAGAGGATGGGGATGTAACGGCGGGCATACCGCTCGAGAAGCTGGAGGTGGAGAATATCTCGACGCACCAGAAGCTCACGGCGGAACTGGCAAAATCATTTACCGAGAATCCTGATATTCTAACAGCAGTTGAAGGTGGAACACGGATCCTGCAACTGGCCATCCTGCGACTTCCTCCTGGGGAGTACCAAGTGGATAAGGTCTCCTTTTCGCCTTCGACCGCTGGAGAGGCTGTGAACTCGTTTGAGGTGGATGCAAGCAAGTGTTTGGCGATGAAATTCCGTGTCAAACCAGGGGTCGTAAACTATCAGGGGTCCATCGTCATTTCGACGGATTGGGCGGCGATGAAATTCCGTCTGGCGCAAGCCGAAATCAAACACACTGATATCAGCCTCGTTACCGATGTGAATATGCGGTACGTGGATTCGTATCAACGGGATGTCCGTTGGGTAGACGACGTCGTCCCTGGCATGCGTAGACTTCCGCGAGTTGATTCTCCGCTTGTCGCGCTTTCTCAGTGATCTGGAGCCGACGCAGGTTGTTTCGTCGAGCAGCTGGGTTGGCCGCCGCGGCGAGGCAATTCGGCGGTATCTGAAGAGGGCCCCAGTCGTTGGGCAGCCGGGCGTAATGCTGGGCGTAGTTGGAATACCTATCTTATTTGCCTTTGGGGTAATCGGTTGCCTCATAGTGTTCTATGATCTGTTGAATCGATGATCCGAAAAGCTGACCAGTCGTCCGAGCCGACGCCTACAGCCGTCACGGCGGCTGCTGGCGCCTCCGATGCACTACGGCGTGACGAGTCGCACCCGCCGCGCCAGGCGTAGGCGCGGCTCATCACTAACGTCAGGCCCGACCAGATTTACCCCGTTTATGCCCAAGTGTTCTTACTGCAATTCCACAATCCTATTCGGCGGCGTTCGCGACGGTGGTCGCCGCTTCTGTAACAGAAAATGCCTCCAGTCTGGTGCATTGTTGAGCGTTGCCCAGGAGGTGAATCGATCGAACAGAAGGCAATGAAGAGCGGGCAGGAGTTAGAATATGGGAGCCAGGAGATAGAATAAGCACAGCGGCGGCGGCTTGGCTCGATGTGGAGTGCGAGGTTTTACCTCGCTTTGTTACGGGAGGCTCCGCCTCCCGGCGCGAGGGGTGCAACCCCTCGTCAAAGGCGGTGAGAATCACCGCACTCCATATCGAACAGGAGATGCACTCCAATTTCAGCTTTTAGCCTTTCAGCGTTTTCGTCCGACATCCCCTCCATCCCTGTGAATCCAACGACTGCTCCAGACAGGATTGAACAGAAGGCAACGAAGGGAGTGAAGACCGGGCAGGAGTTAGAATGGGGGAGCTAGGAGATAGAATGCGCTCAACGGCGGCGGCTTGGCTCGATGTGGAGTGCGAGGTTTTACCTCGCTTTGTTACGGGAGGCTCCGCCTCCCGGCGCGAGGGGTGCAACCCCTCGTCAAAGGCGGTGAGAATCACCGCACTCCATATCGAACAGGAGATGCACCCCAATTTCAGTATTTCAGATTTTTAGCCTTTCAGCGTTTTCGTCCGACTGTGACCTTCGTTTCCTTCTGTTAACTGCATTCTCGCGATGACTATACCAATTACAGGTGGGTGTGTGTGCGGCGCGGTTCGCTACCAGAGCGACGCCGAGCCGTTGGTGATGGTGAAGTGCCATTGCCGGGATTGCCAGCGGACCACGGGTGGTCCGTATGTTCCGGCGGTGATCTTCCCGATGGCGGCGTTTAGGTTTACCCAGGGCCAAGTGCAGCACTATGCCACGCCCAGCGAAAAGGGCGGGCACAACCTGCGGGGCTTTTGCCCAACGTGCGGGTCCCGCATCAGTGGCGCCGAGGATCCGCAGCGCGGGATCATCGGCGTCCTCGCGTCCAGCTTGGATGACCCGACGCTCTTCGTTCCGACCCTCGATTTATACGTCACGGACGCCCAACCGTGGGATATCCTGAGCCCTGAGACCAGGAAGCTCCCCAAGGGAATGCCGGCCTCGTAATTATGGAATATATCAATATTGCTGCTTTGATTGTGGCCTTCTGCGCCGTCATCGTATTCCCCTTCGTGGCGAGCCTTATTTGGATTGGCCGGGACGCGGAGTTCAGGGGAATGTCGGGATTTCTGGTGGCGATCCTGGCGGGGTTTATCGCGTGGCCCTTGAGCCTGCTGTTCTGGATTGCGCTTCGCCCGCCGCCGCGAATCCTGGCGAAGGCCGCCCGAGATCGATTAGGGGATTGATATAGAGTGAAGGAGCGAGCGATGCGTACATCTTTGGTAGGAATGTTCGGACGCCCCGATACGATTCGGCGAGCATACGCTGCGGATGCCCCGGACATCGCACACGTGCACGTCCTCGCATGGAGGGAGGCGTATGCAGGTGTAGTTCCACACGAATTCCTCGAAGGACTTTCCATCGATTCCAGGACGGAGTGGTGGCGAACTACTCTTCTTGCGGAAGAGACGAACGTGATCGTGGCGATCAAGGGCGGACGATTGGTAGGCTGGATCTCATTCGGACCCAACCGGGACGAAGATGCCGTCGATACCGCGGAGATCTATGCGATCTATATTCTGGCGGACCACTGGCGACGAGGCATTGGGAGCGAACTCTTGAAGGCGGCTGAGCCGTCGTTCAGTGGATTTTCTTCGATCGTGTTGTGGGTGCTTGCCGAAAACAAACGGGCGTTGGCCTTTTACCGCAACCATGGCTTCGAGCCGGACGGGGCGACGAAGCAGATCGAGATTGGTGGCGCGCACTTGCGCGAGGTTCGGCTCGGCCGGAGAGCCCAAAGGTTGCAGGGATCATGATGGCGGTCCACGGCTGGCCATTTCCGGAGATTTATGGGTTCTATCGACAGATTCTTTGAGCAACATGGAGTTGACGTTGGAAAGGCATTGGGCCTGCTCACCATCGCGTCGGCAGTTTCCTCCGCATACGGTATGGCCTTCCGACTGGTGGCTGGGCAGGTGTATTTGGACCTGACGGCGCCCATCGGGCTGATCGTAGGGATAGCCTTGTGGCGTCACTATCGCTGGGCACTCAGGCTCATAAAGGTTCTCGCCTGGATCGTTGTGGGCTGCTCGGCGGTGGTCCTGATGGTGTTGCCGTTCACGGGCACTGCAAAGCTTACGCTTAGGGCTGGAAATGTCGTGCTCATGAGGCCAGCTCTTTGGAAAGTTTACGTGTTGGCAGGCTTGGTCATGCCGTTGCCGGCGCTTCTTCTGGCGACCTTGTATTCGGCCAAGGTCAACGCGGAGTTCGGACTTCCCGACAGCTCGGATGGGTTGGTTCCTCCGAAGTTTCTTTGATCCGATGAAACGCAGTTAACAGAAGGAAATGAAGATAACAAAGAAGGGCAATTCAAGCGACTACACGAAATCACCGAGCCCAAAACCACTCACCCGAACGGTGGGTCGAGTAACGCTCAATCCTGTGGTAAGCAGTTTATTCTTCGTTCCCTTCGTGGCCTTCTGTTCCGTTCAATCGTTGAATTTAGTTGTGCCTCGGTGGTGGCCTCCGAAGAACATTTCTGACACCCTGGTTGCTGGATCTCGAAGTTGACTTCAGGATCGATCGTGCTACCGTAAAACCCATGCCTTTTTCAACGGTATCACCAAAATATCAAGTCGTGATCCCACAGGCGATTAGGGAGGCCATTGGGCTTCGCAGTGGCGAGAAGGTTCAGGTCTTTGCGTTTCGCAATCGAATCGAAATCGTTCCTGTGAAAAACGTCCGTTTGTTGCGCGGAATGGTGAAAGGGATGAACACCGAACTCGAGCGTGATGGGGATCGGGTATGAACGTGGTCGATTCCTCGGCCTGGCTTGCATACTTCGCCGACGAACCCACTGCTGACTTTTTTGCCGGGGCGATCGAAGATACGGAATTCCTGGTGGTTCCGGTGGTCTGCCTCTACGAGGTGTTCAAGGTGGTCCTTCGCGAGAAAGGCGAAGAAGACGCGCTTCAGGTTTTGGCGGCCATGAGACAGGGAGCGGTGGTGGATTTGGACGCTGATCTGGCGATCGAAGCGGCATCGCTCGGGATTCAGGAGAAGCTGGCGTTTGCCGACAGTGTGGTATTTGCGGTGGCGCAGCGATATAATGCGGTCTTGTGGACCCAGGATGCCCATTTTGAAGGGAAGCGGAACGTCCAATATCGGGCGAAAGCGACCTGATAAATAATGAAGTCACCCACTCGGAATTCTGGGAAGCCCGCGGAACAACTGGAAAATGACCGCAAGCGTCGGAGCCAGGAGATCAAAGGGACTCGCGTGATGTTTTGGCTGCTGGCGCTTTCCTTGTTTGGATCCCTCACGGTGGGCGATGTTCTGTCCGCCTATCTTCACCGGCACTGGGCGCATGCGCCTTCGCATTTTGTGATTTCGGCTGTGCTCGTGGCCGTGGTGGTGGCCTTGGTTCTCGGACCGAAACTGGTGAAGAAGCGGCCGCACTCGGACTAAGGGGCGGATCGGAAGTGGCGTTCATGAGTCGGAGATGGAATGCCAAGGACCTCGATGATCGTTTCGATTTCGGCCTGTTGTGATCGCGAGTGTTGCCGACGGGCTTTCGACGCCATCGATCGTGCGCGTCGAATCAGGGAAAAGGGTGACGTTGCTGCGACATTGCGAATCCATGACTGAACTGACGTATCCATCCGGACAGTGGGTAGGGTTCTACACGTATAGCCGGCGTCCTCAGCGCTTTCTCATGGACCTGTTGCTCGAGTTTCGGGAGGGCCTGATCTCGGGGGAAGGGGCGGACGGGTTGGGCCTCTTCGCGATCGACGGACGCTATGGCGCGGACGACGGCGAATGCACCTGGATCAAGACGTACTTTGGTCGCCACTCGGTGGAGTACACGGGGTACCGGGAGAAGAAGGGCATCTGGGGGACGTGGAAGATCCGGACTACGACGGGCGGTTTCCACATCTGGCCCATCGGGGAGGGGGCGGCGCTCGGGGAATTGAAGGCATCCATCGAGCAGGAAGCGCCGGTCTGCGCCGAGCCGGTTGCCGATCCTGTGGGGGCGCAGACTTTATGAGACGAATCATTGCAACGATTGCCGCCTCGCTTCTCCTGGCGTTGGCGGGGTGTGAAAACCCGGCGGCCGCCATTGCGGTCAGGCAGGCAAATCAGACGGCCGAGGCGGATGGGCTGCCATTCCGGTGGGAGAGCAGGAATGTGGATGGAGGATCGATGCTGACGAGGGTGATGATCGACATTCCCAGCGGACCGACCCGGGCGGATCTGCAACTCAAGCAGGATGCGTTGCGGTTGATCGGCAGGGCCGAGGCGAAGGAAGGTCGGGGCGCGCCGGAACTCGCAGACGTCAAACCGTTGAAGGACGGCCGCGAGCTCTGGATCCTGAAGTCCACGAACGGCGGCATCGCCTATGTCGTCACGTTCGTGCCCGACGCGACCGGCGGGACGGGCGTCCGGGTGACGGGGCCGATCGAGTTTCAGTCAGCGAAGAACTAGGGTGGAGCCGTGACCAAGGAGAAGCGCCAGTCTCGTCCATCTCGCCAGATGATGCTCATGGCCGTGATCGTCCCCGTCATCGGGATGCTGCTGTCGGGTTGTGCATCACAGACTAGTCAGACGGGCGACAAGGCGGCGAATGAATCGGCCTTGGGCGTCATGCTTTTGGCGGACGCGGCGTCGCATGATCCGTCGGCGATGGCCTCGATGGAAGTCCACATTCCGCAACAGGCCATTCAGTTGGTTTCGAGCATTGACGCATACCGTGCGAGGACGGGGCGGTGGCCGAAACGGGAGGATCTGACCTTGCCGGCCGGCATCAGCGATGTCCGGCTTGCCGGCAATGCCCCCCTGGACGTTGTATTGATGGGAGGAAAGGCGATCATCTTCCACTGTCGCATTTCGCCCGATGGGACCGTGACGGTGGCGCCTCCTTTCGAAGCCATGATGGCGCTGATGAAGAGCGTGCCAACGCAGGAACCGGCGATGGCATTGCCGCCTGTCCCGATCACGCCCAAATGAGGTGCGACGGTTGGCTGGCGCACCAAGGAACCAGTGAAACGATCAATCAACCTGGAAACGCAGTTAACCGAAGGAGACGAAGACAACCAAGAAGGCCGAGCCAAGCGATCACACGAACTCGCCGAACCAAGATCCACTCGCCCAATCGGTGGATCAATCCAGGCGCTCGAGTCCGTAGTAAGCCGTTTGTGCCTCGTTCACTTCGTTACCTTCTGATCCATTCAATCGTTGAATTTAGGATCACCCCATGAACAACGAACCCCCGCTCCACTACCCGAGTGGAAATCACAAAATCTGGGCGATCCTGAGCCATCTCTCGGGATTCCTCGGACTCTGGCTGCTGCTGCCGCTCGTCGTTTACTTCGCGATGCGACATGAATCGCGGTACGTGGCCAACAACGCCCGCCATGCGTTGAATTTCCATCTCTCGGCGCTGGTTTATATCCTTTGTTGCATCCCGCTTTCCTTTGTGGGGGTGGGGGAAATCCTGATTGTTGTGGTGGCGGTTGGAGTCGTCGTCCTGTCGATCGTGGCCGCGATCAGGGCGTCGCGCTTCGAGATTTACCGCTATCCGTTCTGCATTGAATTCATTAAGGGGAGGCACCTATGAAACGAGCGCTTCTAATCTTCCTCGCCTTGGGTTGCGTGGCGTTGGCGGCTCCCTTTGACCTGCTTCCGATGGCGACCGGCCTTTCGATGCACGAGGCGAAGATTTTCGCCCTGCGGAAAGACCCTGCGCTCATGGCCCCTTGGAAGCCAGGCGACCGCCTCCCCGAGAGCTTCATGGATGCCGGCCTGACCCCTCCGGTGCGACTCGTTGCCAATGACGGGTATCTTGATGGAGGGTCGAAGTACTATCTCTTCGAGGGCTCCAACGGGAAGTATCTGGTTGTGTGTACCGATTCGCCGATACGATCGAATCCGAAGACCCGAAAGGTCATGATGACCGATATCGCACATCTTTACCTTGGGGCGTTCCATTTCACGCAGAACCCGAAGCTCGCGGTGCCGATCGGCTCCAAGACGGAGCGGTTCCTGCTCGATGCCATCAATGAAGAGGTGAAGCGACTGGATCCCAAAGGCTGGGCGAATTTCCAAAAGTGGTGCCGCGAAGATTCGGGCAAAAAAGCCTGGAGCGTCCCATTCATGCGGAAGCAGACGCTTCAACTGCCGGCCGGTCCGAAATTGGAACCGGTGTCGACAGACTTGGGCCATCAACCGGTCGGGCAGCCGAAGCCGTCGTCATGGAGACCGTGAGCAGCGGGAAACTGAAAATTAACAGGGATGAAGGGGATGGAAGGGATGGGGGCGCATCTCGGCGACATCGCCGTACGCTAGATTCAAGCGATCTCCTGGCGTGGCGAACGATCTGACAACAGGCAGCAGTGCAATCGACTCATCCCCTTAATCCCTTTCATCCCTGTGAACCGAGAGAGGCTGCCTGACATGGTGGAGGAGGATTCGGATCCTTTTGAACTGGCGCGCTTCGTCGAGGCGCAGGCGCCGTGTATTGACGCCGCTCTCGGGGAGCTGAGAGCTGGCTGGAAGCGGACGCATTGGATGTGGTTTGTGGTCCCGCAGGTGCAGGGGCTTGGCTTCAGTTCGATGGCGCAGCGGTACGCGATCAAGTCGCGTGCGGAAGCGAAGGCGTACTTGAATCATCCGATGCTCGGACCGCGCTTGCGGGAGTGTGCGGAGGCGCTGCTGTCGGTGCAGGGGCGGTCCGCGCACCAGATCATGGGCTCACCGGATGACCTGAAGCTGCAGTCGTCGATGACCCTGTTTGCGCAGGTCGAAGGATCCGGATCGGTGTTCGAGTCGGTCCTTGCGACCTATTTCGGCGGACATCGCTGTGAGCCGACCCTCCGGTTTCTCCGACGGCTCGACTAACTCTGGCTGTTGCACACTTGGCTATGATTAAAAAAACGAAGGCTGGCTGGCTGGCGGTCGCCGGATTCGGCTGTGCGCTGGTGGCGATGCTTGTGCTCGCCGACTACCTGGTTGGGCATCCCGGCGCATCGGTTGGGATGGTTACGCGGCACAGGAACCTCATTTTATGGGGCGTGCTCGGGCTTGCGGCTTTTGTGCTTTTGAAACGCTCGAGCGTCGCGCAGGGTGGGGCGACTGGTATGAAAAAGAAACCTACATCGGCCCAGCCCTCCTGGTTTCGGAGATGCGGAGCGAGCTACAATCCCTTCGCGAGCGTGCGCGATTGGGTGGTTTTTGTCGGCATCCTGATCGTGATCGCGGGGGGAATCCCGGCGCTCCTGGCATGGCTGCACAAGAGCCGCGCCGAGATGGTCGCCCTGGCGGGCGGCTCGCTCCTGGGCATGATCCCGTCGCTGCTGTTCTCGATGCCCGTCACGGGGGTGGTTCCGGAGTCGAAAGTATCGGGCGTGGTGGGGCGGATTAAAACGTGGGGTTTTGCGCTGCGCGGGACGGCGGGCGACGACGAGTGTTATGTTTCGACCGCGCCGAGGTGGTCGCGCTGGGACTCGCAAGTGGTGAAGATCCGCAGGACTGGTGATGGCACCGCGAGTGTCACGCTGCCCCGCGTCTATGCGCGCCGTCTGGAGCGCTGGGCGGCGGGGAAGGAACTATGATGACGACCAGGGGGCGAACCGCTGCGCACCTTGCCGCAGGCGCGACCGGGATTCCCTCTTCGGTTAGCCCCGGGACCGAAAACCGCGAATGAAAAAATCGGACCTCTTTTTTGGCGTGTATCAGATCGCGGCGGGCGTGATTTCGCTCTCGGCCTTGGTCTCGACGGCCTGGGCCCGGGGCGCGACGGCGCTGGTGGCGTTGCTGGCGGTGGCAACGCTGTCGATTGCGGCGGGTGCCTTGCACCTCAAGCGTCATCGCAGCCGCTTTGGGTTCACGATCCTAAATCAGCTCAGCCAGACGGTTGGAATCCTGACGCCGTACCTGACGATTCGTATCGTCCAAGGGGCCTATGCCGGAAGTTTTCAGTCGGTCATCCCGAAGGTGACCGCGGCGGGGAGTCGATTTCAGAGCCAAGTGTCAATCGGGCTGATGGAGTCGATCTGCGACGTTGCGGTCGGGCATCCGCTGCCGGGGCTGCCGTCGTGGGCGTTCTCGTTCAACTTCCTGGCGCTCGTGCTTGCGTGGTACGCGATGCGGCTGAGGAAGCGGGCGGCGGCGTCCTGAACGGGCGGCGCTCAAACGAGTTTTCCATGCGGACTTATCGGATATTTCTCGGGTTGGTGGTCGTGTGGGCGCTGCACAGCGTGGTTTATCTGACGCTCCTGGGGCAGGCGCTCGCGATGTCGGGGAAGGGGGCTTATGCGCTGCCGGGATGGATGGCTGGCACATTGAAGATCCTCGGCCAGCCGTTGATGCCGCTCGTGCCGCGGATCGTCCGAGGCCTCGGTCCGAATGACCTCGGGGCGGGCGGCGGGGCACATTGGCTGGTCGCGATGGCGCTGGTCAACGCGTTGCTTTGGGCGGCGGTGATCGTCGGGCTGGCGCGCGCCTTGGCGAGGCGTATCGGTCGCGCCAAGACGATGGCCTGACGATTGGGTCGAACCACTCGTCAGCAGGGAAATTGAACAGAAGCTAACGAAGGAAACGAAGCGTCGAGCGATCGACGGCGTCAGCCTTGGCAGGACTGAATCGGATGAAGGGAGATGGGAAATCCCTGAAGTCCTCACCGCTATACCAACCCTGTGCTCTGCATCTCGGAGCGTCCTGGGATTAACTGGGATGGAGGGGATGTCGGACGAAAACGCTGAAAAGCTAAAAAGCTGACACACTGAAATTCGGGGTGCGGAAGGGAAAACGCTGAAATGCTGAAAAGCTAAAAGCTGAAATTGGAGTGCGTCGCTGATCGATGTGGTAGGGCCCGATCTCTGAGCGGGCCGGGTTCGATGTGGAGTGCGGTGGCTGGGGACCGCCATCGACGGGCGGGCCCGACCGCCCGCGGAGGAAATAGGTTTCGGAATCCGAAACCTGTGGGCGCGAGTCTGGCCTCGCGTCCAACGGCGGTGTCGGGCCACCGCACTCCACATCGGACAGGAGCTGCACTCCGATTTGAGCGTTTCAGCTTTTTAGCTTTTCAGCGTTTTCGTCCAACATCCCTTCCATCCCTGTAAATCAGTGCTCCGCCCATCGGAACGGCCGTGTGTGTGCCGTTTGAATACCCTATGAATCCCTACCTAAGTGCATCGGCGGTGGTCGACTATTTGGATCCGGCGGTGGAGCAGCTCGCCTCCGACCTGCGCGGGGACGGGGCTCTGACAGGAGTCATTGGCAGGACCTTCGACTGGGTGAAGGACCAGGTCCGGCATTCCGCAGACTGTGATGACGATCGCGTGACGTGCTGCGCGTCGGAAGTATTGGCGGCGCGGGTGGGCCTCTGTTACGCGAAGAGCCACCTGCTGGTGGCGTTGCTTCGGGCGAACGGCGTCCAGGCGGGGTTCTGCTATCAACGCCTCGCAACCGAGGTATCGGGGTGCTTTTGCCTGCACGGCTTGGCGGCGGTTTGGATTTCGGGGGCGCGCTGGTGCCGCATTGATCCCCGCGGCGGTGAGCGCGGCGCAGGGGCGCGATTCGCCCCGCCAGAGGAGAGGTTGGTCTATGATCCGACGGCGCTGGGAGAGTACGATGTCGATGGAGTGTATGCGGAACCACTGGCGCACGTTGTGGCGGCGTTGCGCTCCAGCCCGAGCATGCGGGGACTGATGGGGGCTCTGCCGGACGTGATTCCAGCGGCTGAGTGGATCTGAGCGGGCAGGCGGGGTGAAGACGAGGGATGGAAAGGATGGAAGGGATGTCGGACGAAAACGCTGAAATGCTGAAAAGCTAAAAGCTGAAATTGGAGTGCGTCGCTGATCGATGTGGTAGGGCCCGATCTCCGGGCGGGCCGGGTTCGATGTGGAGTGCGGAATCACGATTCCGCCCCGCGCATGCGGGAACGCGAGGCCAGTCGAAGACCCTGAGCAGAGCCGAACGGGACTCGCGACCACAGGTTTCGGATTCCGAAACCTGTATCCTCCGCGGGCGGTCGTGGCCGCCCGTCGAGGGCGGAATCGTGATTCCGCACTCCACATCGAGCCAAGCCGCAGCCGTTGAGCCCATTCAAGCTCCTAGCTCCTAAATTCTAACTCCTGCCCGGTCTTCGTTGCCTTCGTTGCCTTCTGTTCATTCGTGTCTCGAGTGGTCGTTGGATTTACAGGGATGGAGGGGATTACCGGAGGTGATTCGCTGAGCGACGCCTGGTGGCATTCGTTGTTTTTTCGAAATCCGGACCTGCACGCGTTGCGGATCGAAGCGAGTGGGGAATCTTGGAGGGATGAACCTGCTGACCCTCTGCGGAAGCCTGCGTGAACGGTCGTCGAACAAGGCGATGTTGCAGGCCTTCGGTCGCCTGGCCGAAGCGCGAGGCATTGCCGTGTGCCACTGGGAGGCGGTGGCGGAGCTTCCGCATTTTAATCCGGATGACGACACCGAGATTGTGGCGGCGGCGGTGGGGCGTTTGCGTGGCGCGGTGAACGCGGCGGATTGCGTGGTGATCTCAACTCCGGAGTATGCTCATGCGCTACCGGGGTCGTTCAAGAACGCGCTGGACTGGCTGGTAAGCGATCCGGCCTTCGCGGGAAAACCTGTGGCCATCCTTTACGCCGAGCGGGGGCGCACCTGGGCTGTCGACTCGCTGCAGGAAGTCCTGCGCACCATGTCGGCGCGGGTGGTGGAAGGAGCCGTCGTTGGACTGGCGTTGGGATCGAACGAGACGACCGACGAGGCGATCCTGGGGAGGGCGGACCTGTGCGCCGGCCTCAAGCGCTGCCTGGATACGCTGGTGGGGACGGGAGGGAAGAGCTGAAAGGCTGAAGGGCTGAGGCAGTGAAGGAGCGCGAGGCGTGACGACGGTCAATCGGCCTTCGGCGGCTCGAGGCTCATCGAGCAGAGGTCGCTGAGGAGGGTCACGACGCGGGGAAGGAATTCGCGGGGCAGGGCGGGGGAGGCGGTTGTGATGAGGGCGGGGATCATCTGAGGGCTCATCACCCGGACCTCGGCGAGACCCTTCTCGACCACGAACCACCCGGGCAGTGCGAGGATTCCGGATACCGGAAGCTCGGCGGCCAGGCGCTCGTGGAGGAGGGCGCGCAGGGCGTCGCGGTTGCGGATGGCCTGGTCGATTCCGTAGCGGTCTGACGAGCCTGGATAGTGGATCAGTTGACCGTCGAACTCGACGGTGCGCCGGCGTGTCTCGGGTGAGCCGGCGGGCGTGCGGCGGGTCTTGGTTTCGATGGCAAAGAGACCGGTGGGGCCGACGACCACATGGTCGATGTTGAACGAGGCGACGGGAACGTCGTGGAAAACGCGATACCCTGCGCGTTCGAGTGGCTGGAGATGGTCCGCGACGGCGCGCTCGCCCGCGTAGCCGAGCCCGAAGGAGCTGAGCCGGTCGTGGCAGCGCCAGAGGGCGATGGAGCCGACGACTGCGCCGACGCAGGACACGACGGAGGGAATCCATGGACCGAAGCCGCCGGCGAGCGCAGTGGCGTAGAGCAGCGCCGGCAGGAGGGTCATGTAGAGCACGATGTTCGCGAACCGCTCGGATTCGGACTCGAGCCGCTGGCGTGTGCTCTCGCCGGGCGGGCGCAGGATGCAGTCCTGGAGTGGATACCGGCGGCGGGCGTTCTTCCAGGTGATGCGCCAGAGGAGGATGCCCGCAGCGCTGGCGACGGGCAGGAAGATGAGCAGCCAGATCACGAAGCGTTGGGAGAGTGGGCCGGGGGCGGGCATGGGGTGGAAAGGGGTGAAGTGGACAAAGCTGAAGCTGAAAACGACATCAACAGAAGAAAACGAAGATAGCAAAGAAGGCCAAGCCGAGCCGGTAAACGGATTCGCCAAACCAAAATCGACTCAACCAAACGGTGAATAGATTGATGCTCTGAATTCTGTCGTAAGCGGTTTGTTCTTCGTTCCCTTCTGTTCCATCCTGTCTGGAGCAGTCGTTGGATTCACCGGGATGGGAGGGGATGTCGGACGAAAACGCTGAAAGCCCAAAAGCTGAAACGCTGAAATTGGAGTGCGTCGCTGATCGATGTGGTAGGGCCCGATCTCTGAGCGGGCCGGGTTCGATATGGAGAAGACATGTAGCCGACAGGCCGCGCGTAGCGCGCTAACCTGTCGGCGCAATGCAAACTAAACAGAGTAATCCTAAGGTTAGGCGTGCTCCCGTCGAGGCGGGAGCGACAGTGATGATGGGGA
>MLJW01000533.1_pt1 | contig 15035 bp, 14 predicted proteins | sample 888231 | NCBI WGS metagenome assembly MLJW01 (sample SAMN05788063, study PRJNA343431) | mine drainage metagenome | isolation source: sample collected from the inflow into an acid mine drainage treatment plant... | place: Germany: Lusatia, lignite mining district
TGAAGTGACTCGTTGGCCGGTATCCAGCGAGCATTGAGCGAGCGGCCAAGGCGGCGGATGCCGCCGCCCGGCGAGGGACGATACAACCGGTCAATTCATTGGGCGGTTGGTATGATACCGGCCAACCATTGAAATGACTCGTTGGCCGGTATCCAGCGAGCATTGAGCGAGCGGCCAAGGCGGCGGATGCCGCCGCCCGGCGAGGGACGATACAACCGGTCAATTCATTGGGCGGTTGGTATGAGAGGGCGAAAAGGCGGGCTCAGCCCGCCAGCAGCTTCAGCAGCTGGGTATTGCCTTTCTGAACCTGGGAGATGGCGCTCAGGCTGGAGGATGTGGCCTGCTGGCTGGTCATGGCGTCTTGAATGGCCTGATCGGTCGAGCCCTGGGCCGAGCCGTCGCCGTCGGCGTCGGGCAGGGCCAGGGCGGACGGCTGGACAGGGGCGCCGCCGGCCTCGGGAGTCGTCGCGCCACCGGGGGCCAGATCAGGCCGTCCGGCATATCCGGAAATGCCGCTGGTTGCGGTTTCGTTGATGACATTGATGGCCATGGCCTTGTTTCCTCTTGCCGCCGGGGCGGAACGCCGCCGGCAAGGCGTGTGAACTCCATGGCGCCAGAATAGAGGAGGGGGTTTAAAAAAACGTTACCGGCGGCGCGCTCAGCCCCGTTTTTCCCGCAGGCGCCGCCAGGCTTCCGCCGCCACCAGGCCGCAATCGTCGCTTTGCGGGTAGCTCCAGCTTTGCAGGGGCAGGGCGAAGGGGCGGCACAGCCCGGCCTCGCGCATGCCCTGATGGAAGCGGCTGAATTTGGCCGAGCCGCCCGGCAGATCCACCACATGGATGGGTTTGCCGGTGATGGCGGCCTCGGTCACCATGTTGACGCTGTCGCAGGTGACCACCACCGCATCGGCCAGGCCTAAAATGGCGTGATAGGGATTGGCGCCGCTGCCGTCCCACATCACGGCGGGCAGGCCGGCCAGCCGGGCGCGCAGCAGGGCCTCGTTGGCGGCGCCGGTGCGGCGCGAGGCCGTGACCATCAGCCCGGCCCCCGATTGCGCCAGCCGGGCCAGATCATCGGCCAGGCGCGACATGTCCTCGGCCTCCAGGCGATAGGCGCCGTTGGAGCCGCCGATCAGCACGGCGATGCGGGGATGGGGCAGATGCTGGAAGGCGGCGCCGTCGCGCGCCGCCGCCGCCGCCAGCAGCTCCGGGGTCAGGCCATGCAGGGCGCCGTGGCTGACCAGAACATTGGCGCCGCGCAGGCGGTCGTGCCGGGGCACCACCACCAGATCGAACAGCGCGGGGCGGATACCGGGATCCTGGATCTGGATGCGGAAGGTGCGCGGGCTCATGGCCCGCACCAGCAGCGAAGCCGCCACGCTGTGGCGGCCGGTGGCGATCAGCACATCGGGCCAGGGCGGGGCGATGGCGTCGGAGTCCGGTGTCATCGCCCAGCGGTTGCCGATACGCAGAATGGCCGGGCTGAGCTGCTTCCAGGGCGCGCGCAGGCGCACCACCTTTTCCAGCGGCTCCAGGCCCATGCGCTGTGCCAGGCCCAGGCATTGATTCCGCATCCCCGGCTTTCCGTCGGTGATGATCCAGCAGGAAAGCGGGGATGGGGCGGGGATGCTCATGCTCAGCCGATGCCGACCATGCGGCCCAGCGACTTCAGGCGGGCGCTCATGCGGTGGCGGGCCAGCTCACGCTTCAGCATGGCCTTGTCCTCCACGAAATTGCACATGATGTAGCGGCGCACGCCCTCGTAGGGCAGATGGCCGTGCCAGGCGTTGTCGGTGCACTGGAAGCCGAACAGGGTGCCGCCTTCCGGAGCCACCTCGGCGGTGTAATCGTCCATGTTGTTGGACCGCAGCACGCGCAGGCGGCCGCCGGCATGGCTCCAGCCTTCGTTGAGATAAAGCAGCAGGGTGGCCTTCTTGAAGGTGGCGTCGGTATGGATTTGGCCGTCCTTGGCGCGGGCGCGGCCGCGGATGGTCAGCATGGTGTCCATGCCGGTCAGGGTCAGGCCCAGCTTGCGGCCCACCGCCTCGGCCACTTCGGGGCCGGTCACTTCGCCGATGATTTTGGTGAAGAAGCTGCCCGGGGTTAAGGTTTCCACCGGGAACAGCCCGCCGTGCTCAATCTGCGGGAAGTCGCTGATCGCCTTGGCCACATCTTCCTTCGAAAGGAAATTGGGCACACAGAAATGCGGAAACGGATCGGTTTCCAGCTTCGCTTCGTTCAAGGCGGCAATGTTCACGATCGACATAATTAACGGCTCCGCGTGCAAGCGGTGGAGGGCCTTCAGCAAAGGGTTGGACGGATGTTCCCCCACCTTCATCCAGTGCCGGCACCATACTCTTGTGCGAGGCGGCGGGAAAGAGGAACTAAAGACTTGCTTCGATTATGACGTGGCTCGTCCGTGCAATTCTTGCCAGGTGGCAATAATGGTGGCGTTGCCGTCTTCCAGTTCCAGGGCGTGGTCGATGGCGTCGCGCGCGGCGGCGCCATGCCCCAGGCTCCATTCGGCCCGGGCCAGGCAATGCATGGCCGGGATATGGCAGGGGTGCAGGGCCAGGGCCTGTTCGCTGGCGGCCTTGGCGGCGGCGGCATCGCCGCTTTTCAGGGCCACGGTGGCTTCGGCGGCCAGGCGCAGCACATCGGCCATCAGGGCGGGATCGTTCAGCCAGCGGATATCGCGGGCCTCCAGTTCGCGGGCATGGTGCGGGTGGCTGAGATGCTCGCGCGAGATTTCATAAAAGCAGGTATGGCGCCCGGTGGAGGCCCAGGACGGCACCTTTAAAAGTTCGGCGAAGATCAGGCGGTCCTCGCCGCTGCCGTTGGCGAAACCGGCCAGCGACCAGTGCGGAAAAATGAAATGGCCGCAGTTTTTCGAGATCAGAAGATTGCTGGGGCTGACGAAGCCGCCGAATTTTTCCAGATTGATGCCGCGCCCCGGCCCCACCGAGTCCCATTCGTCGCGGCAGATGATCCAGCCGGTGTCGCGGTCCACCAGCCAGCGGTAGGAAAAGGCCCATTCGCGGCCGTTGACGGCGGCCAGCAGGCTGCTCAGATGGTCGCGGGCCCACCAGTCGTCGTCGTCGAGATAGGCCACATAGTGGCTGTTGGCGGCATAACTCAAAATGGTGCGCAAGCTGCCGCTATAGGTGTTGGGATAGTAGCCGCCGTGCCGGTTGGAGGTGGAATAGCCCAGATCCAGCAGGGTGACGGCCACATGCGCCGGGCGTTCCGCCAGCAGGCGATCCAGCTGATCGGCATCGCCCTGGCGCTGGTCGATGCCGATCAGCAGATGGATGCGGCCCACCTGCCGCTGGGTGTACACCGAGCGCACGGCGCGCAGCAGGGTGGGGCGCAGCACGGTGGGCATGACCACCGCCACATCGGCCAGTTGCTGGGGAGCATTGCCATAGGTCAGCATGAAGGCATCCTGGGTGTGGAAAAACGCCTTAAGGCTCTGGCGCGAAACAACCGCTCCAGAGCCTAAGGTTTATTCAGACGCCTCCGCTCCGCTTTCGGCGGGCTCAAGCGCCGCTCGGGCTTAAGGATGTGGAGCGATTATATCGTCCCACATCCTTAGGCTCTGGCGCGAAACAACCGCTCCAGAGCCTAAGGTTTATTCAGACGCCTCCGCTCCGCTTACGGCGGGCTCAAGCGCCGCTCGGGCTTAAGGATGTGGAGCGATGATATCGTCCCACATCCTTAGAATCGGTTCGCCTCAGGTTTTCCTGCCGCGCTTCGGCCGGGCCGGCGGGGCGATGTCGTCGTCGCCCCGGCCGTCGCTCAGACCGGCCAGCGGAAAAACCTTGCGGCACCTGGTGCACCAGGCCACGGTTTTACCCTGTTCCGACACCACCTCGAACACATGCAGCGCCTTGGCCTCGGGGCAGAGGGCGCGGAAGGTCTGGCCCGCCGCCATCAGCCGTTGCGCCGGGTGGAAAACCGCACCGCCTCCTCGGCGGCGCGGATCACGGCGCGGGCCTTGTTCCAGCATTCCTGATGCTCGGACTCGGGTTGGGAATCGGCCACGATGCCGGCCCCGGCCTGCACGGTGATCACCCCGTCCTTCACCAGGGCGGTACGCAGGGCGATGCAGGTGTCCAGCGTGCCGTTGGCGGCGAAATAGCCGATGCAGCCGGCATAGAAGCTGCGCCGCTCCGGTTCCAGCTCGTCGATGATCTCCATGGCCCGCACCTTGGGCGCCCCCGACACCGTGCCGGCGGGAAAACCGGCGAACAGCGCGTCCATGGCGTCGTGGCGGGCGGTATCGAGCCGGCCCTCGACGTTGGAGACGATATGCATGACGTGGGAATAAAGCTCGATCACCATCCGCTCGGTGACCTTCACCGTGCCCACCTCGGACACCCGGCCCACATCGTTGCGGCCCAGATCCAGCAGCATCAGATGCTCGGCCAGCTCTTTGGGGTCGGCCAGCAGGTCGGCGGACAGGGCCTTGTCCTCGGCGCTGTTGGCGCCGCGCTTGCGGGTGCCGGCGATGGGGCGGATGGTCACGGTGTTGTCGCGCAGGCGCACCAGAATTTCCGGGCTGGAGCCCACCAGGGCGAAACCGCCGAAATCCAGGAAGAACAGGAACGGGCTGGGATTGGTGCGGCGCAGGGCCCGGTAGAGGGCGAAGGGCGGCAGGGTGAAGGGCATGGACAGGCGCTGCGACAGCACCACCTGGAAAATATCGCCGGCCAGGATGTACTCCTTGGCCTTCGCCACCATGGCCTTGAACTGCTCCGGCGTCATATTGGCGGTGGCTTCCGGCATCTCGGCCACATCGCCGCCGGTTTCACGGCGGTAGGGCACCGAGCGCTCGAAATCGGCCACCACGTCGGCCAGGCGTTCCTGGGCCTGGCTGTAGGCGGCACGGGCGTTGATGCCGTCTTGCGGGCGCACCGGCGTCACCACGGTGACGGTATCGTCCACATTGTCGAAGATGGCCATCACCGTGGGGCGCAGAAATACACCGTCGGGAATGCCGATGCTGTCGGGATTGGCGTCGGGCAGCTTTTCCACCAGCCGCACGGCATCGTAGCCGAGATAGCCCACCAGACCGGCGGCCATGGGCGGCAGGTGCTCGGGCAGGTCCAGCCGCGAGTCCTCCACCAGCGCCCGCAGCGAGGCCAGGGTGCCCGAAGCCTCGCCCACCGGGCAGGGTTCGAAGGCCTCGGGGTCGAAGCGGGCCTTGCGGTTGATTTCAGCCTTGTCGCCGTGGCAGCGCCAGATCAGATCGGGCTTCAGGCCCAGGAAGGAATAGCGCTCCTTCTGGGCGCCGCCTTCCACCGATTCCAGCAAAAAGCTGTTCGGGCGGCCGTCGGCCAGTTTCAGCATGGCCGAAACCGGGGTTTCCAGGTCGGCCACCAGGGTGGTCCACACCACCTGGGGCTGCCCGGCCTCGTAGCGCTGGCGGAAGCCGTCGAAATCCAGGCTGGCTTTCATTTGTCGAACTGCTGGTCGATGAGGGAACGGTTGATGGAAACGCCGATCTGCTGTTCCAGGGCCTGGCGGTACGAGCCCAGAAGATCGTTGCCCAGGCCCTTGGCGTACTGGGCGCGGAAGTTTTCAAACAGCGGCGCCTCGGCCTTGGGATCGGCGGGGATCACCTGCTTCAGGCGCGCGGCGATGGCACTGCCGTCGGGAGCGTCCACCAGCTGGGCGGCGCCGAGGCCGAGCTTGAACACCGCCGGCGGCAGAGTGGGGGGCAGGGGCTCTTCCGGCGCGCCGATGCGGCGGAAGGGCTGGGTGGTGTCGGCCTTGCCGGCGCCGGCGCCGGCGCCGACGGCGTCGGCCACGGCCTGCAGGGCCTCGCCCTTGTTCAGGCCGGCCACGGCGGCCTCGGCCAGCTTGCGGGCGGCCTGCTCGCGCTGGTCCAGGCTCCAGGCGGCGGCCACCTTGTCCTTGATCAGGGCGAAGGGCCGCACCGCCGGCGGCGTGATCTGATCGACGCGCAGCACGTAATAACCGGCATCGTTATCCAGCTTTTCCACGTCGGTGCTATCGCCCTTGGCGGTGGCGAACATCTTTTGCAGCACGGCGGCGGGCAGGGACACCGGCAGCGGGCTGCCATCGGGGCCGTTGCCCTGGACGTCGATGGCGGTGATCCTGATGGGCTTCACGCCGACGGCGGTGGCGGCATCCTCCACGGCGGCGCCGGCGCCGATCTTATCCTCCATGTCGTTCGACAAGGGATACATGCGGTTGACGGCCTCGGCCTTCACCAGGTCCTGCACGATCTTGGCCCGCACGTCGGCCAGCGGCTGATCCTTGCCGGGGGTGACCGAGGTGACGTTGACCACGTGCCAGCCCAGGGGCGACTGCACCGGCCCCACCACGCCGGTCTGATCGGTGCCGAAGGCGGCGTCGGCGATCTCGGTATTGGGGGCGGCGGATTTCACCAGGGTGCCCAGATCCACCACGTCCAGCTTGGCGGCCTTGGATTCGGCGGCGAAGCTCTTGCCGGCCTTGACGGCGGCCATGAAGGCCTGGGCCTTGCCCTCGTCGGCCAGGGTCACCAGCTGCAGGCCGCGCTTGGCCGGCTGGTGAAACTCGTCCTGGCGCAGCTGGTAGCTGCGCTCGATATCCTGATCCGAGGGGTGGATGTCGGCGGAGACGTCGGCGGGGCGCAGCAGGGCGATGGTGCCGCCGCGCAGTTCCGGGGCCATGAACTGGGCCTGATGGTTTTTGTAGTAGGTCTGCAGCACCTGATCGTCGGGGCGGGGCGGGGCGGGCATGGCGTTGGGGCTGTAGGTGATGGTTTCCGCCACCCGCTTTTCGAACACATAGCGGAACAGGGGATCCACGGCGCTGGCCGGCGCCGCCACGCCGCCGCCGACGGCGTCGAACAGGTTGCTGCGCAGGATCGAGGCGCGCTCGTCGGCCAGGAAGGCGCGCTCGGACAGACCGGCCCGTTCCAGCACGGTTTCGTACCGGGTTTTGTCGAACTGGTGCAGGTTGTTCTGGAAGGCCGGATCGGCGGCGATCACCGCGCGCAGGGTGCCCACGTCCACCGCCAGTTTCAGGCGCGCGGCCTCCTGGTCCAGCAGGCCGCGGTCGACGATCTGCTGAATGGTGGTGTCGAGGATGCCCATCTCGCGGGCCTGTTCCAGGGTGATCTTGCCCCGGCTCATGGTGATGAGGCGGTCGGCCTGACGACGGAAGTCGTCCACCACGGCGCGGGCCGGAACCTCCATCGTGCCCACGGTGATGGCGGGCTGGCTGGCGACACGCAGACGGATCACATCGCCGATGCCCCAAACGCCGAAGCTGAGGATCAGGAGGGCGAACAGGATCTTGATGATCCAATGCTGGGAATGTCTGCGGAACGTGTCGAGCATGTCTCGTCTTCGCTGTTGAGGCCGCCGGAAGGGGCAAAGGCGGCATCATAAAAGCCGTGCCGTTGCCCGACAACCCGGAAAACGATGCCATGCATCTTCCCAAGAACCGGGGCGGCATGCTACATCCGCAAATCTGTGATTCTTAATGTCTTTGGGGAGGAACCCGCTGATGGCCCGTCGTCCGCTGATTGCCGGTAACTGGAAGATGAACGGCCTTAAGGCCGATGGCGTCGCCCTGGCCAAAGGCATCGCCGCCAAAATGGCCGCCGAGGCGCCGCGCTGCGACATGCTGGTCTGCCCGCCCGCCACCCTGGTGGATGCCGTGGCCCAGGCCGTGGCCGGCTCGGCCCTGGCGGTGGGCGGCCAGGATTGCCATGCCAAGACCGCCGGCGCCCATACCGGCGATATCGCCGCCGTGGCCCTGAAGGATCTGGGCGCCGCCTATGTCATCCTCGGCCATTCCGAGCGCCGCGCCGATCACGGCGAAAGCAGCGCCCTGGTGCGGGCCAAGGCCGCCGCCGCCCAGGCCGCCGGCCTGGTGGCGGTGATCTGCATCGGCGAAACCGAGGCCGAGCGCGATGCCGGGGCCACGCTTGCGGTGGTGGGCGAGCAGTTCGCCGGTTCGCTGCCGGAGGGGGCGAATGCCGCCAATACGGTGATCGCCTACGAACCGGTGTGGGCCATCGGCAGCGGCCGCACCCCCGGCATCGCCGATGTGGCCGAGGTGCACGGCGCCATCCGCGCCCTGGCGGCCAAGGCCCTGGGCGCCGAGGGCGCCGCCGCCCTGCGCATCCTCTACGGCGGCTCCATGAAGCCCGCCAACGCCCGCGAGCTGCTGGCCCTGGAGGATGTGGACGGCGGCCTGATCGGCGGCGCCAGCCTGAAGGTCGAGGATTTCTGGGCCATCGCGCAAAGCTGCCCTTAAATCCGCGAAAACCGCGGCTTTTCAAGCGCCAAGCCGCGGATGGCGGCAAGCAGTTTTTCGTGCGGCCAGTGCGAAAAACACTGGCGTTCCGGGGCAAGGGCGCATAAAAAGGCGCCAACCCATCCATTCCCCCGTCCGGCTGTTCGTGGCTTGGCGGGGGTGTGTCTTTGAATTCGGTGAGTCCATGATCAACGTACTGCTGGTTATTCATCTTCTGATCGCCCTTGCCATGGTGGGCCTGATCCTGCTGCAGCGCAGCGAGGGTGGCGCGCTGGGGATCGGCGGCAGCGGCAGCGGGCTCATGACCGGCCGTGCGGCGGGCAATCTCCTGACCCGCGCCACCGGCATTCTGGCCGCCGGCTTCTTCGTCACCAGCCTGGGGCTGGCGCTGCTGGCCAATGCCGGCCACGCCTCCCGGAACGCCTCGATCATGGATCAGGCGCCGGTGCAGGCCCCGGCCAAGGCTCCGGCCCCGGTGGCCCCCGCCGCTCCGGCGGCACCGCTCAGCCGGTAAGGGTTTCTTTCAGTCCATAGGGGCGGCGCCAGCGCCGCCTCTGCTTTTTTATGACTTCGCCACGTCCAGATCTTGGGCGTCGGCGCCTCTTGGTGTATGGTTGCGCTCCATGACGCGATTTATCTTTATCACCGGCGGCGTGGTTTCCTCGCTTGGCAAGGGCCTTGCCTCGGCCGCCCTGGCCTCGGTTCTGCAAACCCGCGGCTTCAAGGTCCGTCTGCGTAAGCTGGACCCTTACCTCAACGTCGATCCGGGCACCATGAGCCCCTATCAGCACGGCGAGGTTTACGTGACCGACGACGGCGCCGAGACCGACCTCGATCTCGGCCATTACGAACGGTTCACCGGCGTGGCCTCGCGCCGCTCCGACAACATCACCACCGGGCGCATTTATTCCAATGTGATCGCCAAGGAACGGCGCGGCGACTATCTGGGCGCCACCGTGCAGGTGATTCCGCATGTGACCGACGCCATCAAGGAATTCATCAAGTCGGACATCACCGACGAGGATTTCGTGCTGTGCGAGATCGGCGGCACGGTGGGCGATATCGAAAGCCTGCCGTTCCTGGAGGCCATCCGCCAGCTGGGCAACGAACTGGGGCGCGAACGCACCATGTTCGTGCATCTGACCCTGCTGCCCTATATCCCCTCGGCGGGCGAGCTGAAGACCAAGCCCACCCAGCATTCGGTGAAGGAGCTGCTGTCGGTGGGCATTCAGCCCGACATGCTGATGTGCCGTTCCGACCGCGAGATCCCGCAAGGGGAGCGCCGCAAGATCGCCCTGTTCTGCAATGTGCGGGAAGAGGCGGTGATCCCGGCCCTGGATGTGGACACCATCTACGAGGTGCCCATCAGCTATCACGATCAGGGCCTGGACGAGCAGGTGTGCAAGCATTTCGGCCTGGCCGAGGCGCCGCCGCCCGACCTTGACCGCTGGCGGCGCATCGTCGAGCGCATCCGCTTCCCGGAAGGGGAGGTGCGCATCGCCGTGGTGGGCAAGTACACCAGCCTGCTCGACAGCTACAAGTCGCTGGCCGAGGCCCTGCATCACGGCGGCATCGCCAACAATGTGCGGGTGCGCCTGGACTGGATCGACAGCCAGATCTTCGAATCCGAGGATGCCGTGCATCATCTGGAAGACGTGCACGGCATTCTGGTGCCGGGCGGCTTCGGCGAGCGCGGCGCGTCCGGCAAGATCGAGGCGGTGCGCTTCGCCCGCGAGCACAAGGTGCCCTATTTCGGCATCTGCTTCGGCATGCAGATGGCGGTGATCGAGGCGGCGCGCAATCAGGCCGGCCTGCCCAACGCCACCTCGTCGGAATTCGGTCCCTGCGAAGAGCCGGTGGTGGGCCTGATGACCGAGTGGACCCGCGGCAATCAGACCGTGCGCCGCGGCAACGGCGACGATCTGGGCGGCACCATGCGCCTGGGCGCCTATGAATGCCATCTGCGCGACGGCAGCAAGGTGGCCGAGATTTACGGCCACAAGGTGATCAGCGAACGCCACCGCCATCGCTACGAGGTCAATATCGACTATATGGAGCGGCTCGAGGCCACCGGTCTGGTGTTTTCCGGCATGTCGCCCGATGGCGTGCTGCCGGAAATCGTCGAGCGCCCCGATCATCCGTGGTTCGTCGGCGTGCAGTTCCATCCGGAACTGAAGTCGAAACCGTTCGATCCGCATCCGCTGTTCACCTCCTTCATCAAGGCCGCCATCGCGCAGTCGCGCCTGGTGTAAACCGTTTCGGGAAAAATCATGCCGCACCGCGTCAAGCCCCGTCACATCAAGGTGGGTTCCGTCACCCTCGGCAACGATCTGCCGCTGGTGCTGATTTCCGGTCCCTGCCAGATGGAAAGCCGCGAGCACGCCCTGGAAAGCGCCCAGGCCCTGAAGGAGATGTGCGCGCGGGCCGGGATGGGGTTGATCTATAAAACCTCGTTCGACAAGGCCAACCGCACCAGTATTTCCACCCAGCGCGGCATCGGCCTTGATGCCGCGCTGCCCATTTTCGCCGAGATCAAGGAGCGCTTCGGGCTGCCGGTGCTGACCGACGTGCATGCCGCCGATCAATGCGCGGCGGTGGCCGAGGTGGTGGATGTGCTGCAGATCCCCGCCTTCCTGTGCCGCCAGACCGATCTTTTGCTGGCCGCCGGCGCCACCGGCCGGGTTGTCAACGTCAAGAAGGGGCAGTTCCTGGCGCCGTGGGATATGGCCAACGTCGCCAAGAAGATCGAAAGCACCGGCAACCGCAATGTGATGCTGTGCGAGCGCGGCGCCAGTTTCGGCTACAACACCCTGGTGGCCGATATGCGCAGCCTGCCCATCATGGCCCGCACCGGCTGCCCGGTGGTGTTCGACGCCACCCATTCGGTGCAGCAGCCGGGCGGGCAGGGCACCAGCTCGGGCGGGCAGCGGGAATTCGCTCCCGTTCTGGCCCGCGCCGCCGTGGCCATCGGCGTGGCGGCGGTGTTCGCCGAAGCCCATGAATGCCCCGATGCCGCTCCCAGCGATGGTCCCAACATGATCCCGCTGTCGGAGATGCCGCAGTTCATCGCCACCCTGGCCGCGTTCGACCGGCTGGCGAAGGAAAATCCCGTCACCATCGCTTGAGTTCCGTCCTGCGAAAAATCTGAGGAGAGGGCAGATGTCCGCGATTACCGATATTCATGCGCGCGAAATTCTCGATTCGCGCGGTAATCCCACCGTGGAAGTCGACGTTATTCTGGAATCGGGCGCCTTCGGCCGCGCCGCCGTGCCCTCGGGCGCCTCGACCGGCGCGCACGAGGCGGTGGAACTGCGCGATGGCGACAAGAGCCGTTTCGGCGGCAAGGGCGTGCTGAAGGCCATTGATGCCGTCAACGACGAGATCTACGACGCTCTGGCCGGCATGGATGCCGAGGACCAGCTGGCCGTGGACCGCACCATGATTGATCTGGACGGCACCCCCAACAAGAGCCGCCTGGGCGCCAACGCCATTCTCGGCGTGTCGCTGGCCGTGGCCAAGGCCGCCGCCGAAGAGGCCGGCCTGCCGCTGTACCGCTATGTGGGCGGCACCTTCGCCCGCACCCTGCCGGTGCCGATGATGAACATCATCAACGGCGGCGCCCATGCCGACAATCCCATCGACATCCAGGAATTCATGATCCAGCCGGTGTCGGCCGCCAGCGTGGCCGAGGGCATCCGCATGGGCTCCGAGGTGTTTCAGGCCCTGAAGAAGGCCCTGAAGGACGCCGGCCACAACACCAACGTGGGCGACGAGGGCGGCTTCGCCCCCAACCTGAAGAGCACCGAGGCGGCGCTGGACTTCGTGCTGAAGGCCATCGAGGCCGCCGGCTACAAGCCGGGCGAGGACATCACCCTGGCTCTCGATGCCGCGTCCACCGAATTCTTCAAGGACGGCAAGTATGTGCTGGCCGGCGAGAAGAAGACCCTGGACCCCAAGGCCATGGTCAAGTACTGGGCCAAGCTGGTGGGCAGCTATCCCATCGTCTCCATCGAGGACGGCATGTCGGAAGACGACTGGGACGGCTGGAAGATGCTGTCCGAGGCCCTGGGCGACAAGATCCAGCTGGTGGGCGACGATCTCTTCGTCACCAACCCGGTGCGTCTGGCCCGCGGCATCGAACAGGGCATCGCCAACTCCATCCTGGTGAAGGTCAACCAGATCGGCAGCCTGTCGGAAACCCTGGAAGCCGTGGATCTGGCGCATAAGAACGGCTATACCGCCGTGATGTCGCACCGCTCGGGCGAAACCGAGGACAGCACCATCGCCGATCTGGCGGTGGCCACCAACTGCGGCCAGATCAAGACCGGCTCCATGTCGCGCTCCGATCGTATCGCCAAGTACAACCAGCTCATCCGCATCGAGGAGGAGCTGGACACGGTGGCCCGCTACGCCGGGCGCTCGATCATCCGCCGTTAAAGTCTTTCCGGCGTGATCTGCAAGGGGGCCTTCTGGCCCCCTTGTTTTTTGGGGAAAAGGGAAGCATCTAACACGCCTGGAGAGTGTTGTCTGATCATGCCGTCTTCCACCCTTCCTCCCTTAAGCCGGGGGCTGCTGTTCGCCATGGCGGCAGCCTGCGGCGTGGCCGTGGCCAATCTTTATTACAACCAGCCGCTGCTGGGGCTGATGACCCGCGCCTTCGGCGGCGATCCCCTGATCGGTTTCGCCCCCACCGCCACCCAGCTGGGCTATGCCCTGGGGCTGTTCTTTCTGGTGCCGCTGGCCGATATCGCCGATCGCCGCCGCCTGATCGTAACCCTGTTCGGGGTGCTGGCGCTGTGCCTGGTGGGGCTGGCCCTGGCCACCAGCGCCTGGATGCTGCTGCTGGCCTCGGCCCTGGTGGGGGTGTTTTCGGCGGTGGCGCAATTGATCGTGCCGCTGGCGGCCAGCCTGGCCAGCCCGGAAAAGCGCGGCCGGGCCATCGGCACGGTGATGAGCGGCCTGCTGTGCGGCCTGTTGTTCAGCCGCACCCTGGCCGGGCTGGTGGCGGTGGCCTGGGGCTGGCGGGCGGTGTTCTGGCTGGCGGTGCCGCTGTCGCTGGGCATGGCGGCCCTGATGGCGCTGGTGCTGCCGCGCGCCATGCCCTTCCACGCCATGGGCTATGGCCGGGCCCTGCGTTCGCTGGGGCCTTTGTGGCTGGAAGAACCGGTGCTGCGCCGCGCCACCCTGCTGCAGGCCTGCCTGTTCGCCACCTTTACCGGCTTTTGGGCAGTGCTGGCCTTCCGGCTGGAAGCCTTCCATCTGGGGGCCGATGTCGCCGGCCTGTTTGGCGTGGTGGCGGCGGCCGGGGTGTTCGCGGCGCCGCTGTCGGGGCGGCTGGCCGACCGCCGCGGTCCCGGCCTGGTGCTGACCCTGGGGGCGGCGCTGGTGCTGGCCTCCTGGCTGCTGTTCGGGCTTTTGCCCACGGTGGGCGGGCTGGTGGCCGGGGTGGTGCTGCTGGATTTCGCCGTGCAAAGCGTGCTGGTCTCGAATCAGCACCGCATCTATGCCCTGCGGCCCGAGGCGCGCGGCCGCCTCAACACCCTGTTCATGACCGGCATGTTCAGCGGCGGCGCCCTGGGCTCGGCGGCGGCCAATGCCGCCTGGGGCGCCTGGGGCTGGCGCGGCGTCTGCCTGGTGTGCGGTGGTCTGGCCTTTCTGGCCCTGCTGCAGCGGGGGGCGGAGGGGCGCCGCCGCGCCGGCTGATATCAAAATATTGTATGGTTTCCCTCTATCCGGCCTATGGATGGAGTTGATCCCGATTTGTTCCGGGTGATGGGCAAGTCGGGGGTGGTGGCTTTATTTTTCAAGGTTTCATTTTTATAAGTGATCCCCGTCACTGACGCTTGAGACGCGCTGCCGCAATCTTGCCGTCTCTCCGATTTTCACTGTGAATATTGGTTGACGTCGGGAAATAGAGTGTGATTCCATGCGCCTCATGTCGATGATCCTGGACTTCCGCTCGCGCGCCCGCAATGTGATCGGCCCCTTCGTGGGGCTGACGCTGGTGGTCTATTTCGCCTACCACACGGTGCAGGGCGATCGCGGGCTGATCGCCTGGTGGCGCCTCAACAAGGAAGTGGTGCAGGCCGAAACCACCCTGACCGGCCTGGAGGCGGTGCGCGACAAACTGGATCACCGCGACGTGCTGCTGCGCCCCGATCATCTGGATCCCGACATGCTGGAAGAGCGGGCCCGCATCATGCTGAACATGGGGCGCGACAACGAGGTGGTGGTGCTGCGCCATCCCGACGGCACCCTGGACCTGCCGGAAAAAACCGCGCCGCCGCCGCAATAATACCAACCGGCCAATGAATTGACCGGTTGTATCGTCCCTCGCCGGGCGGCGGCATCCGCCGCCTTGGCCGCTCGCTCAAGGCTCGCTGGAGACCGGCCAACCCGTCACTTCAATGGTTGGCCGGTATAAGCCGCAGGGCACCGCATGACCGGGATCAGCTTCGGCTGGTCCTTTTTTTGGTTCATCGCGGATTAGCGGGGAGACGGGCGGACACGGGAAAAATCCGGAAAAACATCGCCGCCTTGTCTATTGGACATTTCGGGGCCGCCGGGCCTTAAGGCAACGTGGATGGACGCAGACAACCACGGATGGGCCTTAAGACTAAGATCGACGCCTAGAAAGAAACCAGGTCAGGCGGCTTACCAGCAGTTTCATACCCGGTGGGTCCGCTCCGTCGGTGGCAACTGATACCAACCGCCCAATGAATTGACCGGTTGTATCGTCCCTCGCCGGGCGGCGGC
>MLJW01000534.1_pt1 | contig 15032 bp, 11 predicted proteins | sample 888231 | NCBI WGS metagenome assembly MLJW01 (sample SAMN05788063, study PRJNA343431) | mine drainage metagenome | isolation source: sample collected from the inflow into an acid mine drainage treatment plant... | place: Germany: Lusatia, lignite mining district
GATGGCCGGGTCAAGCCCGGCCAAGACGGCTTAAGGGAGGGACTGTGGCGCCAAGGCCCTTTTGTCGTCGTCCGCAGGGCGGCATCCCCCTCTTGTCGTCATGCGCGGGCTTGACCCGCGCATCATAGACGGCGTCTCCCCCCACAGGGATGGCCGGGTCAAGCCCGGCCAAGACGGCTTAAGGGAGGGACTGTGGCGCCAAGGCCCTTTTGTCGTCGTCCGCAGGGCGGCATCCCTTCTTGTCGTCATGCGCGGGCTTGACCCGCGCATCATAAGACGGCGTCTCCCCCACACGTGGAAGGCCGTTCAAAGCCCCCTCGCTTTCGCCCGTCTCGTTCGCGCAAATCTTATGCACGGGAGACGTATTGACCGCCTTATCGGAAACGATCCGCCGCCACGGACCGACCCCAAGCAGATGGTGTTGCAATGGGCCTGAATTTAAACCGGACAGCCGTGGGGTCAGAGAGGCTGCGGCCGGTCGATGGCGTAGCCTTGGGCGTAGTTGATGCCGAGCGTTTTCAGTTTGGCGATGATCGCCTCGTTTTCCACGAATTCGGCGATGGTTTTGATCCCCATGACATGGGCGACGGAATTGATCGCCGACACGAACGCCTCGTCGACCTTGTTGTCGACGATATCGCGGATGAAGGCGCCGTCGATCTTCAGATAATCCACCGGAAGCTGTTTCAGATAGCCGAACGACGACATGCCGCTGCCGAAATCATCCAGCGCGATCCGGCAGCCCCGGCGTTTCAGCTCGTGCAGCAGGGTGCGGGCATTGCCGAAATGGGAAATCGCCGCCGTTTCGGTAATTTCGAAGCAGATGCAGGCGGGCGGAATGTCATAGGCGTCGAATTGCGCGCAGATATAGTCCTGGGCCTGGGGATCGCTCACCAGCGCTCCCGACAGATTGATCGCATATAAGCCGGCGGCCCGGCCGGGGTCGGCGGCAATGTAAGCGAAGGCGTGCCTTATCACCCAGTAATCGATCTTCGGCATCAGCCCGAAGCGCTCGGCGGCCGGGATGAAGGACATGGGCGAAATGACGGCGCCGTCATCCCCCTTCAGACGGATCAGAATTTCCACATGGGTGCCGTGGCGGCCGTCCGCGTCCAGGGCCAGGATGCTCTGGGCATAAAGCACGAACCTGTCCTCGTCGAGCGCGGAACAGACCCGGGCGAACCAGTCGGCATCGCCCAGATAGCGTGTCAGGGCCAGGTCGTCCGGCTGATAGAGCTGGACGCGGTTGCGCCCCAGTTCCTTGGCGGTGTAGCAGGCGGAATCGGCGTAGGACAGGATCGTCTTCACGCTCATGCCGCCGGACACGCCGCTCTCGGCAATACCGACCAGCCCGACGCTGGCGCCGATGGAAAACACCCGCTCGGCCCAGATGAAGCGGAAATCACCGATCGTCTTGACAACGGTTTCCATGAGTTTGCGGCCGGTCTCCACCGGACAGGAGTCCAGCAGGATCCCGAATTCGTCGCCGCCGAGACGGGCCACCACGTCGTTGCTGCGCAGGGCCGCCCGCAACAGGCCGGTGATCTGGCGCAGCAGTTCATCGCCGGCCACATGCCCGCAGGTATCGTTGACGGTTTTGAATTGATCCAGATCGAGATAGGCCATGGTGTGATGATGCCCCTCGCGGACCGCGCTGCCGATGGCGGCCTCCAGGCAGCGTTCAAACTCCCGGCGGTTGATCAGGCCGGTCAGGGAATCGTGGGTGGCCTGATATTGGATCTCCTCGGCCATGCGCCGCGCCGCGCTGACATCGCGAAAAACCATCACCACGCCGATGGTCTCGCCGCCGCGGCCACGGATGGGGGCCGCGCAGTTTTCCACCTGATAGGAGTCCCAGCCGTCCCTGGCCACCAGCACCCCCTCGCCGACGGCGCGGTGCCCTTGGCGGGCCAGGGCCATCAGCTCCGCCGGCAGGGCGCCCTCGTTCCCGCCGTTCTCGTCCTTCAAGGTCAGAACCTGGGACACCTGCTTGCCGACGGCGTCCTCCACAGACCAGCCGGTCAGGCCTTCCGCCACCTGATTCATGAAGGTGATGCCGCCCTGATGATCGGCGGAAATCACCCCGTCGCCGATGGATTGCAGCGTCACCAGCAGGCGCTCTTTTTCCTGAAACAATTCGGCGGAGCGCGTCAGCAATTCCCTCTGCGCCTCCTCAAGGGTGGCGTAGGCGGCGGCCAGTTCCCGCTCCCGTCCCGCCAGACAGGTTTCCACCTGGCGGCGCTGCAGCGCCATCTGAATGGTGGCGTGCAGCTCGCGTTCGGAAAACGGTTTGACGAGATAACCGTAGGGCGCGGTGGCCCTGGCCCGCTCCAGCGTTTTCTCCTCGGCGTAGGCGGTCAGATAGATCACCGGCACATCGATCTCGGCGGCGGTCTCGATCCCGTCGACAGCCCCGGCGATATTGATGTCCATCAGCACGATATCGGGGCGGCCCGCCGCCACGCCGGCGATGGCCTCATCGTGGGATGCGGCCACGCAGGTCACCTGATATCCCAGACGTCCAAGACGGCGCTTCAGATCCAGCGCGATCGCGCCCTCATCCTCGACAACCATGACATTCGCCATCATGCCAAACTCCCGCATCAGGATTCGGACAAAGGAAATTCCAGGGTGAACCGGGTGGGATCGCGCCGCTGGATGGACAGGCTTCCCAGCAGCTGCCGCGCCAGCATCGTCACCAGCGACAGCCCCAGGGTTTCGGCCTTTTCCAGATCCAGGCTGTCCGGGATGCCGATGCCATGGTCCTCGATGATCAGGCGGACCCGCCGCCCCGCCTCGCCGGTCATGCTCACGATGATGTCGCCCTCGCCGCCTTGCGGAAAAGCATGTTTCAGGGTGTTGGTGATCAGTTCATTCACCAGAAGCGCACAGGGAATGGCGGCATTGATGGGCAGGAACACCGATTCCACATCCACCCGCAGATTGATGGTCTGGGCGGCGCCGCCATAGGAGCCCATCAGAACGGGGATCAGGGCTTCGAGAAAATCCCCGAAGTTCACCTGGCCGAAATCTTTCGACTGATAAAGGGATTGATGGATCAAGGACATGGAGCGCACCCGGTTGCGGCAATCCTCCAGCATGGTCTTCACGGACAGATCGCCGATTCCATCGGCCTGAAGATTGAGAATGCTCTCGATGACCTGAAGGTTGTTCTTAACCCTGTGATGGATTTCCCCCAGCAACAGCTCCTTTTCCTCGAGCGCCGCCTGGATCCGCCGTTCCTTGATCTTGCGATCCGAAATATCGACGATCGAGGAGAGCACCATCAGCCCCTCGTCGGTTTCGATGGGGTTCAAGCCCACTTCCACGGGAAATTCGCTGCCGTCCTGGCGCCGCCCGAACAGATCGCGCCCCGCCCCCATGGGCCGCGACTGCGGATCACCGAAAAACTGCGCCCGCTTTTCCGGATGCCCGCCGCGGAAGCGCTCCGGCACCAGCATCTCGATGGATTTTCCCAGAAGATCCTGCCGCGGATAGCCGAAGACCTGCTCGGCCTGGGTATTCACCATTTCGATCCGCCCTTTGGCATTGGCCAGGATCATCGCATTGGGCGCCGATTCCACCACGCGCCGGAAGCGTTCCTCCTGCCGCTTGCGTTCCGAGATATCGACGATCGAGGAGAGCACCATCAGCCCCTCCTCGGTTTCGATGGGGTTCAGCCCCACTTCCACGGGAAATTCGCTGCCATCCTGGCGCCGTCCGAACAGATCGCGCCCCGCCCCCATGGGCCGCGACCGCGGATCGCCGAAAAACTGGTCCCGTTTTTCCGGATGCCCGCCGCGGAAGCGCTCGGGCACCAGCATTTCGATCGATTTACCCAGAAGATCCTGCCGCGGATAGCCGAACACCCGCTCGGCCTGGGTGTTCACCATTTCGATCCGCCCTTTGGCATTGGCCAAAATCATCGCGCTGGGGGCCGATTCCACAACGCGGCGAAACCGCTCCTCGTGCCGTTCCCGGGCCGTCACATCCTTGATGACCTTCGCATACCCTTCCAGCCGTCCGGAGGGATCGCGCAGCGGCGTGATGATGACATTGGCCAGAAAGGTCGTGCCGTCCTTGCGCACGCGCCAGCCGTCCTCCTCGTAGCGCCCGGTTTCCGCCGCCGCGATCAGTTCCCTGGCCGGATGGTCGTTGCGACGGGCCTCCTCGGTGTAGAACAGCGAGAAATGCCGTCCCATGACCTCCGCCGCCGCATAGCCCTTCAGACGCTCCGCCCCCACATTCCAGGAGCGGATCCGCCCGTTCAGGTCGAGCATGAAAATGGCATAGTCGGCGATGCCCTCGACCAGATGGCGGAAATGGGCGTCGGTGGCCACGGCGGCGGCGTCATCGCTCGGCATCGGTATCCTCCGTTCGGAAGCGTGCCGCCCTTCTGGGGCGGCACAGGCTCCGGCGTGCGGATCGAAGACGGGCGCATCCCGGGGATCGCCGTCCACAGCTTCACAGCTGGTTTCCCCGGAGTGATTTTCAAATAATGCTGGAGGATAGCCCCCGCCGATCAACGGGCGGCGGCACAGCTTCAAGGCCGGATGCCGCCCGCATCCCGTTAATAAACGCCCTTGGCGTTCAGTTCGGCGGCCAGACGGCGGTCGTCGGACTGAATGTGCAGCACCACCCAGTCCTTCAGCACCACCGCCACCTCCTGCTCGGACAGGCTGTCGAAATTGTCGCACAGCGAGATGATCTGCTCCAAAAGCCGCTGGTGGCTGGCGCGGTGGCGGACGGCATCGCTGTAGTGATAGCGCTCCATCAGCCGTTCCTCTTCGGCAAAATGGTAGCGGGTATAGTCGATCAGCGAGGCGAAATGCTCCATCACCTCGTTGCGGTCGCGGCCGGTGATGATGGCGCTGGAGAGCGCGCTGGCCCGCACCAGCAGGTTTTTGTGATGGGTGTCGATGCGCTGGACATTGACGGCGTAATCGTCGCGCCAGCGCACATCGGCGATGGCCGAGCCCCCGGCTTCCAGCACGGCGTTGTGCATGCGCCGCTCGTAGCTTTCCAGAAGCTTCCAGCGCATCACCGGCACATCGCGCACGGTGGCGGCGGGCAGCATGAGGATTTCCAGGTCGCTGCCGGCCCGCACGCTGAACAGGGCCGGGCTGTCGAACACCGAAACCTCCTCGCCGAACACGTCGCCCGGCCCCAGAAGCTCCATCACGTCGCCGCCGATGGCAAGCTCGGCGGTGCCGTTTTTAACGAACGACAGGCAGTTGCGCACATCCACCGTCTCGCCGGCATCGAAATGCAGCTGGGTGATCTCGCCGGCCAGACGGTTCAGGGTCATCTCGGTCAGCGCCTCGGAACAGACCCAGGTGGAGCGCAGGAAGTTGCGCCGCTCCTCCTGCGCCATCACCTCGTGCGTCAGCTCGTTGCGCCGCACGAACTCGCGGTAGAGATCGCTGGAAATCCGCAAGGCCTGCACGAAGCTGGAGGCCCGGTAGGTGGTGCCGGCGGCGCGGCGCTCGATGCCCTCCACCTGCCCGATCATGCCGCCCGAGGATAAAAGGCCGCTGACCAGGGTGCCCGCCTCGATCATCTCCACGGTGCCGGTGATGACCAGATAGACGTAAGGCACATCGCCGCCTTCCCGCAGCAGAATGGTTTCGGGGTTGCACACCACCATGGGGCTGTTCAGCAGGATGCGCAGCTCGTGATGCGGGGTATCGGGGAAATAGCAGCGCAGGGATTCGAAGGCGCGGCGCCAGACGTAATCATGGTTGCCGGGAATGATCACATCCATGGTGCCGAACGGCGCCCCGGAGCCGATCTCCCGCTCCTGCACCGTCAGGGGGCGGGCCACGTGGGACAGGATGATCTTGCCCGAACCGTCGCCGCGGAAATCGTCGGCGCGGCCATGAATCAGACCGCCGCCGATATCCAGTTTCTTGAGATCGGCGGGCAGGGCGTAATCGGCGGCCACCTTGTCGTAGAAGGCCTGGGAAATCCCCGGCCCGCCGTCCTGGCGCACCATGCCCGCCAGCAGATCCAGCGAGACGATATCGGCAAAATGGGCGTAGCTGCGGTAGCCGTCCTCCCACAGGGCGCGGAAGCGGAAAATGCTGGTTTCCACCGGATGCGGCGACAGCAGCGGCATCACCTCCAGCCCGCCCACGTCGTTCCAGCGGTCGAACTCCAGGTCGTGCACGTCGAAGCAGTCGAGGAAGGTTTCCTCATCGACGGTCAGAAGCGCCGACAGTTTCTTGGTGACCGAGGCCCGCACCAGCGGCGTGGCGAAATATTTCAGCCGCCGGTCGGTGCGCAGCAAGGTGGTCAGCCCGGCGAAGTGATCGTCATGGCAATGGGTGTGGAACAGGCCTTCGATCTCGTTGATGCCGATGCCCAGCGCCGTCAGGCTGTGCTGCACGTTGGGGCCGGCGTCGATCAGATAGATGCGGCCCTGGAACATCAGCACGCTGCCCATGCTGGGGCGGTTGGCGTCCCAGCCGTCGCCCTCGCCGGAATGAATGACGGCGAAATATTCCCGGTCCACCCGGTGCGCCCCCAGGAGGTAGGGCGGATCGTAGGTTTCCCCCGGCTGCAGATTGAGATCCACCGCCACGGTTTCGTCCTCGTAGCGGAATTCGAACTGGTTCAGCCCCAGGCGGCGCAGAAACACCCCATTTTTCAGCTCCACCGCGCGGGCGCCCAGCGGCACCGCCTCGATCAGTTCGCGCGGGTGGCGGATATGGCCGAAGGCGAAATGCTGCTTCATGGCCAGAAGATCCTCGGCCAGATCGGGCGAGGCCCCGGCCAGCAGCAGCTCCTCGCGGTTCACCAGGCCGTAATTGCCGCGATAGATGTAATGCAGCTGGGCCTGCACCTGATCGCGCTGGCCGATCAGCATGGGCTTGTCGCCCTTGTTGTTGGGGTGATCCGGCAGCATCATGCCCTGGCGGTACAGCATCTGCAGCACGGGAAACTCGGCCAGATTGCAAAAGGCGCCGTTTTGCAGCATGACATCGGACAGGAGAATGGCGTTGGGCCCGGTCTCGAACGAGACGCCGTCGCGTTCGGTTTCCACGATCAGGCCCCGGCGCATCAGATGCTTCACCGCATCGGCGGGACAGCCGCACAACACGAACAGACCGGCCTCGGGCACCTCGACCCATGAGATCCCCCTGCCCACATGAACCTTCTTCATCTTAGCCATCAGCCGCTCCAGACGGTGGCGATGGCCGGCCCCTCAACAACCAGCCACGAAGCCTTTCCGGCGTTCCCCTATTTGCAGAAGGATGATGCTGTCGCGGGCGAAGGCTTTCAACCTCTTTCTCTTTCCCGCCATTGCACGCCTCGCCGGAAGGCTGTCTTGAAAATCATACCAGGCGCTTCCTAAATCAATCTTTATTGGGCGGCGGCCGCCGCAGTTCTTGCGAGGCCGCTCTGGTTGGGAGAGGAGCTGCGTCTTGACGGCGAAACAGCTCGCATGGGGCTATTTCGGGGCGGCGGCGCTGTGGAGCGGCACCGCTTTCCTGCTGGCGCGCGCCCTGCCCGGTATCCGCCTTCTGCCTTTTGCCTCCGATCTTTTGCTGGCCGCCGCCGGCGGCACGCTGGTCTACGGGCTGGCGGTCTGGAAGGAACATCAGGCCGCCCGGCTGGTCCGCGCCCTGGAGATGGCGCAGCGCGACCTTGCGGCGATCATCGACAATCTGCCCGATTCCTTCTACCGCACCGATCCGGATGGCCGCATCGTCCGCATGTCGCGCTGCTGGCACGAAACCCTGGGCTACGGCGACGGCGAACTGATCGGCCGCAACATGGCCGAATTTCATGCCGATCCGCAGGGGCGGCGCAAACTGCTGCAGGCCCTGTCCGACAATAACGGCCAGATCTCGCAGTACGAGGCGCCGTTCCGCCACAAGGACGGCAGCATCATCTGGTGTTCGATCAACGCCCGCTACGCCTACGACCGCGACGGCTGCTTTCTGGGGGTGGAGGGCATCAGCCACGATGTGACCGAGCGCCGGCGCCTGGAGCAGACACTGCGCCATATCGCCCGCCACGATCCCCTGACCGGCCTGCTCAACCGCGGCGCCTTCCTGGAGCGGCTGGAGCACAGCCTGGCCCGCATCCGCCGCAACGGCGGCAGCCTCAGCCTGCTGTTTCTCGATCTCGACGGCTTCAAGCAGGTCAACGACATCAGCGGCCATCATGCCGGCGACTGCCTGCTGAAGGAGGTGGCGCAGCGTCTGCGGCAGGAACTGCGCGAAATCGACGCCGCCGGACGCCTGGGCGGCGACGAGTTCGTGCTTTTGCTGGAAAATACCGCCCAGGCCGGCACCGCCCCCGGTCCTCTCACCGCCCAGGCCGTGGCCGCCCGCCTGATCGAGGCCCTGCGCCAGCCCTACCGCCACGACGGGCGGGAACATTGCGTTTCCGCCAGTATCGGCATCGCCCTTTACCCCGAACACGGCACCAGCGCCGAAACCCTGCTGCTCAATGCCGATCAGGCCATGTACCGCGCCAAGGACGGCGGCAAGAACCGCATGGAAATGTGCACCGGCTGCCCCCACCTTGACTCCATGCGTCTGGAACCGGATAATTTACCCTCATGAGCAGACTTGGCGCCCCCGGCTACGATACCGCCGCCGACCCCCGCGTGGGGCGGATGCGCCGCCGCGTGGCCGCCGTGCTCGGCCTGCTGCTCATGGCCTTCAATCTGCTGCTGGGCAGCGGCATTTCCGCCGAGGCCGCCGGCGCCGGGCACGAGCCCCTGTTCGCCCAGGAACTGCTGAGCGGCCATATCGTGGTCTGCACCGCCGGCGGGCTGGTGGTGCTGGACCGCAGCGGCCATCCCGTTGATCATCACGGTGCCGCCGGCCACAGCGATTTCTGCGTCTTCTGCGTGCCGCTGCTGCACGGCGGCCTGGATACCGCCGCCGCCGCCACCCTGCCGATGGCGGTGGAGACGCCGCAGCCCGCCGCCCTGCCGCAGCCGGTTTTCCGCACACCCGCGCCCGTCCGTCTGGCGGGCGCCGCCTCTCCGCGCGCACCGCCCCGGAGCTGATCTTTTCAAGAGATCCGTTCCGGCCGGGATCGCACCAGATCCCGCCGCGTTGACTTTTGCGCTGGAGATCCATCATGAAGCGTAAACTTTGGACCCTGCTGGCCGATCGCCAGCCGGTGGCGGTTGTGGCCGCCGACTGCCTGCCCAATGCCTGGGTGATCGTCAAAGCCTTGCAAGACAGCCACGATGTGCCCGTGACCGGCGGCGCCATGGAAATCGTGCCCTGCCCCCGCACCGAGGCCAGCCGCACCACCAGCCGGGCCCGCCGTCTGGGCTGTGCCGACACCTTCCTGGCCTGCCTGCAGCGAGGCTATTTCATCTTGTCGTTCGGCGGTCTGTCGCTCGACACCCTGCAGGCCTGATCGCCCGCCCCCGGCCGCGGCGAAAGCCGCCGCGGCCGGGGAAACGGGCTGATGGTCAAAGCCCGACGCTGTCGGGCGCCACCGCCGGCAGGCCGAATTCGGCACGGGCCCGGCAATAGAAGTCGAAGCGGTCGGCCAGACCGTTGTAGCCGCCGTTGATGCGCCGGGTCAGGGTGCGGAAATCACCGGCATCGGCCAGTTCGTTCAGATGATGGCTGCCCCAGAACCAGCCGGCCGAGCGCGCCGCCAGCAGCGGCGTTTCCAGCTGTTCGGGCTGGGCGATGAGATCCACCCCCAGGCCCTGGCCGCAGCGCTCGTAATTGGTGCGGCCGGTGATCTGAATCAGGCCGCGCCCCTTGAAACGCACGCCGTCGCCGGGCTGGGTGTTGCCGAGATCGGCCCGGCCCTCGTAGGCCTCGCCGCTGGCCAGTTCGCGCACATAAAGCAGGCTGCCGCTTTCATGGGCCAGTTGGGCCAGAAAACAGGCGGCGCGCTGATCGGGCAAAAGATCGAACTCCTTCATGGTGGCGTTCAGGGGATCGAGAAACTCGCCGGCCCGCGCCTCGCTGGCATGGGGCATGATGCGGCGCAGTTGCTCAAGGGAGAGGGTGTCCATGGGGTAAATCCTTCTTGTGGGCTGGGGGGGGGGATTACACGCGCACCGGCAGCATGCCGGGGCCGTCCTCGGGGCGGCGCGGCGCCGGGGTGGCGGAAGACGCAGAGGCCGGCGGCGGCGCGGCGGGCGGCGGCGGCGGGCGGTCGGGCTCATCGCCCGGCATCGGGGCCTCGCCCTCGCCTTCCCGCTCCACCTCGGCCACCTCTTTCAGCGAGACCGGACGGACGGGCGGGAACATGCCGTCCACCAGTTTCAGGGGCCGGATCAGGTTGGTGTAGGAATCGATGATGCGCATCACCCCCTCGGGCGGGGCGTGCGAGATGAATTCGAGATCGATGGTCATGGCGTCGCCGTGGCGGTCGGTCTGATCGGGGCGCGGCGAGATCGACACCGAGAAGGAGCTGCGGGTGACATCGGAATCATCGGCCGGATGGGTGGCCTGCTTGACATCGACGCCATCGACGCGCACCGCCAGCCCCACCTTCATCTTGTCGAGATTGAAGCCGGTGGGCGAAACCAGCGAAATCAGCGGCACCATGATGAAATGCACGTCGTCCACCGCCACCTTGGCCATCTTGGCCTGCAAGGTGCCGTCGTCCATCTGGTCGAAAAACTGCTGAAGAATGTGGATGTACTGCTGGGCCACCATGGCCGTGGTGCTGGAGGCCACGTGATAAAGGCCACGGGTGATGTCGCTCAGTTGCGAAGAAGAAGCCATGGTGTCCGTCTCTTTCGTCTGCGTCTCCGGGGCCTCGCCCCCGTCCGTCGGCGGCGCGGCCGTCTTGCGCCGGCGCCGGAAGAAATTCCTCAGCATGTCGTTCATCCTTCCCCGAAAATGATCCCTGGCGGCGCTGTGGCCGCCGCGCCCGGCGGGATCTGGGGCGTGCCCCGGGCGCGGCGGCCATGCCCGGCCACCCCCTTTAAGCGGGGCAGCCGGAACAGCGGGAACGCCTTACTGGGGGGCGCCCTGCGGCTGGGCGGCGGCGCCGGGGGCCGGCAGATTCTGCTTGTCCATGTCGGCAACGCCGGTGGTGGCGTCCTTCACCGTCTTGTTGGCGGGCAGAACCACCGGCTTGGTGGCGGCGTTGGTCAGATAGTCGATGACGCGGGCCAGGGCTTCCGGCGGATCCTGGCGCTTGATGGAGGTGTGGATCGAATATTTGGCGCGGGTGTCGGTCTTGCGGGTCTGCTCCGACTTGTGCGAAACGCTGCCCGACACCTTCACGCTGAACGGCCCCCAGCCCATGCTGGCCGAGAACTCGCCCGAGGCCGCAGTCTCGGAGTGATCCTCCTCCGACTGCGAGACTTCCAGCTCGAAATCGATGGTGCCTTCCTCGATGCAGATGTTGGGATGGCTGATGGCCGCCAGCAGCGGAATGCGCATGGTCTTGGTGAGAACGCCGGTCACCTGGCCCTGGGTGTCCACCAGCGTCTCATCGTAGTCGAACTGCACGGCGATGGCCTTGCCGTCCTTGATGCACACGCCCAGCAGGAAGTCGGCGTAGGCCTTGCTGGCCTGCACCTGGGCGGTGATCATCGCCTGCAGGGGCGCCGAAATCATGCGGTCGAGCGGCAGGGCGTTGATGACCGAGCCGATCAGTCCAGTATCGATTGCCATGGGGTAGTCCTTTCCATTTGAAGATGATGTGATTGGAGCTATTCGGTAACAGGTTGTGTTTTCCGTCGCACTCCGCCCACCCCCTCAGACTAGGGAGAGCCGCGCCGGCTCTCCGTGGGAACGCCCCCCTACGCCTCCGCCAGACCGGCCTGGCGGCGCTGCGAACGCAGCGAGCGCAGGAAGCGGTCGGTAACCCCGAAGCAGCGGGCGATATCCTTGTTGGGCTTGCCATCCTCCAGGGCCATGCAGATGGCCACCCGCCGCACCGCCAGAAACACCCCCCAGGCCGAGGGAATGTTGATGCAGCCGTTGCTGTCCGACAGGATGATGAAGCGGTCGTGCAGCTTTTCGGGGATGGGAATGCCGAACTTGCTCTGGCAGCGGCGGATATCATGCGGCACGTAACAGGTCATGCCGCCGTGATGGCGCAACACCTCGAACAGCACCTCGAACCCGGCCTGATCGGCGATTTCCGCCGCCACCCAGGGGATGGCCGAGAGAATTTTGGACCGTTGCCCCTCGCAGAATTCGATCAGGCGCCGGCGGTCTTCGGAGCCCGTTTCCGGGACTCCGGTAAAGATCTGATCATCGATCATGGCAGTCCAATACCGCCCGATTAAGGCGGCTCCTCCTCTAATGGCGGCACGCAATCATGACGGAAGAAGCATTCCATTCACCGATTGGTTGCTACCACCGGAACTCTTCCCGCACTGACTGTATGCAGACCGGAGAATTCGGGCAAGGACGGAATCGAAAACATAATGTAAAATATTAGAATACAATCATATCTATATGATTTTAAAAGATATTATTTAAGAAATGGCGCCCAAGATGAATGCAACTAAAAGATGTTTTTTAACAAAATCAGACCTTCCCCGCCCGGGGAAGGCCGGGCGGCATCAGAGCTTGTCCACCTGGATATGCGCAGGCGGCGCCTTGCCCTCGCGGTCGGTGCCGAAATAGATGGTTTGGTGCGGAAACGGCATCTCGATGTTCAACTCGTCGAAGCGCCGCTTCAGGCGGCGGTTGAACTCGCGCATCACCGTCCATTGCTGGGTCGGTTTGGTCTTCAGCCGGGCTTTCACCATCACCGCCGAATCGGCGAACTTGTCGAGCCCCAGGATCTCGACCGGCTCCAGGATCCGCCAGGCATAGTCGGCATCCGCCTGTATTTCCCCGGCCAGCGCCGTGATCACCGCCAGCACCGCATCCACATCCTCGCGGTAGGCGATGCCGATATCGAAGACCGCGTAGGAGAAATCCTTGGTCATATTGCGCACGGTGGTGACTTCGCTGAAGGGAATGATGATCACCGTGCCGCTCTGATCGCGCAGGCGGATGGAGCGGATGGAAATCTCTTCCACCAGCCCGGAATTTCCGGCCACCGTCACCACATCGCCCACCGCGACGGCATCCTGCATCAGCACGAACATGCCGGTGATGACATCCTTCACCAGACTTTGCGCGCCGAAGCCGATGGCGATGCCGGCGATACCGGCGCCGGCCAGCAGCGGCCCGATATTCACCCCGATGGTGGCCAGGAAAACCAGCCCCACCCCCATGCCCAGCACGATGGCCAGGGCCTTGCGCAGAAGCGGCAGCAGGGTGCGCATGCGGGCGCTGCGCTCCACCGGCACCCCATCCTCGCCGGGGCGCGAGAAATACATCTTGGTGGCCAGGCTGACCGCCTCCCACAGCAGCAGCGCCAGGGCGGCGGTCAGGAGGATGGTCACCACCCCGCCGACCCCCCGCTGCCCGGCGGGCGTTGCCAAACCGGCGAAGACATTGATGCCCCAGGCCTGCAGCACCAGCAGCAGCGCCACCCCGGACACCAGCAGGCGGCCGCCGACGGCCAGCGCCGGGGCATAAAGATTGACCCGCTGCTGCAGGCCCGGCAACCGCTGCTCCAGATCGGGCGTAACGGCCAGAAAGCGGGCGGCAAGGCCGCCGGCGGCGGCGATCAGGCCGCGCGCCGCCGCCAGAACCGCCAGCGACAGCAGGGTGGCCCGCATCAGAAAGGCGAAGCCGCCCGGCACATCCGCCGCCCACACTCCGAAGGTGCCCAGCAGGTAGAGGATGGCCACGATATGCCAGTTCTCGCCCAGTACGGCGCGCAGGCGGCCCAGGCCGCCGGCATCCCGCCCCTTGGGGCCGTGGATCACCTGGGCCAGGGCGGCGCGGTTTTGCAGGATCAGCATGATCAGCAGCCCGGTCAGCGCCAGACCGAAGGCCTTGAGCAGCACCGCGTGGGCGGCGCCGTTCATGCCGGCATCGAAGACGAAGCCCAGGGCGAACCAGCCGTACACCACCAGACGGATCAGCCGCAGGCTCCAGATCAGCCAATAATCGGCGGTTTCCTCACCCAGCGGCAGCACCGCCCCCGGCGTCAGCAGCGTCTCGGCCGCCGATCCCACCGCCCGGACCAGCGCCGTGGCGTTCAGCACCGCCAGCACGAAATCGCGCGCCGGCTCCGGCAGGCCGCCCGTCGCCTGAATGATGGCCAGGGCCGCATAGCCGCAGGACAAAAGCCCCACGGCGGGCAGCCACCCCAGCAGCAGGGCGCCGATCAGGCTCGAAAGACGCAGCCAGAGCACCCGTCCGGCGCTGCCGCGCAGGCGCCGCAAGGGCCGGCGCAGCAGCCGCTGCAGCCCGTGCCCGGCCAGCAGGGCCAGGGCCAGCACGGCCAGGGCCAGGCCGCCGCCCCGGATCCACAGCAGGCGCAAAACCGGATCCGAGGCGATCCGCCGCCCCCAGTCCAGCAGCCCGGTCAGCGGCGCCAGGCTGGCCAGCGCGGTCACGGTGGCGCCGATGCGCATGGCCTGGGCCGACAGGAAGCCGACCAAAGCCCCGCCCATGCCGGCGTGATGCGCCGCCGCCGGATGCCGGGCGGCGCGCAGGGCGATCAGCGTCTGGATCTGCCGGATCAGGGCCTCGCGCTCGCCGGGGTTTTGCAAGGTCCGCAACAAATGATGCAAATCCTCGCTGCTCGGCTCCGCCGCGGCGGACGAGGCCGCCAGGGAAACGGGCGCCGCCGCATCGGCGGCCCAGGCCTGCCCCGGACGAACGGTGCCGGCCAGCAACAGCAGCAAAAGCAACAGCGGCAGACGGCGCAAAAGCGGGGAGCGGAACGAAGAGACGGACATGCGCGGCTCCTATCTGGTTTATACCGGCCAACCATTGACGTGACTCGTTGGCCGGTATCCAGCGAGCCTTGAGCGAGCGGCCAAGGCGGCGGATGCCGCCGCCCGGCGAGGGACGATACAACCGGGCAATTCATTGGCCGGTTGGTTCTCTAATCGGTGTCAATGTCTGGCACTCCATCCTTCTGCCTGATCCGGTTTGGATGCCCAATCGGGGACCTGGTTCTCTCCGCAGTCGGAACGTGCCCGCTGCATGATGGCCTTTCCG